>Ga0179596_10000044_pt1 | contig 153384 bp, 207 predicted proteins | sample CZODoug1_1_08_16_FD_155494 | JGI IMG/M metagenome (GOLD analysis project Ga0179596, IMG submission 155494) | Vadose zone soil fungal communities from Angelo Coast Range Reserve, California, USA - CZODoug1_1_08_16fungal (Illumina Assembly) | ecosystem: Environmental > Terrestrial > Soil >... | reverse complement strand
TAGGCTGTCTCGCACACCCTCCGCCAAGATATAGGCGGCGGCGCAAATCCAGCGTGCATGGAAATTGGCGCCGCGCCGCTCGACTAGAAATACTGCGCCACGGCGAGCCATCTTGGCGTAGTCGATCATCCCGCCCTGCGCGGCGCGCACACTGGCATCGGTGGTCAACGGCAAAATCAAACGACCACCCTCTGCGAGGCCGTCCAGCCACACCGCTGCCGGGTGGGTCACACCGGCGTTCACATAGATGACGTTGGCAGCAGGGAACAGGACTTCCGCGCCGTTGCCTGGAATCACTTGAATAGTCGGAAATGAGGTCAGATTCTCACGCGCTCGCATCGCGAGGTCGGGATCGCATTCAATCGCCGTCAAGGTTCCCGTTGCGCCCGCCAGCGTTGCCATGATGGCGGCGTAATAACCCGTACCGGCACCGATATGAACGACGTGATCCCCCTCCCCAATCATTGCGGCCGCCAGAAGCGCCGCGTGCAGGGACGGCTGTCCATTGTTGATGCCACGCTCGGGCACGATGCCGATGAGGGCATCGGTATAGAGGTAGACCTGATCCATGCTGGGCGTAGGGGTATACAAACCCGGCCCTCGAAACGTCTGCCAAGGACCCGGTCCCAGAAATCGCTCGCGCGGGACGGATGCGAATCCAAATTCCAGGCGCGCGTCCTGCAATCCGATGACGGCGAGTATTTGCTTCGCGTAAGCGCGCCTAACGATCACTAGTTCTTCCTGTTGCATCATGACCTCACCCTCCGATAGTGTTATCTCATCATGTATGCGCTTGGCCGATGCGATCTTGGACAAGATTATTTTTGCGGCCCCCTGTCCGCGTACTGCGATGTCGTGCGCATACTTGAGTAGAGGCCACAAACTCACACATGCCGCAAATCCAACCAATGGAAGATAGCCGGGTGATCATGCCGACCGAGGCGGCACTCGCGGTGAAGCTAGTCACCGACGTCGATCTGTTGCGATTGAAGACGATAGCTCGTTTACACGCGAGAGGCCTGCCGCCCGACGTGGGTTGGGAAGATTTGCTGCAGGAAGCCATCTCCCGCGTACTCGTCGGCTCCAGGCGCAAGCCCGAGGGGCTGCCGATGGTCGCGTTCCTGGCCGGCGTGATACGCAGTCTCAGGGCCGAGCATTGGCGCCGCGCGCTCGGGGGGACCGGGCACAAACAGGCGGCTTGGATCGCCACAACACCGGCGAACTCTGTCACTGAGGATCCGCAATATCTGGAGCCTCATGACCCTGCGCCTGACCCTGAACGCGTGCTGAGCGCTCTCCAGGAACTCTCCGCGATCGAGCGGCTGTTTCGCGACGACCCGACGGCGTTACAGATCATTGACGGCTTAGCCGAGGGTCTCTCCGCCGAGCAGATCCGCGCTTGCGCCGGCATTTCGAAGATCCACTACGACACCGCTCGACGGCGCATGCGTCGCCTGTTGTTGCGCGAAGGATTGACATCATGCTCAAGACATTAGCACCGGAATGGCCCGTCAGCGCCCTCACGCGCGTGCTGGACGCGTTGGAGAAGGATCTCCTGGAAGCGCCCGATGAGGAAATCCTACAGGCGGCCAAAGATCTTGGCATGAATCCGGAAATGAGGGGCTCGGCGGCGTTTCAGGGTTTGAAGTTTCCGGCGAAACCCAAGATCTCCGACTTTTTCAATCTGGACGCTTGGAATGCTGCTACCGCCAAGCAGGTCGCACTGACAACGCGGGTGGAACGGAAGGCTGACTCAATGAAAGCGCTTCCGTTGCCGTTATCTCCATCACGAAAGGACACGAGCGACAAATGAGGACGGGGTAATTGGAAAATCCTCAACGGCCCGCGCAAGATCAAAGACGTTCTGCGGCGCCAATTTGAGGCGAAGTTAAGTCACGAGAGGATCGGCATGAGCGCCCGCATCCAACAGGTCAAGGGCCGCTCGCGAATTGGTCAGTAGCCCGAATCAACTCCCCGGTGATGCTTGGACCCGCGGCGTGTCCCGCGTTGTCGACGATGACCAACTCCGAGCGTGGCCATAGACCGTGCAGTTTCCACGCCGTGGCGATCGGCGCCTGAAAATCGAAACGCCCGTTCACCAGCACACCCGCGATGCCTTCGAGCCGATGCACGTCCCGCAATACCCGTCCGTCGCCCAGCCATCCGTTGTGACGTACGTAATGCGTAACTATCCGCGCAAAGGCCATCGCGAATGCGCGATCATGGAATCGAGCCGCCAATTCGGACGTGGGAGGCCAATCCGGTGTCGCCGACTCCCACATGCACCAGGCGACCGCCGCCCGCTCCCGAACCTGGGGATCTGAATCGCGCAGCAAGCGACAAAACGCGTCGACGATATCGGCATCGCGGTCAGCGATTGGGACGGCATGTCGGCGTTGTTCCCACTCTTTGGGGAAGAACAAACCAAGACCATCGCGAAACAGCCAGTCAAACTCCTCGCGTCGCCCGGTCGTCACTCCAAACAAAATCAATTCCGTCACCCGGGCTGGGAACTGCTCGGCATAAGCCAGCGCTAATGCGCTACCCCATGACCCTCCCAATATCAACCACTGCTCAATGTCGAGATGCGCTCGCAACCGCTCGATGTCCGCGATCAAATTATCAGTGGTATTTCCTGACAAATCCGTCTCGGGACAGCTAGCATGAGGCAGGCTGCGCCCGCAACCCCGTTGATCGAACAACACCACACGATACGCAGCCGGGTTGAATAGCCTCCGGTGCCACGGCCGGCACCCCGATCCCGGGCCCCCATGAAAGACGGCTGCCGGCTTACCCATGGGATTGCCGCACACCTCCCAATAAATGAGATCACCTCCGGTGACCTCCAGCATGCCCCGATCATAGGGGTCGAGTTCGGGATATAGGTTGGGCATGAATCTGTCTATTCGCGTTACGGCACACCGGGATTTCTATAGAGCGTCGGTCGCGATGTATCAGCCCAGAACGCCTCCCTTTTGCATGGAAAGTATACGACCATTTTCTAAAGTGTCCGAGCCCCAGCAAGGTATGCTGAACCAGCGCACCATCGGGGCTTTCATCGATGATTCGTCGTAATCTTAAGAGGCTCTCTGGGATCTTAATTACCTGGCTTTACTTTTTTGGGTGCAATCCGGCAATCACTCGGAGCACTACCAGGGAACCGCCGTCCCGGCGGCTTAGTACTGTGGAATCGAGGCAGAGATATCGGCCGGCACTCGTGTGTGCATGCGCGAGTGGACCGAAATTGCTGACATATTGGACACACACTTCTGACGCCGACAAACGTTATCCATTTCGAGATTCCAATGCCGGGCATCGTGGCCCACCGCAATCACGCCCGCAAGTGCGGCGTCGAAAGCGAAGCGGCCCGCGAGGTTAGGGCCCACATGCAGCGCGTAACACCAAGAAGAGACTTACGTCTCGTAACGCAAACCGATGTCGTTTCTAAAATAGGTCGTTGTTGACGAATCCGATTTTTTTCAAGCCACGGCTCTGAAGATCGGCCAAGGTCTCCACGACCTTCTCATACTTGGCGAATTTGTCGACCGAAATGTGCACTTCCGGTTGTGGATCTTCGCCGGCCTGTTCGGTGATATAGCCTTGCATGACCTTGCGATCCACCGCGCTGCCGTTCCACGACAAAGTTCCATCGAAGTCGATCCCCAAATTCACCACGACGGGCGGCGACAGTGGATGCGTAGGTGACGGCTGAGGATTGTCGATCTTGACCGCGTGCGTCACCGGTGGCAGAGATATGATGAAGATGATGAGTAACACCAACATCACGTCGATTAACGGAGTCATGTTGATGTCGGTGAAGGACCCGGCGGCATCGCCTAGTTTCATGGCCATCGACGTATCTCCTTATTTAGCGCCAGAATGGAGCGGCTCGGGTTGTCCTGATCGAACCTAGCAATACTTTTGCTCCGGCTCAGTGGATTTGTCAACATCGCTGATTGGGGAGTGTTAAATTGCTCTTGTCTATCGAGTACCCTCTTCTCAAGGAAGTCGTGGATCGCGTTTCCGTCTCCTTTAAAATCACTCAATTTAGATAGGCTCCCTTCGCCTTGACTGCGTTGGGCGTTCTCTGCTCGTGGCCGTACTACAATCCAAGGCCCGTATGGCCTCAAGTCGCGTTGAATCTTTTCGGAGAGACGGAACCCCCTTTGGACTCCGTGAGCGGCGACTTCACCGATGCGGACGTATACACCATTGAGCAATATGTGGCCGGTATGACGCGACTCCGAGATACTGCGTTCTTGCGACGCGGGCTCCCGGGAATCACGCGGATACGATTTACTGACGCAGGTAACCGGTATTTGTGGCAGATGTCGCATTGCCTCATTAAAATGTTACCGGCGAAAGCCCATGCCACCGTGATGTCCTCGCAATCAGGGAGGCTTCATCAAAACCAAAACGATGTATGAGACGGGAACCGTTAGAAACAATGGGGCGTCGCAGTGCGGCAGAGACGCTGTGGCCATCGACCCATCGGAAATGAGCTGGGTGCCCCACCGAATAAAACGGTTCCAACACGGTATCTGGTCGCTTGCTGTCGCATCAAGACGGGAGTGGCCGCCACAGAGTTAGTGACCACAGCAATCTCGAATCGCTCCTGACAACCCTTGCACTGTTAACGCACGAGATTAACCATAAGTAATCCCCGCGCGTCCCAAAAACTCCTCCCACAGTCTCTGCGCCGCTTCTTGGGGCGACCATGTCCGTTCTGTGCCCTGCCGCGTTGTAAAATCGGTGCCGAAATACAGGTGGTAATCGTCGGCTTTTATTCGAAAAGAGCCGTGCGCCGTGTTGTCAGCCGCGTTGGCCTCATGCGAATAGTAGATATCGCCCAACCCCAATCGTCCCCCCGCATGGACCGTGATGCTTGCCTGCCCGCCGCGGTTGTTCCGCATCAGATGGTTGATGACCGTACACGTGAAACTTAAGGGTCCCATGGCCTGATAGCGGCCGCGAAAGTCCCCAACACCATCAATTTCGCGAATGGAACTCTCGAAATAAGCGCGAATGACTTCATACGCCTGCGACCGAAAATCGTCGCGGTCGATCTGATCGAATGTGCGCTTGACACGATACTTGGAGGCCGCAAGTCCCGCCGGCTCGGGTCGTGGACGATTCGCATTATTCGACTCACCGAGACCGCCCGAGGTAATGAGCCGGCGCAGCTCGTTCACGATGTCGAGGAAGGCGGTATTGGAGTTGGTCCACTCACTGACCGGCTTCCCATCGCGCGGCAATGCTTTGAACTTGGCTAAAGGCGATGACAGCCAATCGCTGGGTTCAACGATGATTGGCACGAGACTGATTTCCCCCGCGCCATGTCTGTGAATCGCGTTGGTCATTTCGGTTTCATAACAATACCGCGAGTTCAAGAAATCCGGGCTCACAACCGCCAAAAAGAGGCGACACTCCGTCAATTGCTTGCCGACCTCGCGATCAATATCTCTGCCGGCCAGAATATCGCGGTCATACCAGTCCTCGATGAGTTTCTCACGACGAAGCATCGACAGATGCGTGTGCAATCGGTCGAGCATTCCACTGTCGTGATGTGCGTAGGAAATAAACGCCTTCAATGTCCCCCCTTCGATCGCCGATTTCGTGACGATTCTGACGGCTCATCAATTATCCGCCTTTGCCGAACTCAACGACAGCACCCATGAATTACCGTTGCACGGCGCCCCGAATCCTCGAAGATAACAATGGCCAACCCGGCAGGTGCCTTTCGGCTACACTCGAGTCTCGAACAACGAACAACTGACACGGCGGAGCTTAAACGGACGAAATCAACAATCGGCGCAAATAGGCATCCAGGAATACGAGCATGAAATTTGTCATCTAGGTCGAGACGAGTAGCTTGCGACGTTTGCGGTGAAGCAGCGCGGTCGGAGGTCGGCGTGTTCAACTCAATAATTTCTGACAAGGTGCAAGTCCGTGACGGGACCCTTGTGTTGTCCGGCGAACCTATAGCGCGGTTTCTGATCGAGTCCGAACTGGGCCGTGGCGTAAATGGGGTTGTTTTCTCGGGTCGTCGGATTTGGATCGACCAACCTTGCGCGCTGAAAGTGTGGCTTCAGCTTAAAGCATCTGATACTCGCGATAAGGTCCAACAAGGTCTAGCTGAGACTCGCAAGATTGCTAGCGCCCATCCTGACTGGGTTGCGACGACTTTCGACGCCGACGTTGTAGGAGACACAGTCTTCACATCTATGGAACTGGTTCCGGGCCTTACACTCAAGCGTCACCTGCAAACAACACTTTGCCTTGCGGATCGATGGTTGCTTGCGCGGCTTTACATAAACGGAATCGAAAAGACTACAACTGAATCCTCCGCTCATGGCGATCCTCACCATAACAACGTCATGGTGTATGAGCATGTGGAGAGCAAATTCGAGCGCGGCACCCGACTGAAATTGATTGACTTCGGTACCTCGCTGGTGCTCGGACCAGAGGCGTGGAGGAAGAGGCATTGGCAAACGGTTGATGAGACGTTTTGGCGCATAATTAGGCCCTTCACCTCTGCGCGTCGGGCACGGTCACAACCCATTCCTTTGGGTGGAAGACCGCCGTACCTGATCATCTCCTATTACGACGATGTACTTAACGACATCAAAGCAGAGGCGGGCGTACTGTTTTAGGTCTCCGAAGAAGAATCATGTAAAGGCCTCGCCGTGCAATTGATGTCAAAAGTCGCGTTTTCGGTGCTGTAGCGCAACATATTCCGGCGCCGCACACGGGCAGAACCTCGGCATCTGTGCTTTCTTTCGAACAAGGAGGCGCGTGTCATGTGTCGACATCAATATTCTCTGTCACCTGATTTCAGTCGTCACTGTCACTGAGGGATTTTGGTCGTCCGTAGCCAGCTGTTTTTAATGAAGTTTTTTGCACCACTCGATTTGACTCCGCAGAACGTTGACGCACTGGGGGTCTTTATATCTCAGGAGTGATTGTCGCAAGCATGCGTTTTATCAATAGTGGATGTCGCCCTCCGCGGGTCCTGAAGCCGCATAGAGAGCTGCAATTTAGTTTTTGGCCGCTCAGATGGCGAGTTGGCAATTGTATGTCGCCCTCTCGCGACATCAATGCTGAAATAAACGACACAGAATATTGAAATCGACAGATACGAGGACGCTTAGGACTGCGGTGACCAGAACCAGCCCGATTAGGAGAGCAAATATGGGTGTGTGCATGCGCCCTGTCCTATATTGATAAAATATGTGATCGGCACTTGCGGTTGTATTTTTCATCCGATCAGATCCAGTACCAGCCGCCCATGTGTGGCGACGATCCGATAAGGACCTCGATCACGTCAGGCATTCCCATCAAGACGTATGCAGTGGCGCGACCATGGCCGTCCACAAGAATAATCTGCTTGTCATCGGCTTCGACCGCGATCAAATCGGGAAGGCGTTCATTGTTTCTAATGCGAACGACGATACCCTTTACGCGCTCATCAAATTCTTCGAGTGCCGTTCCCGATTCAACGTTTTTCGCCCCGCCGCTCACGCGCCGGGTCCCGCCTGAAATTTCAGTCAGCGCCGGAACGTTGGCATATCTGAAGTTTGCAAGTTCCCCAAGATCTGCCTGGACCCGACGCCACTTAACATCGCGCGGATAGCCTGTAAACAGGAGGGTATCCGGATAACCCCGAAATGTTTTCAACAATTCAGCGCGAATGCGATTTTGATCTAGATCAGTCGGCATTCCGTTGTCTATGACGGTCGCGCGGTCATGTCCACGATCCCACAGCCAACGCCTGCATTTTTCGCCTTCATTCGTGGACTCGACTTCGCCCCGGACGAAGGCCAGCACCATTTCCTCTTCGGTTGAGGGCCGTAGGGTAATCATTTATGCGTCAAACCTTGCCACACGTAGGATTTCAGCGCCAGCGCGGCCGCGATCGCCTGGTTCTCGCGGCTCACGGTACGCAAAGCATTGAGATTGAGTTTACAATTCTGTTAGGAACATCGAATTTGTCTTCTTCCGCTTTTTTTGTCTGCTCCGTGAGTTTGACATTCTCTGAACCTGTTCTCGCCCGGCGCCCCTCATCCACTGACGACTAAAGCGGGGTGACAAGCTGCTCAAGAAATGCGACGAGCGAGTTCACTGCTGGATCACTCCTTCCTGGTAGGGAGTGCTCGACGAGCTACGCACGCTCCCGGCAAAGGCCCATAGCGGGACCGACTCTACCTTCCAATGTTTTGCGCCTCCCCTCAGCAATGACGTTACCACCGTCGATGGTAGAGTTCGCGCAAGAACTCGCGTTCCTGGTTGCGATGCTTCCAGCCGACCATTGAACCATTGGGGAATAATTTGCCGTGCGGGTTGTGAATCTTGATGTAGTTAGGAACCAAGGCGTTTTGTCGATTTTGGGCGTTGAGCATGAGTACGGTGCGGTCCCGGAGAAAAAATTCCTTGATGAAGATGTCCGCATCCCCACGCACTTTCCGATCGAACAGAAAGGGGGCAGTATCCGCTCGCTTCGCGATATGGCCTCTGCCGAATGTCTTTGAGGGAAGCTTGAAATCACTCTCTGCGAATTTCTCTAGGGCTTCGGGCGCGATCCCTACCACACGCCAGCCAATGCTGTCGACTTCACTATTCTCTGGCCAATTGTTTCAGCAATCTGTCACTCGATTCCGCTCGCGGATTACAAAGCAAGCGATTGAGATAATTGCCGATTCGCGGTTGCTGCGCCGCGACCGCCCCTGTTGCGGCGTGACATGAAATATTTCACGAATCTATGGCACGATCATGTCGCGCAATAGTAATTTCTGGCCACATCAAGCGGGAAGGAATCTGCGGTCGTGGAAAAGCTGAGTTCGGCGGTCCGACTCGACTTAAGACCCGGTGAGTGGGTCCTCTGGAAGGCGCGCCCCTTTCGTTTTGTCTCTCTGCAAGGAAGCACGGCGAGAATTCGCGACTCGGTCAACGCAGAGTTGCATGAGGTGGCAGTGGCGGATTTGCGCGGCATGCCATCGCTTCCACCCGAAGATCTTGACCAGCGAGTCGATCGGCTACGAACCATCTCCGACCAGAGTTGGTCCCTGGCGCAGCAACGTGAGTCGATCATTCGAGAGTTGCTAAACCGCGAGGGCTCCATGGCAGAGCGCCTGGCGGCGGCCGCCAACGTGATGGGTGTCAGCCCACGAACGGTGCGGCGTCTTGTCAAGCAATACCGGGTCTCATCGCAAACAACCAGCTTGGTCGCAAAGCCGCCGGGACCGCATCAAAAGCGACGCCGCTTAGGCCCGACACGAGAACGAATCATCGACGAGGCGCTCGAGACCCATTATTTGATTCGGCCGAAGCCGCCGATGGAGGAAGCGTACTGCCGGGTCGTCCATCGATGTCGTGAACTGGCACTTCGGCCGCCGGCACGCAACAGCGTGTTGAAGCGCATCCGTGCCCTCGATGCGCGCTTTGCCGCGCGCAGGCGTTTAGGGCCTAAAGCTGCGCAGGCGATCGCGCAGTCCACACCCGGCACGCTCGAAGCCCGGGAGGCGCTCGATCTCATACAGATGGACCACACCCTCGCCGACGTCATCATCGTGGATTCGCGCCATCGGCGGCCCATTTGTCGACCATGGCTGAGCCTTGCCATCGATGTCGCCACCCGCTGTGTTCTCGGCGCCCACGTGGCAATCGAAGCTCCGTCCGCGCTGGCGGTGGCGCTGTGCATGGAACACGCCTGCCGACCCAAAGACAGGCCGCACAGTCTTCTTCAATCCGATGCGCCCTGGCCGATGTTCGGCATTCCCAAACAGGTGTTGGTCGACAATGGCCCCGAGTTTCATGGCGCTGCACTTGAGCGAGGCTGCCGAGAATACGGAATCACCCTCCTCCACCGCCCCGTCGCCCGGCCGCATTACGGTGGCCACATCGAGCGGCTCATCGGCACCATGATGGGCAAAGTGCATTTGCTCCCCGGCACCACAGATGCTTCGCCCGCCGCTCGCGGCGGTTACGACTCCGAGGCGACCGCCGCGCTCACGTTACCGGAGTTTGCACGCTGGCTATCGCTTGAGATCGGTCAATACCATCATCATGAGCATCGGATGCTCGGTACGACGCCGGCCACCGCCTGGAACGACAGCCTGGCGTCGGGTGTCGCGACTGTTGTGCCCGCCCATCCGGAAGCGTTCTTGATCAGCTTCCTACCGGTAACGCGACGCAGGCTGCAGCGAGATGGATTGCATTTCGAGCGGATCCGGTATTGGTCGGACGTCCTGCCGGTGATCGCCCAGCCACGCGAGCCGTTGATCGTGCGATACGATCCGCGGGACATCTCCCGGCTACATGTGATCGGCAAGGATTACCACTACCACACGATCACCTACGCCAACATCACGCGGCCGCCGATTTCGCTCGACGAGGTGCGCCACGCCTACGCAACACTCCGCGCACAAGGCAACAAGAGTATCAACGAAGCGCGGATCTTTGAATTCCGTGCTCAGCAGCGTGACCTGGTTGCCAACGCCACCGCAGCTACCAAAGCGATGCGGCGAAAGGCCGAGCGACTCCATGCTGTGCCTGTGGTCAAGCCCATCGGCGGCACCATCGATTACAGTCAAGAGGCGGTCCCCTCCCCCGGGGAAACTTGGACCAGTCGCCTATGACCTTGGATCTGTCGCACCTTGCAGCCAGCATCAAGGAGGAAGCATTTCACGATGCGCCGACTCGAATAAGATTCGTGCAGACGGCGCGATGGGTCGAATTTGCTCGCGGGCGACTCGCGCTCGAGGAGCTGGAGCGGCGCTATCAATATCCGAGTTGCGCGCGCATGCCCTGCATGCTGCTCTATGGCGATAGCGGCATGGGCAAGACCATGTTGATCGAGAAAATGGAGCGCCAGCACCCGAATTCCCACCATGAACGGCGTGGCCTGACCTTGCGCCCGGTCCTTCGAGTGCAGATGCCGGCAAGTCCCGATGAGCGCCGGTTCTATACTCGGCTTCTGGAAATCCTCGGTGCGCCCTACACGAGTCACGACCAGATTGGTGCACTCGAGGGTCGAGTGCTGCACATCTTGGCGGAAATCGAAACCAAGCTCTTATGCATTGACGAGGTCCATCATTTACTTGCGGGCAGTCAGCGCGAGCAGCGGCGGGCACTGAATCTGCTCAAATTCGTCGCGAATGAGCTCAAAATAGCGGTCGTCGCGGTCGGTACGCATGATGCGTTTCACGCCATGCAAATCGATGCCCAAGTGGCGAGCCGCTTTGAACCAATGCTGTTGCCCCGTTGGACGGAAATAGACGGCTTTCGAGGCTTCGTCACCGGCTACGGCCGTCTGCTACCCCTGCGTAAGCCCTCGCCCTTTGGCGAAGTGGCGATGATCCGATCGCTCCTCGAACTCAGCGGCGGCATCACCGGCAAGGTCACTGCCCTACTGGCTCGCGCCGCCGAAGCCGCCATCCTCGATGGCAGCGAGCACATTGATCCCGTGGCGCTCGTCAAACACCACGAACGATTACGCTCGGCGGCCGCGTGAGTGCCACCATTGCGCCCTGGCCCGTTTGCCCACCCCCGCACGACGGCGAATCCCTGCACTCCTGGTTCGAGCGTGTCGCGGCGTGTTACGGTCTGTCCGCACATAGGATGTTGAGCAGCGTCGCGCGCGGACTACCCAAACCGCGGCGTTGGAGCGATTCCTTTAAAGTCGGCATCGCCCTCACCGGTAACCGCAAAGTTGCGCGCCGCCTCGTCGCCTTGAGCGGTCTCTTCCCATCGACGCTCACTTCCTTGCGACCTGCGCGCACAGGTTGGGACCTCCCGCGGCAGGAATTTCGTGCCTATTGCCCGCGATGTTGTCTCGACGATCTTCATCGCGGCGAGACGTCGTACGGACGGCTGGTATGGCAGCAGGCCTGGTACACCGTTTGCCGTGTTCACCGGATACCTCTCCTGTTGCGACGGACCACCTCGGCCGGTTCCTGGACAAGACATCAGCTTCAGGAAGACGCGACTCTCGCAGCAGCCTTGGGCTACCAACATGCCAAACAGCCGCAACGCGAACGATTCTACATTCAGTACGCTCTCTTGGAACTTCAAGCGGCCATTGAAGGCGCGCTCGCCAGTGTCCGCCCACGGCGACGACAATGGGGCGTCGTGAGTGCAGAACATTTCCTTCACGGGGTGACCTCAAGAAAGGGGCCATTACGTACGTTAAGGCTAGGCCACGGAGTGCGCTAACTGACTAACCAAGTGGAAAAGCGAACCCACCCGTTCGTTATCCCAACAAAATAGGCGGCGTACAGACTCGCTATCGTCAGCGCGCCAACAAGTCCAAATGCCGGATGCAGTCGGCGCCGACGGTACGAATCAAGTGCAACCACCAAAATAACGGTGAGAGCCCACAAACCCAGCAAATTAATATTACGCGTGAAAAATTCGATATCGGTCAAAAAAGAAAGGAGAACGATCACGTTGGGGAGAATGCAGAGTGTGGCCATCAGCATGAGACGTTTGTGCCAATCGTAGCGATTGCGAAGGCGGACAGCAGCTCCGACGAGACACGCGAATAAAAGCATCTGGGTGAGTTCTAAGGCCAAGACATTCAGTTGAGATGCGACCATAGCACTGTGGGCGCGCACCTCCCGGGCGGCGGCGATCAGGGTGGCCATGCAGCCCACGACTACAATAAGCACCGCATAAAACGCGCCGACAATGCCCAAACGCCGGTGCCAATGAACCCGATTCGAAGTTATCAAAGCGGTCTGGACAAACAAGAGCAATATCCACCCGCTCATTAATGAGCCGTGGAATGCCATAAACGAAGGGGGAGCCGGCACGCCAAATATGCGATGCAAATAGAAGGTTCTGGCGAAGCCCACAAAGACGAAAATAACTATTGCCGTGGAAATGCCTACGAAGAAAGGCTGATCTAGTCTCTTCGCGATCTGGTTGCCTGGACTCGAAGTAGTCCTGGGCATCATAGCGGAGCGTCCTCAAGATTCGCATACAGCAGGACGAGTGCACTGCTCGCGGTAATTTGAGCCACTCTCAGCGCGTCCGCGCGAGTCGCATACATTACAAATGCCTCCCGGATGCCGGTAGCCACCGATAAAGCGTTGGAACAGAAATTCCTAAGTTTTCTGCGACATCTCGCGGGAGAGTGCCTCCCGCAAGCAGTCGGTGAGCTGCTTTTATTTTGCTGTCAGTCATGCGGCGCTTGCGACCGCCGACTCGTCCAAGTTTACGGGCGGCGGCCAGACCGGCCGTGGTCCTTTCCACGATCAATTCGCGCTCCATCTGGGCGAGGCTGGCCATGATGTGGAAGAAGAAGCGGCCGGCGGGCGTCTTGGTGTCGATGCCGTCCGTCAGGCTGCGGAAGTGTACGTCGCGCGCCTCAAGTGAGTTCACGAGATCCACGAGCCCTTTTACACTTCGCCCCAAGCGATCCAACTTCCAGACGACCAGCGTATCACCGACACGCAGATGTGAAAGTGCATCATCGAGCCCCGGGCGAACCAGCCGGGTACCGCTCACTTTGTCGGTGAAGACCCGGTCGCAACCGGACTTCTTGAGCGCATCGAGCTGAAGCGCGAGATTCTGATCGTCCGTCGAGACGCGGGCATAGCCGATTTGCACACCGGGGGCGCTGCGTTTCTTTGGGGGGCTACGCGCTGGCATCGATATTCACGATCCTCTTGATTCTCGTTGCGGGGCCTACGATTCGAGAATAGTCTATCAAGAAAGGTTTGCGAGAATCGGATTTCCGCAGAAATGCTGTCTCTGCGGTTGAGGCCATTTTCGCTCTCACAAACCACCGTTATCGATCAGCCATCCGGGGAAGGACTCCGATGCCGCGACGCGAATTGCTGACGCCGACGGAACGAGTACAACTGTTCGCGTTCCCCGAGGACGAGGGTGGGCTGATCAGACTGGCGACCCTGGCGCGAACCGACCTCACCTACATTCGCCAGCACCGCGGCGACCACAATCGCCTGGGCCTGGCCATTCAGATGGTCTACTTGCGCCATCCGAGCCGGGTGCTCTCGCAAAACGAGGCGCCGTTTCCCCCACTGCTCGGCATCGTGGCCGCACAATTGAAGGTGACGCCGGCGGTCTGGACTCAGTACGCACGGCGCGATGAGACCCGTCGCGAACACCTGCAGGAGCTCCTCGATCGGTTTGAACTGCGGCAATTCAACCGGACCGATTATCGGGCGCTGATCGATTGGCTGATGCCCTTGGCCCTGCAAACGACCCAGGGAATTGTGCTCGCGCACGCGGTCGCGAACGAACTGCGGACGCGCAAAATCCTATTGCCGACCGTCGCCCTGATCGAAAAGATTTGTGCCATCGCGTTGACCCGCGCCGAGCGTGAGACATTCCGGCGGTTGACCGCCGGTCTGACCGACACCCACCGAGCCGCCCTCGATGCCGTGTTGCTGGTGCGTCCCGGCGGCAGTAGCAGCAGCCTATCGTGGTTCCGGCAGCCGCCGGGAGCACCGAGCGCCAATGCGGTACTCGCCCATTTGGCTCGCCTACGGGCCGGCCGGGCGCTCGAGTTACCGGCGGATCTCGGTCGCGACGTCCATCAAAATCGCCTGCTTCGCCTCGCGCGCGAAGGCGCTCAGACCGCGGTATTTCAGCTCCAAGAGTATGAGCCGCTGCGCCGGTATGCGACCTTAGTGGCGATCCTCTTGGATACCATGGCGACGCTGACCGACGAGACTCTGGATTTGCATGACCGGTTGATCGGCACGTTCTTCAGCAAGGCGCGCAGCAAGTATGACCGAGAGTTTGCAGCTGACGGCCGAGCCTTGAACGACAAGGTCCGGCTCTACGCGAAGATCGGTTCGGCATTGATTGCGGCGAAGGAGGCGAAGACCGATCCCTTTGCGGCAATCGAGCAGGTCATCCCATGGAAAGAGTTCACCTCCTCGGTCTCGCAAGCGGAGAAGCTCTCCCGCGATGAAGCCTTCGATCCGCTGACCCTGCTGACGGACTATTTCTCGACGCTGCGCAAATACGCGCCGTCCTTCCTCGAAGCGTTTCAGTTCCGGGGGCCGCCGGTGGCACAATCCCTACTGGACGCAATCGATCTGCTGCGAAGCATGAACCAGTCCGGCGGCCGCAAGGTCCCCGCTACGGCACCCCTGGGGTTCATGCCGCCACGCTGGACGCGCAGTGTCGGTAGCGGCGAGGAGATCGATCGGCGCTTCTATGAACTCTGCGCGCTCAGCGAACTCAAGAATCGCCTCCGTGCCGGTGATCTGCATGTGGTCGGTAGCCGTCAATTCCGGGACTTCGAGGATTATCTGATGCCGCCTGCGGCATTTTCCTCCATGCGCACCGCTGATCGCTTGGGTGTTGAGGTACCGACTACCGCTGACGGGTATCTTTCCGAACGTCTGAAGCTCTTAAAGGAAGCGCTCGAGGACACCAATCGCCTTGCCGGCGCCGACGGATTGCCGGATGTACGCATCAACGACAAGGGATTGAAAATCTTTCCACTCGAGGACAATACGCCGCCTGAGGCAAAGCTCCTGAAATCGCAGACCTACGGCCTATTGCCGCACGTTAAGATCACAGACCTCTTGCTCGAGGTGGATCGGTGGACCAGCTTCACCCGACATTTCACCCACCTGAAAAGCGCCGAGCCGGCGGCGGACCGCTCGCTGTTGTTGACCGCCATCTTGGCGGACGCATTCAATCTGGGTTTGGAGAAGATGGCGGAGGCCTGCCCGGGCACGAGTTTGAGCAAGCTCGCGTGGCTGGTGGCCTGGCATATCCGCGACGAATCGTATTCCAAAGGCCTCGCCGAACTCGTAAACGTCTAACACAAGTTGCCGTTTGCAGCGCACTGGGGCGAAGGGACCACATCGTCGAGCGATGGCCAGCGCTTTCGCGCCGGCGGGCACGGTGAATCCGCTGGCAACCGCAACGCCAAGTATGGCAGCGAGCCCGGCGTCTTGTTCTATACCCATCTGTCCGACCAGTACGCGCCGTTCTATACCAAGGTGATCAACGCCAACGTGCGCGATGCAACCCACGTGCTCGACGGACTTCTCTACCACGAATCCCGGCTGCGCATCGAAGAGCACTACACCGATACCGCCGGATTCACCGACCAGGTGTTCGCGCTCTGCCACATGCTCGGGTTTGAATTTGCGCCCCGGATTGCCGATCTCGCTGACAAGCGGATCTATGTCTCCGGCAAGCCGGGCGACTGGCCTAATCTCGCGCCGTTGATCGGTGGGTCCCTCAACATCAAGCTGATGGAGCAGCAGTTCGACGAGGTGATGCGTCTGACGGCCTCGATCAAACAAGGCACCGTGACCGCGTCCCTGATCCTCCGGAAACTCGCTGCCTATCCGCGCCAGAATAGTCTGGCGACGGCGCTGCGCGAATACGGCCGATTGGAGCGGACTCTGTTTACCCTCAAGTGGTTTCGCGATCCGGCGCTACGGCGCCGGGTCACAGGTGGCCTCAACAAAGGAGAGGCACGCAACGCGCTCGCCCGAACCGTGTTCTTCCATCGGCTCGGCGAGATCCGGGATCGCTCCTATGAGAACCAGCGGTATCGCGCCAGCGGCCTGAATCTCGTGATCGCGACCATTACACTCTGGAATACGGTCTACCTCGAGCGCGCCGTGAATGCGCTCCGGGAGCGGAGTACGGTCAATGACGCCCTGCTCGGACACCTCGCTCCACTCGGATGGAATCACATCGGATTGACAGGCGATTACAACTGGCACGCGAACAAAAGGGTCGCCAAGGGCGGTTTTAGGCCCCTGCGGCGGGCTCGATCAATGGAATCAACGGTCGCCGCGCCTTAACGTACGTAATGGCCCCTTTCTTGAGGTCACCCCTTCACGTACTTGAAGATGTCACGACGTGGAGTCTTACCCATTTTGAAGCCGTGAGAAGCTGGTCCCTGGCAGAGGACCTGACGCCCATCGAGATCGCCAACGGGCTCAAGCTCCTCGGCCGCCATCGTCGAATGACGCCCGCCGATTATGCGGGTGACCGCGCGGCCAGCTCGCTCGTCGATGTCGAGGATCCCGCCGTCCGGGGAAGTGCGCTTTGGTTCGCGCACTCCATGATGGCGTCTTACCATCAGGACGCCTCCGACCGTCAAACCGCGTATCGGCGCACCTCGAGACAGGAAATCAAATACACCGCATCACCCCCGGCGGCGCGCGCTTGGCTCGCTTCCCGGATGAAAACCTGGCCGGAGCGCTACCGCAGCAAATGCTGGCTAAACCCCCAGTCCTAGCATCTCGAGCCCGGTCCTACGTGGCCGAGTGGCCATAGATTGCTGAAATTTTGGCCAAAGAATACTGAAATCGACAGCATATATTTGATTCAGCGAAAGCGGTCCACCAGCGCTGAGCAAGCCGCATTTGGATATAAACCCGGCGAGGCTTCTCGCAGTAAAGGCGCCACGGCTAAAACCAAATATGTAAATTCTGTCGCCTGCCTCATAGTCCTCGACCAGCCATTCATACGCGTTGGTCACCTCATCATCGAGCCCCACACCGAACATACCACCGCGCAGCCTCTCGTCCTTTTGTGTGCCAACGCCCGCGCTGTAGTAGGACATCTGCGACTCGCTTTGGCGGCAAAGCGACTTCATGCGCCAGACGTTTGTATTGTTGTTGAGAGTATTCCAGGTGCCATCCAAGAATAGTGCGAGGCGTTTGCCAGTAAACATAGGAGTCTTCCGTCGCGTCGCCGCCTCAATGCGGCAGCACCACCGTATCTAAAAAAAACACTAGATGATGTGTCGAAGATCCCATCTTCCCACTACAGAAAAAGCTAAACGCTGCGTCTCTTGTCGACAGGAACCGTTAAAAACGGTGGGGTCGGCGCCGATTTCGGAGTAGTTTACGTCTCCCGGGAGAGCGCACGGAGAAGCGTATCACTTCGGAACAGCCGATTGCCTCGATGACCGACGGCGCGGAATCACTGCTGAGGCTTAGGGCCTTTTTACCAGTATCCACACGTTTCTTGCTCGATTATTTTCACGTGTCGATGAAGCTTCGCCACCTCGACCAATGCATTGGTACCATACCGCCCACTGTGCTGCCACCCGGCGGCTCGGTCTTTGAACTTTACGACCGGTTCAACTTTCTGCGCGGATATTTGTGGTCCGGCAGACGCGCGAAGTTCGAACAATCCGTGGATCGGCTGTTCGAGTTGCTTGACCGAGCAGATGAGGTGTTACCAGACTTACACCGTAGTATCCACATGGCCGCGGGTCGTCTCTGCGATCTCCCCTCGTATATTCGCAAGAATGAATCCGGGGTAGTCAACTATAGTCGATGGAGGCAAGAGGGCCGGCGAATATCCACCAGCGCCGTCGAAGGCACCGTCAATCGGTTAATTGGAAGACGGCTCGGCAAGGGACAGCACATGTGTTGGACAAAGCGATGCGCGCATTTACTTCCGCAGGTCCGATGTGCCGTGCTCAACGGTGAGTTGCTCGAGCGCCTTCAACGCTGGTTCCCAGATATCGGAACACGCCAGATCAGCGTTCCTTGGAGTTGGGTACCCCACCATTCTTAACAGTTCCGGTACAATATCTCCCGATGAGTAGCGACGAACCCGTCCTTCCCGCCGATTTTCAGGCCGCTGTTGATGCCGCCGACAAGCAATGCGAAGCGATCGTTGGGAATTTCGTCAGAAGGATTGAGGGAAGGGCTGCCCCCGACTTAATACATCACTATACGGACGCAACTGGTTTGTTTGGGATCCTTACGGATGGCCGATTGCGGCTAACGGATATATTCGGACTTAACGACCCATCGGAACTTCGACACGGCATCCAGCTAGCTATATCCGCACTCTCCGAGGCGACACAACGCGGCCATCCCGCTGGGAAGATATTCTCTCAACGCTTTCGAGAAATAATGACCGGTCATATTGAAGCCATCGCGCATTTCTTCGTGGGCTGCTTTAGTCAGAACGGTGACGAACTAGGGCAATGGCGGGCTTACGGAGACGACGGTCGAGGGTTTTCCATCTGCTTCGAAGGTAAAGCTCTCGAGAATCAGTTCACGCGACTCCGTGGACAACTCGATCCGCATAATTCGACATTTCCCCTTACCTACGACGACTCTCAATTAATGAAGGTTCAGCGTGAACTGACCGACGCGATTGTTGCCAATATCGCGATGCCCGCGGGACGCGGCCTAGACGCCTTGGTGATTAATCAGTTTATGAAGGAATTATCGAGGCGGCTGAGCTTGCATGTCGTGCGAACCTCAATTTTCTTTAAGCATGAGGGATATCGATCCGAGGAGGAGTTCCGATTTCTGCACCTGAGGCGCTTTGACGCGGAATTGGGCGATGTCAAACTTCGGGCGCGGAACACTTCGTTGATTCGCTTCACCGAATTCACTTGGGCAGGGTCTACCGCGCCGATCATCCGCAAAATAACCATTGGGCCCGCAGCTAATTATGAGAAAGCAAAGGAATTCGTCAAGCAGTGCGCTCTTGAAGCCAAACTGCCAATTGAGGATGACCAGATATTGCGATCAGCGATTCCGTATCGCGGTCGGTAATCGGCAGCGCTGCTCCCGAGAATTGACGCCACCAGCACCGTCCGTAGTAACTTGCACCAGCCGCTTTTCAGCTGAATGATTCGAAGAAGATCTAGCACCCAAGCAATGAGGCAACTGAGAGTAACGCCTACGCTGGCCGCAAGTAGTGCTTGCCTCAATGCCTGATCATTGATCGGCTGATCGAACACCAGCGCCTTTACAAATACGAAGACAATCGTCGCGATGATCACAAACAGCAGGACAAACCCTACTAGTTTAAATACCCGATTGTCGGATTGTACTGGAAGCATAAACATCTCCTCTACACGGCACCCTTTGTCTGAGGATCTGCCCGGAACTATCCGCCTGCAATTGTAGGGCCCGGTAAAGAGCGCTTGGTGTTAGGTTCTCTACGATCCGCTGAAGTGCTTCTCAAGCCACAGTGCAATGTGAGCATAGACCCACCCAGGGATCAGGCTCAAGTGTCCAAGCAGCACGATGCATCTCGCACGTATCCTCTGACCACCGGCAAGGGCATCGACGTATTCGCACTGCATATCGCTGATGCGTGGATACACGTACCTCTTGTACACCTTGTCCGGCAAGAGCCACCGAGCTATGTTGGAAATATGACTTCCAGGGATTCGTACCGCCCCTTTGGTCATCTCGGCGCGAATTGACTTCTTGCTCTCAGCGATCTTTTTGATCTGCTTGTCCAGCTTATCGATATCAGCCTTATCGTGCTCAATGTTTGCTTTGATCCGCTCCACGCCCTCCAAATAGGCGCGGGCGGAACGCGCTTCTTCTGGAGTTTCACTCTCAATCTTTTCGAGAGCGATCTTTCCACCCTCACAATGCCCGGACATCCACGCCAATCTAAACAACAGTCGTTCAAACAAGCCACGACCGCGAAACTGGCGCTCATACCTCGCCAGCGCTTTTCTCGTTCCTATATGCCAACTCGCTCGTCCGAATAGCCTCACTGTCATGCCCTCGCAAGCCGCCATCCCACTAGTTCGGCGGCTTCTAAGACCCGTCTACCATGCGCGGTAATGGTATAGCGGGGTCGCGGGAGTCCAGGGTTGCCCTCATCCTCTGGGATTCGGACTTTGATATAGCCCTTTTCCTCCATCCGACCAAGCGTCACGTAAACCGTACCCCGTTTGAGCCTGCCCTCAGACCGATGCACCATCTCAAGCCCATACTGCCCGGACGGTTCGCCCGCTAGAAGTCGGAGGACAAGCAGCTCCGTTTCTGCGGCGAATGGATTTGCCATTGCTCCACTCCACAATTTCAAGGATTGCGCGTCACTATACTCTTATGCGTCGTAAGAGTCAATGATACAAGGTGTAAGACTCCACTTGCTATCGAGCAATGAAGCGCCGCAAGCGCACTGCAGGTCACAATGCTGGCATAGCGTGACCAAAATTGCTTTAGCGAGCTTCCCGAGGGCCGGCATTGCCCGAATCGAAACCAGGTAGAATTGCGGCACTGCTATCGACCTCGTCAATATATCCCTAAAGCGGCTTGAACTCTGGACCATCCGCACCCGCGAGGGCCGCAGCCGGGTGTGCGGCGATTGCCGGCGAATACGGTCGGGTGTCAGCGAAACCACAACCAACAATTGGTTATTAGATCCGAAATCGCTCTTGAGGTCGCCGCCACGTCAGACCCAACTGCACCGTGAGAATTGCAGCGGCAATCCACGCCAGAGTTGTCATGACGTTTCGGCTGACCTGGAATACCTCCCACGCGGTATCGGGCCACCGCCTACGCAGAAGCCAGTGTGCATAGGAGGGCAGAACAACAATCGTGCCCCACGTCACGGCCAACGCCGGGTATGTTCGATAGCAGCCAATCCACGCCGCGCGCGGTTGAGCGGAAGCGCGCACGCCGAGTCTCAATAGTTGCGCGAGATGTAGAGCAAGATACACTTGAACGGCGAGAATAACCGCGATTCCAATTTGGGAAAGCCGTCCAAAGGGCAACTGAGCTCCAAACACCCTCAGGCTATCGCTTCCTTGGTCAAGTCTGTCCGACAGACGTCGCTCGACCTCTTTGAAGCTTGATCCTTCCGTGCCTTTGGACCACTTGAGCAGCTCAGGAAAGCTCCTGCCGAAAGTACCCAATGCGATCTCGTCCTTCTTGACGATCCCGCGCGTCGTCTGCAAGAGCATACGTTGGGCCGGAATCGGCAGCGGCTTAAATAGTGCCGGCGACTCCCAATATAGGAGCTCCGTCTCAAGCCGATGTAGGCCATTAAAATCCTTCGACGGTCCCTCCATAGTGTTCAGCATCCAAAGATGCATCTCCTCGTCACGCCGGGGCTTGTAGGTTATTTGCGTGTTCCGGCTGGCTGCGATTGGCTGGACAGAGAACATGAGCGGGCCGGCTCGGAGGACGCCGGGCCCTCCTGGTTTGGGCCGCACTTTCAACTGGATCACATCGTATTGGGGGTCTCCATAAAACGCGGTTCTGGAGTCCGCAAGGGAATCAGGTAATCCCGGCCGCACACCGTATTCCATCGGCCGGACAATGGGAGCCGGGTATGCGACTGGCAAATAGAGCCGGGTGAAGCAGCTCAGAAAGTCCCAACTGGCAGCGAATTCCTCGAGATTCTTCGGGGCGGGTACCTCGGGAAAAAGATCGTTTCGTTCCGCCTTGAGGTCCGCCACGCAAGCATCGGAGACGGAATCGCGGAAGGTAAACATCTGCATCGCCAGCTCGCGAACTTCGTCTTTTGTTTCCAAAACTCCCACCAAGCGAGGCCCGTAAAGACCCGTAATGTTCTGCATAGGGGGAAAGAGATTGGGTTCGATCTTCACCATCGGGTCCCTTGGCCGATTGATACGCCCTTCGCTCATACCCGTCCAAATCTCATACTGGACGAAGTTCGGTGCCCAGGTTTGGGCGATCTGCAGTATCACTCGCAGTTCAGCGCTCGCCCGTTCTATCTCGCCCTTCTGGGGGTTTTCGTACGCTGCCAGTAGGACAAAGCACACTGCCATCAGCGTGAAGTGAACGGACCGCACATGCGTTGCGATGTCCTTGGAAATTGCATCCTCGCTCATGGCTACCGCCGTTTTGTCATTTAAGGGTCGACTCGCTCATGCGCAGATTGACCGGCTTGGCATTTGCCGTACCAGCTGAAACTTAAGAGAATGGCTGTCGACGCTCATCGGAATCACCGTGACGGAGTGAGTAGAGAACGATCTCGGCATGCTCGACCCCGCGCCTACGCGTGTTGTCGAACACTTGGTCCGTGGTCAGTCGTAAATTTTCTCCGCCGCCCGATACGCCGCCGCCGCGGTCGCCGAGCGCCCGCCTTTACGCGAGATCGGCTTCACAGAGAGGTGATAAATCGCCATGGCCAGCTCTTACCGCTTCCACTGCTGCGCGCATTGCTCCGGGGACGCCGGGTCCACAACCCTGACGTATTGGGTTCCCGGATATGCACGGAGCGCGACATCCGCGTCGTCTTGGATTAGAGCTATTTGAAGGGCTATGGTCTCCTCGCTTTTGAGACTTCCCTTCAACTGCAGGTAGGGACCTCGTGACCCGCGATATACCGGATCGGTTTCGTTATTTTTGTCGACGCTCTGAATGTCGACAAACGGAAAATTAACGGGGGCGCTGAGCCGCCGTTGCGCGAGGGGGCAAATTTCGATTTCAATTTGCCTCGGCAACTTAGCGGGTCCCCACCATGCAAATCGATTGCGCAAAATCACCGCGGTTCCGAATACCGGACGTCCATCGGCCGCCCTCTGTTGTGGACCGTGTTTTGGCAACAACTCGACACTGATTGAGGCTGCGGACCACTGTTGAAACCAAGCCCAGGCACCGGCGATACCGCCGACTACACCGATAGCGGTCCCCAATGTGCCGAGCCATGCACTGAGACGCCGACGCCTCCCTGCGTCATCAGTAACTTGCGCGGCGCTTCCATTGGCTCTCTTTTGCTTCCTGCCTGTCACTGTCTATCTCCTACACTCTGTGGCGTGGCTTCAAGAAACGGATCAGAACGTACGTTAGCGGCAGTGCACAATGAAAGAAATCAGTATTTGCCCGGTCGGGCAAGCGCCGCGCTAATCCATAGGAAGCACGGTGTGGGATATGAAACAAATCAAATGATTGCATTGGCGTACATAAAACTCCGAATATTGAGATGACCCCAATATCAATTCGGGGACTTTTGACGGCCAATGCACGTCGAGGCCTAAACAGTAACGGGAATTCCGATTTGGGCCGCCAAAAGCGCATAGAGATCAATTGGTGACTCAGGAGCTTCGATTGAGACGATGAGCGCGTAACGTGACCTGCGATCATAACGCTGTAGGCGCGTGCGACGTCGCCACCAACCGATCGCCGGATAGATCCCGAGCATACCCCTGTCGGCGAGATCCGCCGCGGTCCCGCTCCACACATCAGCATGGAGTGATCCGCGGCGGCGCAACTGGTCACCGAGAGCCCAACGCGTATCGCCACCGCTGGTCTGCGTGCCGTATTCTTCATCGCGCGCGAGTCGATTGATGCGCGCTAAGAACGCTTGCGCCGTCTCCCCGGCTCGGCGTGCCTCAAATCGAAGGGCATGCGAGTGGTACGCGTACTGGTCCGCTTCACCGCGCTCGCCGGGGTTGGGCTCGATGAAGTAAGAGAGTGTTACGCGGAGCCGCACCGGCAGCGCGCCTAACTCGAGCAGAGATTGGCGCGGCCACGGCAAAGTATGCAACCGCATATCACGCGACTTGACACCCTTGTCTGTCTTCTGGAAGGGCTGCAGCTCATCTTGCACGATGAGAGTCAGCGAATCTGCCGCGCTCCACAACGCCCGCTCGAGACTCGGAATGCCAAGCCCACAGTGCCGCAGAAGATTCGTGCGGCGCGCGGTCTCCGTCGCGCCAACGTAAAACTCATCGCGCATCTGTTCGGTCCAGCGCGCGGAGTGCACTATGAGAGCCCGCAACGTCTCAGGCCAGAGCGCAGGATACTCTCGCGCTATGCTAGCGCCCAAGTGCGCGACTTGGGCGGCGGCGGCACTGGTGGCGTTCGTGTGCGTGAAGCTGCGCAGCAGCGGTTCATAATAGGTCGTAAGGAGCGAGAGACTAGGGAAGTTTGAGGCAAAATTACCGTCGCGCGCAGCGTTTCCACCTTCGAATACAACATCGGGTTTCCACGGCGCGCCGCGGCGCACCCAGCTCGCGGAGCCCGAAGAGAAAGGGCTCAAACTGCCCCAGGCCGCAATGGGTTGATAGTCCCCTGCGTCAGTTTCGGTAATGTGGATTTTGTGCGTGCTGGCGCCCACCGTGAGCGCGTTCCAACTCTGAGCCGGATCATGAATACTCTCAGTGGTGAGGTGCGCCGGATGTGTGAGCCATGCGGTGGAATCTTGGCAGTTGCCACTTGAGACCACGAAGAGCCGTGGCCGGGCGCCGTCCGTCGCCGAGTCACAGGCGAGCGCATCGAGCGCCGCGGACCAGGAAGAGGGCCGCCCACGATCGCGGGTATCGGTCGCGGTGACGGCGAGGTTGAAGAGGCGTTGGCGCTCGGGAGCCACGACCTCGGCGCGCGCTACCGCCTCACTTGTAAGCGCCCCATAGGGCTCTCCCTCGTTGTCGCCGGCTTCCCGGAGTAGCTTTACCGATTCCAAGCGTGCGGCGAGGATCACCGGTCCTTGACCCACCAATACGGGCGTGAGATCCCCAAAAAGCGCGATGCCGGCGAGTTCGGTGCCGTGGCCGTCCTCATCCGCCGGAGTGGAGTCAGGATCGACAGTGTGCACGTCCGCCTCCGCCAATGACCCCTCAAGAAGCGGGTGACCCCGATTCACGCCGGTGTCTAACACGCAGACATAAGGCGCATTCCCGGGGGCGAGTTGGACGCGTGCCAAGAGTTCCTCAACCCACTCCGCTTGCTCGGCGCCCGCCAGTTCATCGAAGAAGGAGGCCGTCTCCTTGGCACGACGGAGTTCAGCGATAAGTGAGAGCAAGTGATTCGAGCTTTCCAGCTGGGCTTGGGTACCGAAAGTAATCAGGACGCTGCGCTCAGGGAAATGCACTGAGCGTTCCGAGACGCTCCAGCCGACCGCTTCCGCAGCGTCGCGAAACGCCTGCATGACCGCCTCCCGCTGCTCGCGCACCGGCAGCCAGACCTCCCATTGGATCGGCGTCTGCGGTGTCGCGGGCAGAAGCGCCACCTCATCGGTCCAGAGCGCTCGCACTTTGGCGGCGCGGATGTGCTCGATGGCATCGACCAACTTCTGATGATCGATCGCCACACCTGTTTTGCTTTTGCGCTCGGTGACGTACTCCTGAATGAGCTTGTCAAAGTGTGCCATCCTTCCGGCTGGCACCGAAATCGTGGCGAAGGTTCGCTCACCTTCCTGACGGACATTGAGAAGCTCGATCCCGGAGCGGTCCCGCGCCAAACTTTCGGTCGCAAGCTCAATCCCCTCGAAGCTTTGAAACTCCAGTTGCAAGCGGGTTGGCGCATCCGTCTCATCCGCCGGCATCGCTTGCGCCAGCTCGGCGCGCAGGCTCGCCGCATGGGTGGGTCGATCGCGCGGCGGCACAGGGCCTGCGCCGCGACCTTGCCTTGGGGAGCTGAAGACATGCGTGGCGCCGGAGCCGTCGATCAGAAAATGCGGGCGATGTCCACCCGGTCCATTCGCCATGAGTCCAATTCTTCCTTGTTAGAGTGCGGTGCGACGCTCGCCTCGCGAGCGCCGCTGGAGAAGTCCTTGTAGTTCCTCGGGATCCACATGGGCGTGATCGTGCATCACGGCGTTCTTCACGGCCTCCTCGGCAGCGCGCGTGATCTCGGCCTGACTTAAGCCCTCGGCAGTGCTTGCCAAGGTGTTCACATCGAGAGTTGGCGGAGCAAATCGGCCCAGGCGGGCCTCCAGGATCTGCACGATTTGAGAGGGCTGAGGCAATTCATACTCGATGACATCATCGAAGCGGCGAAAGAGCGCGTCATCTAAGATCTGCGGATGGTTCGTCGCAGCCAGAATCACACTGTGCGAGCTATCCTCCTCGATCATTACGAGGAAGCTGTTGAGGATGCGGCGCACTTCTCCAATGTCATTGGGCGATACGCGCTGGCTGCCGATCGCATCAAACTCATCAAAGAAATACACGCCCCGCGCACTGTGCAAGGCATCGAAAATCTGGCGGAGCTTGGCGGCGGTCTCGCCCATGAATTTAGTCAAGAGCGCATCCAAGCGCACGGCGAAGAGTGGGACGCCGAGTTCGCCCGCTAATGCGGAGGCCGTGAGCGTCTTACCCGTTCCGGGCGATCCCACGAGAAGGATCTTGCGACGCGGCGAGAGCCCGTGTTCCAACAGCTTCGTCAGGTGGCGTTGCTCCTTGACGATGCGCCTCAAGCTCTCCTCGACGCGCGTGGAGACAATGAGATCGGCGAGCCGAGTCTTAGGGTAACTGACACGCAGGAGCTGCGCCAAGTCCCCGCGCGGCCGATTGATCGGGGTGGGCGGCTCGAACGTTGCCCGTTTGCGGGCGACCTTGGTGCGGTCGATCAGTTCGCGCAGTTCCTCGGCCAGGCGCCCATGACCCTTGCGGGCTTCGTCGGCCGCGAGCTGCATGGCGACCGAATAAAACTGCGCCTCGTTGCCTTCGAGGTAGGACAGAAGCAGTGCTTTAAGTTGATCCCCTCTTGCCATTAACCTTCCCGCAGTGTCGAGGTCCCGATGATGGCGCGGTGCGGCGCACTGCGGCGCACGGTATCACATTGTCCTGCCTCGGTGTCCTCGGACGCTGCTTTAAGGGCGGCCCGGAGATTCGCGCATAAAGCTGCCACAGCGGTCCTATGCATCTTCGGTGGTCGGCTTGTCGCGGCCAGTGGCTGCCGCCGCTCTCGCCATCCCCGACCTTGCTGCATTGATCTTTTCTGCGTATTGCAGCGGCATCCGCGTCGACTTCCAACCGCCTGCCTGCGTGATTGCCGCCAAGTCAATGTCGAGTTCCGCCAGATCCTGGGCGGCACCAACCCGCGTCGAGTGCCCGCTGATCTCACTTACGAACCTCGCCGGCAAACCAATCCACTGCGCCACGCGCTTAAATATGGGCGCAATGCTGCCGGGATGCAGCGCATCACCAATTTCGTCTCGACCAATCAACCGCCGAAATATCGCCCCCTCCGTAATATTCGCGTGCTCGAGCCAAACCTTCAGCCACTTGACCGTCTCGCGCGAGAGATAAGCCACCCTCCCCTGACCCTCCGCATCGGTCTTCCCCCGACGAATCAATGCCTGGCCGGTGCCGTTCGGCCAGAACTCAATGTCGCGCACCTCGAGCGCCACGAGCTCCCCGCGCCGAGCGAGCGTCTCATAAGCCACGCAGAGCAAGGCGCGCTCGCGATCCGCTCGGTGGCCTTTGCCCGCACTCCCAATAAATTCCTTGATGTCCTTCCAGCCCAAGGCCCGCGCCTGGGCTTGGCGGGCCGAGGTTTCCCGGCCCATCTTCTTTAACGCCAAACGAACCGCTTCGCTGGAACAGGGATTGAGTAACCCCGCACCAATGTGCGCGCGGCCGATGGTGGCGATGTACCGCCTCACCGTCGCCGGCTTTTTGCCCGCAGTCACTTCGTGCTCGATGAACGCGCGGATCATCGCCGGATCCGCCGGCAGAAACGATTCGCCCCGCCTCTCGCAGAACCCTTGGAAGACCGCCCCGTCCGCCTTCTGCGCCCTCAAGGTGTTCGCTGCGTAGGCCCCTTCAGCCATCCCCTGCCATTCCCGCAGCCGTTCCAGGGGCCTTGTGGCCGGTTGCACGGTCGTTGGCGGCGGAAGAGATTCAGGCCGCCGGTTGCTCCTTTTCATGAGTCCAGCCTATCACATTTCCCAATTGAGATGCGATAACTGTCATTATCACCACTCTTATCTCTAGTATTTACTATCCTATCATTATGTTATAACTATCCATGCTTTCGGCGAAACGAGCTTATGGCGAGGGCCGCCATCGCGGTGCGACGGTCTCGTACGGGGAAATCGAACGCGCTGCGCGCGACATCATGGCCGGCGGGGGCCGGCCCACCGTCGAAGGCGTCTACAAGGCGCTGGGGCGCGGCTCCCCCAATCACATTTCCACCGCCATGCAGACGTTCTGGAAGAATCAGAGCGCGCTCAACGGCGGCGAGCCGCTCGCGCTCACCCGGCTGCCGCCGGAACTCGCCGACGCCGCGGTGGCCCAATGGGAGCAAGCGCTCAGACTCGCGCAGCAGAACGCCACCTATGACGACAACGCCGCACGGGCGCATCGGGAGCAGCTGCGCCGGGACGTGGACGCACGCGTCCACTCGGTCGAACTTCGCGAGAAGGAATGGGACATGGCGGCCCGAGTCCGCGAACGCGCGCTCGCCGACACCCGCGACCAGGTGAACTTGTTGATGAAGGAGCTCGCGACCGATCGTGCGGAACTGCGGGCACGCGATGCCCGCATCGCGGATCTCGAATCTCAGGTCGAGAAATATCGAATTCAGCTCACGGCGGTGATTGCCCGCGCGGTCACCAGAAACCGATCAGCCGCCAAGAAAAAGGTTGTGCCTAAGCCCAAACCGAAGAAGCGCGTTTTGCAAAAGAAACGGGTACCATCGAAGACGTCTCGTCGCCGTCCGAGGAGGTAGATCTGTTCGAAGCGAACCTAAGAGCGCAGGGTCACGATGAAATTGGGGAGCGCCAATGGTCCACGGCGCTGATGGTTCATGGGCGTCGCCTTCTGTAATTTCCTGATCGATCGGGAGGACTGTATGTATCGCCTTCCGAACGCAACCTTCACGCGGATGCTGGATGATCCGCATCGCCACGGCCTTCCCCGATTCGCCGGGCAGCGCGTGCGCATGGCCGATGTGGCAGTTGAAATAATAAATCGTCAGCCCATCCGCGTGGTCCGCACCAGTTTTAGCATCCTCACCTTCGATGGGCAGGGATTTCTGGACCGCGCCGCATTCGAACGCCATCAATACGCTCGTGCTGAACTGGCGCTTGCGCCCGCCCTGGGTCCGGCTTCCCGTGGCAAATCCCTTGTAGAAGATCGCGTGAAATTCATCGAACACGGCGGTCGCTGGGAGCCGTCGAACGCGATAATGAAACTCATCGAAAAGGCGCGTTGAGTCGAACACCGTGCCCTCGATTGTAAGTTCTAGCGGCGGGCTCCTGCCGGACGCGCGTTCGTGCCACACTCGCGTCCGGCGCGCCAATTGGTAAACCCACTGGTTTGGAGAGCATCATCGGACAGGTGTCGGCTCAACTCCGGCCGGCGGGCATTGTGAAATCATCGCTGCCAAGCGGCCGCTCACAGCTTGCGGTAGGCTAACGCCGTGGTGTGTTGAATCCAACGGCAACGCAAGGAGTGCACGAGTGCCATTGCATATATTCAGCGCGTTTTATCGACGCTTCTGTCGCCCAATCAATAGTTAGAGCGCCGAAATGACCTCTGGACGCGCGTGGCTCTTTCTCATAGCGGAAGCGGTTGGCTTTGTGACATTTTTATATTGTGCAGTGGAGGCAAGGGACCTCTACATTGAGATAGCCAATATCTACGAACTCGGTGGCGGTGAGGACCAATATTTGAGCTTTGTTGAATGGCATACCTATGCCAGAGAAGCTTTTTCGGCGCTGATGGCGCTTTGGTTGGTTGCGATTTCAATTTTGGCATATCAGCTGATTCGTTCATTAAAATCGCGAAATCGGGCGCTGCCATATCGCCCGAATCGACTTTTGGCAGCTTCCTTGGCGCTGCCAATCGCCGGTATATTGATTGGTTTCCTCTTCGATCTTTTTTTGCCTGGCCTCTAACTGTCGTTGGAGCGGGCGCGCGGCGTCGTCTTCGCTAGTCGTTGGGGGGAATCGATGAATCTCAATAAAGTAGCTTCGGTGTCGTCGGCGTCGCCGCGCGCCGCTCAACATCAAAGGAGCTATCGTGCTTTTGCCAATGGTATTCCAAAAACGGCAAGGAACATAAGAAAGCTATGACAGTTCCCAACGACGGAGAGTTGTTCACCCGGCGGCTGCAACTGCGTTGCCCCGTTGAAGCCGATGCTTCGGCGATTGTCGCCATTGCTGGTGATTGGGACGTGGCGCGAAGACTCTCGTCAAACGTGATCGGCGCCGCGTGAGCGACTATCAATTCAATGACGCCAACGGTGTTCCGTGGCGCAAATCGACCTTCGCTGAAGGCATCGAAGTCAAAGACCTCGGTACTGCGAACGGTCGATCAATGCAGCTCGTGCGGTTCGCCCCTGGCGCTTCGTTTCCGCTGCATACCCACGAAGGGCCCGAATTCATTTACCTCCTCGAGGGCAGCGCGATTCAAGAAGGGCAACAGATATCTGCGGGGTGGGCTCCGGTCGCCGCCACCGGCACGACCGATTCGAATTTCCATAGCCCAGCCGGCTGTGTGTTCTTGACCGTCTATACCGACTGAGCGGGCGGCCAGGCGGCCCTTGCTTTAAATCTGTTTCGTGTCGTGTCCTCCTATAGCTAGCTCCTTCGCTTGTGGATAGCGCAGAGCCCCTTCCCACAGTGCTCGGATCCGGAGAAGCAAAAGTTTGATATCGAGAAGGGAGAAGCCACTGAAAAAGAATCGCGGAAATTATGTCAGTCGAGGCACCATCGACTTGGCGATCCGGCATAATATCCGCGACTATGGATGACATCCGCCGGCAGGCTACAAGCAAGGAAGAGCTGTACACCGCCGCCGTGGGCGAGCGGGCCGCTCGCTACTACGTACCGAAGTTCCTGGCATTCGAAGAGGGCACGAAGCCCTTTTCCTTCAACGTCTGGGCTCTGCTCTTCGGCGCATTCTGGTTCTGCTACCGCCGCATGTGGATTTCTGCGCTGGTGCTGTGGATCGGTGGCACGTGGCTGGTGGGGTTCCTAACGAGTACGACCCTTCTGGCCGTGGGACTTTCGCAGCTCACAACCCCCATCATGTCGATCGTTTCGGCGCTCTACGTAGGGGTCATCCTGCCAGTCTTTGCCAACTACCTGTACTACAGCAGCGTGGGACAGCGCATCGCCCACCTCCGCGAGAAATTCGTAGACGATGCCGATGCCTTGAGCGCACTGAAGTCCCGATCTCCGATCAGTTGGGTCGCCCTGGCAGTCCTGGCATTACTGGTGGTGGCGGGGCGCCTGTTGCAGTCTGGCGTATTGCAGAACCAAGCATCTGAATCCCATGTCCGCGCCGCGATGGAGCAAACCACGACGCTGCGAACGGCTGTGGTCAAAAGTTATCTTAGCCGGCATGTCTGGCCGGAGGATCTCAAAGATCTGTCACGAGAAGGCGAAGTGCTGCTATACCTGCAGGACGCAGAGAACCTGCGCATTGACCTCGGGACCATCACGATCCGGTTCACTACGCTGGACGGCCTTCGCGGGGGGCTGCTCAGTTTCCGGCCCTCGCTCTCGAGTACCGGTGCCGTGGTTTGGACCTGTGGTTACCACACCCCTGCCGGAGTCGATGTGCCCAAGGCGGGGGCAGGCCCCGACTTGACCAACATGGCGCCAAAATATCTGCCTACCGAGTGCAAAAAACATTTTTGGGACTGGAACTAATTTAGAACCCAGAACCATCGCCACTGTGATAAATCGCATAGCCGAAGCTGCGGTTGCAATGCTCGCATTGTCCTGGCTGTAGCTCCATCCCGCGCCTCCCTCTAATGGCAGCGCCCCAAGGCAGTAGCCGTAGCATCATGCTTCACGGATGCAATCGATGCACTTGTTAAATATGGCTGCAGTCAATTCGCTCTATCCCGGTAGTCGCCAATGTCGAACTCGTCGCGAAATGCTTTTTCGACGTCGCAGTATTTGCGCTTTGCCGTGCGCTGCTCTGTGAGGTCGAAGTAGTAAGTGGGCGGCCCAGGCATTTGCTCTATATTCTGTTTGAGCGTGTACGTCTTGAAGGTTACGGTTTCTTCGTCGACAAAGGTCTCGCCCATCTTGCGATCAGCCAACACCAGTAGTGACGGTTTGTGCTGGTTTGAGATCAGTAGGCGGAAATCATGCAAGACGCAATCAGCGCCACCGGACGTGTTAACGGTCAATTCCTCCTTCTGGCCGTCCCAAATACTCACGAGCCCGAGCACATCGTCGCGCCGAAGACCCGAGACAGCGCCCTTCGGGGTTTTCAAATAAAACGTGGCGACTCCGAAGCCGTGGGCATTGAAGTTTTCTCGCCATCCAAGCAGCACCGTCCCGTGCGTCCCAGGGGGTCCAAAGTCGACGGCGTTCACGCCATACACAATCTTTGCAACTTTGTAAGAGCCCAAGTCGAGAGCCCCTGCGTAGCCGGCGATTAACGCCAGGGCCAAGGCTAAGAATGATTGACGCAGTTGGGAAGAGTTACGATTCATGGCTAGGTCAACGATTTCACCAGTTCGATCAAACGATCGTTACTTCGAACTGCCCCGTGTTCTCGTTACATCGCCCGAAGTCGCCTCATACTAGGTCGGAACACGGGTTGCGCAAAACAAAGTTCGATTTAAGCAAAATGCATTGGCGCCGGCTTAACTGCTTCGGTCTTATGTGAGCATTGACACCTTCGCGACAGGTGACGGAGGCCCCGCCTGTTCGAGATGGGTATGGCCAGCACAACAGTCAGCGTGTGAAAGCCCCAGATTCCGGTCCAGGCCCTCTGTTAACGTGTTGAGAGATATGTAAAGTCTCGTGTTTAAAAATTCCAGCCCCGTCGGTCGCAATGCGATCAGCGGGGCTTTTCCTTTGGTGCGTTCCCCTAAGTATTTTCTAAAGCCCGGGTTCAATCCGAAGCAGTCATCCAGTTCTCTAATATGGGCCTTCCGTCCAGTTGGCCAATTGTGGGAGAATTGCACGCGTGATAGACAGAAGAACAGCGAAGGCATTGTTTGCAGCGGTGCGAAAGCACGAAAACAACACTGCGCGAGAACTATTTAAGATACACCCCCAGCTCGTTCACGCGACCGGAGTTGCTCCCCCAAAAAAGGACGACGGCCAATCCCCGCTCCAAATTGCGTGCAAGACAGGCAATTTTGAGATTGCTCAATTGCTTATCGATCTTGGCGCTGACGTCAGCTTTCAAGAAACATCTTCAATCAATGAGTGGACGGCCCCCGTCCTCCACGACGCTATTCGGGCAGCGGTTTTTTGTACCGCTTCCGGCCCGGGTATTGCACAAGAGGATTCGGCGAAGTCGTTTGATCTATTGAAGCGCTTTCTAACTAGCGGTGCAGATCCCAATGCGCGCGATTCATACGGAAATAACGGCCTTCACCGAGTGCTTCTCGATGCCAGAATCCGATTTAGCGGCGATCCGGAGTTTCCGCACTCGATTGCAAATCGGGATCTTGAGAAGGACATCGGCGCTATAGTTCGCATGCTAATGCTTGCCGGCGCCGATCCCGATGGCGTTCATCCGAAACGCGAATCAGCGCGGTCGTTCGCGGCGCGGGAAAAGGCACTTTCATCCTTGTTAGAACTGCGGGAATGAACGAATTCGGTTTCGCTGAGGAAACGACTATTGGCCGCTCCTGACCTGAATGGAACCGTGGGCGATATGCAGCCCACCGCGAACAACAATCCATTTATTATGAGATTCGTCCTTTTGGAGCGGAGTCCGCTTGATTCGATTGAAGTTAGCCGAAGTGCAATATGCCGCTAGTCATGAAGTATCTCGAAATATCCGTTCTCGGTATAATTATGCCGGATCCCGATAATCGCGGATAGTGCGCAATAGCGCACTTCATTCTGCCCTTCGTCGAGACCGGGTCACCCGCCGGCTACCTAAACACCGAACACGAAAGCCGACGACAGCAGGCGGAAACTCCTCATCCCGCTTAACTCATCGTGGACACCCGAGCAGAATCGGCGACGGACGCCGTCGAATTCCCGGCGCAGTCCATGATGGATGGAATAGTGATCGGCAGCCGCTCGGCTCCTAGGTCTTGCAAGGGACTCCGGTCCAGTCACTCCACTTTCAGCGCCGCCATCAACGGATCCGGTATACGGCCATCGTACAGCTGGTCCAGGTCCACCATGGACCGCTGCACCAAATCGGCGGCCACTTCCACCACATCCGGCAAATAAGCCGATCCCTTGTCCGCGGAGTCGATACATTCCATGGAAAGCCACAGGCAGCGCAGCATCGACTCCGCTTTCCCCAGATTGCCGAGTTCCGCTCGGATCATCTCCTGCAAACGCCCGCGCACGCGGATGCGCGCGCCCCCTGCGGCCATCTTGGACCTTCCTGGGGCTTGATCGGATGGGGTCTCGCGGCGCTTGGCGGTCGCCTGGGAACGGGTCGCGGACTTGGGCTTGGTCCCCGAATTTCGGCCCGCACGGGCCTTCAAGGTAGAATGGGCGGTAGCCATGATCATCTCCTGTGTAGGTGGTAATGGTCAGGCGTCTGTCGGTGTGCAACCACCGGCGGGCGCCGTTTTTGGGTCTATAATTTGCGGCGGGCTACTTTCAACACTCCGTGCTTCTTCAATAAGTCATCGACCGCTTCACGCAGCAGCTCCGAACGTGAAATTCGGGTTTTCTTGGCGAGTTCGAGTAGCAACTCGTGCTTCTCCGGCACGAGATAAACGGCCTCCTGCTTCAGCTTGGTTTTTCCCATTTGGATATCGTAGCTACTATAGCTAGGGTAGTCAATGAAGCTGAATAGCGGCGCCACCACGCGCCGGCTGATCCAGCCGATGATGACCGCCTACCTCGGTGTATTCTTTCCGCTGGGTTATGTGGAGAGCGTTGCCGCAATACGGCCAGATCGGCTTTGCTGTAATGGTCAACTCCCACATAACTTGCCGTGGATTCGGGGATCACGAGACGCCGGGCCGATTAATCGATCGTGCAACCCCAACTCGCCTGGCAGAACATATCCGTTGGTTTGTCTGGCTTTGGAATCCGAATCAATGCGTCCTTCCTGATCTTCGCGACGACGTGGACCTTGGGGTCCACCACCGTCGCAATGTCGTAGTGAATCGAAGACGCAAGCACGGTGGCAATCTCAGCGCTATTCAAGCGATAGTAGCTCTTCAGCCAATTCGACAGTCCGGCCGTGGCAATTTGCAGCGCCTCGTTCAAGGAGCCCGCAACGCCAGAGACCATGATGTATTCATCGCTTTCAGCCCACGGCTGATCCAGCAGCTCATTTGGTATGAGATTGACCGTGAACTCCACGTCCATGGAGGTCTCGAAGCCGTTACCGGTGATCTCGCCATCCTCCTGCAATGCATGTCCGTCGCCGACCGTGAGCAGGGCGCCGGCCTGGTACACGGGCAAGTACAGTGTCGTGCCTTCCACAATCTGGTTGTAGTCCAGATTGCCGCCGTACTGACCAAGATCCGCGGTGCTGTTGGCTAGGTTCCAGTACGGCGCCACAGCGACACAACCGAGCATGGGGATCAGCTTGACTTTGAAATCCTTCAACTTATCCGAGGGCTTATCGGGGGTGGCGGTGCCCTGGGCGCGATCCAGGTTCCACACGTTACTCCAATTCTCAACTGGATCTTGTTTGTAGCCGGGGGGAAGAACGCCTGGGAACAATCCGCCGCGATATTGAATCGCCGTGTCCCTATTGGGGCGTATCTTTACGAAATGGACGGCTATGGTGTCGCCCGGCATCGCTCCCTCTATGTAAAACGGTCCTGTCTGAGGGTTCTGAGGAAGTGAGCGTGTAACTCCATGCTCATCGGCGCCACCCGCATCGAGTGTTTTCGTGCGAACGGTGTCGCCCGGAAAGATATGCAGGGCGGGAGGATTAGCCCCGGAAAATGCACGGTAGTAAACTTGGGGCTCGAATGTGTGCACGGTGGATACCGTTGCCGAGCGTCTCAGGGGTCGGCGCCCAACGATGGTCACGGCAATACCGTGAATCGTACCGGTGCCCCTAAGGGCACCCCGCTCGTCGTGGAGCGCTAGCTCACCAATAGATGATCCGTCCTTGTAACTGATCTTCAGATGGATTCCGGACTTTTCGCGCGCCCCCTCGTAGTAGAACACTGCCCAATCGGGAACGAGCCAGCCGGATCTTCCCTTATATCTTTCTTGTTGGACCGACGGACGCGGTCGCCGATCCCGAGGTTCTCTCGTCCATCAAAACAACAAATAGCAGGTAGCCCAAGGGCATCGGTAGTAGTCACAATTTTTCAACATCGAAGCCCGCATTTCGCCCAGTCCCGACTCGGTCTAGACGGCCACTGAATGGGAGCTGGGCTTTGCTGCGTCAACGATTCGCGCAACAACGAGACTGTCTTTGGCCGAAGCAGGCAGTTGTGCGGCGCCTGCGATTAGAAGCTCGCGCCAGGTAGGCCCGCGTGCAATCGCTTCTTCCCACGCGATCTTCAATTCCTCAGGGCGGCTTTGCGCTAGGATCTGAATGAGCGTTGCCGACTGCTGCAAATCCTTTTTCGCCTTGGCCTCTTCGGCTTTGCGCCGTTGAGAGACGATAATCTTGTGGATTGCAAACCGTTCTGGGGACGGTACGGTGATAGCAGTGCCTGCTCCATGTAAAAGCACCGCTTTGACGGGTTCGTAGATCAAGAAATCCAAAAAACGTAACGGCTCGGCGGCGGTATTCAACGCTGGCAAGTACAGGGGTTCATCATCGTCCGCCCCCTGATTGGGCACGAGAAAATCAACACGCAACTTTTGATTAGAAACATAGCGCGTCGAGGGACTGCGCCCCAAGTTGGGAATTCTTGTAAAGCTCGGATCGATCCCCTGCAGCACCGAGTCCATCGATTCCGTATGGTCCCGAACCGCAATCGACACGCTCAAAAACTGCGCCACATCGACATCTGATGTTTGCATGAGCGCGCCGCGAAGTCGTACGCCCAACATGGCTGCATAGGTTTGGTAGGCGACCGTACCCACCAGAACTCCTCGCAGGCGAAACACGCCGCTGCGTGCGAGACCTTCCACCACCCGGGCGACCGCCGGGAGCGGGCCTGGTACGTTGTAGGCGTGAGTAAGCGATCGGACTAAGGCACGCTGCGCTTTCTCGCTCGCCTTGGCGGCCCCGTGCTGTGCGATGCGCGCCCGCAATTCCTCGGTCTCTGGACCTACGTAGCGCTGCGTGGGCGAAGGGTTCTGCGGCGTGCGCGCCGGCAGGAAATACCAATAGACGCGGTCCTTGGCGGTTTTGGTCGAAAATGTGCCTTCCTCGGCGAAAGCCGTCTCGAAGGCGCGCAGATTCGCCAGTTCCAAAAGCTCGGCGTAGGTGCTTTGCGCCATCAACGGCAGTTCTGTTAATTCCATGCGCAACTCCGGACGTGTACTAATTCCACAGGTTTAGTATATCACGGCATATACTAATTCCACAACTTTAGTATACGCATGTGGCTCAATCACTTACCATCCGCGGTACCGACCGCGAGAGATCAAGGCGACTCATCGCCAGGGGAGCTGCGAGGGATAATTCCATGACCTATCGCTGATCGCGGCAGGCTCCCCTTATTCTCACAATCCCTCCAAGGGCCCCTCGGACGCCTTGAGGCGATCGCACTTCCACGCAGGGGCTGATTAAGAGTCCCCCGCGATGCCGGACGCCCTGCGGCGCCCGATCGCGTTTTATGTCGCCCAGCCCCACTTTGTTGGGTTTGCTCATACCAGATCACCAGATTGGTGGGTTTGCTCACACACGATTTGAAAACTTTGGTGGGTCTGCTCACACGTATTATGTTTGGTGGGTTTGCTCGGCAATGCCGGGATGTAGGGTATGTGGGATGCCACAGTTTGGACACCAAATTGCGGCTCCGAAAACGCCCCATGAAGATCCAAACGGCGTTCCACCAAATGTGCTTGATGGTAGACCGAATTGCGCAAACACATCCGCGTGAAGCGCAGCAATGGCTTCCGCACTCGGCGTAATTCCATTCGCCGGATTATCCGGCAGATAATTCGCATAGGCATTAGCCAGGTCGGTGCGAATCTGATCGAGAGTAGCGTCGTCGTTATTACAACTGGATCCCTTGTTGTGCAAAGCATCGAGCACTCGATCTGTCGCTTTCTACCCTAGATAACTGTCGTTTGCGGCGACATGTTGCGCAAAACATGCGTAAGCGTCTCCGCCGGCAATAGAGAAACAGGGGCTGGACATAGACCGTGTGGCTCTGCGCCACCGCCGTCGTTCCCCACAGTGCCGCGATTCCTGCCAACAGGATCTGGGACAACCAAAGTCGCCTGCATGGCCGTTGCACGATCCCGTTGAGGCTTTTATCGTTCGACTTGAGTGCGACACGAAACGTCGCCGATCCCATCCGCAGCAGCACATCAATTCTGGTCATGACATCCCTTTTTTAGGCGTGGCTTTCCGTAACCGTCGATGTGAGTCATCGATAGGAGCGGAATTGCGATAGAGGTATAGCGACGTTTCGGAGCCGAAACCCTCACGCCTTAGATGAATTTTTTATAACAGCGCCGGCGAGACCTTGTCGGGTCGTCCGACCGCGCCTCCCGGTCCTCCGCTACTGATGGGTGACCCCAAGAGGGCGACCGTCGCGCACTGCAAAGATGCGCCGACTGCAATCGCATTCGGATCTCCGCTCCACATGAGGTCATTGCCCGAGCGACGCGTGGTCTTGCGTGGTAAGTTCACTCGCGGCCAAGCGCCACGGGACCAAGGTTGCTCTGGTTACATTGCTGCCGACAAATGCATACATTTTCGACGAGTGAATGGCAAAGATTGCCGTGCACTACCCCAAATTACTAAACGATAAATCTGAGAATGTTTTGTTCTTTGGGTCGAATACCAAACCCCAGTGCCTTGGCCCGCCATCGCAGATGTCAATAACCTCATGTGCGGGATCGTACTGGCGAAACCCAGGTGGAAACAAATTAACGTAGATCAATTTCTTCCCTTTTACAACGATTCCGACGTACTGCCGATCGTAACTCTCTGCGGGGGGAAGGGCCAAACCGGACTGCGCAATCGAAGTTAGATACGGCAAGATTCGCTTATCCAACTCATCGATATCCTTCTCTGTAGGCTCCCAATATACCGACACATGTTTGGGGGCTGGCCGCGAGCACGGATGAAGCAATCGCTTTCCCTCGGAAAGAGGCAGGATATTGCGTCCCTGCATCGGAAAACTGAATCCGTCGGACTCCGCGCGCACCGGACAGATGCACACGAATACAACGAGCATTACAATTGCTCGAACAACCAATGCGGGAACCCCCTCCAACCGGCAGTTCCGCTCGAGAATGCCGAACCAGAAAAGGCTCACGGTAGACAACCGCGGTCGACCGACTTTCGACTTCCGCCTATCGATCATATTTGTGCTCGCGGTTACCATGGGAATGACGCGATGGGCCTAGGTGCCGGGGGTGCAAATGCACCGATCGGGTTATAGCCAAGTCTGGCCGGCAATCCTGCTCCTGCACGAAATGGATTTTCGTACTGATTAATCACATCCATCTCGTTAAAGTCTGCGAATCGTCCTAGGAATGCAGACTGCATCGCGTGACCAAGTTCATGTGCCAGCATTGCGTTTGTGGGTGATGCTTCACTGTAACAAGGCTTCGCAACTGCGAGGACCGGGTGATAGGTTGGATCCAAATGAATGGCGGCATTTTCGATGTCTTCACCATCCCCTGGCTGGCGAAATCAATTCCGTCCAAGGTTTGATCGCACATCGTCCAAAATCGCTCCGTGCACTGCGTCTGTCGGATTCATATTGGCGACCGCCGCCCGCACTCCCGGTCGATTCACGTCGGCTCGCTGCGCGCCGCTACCAACTCGCGCGACAGTTGCTGGACTCGATCGCTCAGCATGCGCACCGCGGAGGCGTTGGATTTTTGGGCGAGGAGTTCCTGCCTCAACCGATCGACCTCCATCGCCCACTTATCCTGATGCGCCTGCTCCCGAAGCTCCGCCCGCTCGGCCCGCGCCAAATTCTCGGCGGCCGCCGACTCCGCGGCGACCAATCGCCGCTGCAGGTCCGCAACGTCGAGCGGCACGCGGCGCGCCGTCTCCACCGCACCCACCTCCTCCCGCCAAATCGCAAACACTCGCTCGGTCTTGCCCACCGCGCCAAACCGCTGGCGCAATTCCGCGCACAGCTGCCGACCGCTGACGCGACCACGCTTATTAGAGAGGTCCCGAAACGTGGCGCGAATGCGCTGCTCACTCAGGCGTCGATTCATGATCGCAGCCTACAACGGCTTGAGCTCAAGGGAAACATGCTTCCCTTGAGGGAGCTAAATTCGTGATGGGACCAACAGTCGGGCGTTTACGCGGTTTCCGTTACCGCGCAACTTATTGATTTAACTTAAAATGACCAGCGGAATTGTTCCACGACGATGTTCCACGGGCGATTCTCGCCTTTTAGTCCATTCCGAACGCGATCAGTCTCAGCAGAAAGGACAGCGCCAACCCCACCAAGCCAATCACCACGGACCACTGATCCCGCTCGTCCCAGCGACTCACCGTTCGCTCGAGCGTCTCGGCGCCCTTCGCGGCCAGCTCGCTGAGCTTCGTCGCCGGCTTCTCCTCGCCGAGCCGCCGCAAATCTCGGACCGTTCGAAGGTGCGCGACCAGCCGAACCGACTGCCAGATCAGCGCCAGCGCGGACACGAAGCCCACACACTCAGCGGCAATGTTGAGTCCCTCACGAGTGACCGGGACCACAGCGTTCAGCGCCTACGCTACAACGAGGTGGAAAACGCCATCACCGCGTCTTTCTCATCAGGCGACGCGGATCCCGCCCTCGATTTGACACTGACGACCAACTCCGCCTCACAGCCGTGAACGAAGCGCATGACGGTATCCATTTCCGGTCCGTGCGGGCCGAACCCTGACTCCAGCCGACTGACCGCGGGCTGCGACATCCCGATCTTGGTGGCCAGGGTTTCCTGCGTAAGCCCCGACGCCTCGCGCGCCATTCGCAGCATATCGCCCAGACGAATCAATCCATCCCGCGCGTCGTAACCCTCGCGAAATCCCTCATTCGTCATGCCCTGCCGGCGCAGTTGTTCCAGCTTTTTCGACACCGTCAGTCTCCTCGTCAGTGGCCACCGTGCCTTAAGGGAACAGGTGTCGCACTCGCCAACATACCAAATTCGATATGTTGAGTCTAGCCAGGTCTCGCCGCGGAGGTCCGCCCCGCACACTAACGCCTGCGCTTGGGACGCAGGTCTGTGCTATTTCGGCACTTATACGTTGTGGCCGCGGCACCCTATTGCTCGCCCGGTATCGTCAAGGTGAGCGGTCCAGACAGAGCCAAATACACCAACAAAGGCAATAACAGCAGCGACAGCACCGCGGAGACTCGCGCCATCCGACCCCAGAACTTGGATGCGCAATTGCCCGCGCAGCGATAGGTGGCCACGGACACGTAGATGCCGAACACCAGACCGAACACCGTATACGCCCCCATCATGAACTCGTTACCCCCATCGAGCACCAAGCCCAATGCGCTGATCAGAACAGAGCCCAGCGCGCCATACAGCCAAAAGACCCTGGACAGCGAAGTTTTCCCCTGCAACGGCTGTTTCAGAAAAGATCCCAAACTAGCGTACGCCGGCCGCACTACGTCGGTCCTTCCGCGGCCATGTTAAGCGCATACCCGTTATCCATCGCATCACACCGTCCTTGCCAACACTTGAATGTCCCAAGATGCACTTATACGTCCGCTACTCCTCCACCGTTGCCCGAATGGCCTCAATCAATTCATCCCGCGTGACTGAATCCGAGAACTGCACAACCAGCTTGCCAGCCCCGGTCGCCTTCTGCTGCATCTGTACATGCACGAACGGCGTCCGCAACACTTCGCTCAAAACCGAGAGCTCGGGCGGCTTGGTCGGCCCCGCGCTGCCCTCCCCTTTCAACGCCTTCCGAACCAGCGTCTCCGTCTCCCGCACCGACAACCCGCGGTCCGCCACCAGCGTCCCCAGCCGCGTCCGCTCGGCATCGTCTTCCAGCCCCAGGAGCGCCCGCGCATGTCCCATGCTCAGGGCCTTCGAATCGATCAGCGCCACCACTTCGGGCGGCAAATCCAGCAATCGAATGAGGTTCGAAACCGCCGCCCGCGACCGCCCCACTGCGTCCGCGACTTGCTGGTGCGTCAGCGAGAACTCCGCCGTCAGCCGTTGGAGCGACCGCGCCTCCTCCGCCGGCGTCAACTCCTCGCGCTGAATGTTCTCGATCAGCGCAATCGCCACAGCTTCTGGGTCGGATAACTCCCGAATGACCACCGGGATATCCGTGAGGCCCGCCAGCTTCGCCGCCTGCCAACGCCGCTCCCCCGCCACGATCTCGTAGCCTGGCGCCCCAGCCACAGCTCCCGCCAGCGGCCGCACCATAATGGGCTGAATCACCCCGTTGGCCTTAATGGACGCCGCCAGCTCCTCCAGCGGCTGCGGGTGGATGGTTCGCCGCGGCTGAGATGACCCCGCCTGAATGGCCGCGATCGGTAAGGTGCCACCATTCGCGCTCGGCTGAGCATCCGACACCACCACCGGCCGCGGCTGCGCCCCCAATAGCGCCCCCAGTCCTCGCCCTAGTCCTCGGGATTCACGCGTCATTTCTTCACTGCTTTGGGTTTTGCTGTCTTTTTCGGCGGCTTGGGCTTCGGCGCCGGCAACTCACGTGCCGTGACGGCGATCAGCGCCGACAGCGCTTCGCGATCATCCAGTCCGTCGTCCATCAGGAAATGCGGTTTGGCTCCCGGATACGGCGGCGCTTCTCTCGGCGAGCCCAGCATCGCGCGGCCGCCCGCAGTGGGCTTCACGAAGACTTGGTTATCGCATACCAGCGCCACGACCTTCTCGCCGCAATAGATCGCATAGTCGCCAAACATCTTGCGGGACGAGATCGCGCCCGCGTTGCTCATTTGCTCGGCGACATAGGTCACAAAGCGCTCATCCGACGCCATGGTCATCCTCCGGCAAAACGACAACGTCCGTCGTCCGCATCACCCTGGCTACGCCCTGGCCCACACGATTTCCACTCATGATATTCCGATTTCCCAAATATAATCAATAACTTAATTAAGTTTCCTCAGGAAACCAGGGCCGCCTTAGCCGAGGTCCTTGAGCAACTTCTCGATCGCCGCCATCACGCCGTCGCGATCGGACTCGCGCAATCCCTTCGCAAAGGTCAGCGTGACTTTGCCCTTCGGATTGCGCGTCATCGTCATGCGCGAGGACGGCCCCACGTTGTAATCCTTCTTGATCGGCTCCACGTGCTTGGATCGGTCCAGGCTCCCCGCCAGATACTTGATCGTTGCCGCCGGCGCCCGCGCACCCTCGCCTCGCGCCGCCAGATTCAGTGCTGCCTTCAGCACCACCTCCTTGGCACCGGGCCGCTCCATCAGCGACATGAGCTCGTAGGCCGGAGCCACCGGTACAGCGCTCTTATCCGGGAACAGCTGCGCGAGCGGCGCATGCTTAAAGAGCTGCGCCGCCTTCAGCAATTTGGTGACCTGCGGACTGCTGAGTCCGAACGCCTCCGCCATCGCATCCTGGGTCGCGAAGATCTTGGCCTCCAACTGCTGCTGAAACGACAGCGCCCGCTCCATGGCCGTGATGTCCTGCCGGTCGGCATTCTCGATGTGCATGAACACGGCCGCCTTCGCGTCATCCGCATCCGTCAAGCGCACCTTCAGCTTGGTATGGGTAAACTCCGCCGCGAAGCGCCGTCGCATCCCATAGATCAATTCGAAATCGAAATCCGAATCCCCAGCAACCTTGCGAGCCAGCGCTGGCTCCAACTGCCCATCCTTGACCACCGACTCGATCAAATCCTGGCAACGCTCCTTGGTGTACCAAACCGCACTGCGATTGTGGTATTTCCACGGTCGACAGCGCTTGGGGTCCACCGACAAAATATTGGTGCGCTCGGCCATGGGCGCAGTACGGCCCGTGAGCGCCAGCTCCGCGGCCGGCACCCGCGGCCGCGCCGGCGAGCTCTCGTACGGCGACGGATCGCCCTTCTCCTTGATCTGCTTAGCCACGTCGGAGAGATTCATTCCGCCAAATAGTTTGCTCGCCATTACGCAATCCCCTTCTTTTGTAATGCCGCCCGCTTCGACGGCCACTCGCGCAATACCCGCAATTCGATTTCCCCAAAGATGCCATCGAGCATCTCCAGCACCTTGCGATTCGGCTTGGGCTGCTCATACGGCCCCAGGTACTGCACCGCCGAATTGATGATCTCAGAAGACTGAAAAAACACATGCTGAAACAGCCCGTCACCAAAGCACGCCCCCATCACTTCGAAGAACTGCTTGTGACTCGCCAGCCGCTGATCGAATAACGTCGTCAGCACCGAGATCCAGCGATACTCCTTCTCCGGATCGATCAACCCAATGTAATTTCGCACCATCCGGAAGAACTGCACCGTGCTGGTGAAGTCATACATGCGCGGGGCCGTCGGTACCAACAGCGCATCCGCCGCCAACAGCACGTTGATCGAGATCAACCCCAATGCCGGCGGCGAGTCCAATAAAATCACGTCGTAGTGTTCAGACACCGTCTGAATCCCGAACTTCAGCTCCGAAAAGAACTCCACCCGCTTCTCCCGATCCACCTGCGACGACAAATGCGCCGCGATCGCCATCTCCGCTTCGTACAGCGCCAGGCACGCCGGGATCAGATCGATGTTCGGCCAGTAGGTCCTGCGCACCGCGTACACCAGCGACGTCTCGGAGCTATCCAAGTACGGCAACAACGTCTGCTCCTGCGTGATCTCGGCGTCCGGCAAATACCCGAACATCGAGGTCGTGGTCGCCTGGCTATCCGTATCTACCACCAACACCCGATAGCCTTTCAGCGCCAGGTAATGCGCAAAATTCACACAGGTGGTCGACTTGCCGACGCCCCCTTTAAAGTTCTGGCAGGCAATCACGATCGGCTGATCCGACTCTGGATCCCGCGACGGCAATGTGCCGAAGTGCCCGCGGAATTGCTGAATCTGCGCCAGCGAGTATCCCACCCGACGATTATTCTCCGGGTTGCGTTGCAGCGATTCCAAGCCCAGGTCGGCCTCCGCGCGTGCAAGCGTGGTACGATCACGCCCCACCATCTCCGCCGCCTCGGAAGGAGAAAATAGACGAAGGAGTTGCTTATTCGTGTAGGGATCGTTGCCCCTTTCGTGCATCCTTTGCAGGAAGTTCTCCGAACTCGCGAGGATATCTTCCAACTTGTCTAACGCACGGATCGCTGGCACACTGAACTCCTCAAAGGACCGTCTCACACGGATTTTGCATGGAATTTACCAGAAATGCGCGTAGGCGGGTGGAGTAGGTGAGGCCGCCCACAACGCTGAAGCCGCTCGACACCGCCACGGTCGGTCAGTCGATCATCGATCGTCACATTCAGCGCTACATCGACCAAGATATCCCGCGCTTGGTCATCCTGAACAAGCTGCGCGACGCCGGCTGGCCCGTCGACCAGTTAAAAGTACGTTTCCCCGATTTCCCTGAGTCTGCATTCCAGCACCCCGTAGGGCAGGGTGCAGACGCGACCCCATCGATAACAACGACGAAAACACAGCGCCATCGAGCGGCACTCCCGCCCTCAGTCCCGATACCTCAAGCTATGAAGCGCGTCTTGGACAACGCGGTAACCGGGGCGGAGGGCATTTCTTTTCAATACGTCCCCCTGATTCAGTGTTCCTTCCCGCACGCAGACCCCAAGGAGGCGACCAGCTTCACCCGCAAGAACGGTTGGCTGGAATTGACCTTGGGCACTACGCGTCCCGATGCCGGTTTGCCGTATGGGGTACCCGCACGGCTACTCACCATTTACTGCACCTCGGAAGCGGTGCGTACCAACTCGCCGGAGATTTATCTCGGCGACTCGGTGCATGATTTTCTGCGCCGCCTGGATGTGCCCATCACCCGCGGGGCGCGCGGTAGTTTAAGCGTGTACGCCAATCAATTGCTGCGCCTGATCCGCAGCACTCTGACCATCGATGAAAACATCAAGGACGGAGCAGGGCGCTCGGGCCTGCACATCCGTCAAGCCTTGTTCGTCGAAGAAGCCCAGCTGTGGTGGGACGAACCCGAGGGCAGGGTAGGGAACGGCAGTTCGCTCGTCCTCTCGAGTGTCTTATTTCATAGCATTTTGGAGCGCTCCGCGCCCTTGGCCACCCACGCCATCAAGCGACTGCGAAAGAGCCCGATGGACTTGGATGTCTACGCTTGGCTGGTACATCGACTGTTCCACTTGAGCAAGCCCAGCATGGTGTCCTGGGACCAGCTCTCGCAGCAGTTCGGCCACAACTACCAATTGCCGCGAAAATTTCGCCAGTTTTTCTTGGGCTCCCTAAAGCGAGTCTCCGCCGTTTACCCAGACGCCAAGCTCAATATCACCGATGCGGGCGTCATGTTGCTGCCGTCCCGACCTCACCTCGCCGACGCCAAAGCCCTCACAAAGCGCTAAGCGCTGTCGTCCGTGAATACCCCCAAGGACTGGCGGCTGACGAATCAAGAAAAATACCTCCGAGGAGCGACCCTGCATTTCCGCTCCTACGCCCCTGCCAGCCCCACCAACGGATCACGATCACTGCGAATTCTGCTCAATCAAATTCATGGCTGCGGCCTTGCCCGGAGTGCTGAATTCCGGCTACACCACCGCCGACCAATACCGATGGATCTGCACCGACTGCTTCGACGATTTCCAGGACCAGTTTTTGTGGCGAGTGGCACCCGTGAATGAACTGGAAAATGCGAGCCGCAGCGCCGACCCCGTTACATCTCTTCCGCTTTCAATCCGTATTTCCGCCAAATCCTCATGAAATACCAGCTAAAACAGGTGATTACGAGTCAGTCAGGGCAGGGCGTTACATCTCTTCCGCTTTGAGGCTAACTCATTGTTATTCGATCACTTTCCAAATACCGTCAAAACACCCTCCGTGACAACGCTTCCGCAAAAGCGTCGCATCTCTCCCGGTAAACCGTTGCATCTCTTCCGCGGAAGCGTTGCATCTCTCCCACGAAATGCCATTTCCTCCTTCTCATTCAATGTCTTACACGCGCCCCCTGTATTCTCCTGTAGTTACCTGTAAATCCTTCTTCGATGAAACACCTCGGAAGAGCAAGAGCAATTGGAAAACCCGGACCGATCCAGGAAGACGGAAGACGCGTTAGAGGCGAGAGCCTGAAAGGGACGGCATACGCGACTCCGGTCACGAGCTGAGCCGAACACTCAAGGAGAAATTCAACGCTAGCGGCAAAACCCACCGCGTCCTCAGAATCTGGCGCGAAGAAGTCGTCGCCAAAGAAGACGAGGGCAGGGCGCCATCGCTCCCGCCCGGCACCGCCGAAATCCGCAACCTCCAGCAACAAGTGCTCCGCCTCACCGAGTTGCACGCAGCTCGGCAAGCCAGCTCACGTCAGCCCTAGTCTCCGAGAAGGCGAGTCCTGCTTCGGTCGCTCGTGTAAACCCAAATGCGACCTCGCCGTTATCCCGAAGCACAGCCAGTCTGCGGGGAAGAACGCATGCGCATTCAATGGATGAAGTTTCCCGTCACCTGCCCGACTTGCGGCCAGGAGTTCCTATCCGCGTTGCGCGTGGCCGAGGTGAATGCGGCTCTTCGAAGCAGCAAGCCGCTAGAGCTCTACGCCTCCTGTCACGACCAGCGCTGGTCGGCAGCGGATCATGAAGTCCAGCAGATCCGGCAATATGCCCACGCCGTGCAGTTCGCCGCACGGCAGCTAGCACCACCGATCGCATCGCTGTCCGACACCACGTCGTTTCCAAGCGCCATCGATCCTTAGAGAGTTTGGCCCGAGCATCTCTCGGCCGCGCCCACTCACCGAACCGAGCACGGCCGAATCGACTTCCGCAAGGGATTTGGCTCGCTGCATAAACCTCGTAGAATGGCATCGTTGAAAGTTTCAACAAACGAGTGACATCATGGCCACGGTCAATTTCAGCGTCCCCGACGACGTCAAAGAGACCTTCGACAAAACGTTTGGCGACCAGAATAAGAGCGCCATCATCGCCGACCTCATGCGCCGCGCCGTCCGCGACCATCAATTGCAACAGCGCCGCGAAAGCCTGTTTCGCCAACTGACTGCCGCGCATTCCCGCAGACCGCCATTGACCACCGCTGAACTGCAAAAAACGCGCAACACCGGTCGCCCGTGACCGTGGTAATCGATGCCAGCGTCATGGTGAAATGGTTGCTGCAAGACCTGGAAAGCGAACCCGACACCGACACGGGCCACCGCGCACTCCTGGAATCCGTGGTGAGCGGCGAAACCGCCACTCTTCAGCCGGTTCACCGGCGAGATCCGATCAGTCGCCTATCAAGAAGGACCTGACCGCACACGCTTCCAACCCATGACCCGTCGTTCGAATTCATCCGCGTTGCGTCGAATTGAGCAATCCCACTAAGTGCAACCCCCACTTGGAATAGTCCGCAATTCAGTAGATAGTGAACCGACCGGACTTGTAGTCGCTTGCCCAGGAGCCACAGCCGAACACAGGGAGTGAGTGATGCAGCTTGAGATCAACGGCAAGGGTCACGAGATCCTCGCGCAACCCGACATGCCGTTACTCTGGGCGCTCCGCGATCTGGTCGGACTCACCGGCACCAAGTACGGCTGCGGCCTGGCGCTGTGCGGTGCCTGCACCGTCCACGTCGACGGACACCCAGTGCGTGCTTGCGCTTTACCCGTAAGCGCAGTCTCCCATAAGAAGATCACCACCATCGAGGGCGTTGGATCCAGCGCCCTCGGCAAGAAAGTCCAGGACGCATGGATTGCCGAGGACGTCCCACAATGCGGGTACTGCCAATCGGGTCAGATCATGTCCGCTGCGGCGCTGCTTGCATCGAATCCTTCGCCCAGCGATGACGAGATCACTACTGCCATGAACGGCAATCTCTGCCGCTGCGGTGCCTATGACCGAATCCGCAAGGCCATTCACCGCGCCGCGAAAACCTGACGTGGAGACACTTTCCAATGCTTCGCGTCGCGAATTGATCGGGAATGCGGGGGCACTGATCCTCGCCTTCGTGGTCCCGCCCATTCGCGTCCAGGGCCGGTCCGGCGCCGAGCCGTCCCCTAGCATGGGTACCGATATCAACGCGTTTGTGCGCGTTGGGTCTGACGGAGTCATCACACTCATCATCGGAAAATCGGAGATGGGGCAGGGCATCTATACAGGCTATGCCCAACTCATCGGCGAAGAACTCGAGGTGGATTGGCGCACTGTTTGCGTGGAGAGCGCACCGGTCGCCGTCGTCTATAACGGTTCTGACCTACCGATTCAGTACACGGGCGGCAGCAGCAGCACACTGACCGGATTTGACGGAATGCGCGAGGCCGGGGCTGCAGCGCGTTGCATGCTCATCGCGGCCGGTTCGGAAGCATGGCGTGTTCCAGCAAGTGAGTTGGTGGCAGACAACGGCGCCGTCGTGCATCGTGCCAGCGGCCGACGGCTTGGGTACGGAAAGCTGGCAGCCCGAGCCGCGCAGTTGCCGGTGCCCTCATCGGTAACACTTAAACAGCCCTCCGAGTGGCGCCTAATTGGCAAGCCGTTGCCCCGCGTCGATTCACGGGATAAATCCACCGGCGGCGCAACGTTTGGCTTGGACGTGCGTCTACCTGACCTCCACTACTCCCTTGTCGCACGAGCACCGACCTTCGGTGCGACCCTGTTTTCCGTCGATCCCGGGCCGGCCAACGCTGTACCGGACGTCGTCGCGGTGGTCGCGGTACCCACGGGTATCGCGGTAATCGCGACCAACACCTGGGCCGCCCGACGCGGTCGAGATGCACTCAGGATCGTGTGGAGCCCGGGAGCCGGGCCGGGCTTGTCGACATTAGAGCTTACTAAGACCTATGCGCGCACGGCCGCACGCCCCGGGGTTGTTGCATTCGCAGTGGGCAATGCCGCTGATGCATCCGCCGGCGGCAAGAGTCAGTTAGCGGCAGACTACCAGACACCGTACCTTGCTCACGCCGCCATGGAGCCCCTGAACTGCACGGTCGCTTTCTTGTCAGGCGAATGTCACGTGTACACCGGCACTCAGGGGCAATCGTCGGACCAACAGGCGGCCGCGGAGGCGTCCGGACTGACGGCTGATAAGGTCCACGTGCACACGACCCTTTTGGGCGGCGGATTTGGACGTCGCGTCCATCCCACCTCAGATTTTGTACGCGAGGCGGTATCCGTCGCCAAGGCGTTTCCCAAGCCCGTAATGACAATCTGGTCGCGCGAAGACGACATGCAGCACGACTACTTTCGCCCACAAGCCCACAACCGTCTCACCGCCACGCTGGGCCCCGATGGACTGCCAATCAGCTGGGCGCACACTCAGGTGGTGCAACCGATCTATGTCGGCACCGCACTGGAGTCGATGACTGTCGATCCCAAGACGGGCCTCGATTCATCGACCCATGACGGCGCATCCGATATCCCGTATGCCATTCCCAATATCCGCGTTGACATTCATCAAGAGAATCGGCCAGTGCCCGTGATGTGGATGCGCTCCGTGGGACACAGTGTCACGGCCTTCGCCATCGAGAGCTTTCTCGATGAATGTGCGCACCAGGCAGGGCGAGATCCGCTCGAGTATCGCCTCGCACTCCTCAAAGACAAGCCGCGACACGTCGCGACGTTGAAGCTCGCAGCCGAGAAGGCAGGGTGGGGCACAACGCTCCCCGCGGGCCGAGCGCGGGGGATCGCCGTTCATCAGATGAGCGGTACCACAACGGTCGCCCAGGTCGCAGAAGTGTCCCTGGTCGATGGCAAGCCTCGCGTACACCGAGTCGTCGTGGCGATTGATTGCGGTCTTGCCGTCAATCCCAGATCCATCGCACAGCAGCTCGAAGGCGCGGTGAATTTTGGCCTCTCCGGAGCGCTCTACGCCGAGATCACCCTCGAAGAGGGCCACGTCGTCCAATCGAATTTCAATGACTATGAAATCGTGCGCTTTCGCGATGCACCGACCGTCGAAACATACATCGTGCCCTCGACCGAGCCACCGTCCGGCGTCGGTCAAGAGGGCGTACCGCCGATCGCCCCCGCGGTTGCCAACGCACTCTTTGCCCTGACCGGCGTCCGCGCTCGCCGTCTGCCGCTCAAGCACACCCTATTTACCGCTTAGCACCACTGCTATGGCGGCAAACTGGTATGGCGTCAAAGAGAATTGTTCACCGATCAGAAGGACAAGGATCGCGCCCCATGGCTTCGACATTCCCGGACAGCAAACGATGATAGGCTCGGGCCCGCATGCCTGTTCGCAAACGCTTCGATCCCAGCTCAAGCCTTCCCGGCAGCCCGTTCCTGACCCACGTCTCCATCAAAGAGGAGCGGATTCAGGCAGGCGTTCACCCGTTCACCTTGCCGTGGCTTGTTCAGAAACTCCAGTTGACGCTGACCACCCCGCTCACTTTCCTCGTGGGCGAAAACGGGACCGGCAAATCAACGCTGCTCGAAGCCATCGCCTGGGCCTGCGGATATGGCGCTCACGGTGGCAATCGCGACCAATCCTTCGCACGGGCATGCGCTCGGCAGCGCTCTGCGCCTCGGTTGGCGTCAGAAAGTGTCGGGCGGCTTTTTCCTAAGAGCCGAGACCTTTTTCAACTTTGCCTCCTATCTCGAGTCGGTAGGCAGTCCCTTTCTAGCGTACGGTGGCAAATCCCTGCATCAGCAATCCCACGGCGAAGCCTTTCTCGCATTATTCCAACATCGCTTTGAGGACGGTCTGTACCTACTCGACGAACCCGAAGCCGCACTCTCCCCGCAACGCCAGCTGGCGTTCTTGGCGATACTGCACGAGCTCACCGCCAAGAAAGTGGCGCAATTCGTCATCGCCACGCATTCGCCGATGCTGTTGACCTTTCCCGGTGCCACGATCCTGAGCCTCGACGGCGGGGAAATTCGATCGGTCACCTATCAAGAGACCGATCACTATCGCGTGACCAAGGATTTCTTGAATGCTCCGGAGCGCTTTTATCGACATTTGTTTGATGACGATGCGGGCGAATGATCGATGCACTTCCAGAGAGGCGTCTCGATGTAGACGATGGACCCCATGAGCGCCACACACTCACCGGTGGCCCGACTTCTCTATCGAAGCGTCGTGGCCCTCTGCGCCGGACTCATTCTCTCCGCCTGTCCCGGGATGGGCCCGAAGGACAACGCACGCTTTCAGGCCCTCGTCGAAAAGAACGTCTCACCCGGCATGCCTCTCGCCGACGCAGAACAACATCTCAAGCGTGCGGGGTTCTCCTGCGACGACCGCGTTGCGGCCCCCGACATCAGTTGCACTCGCAGCCGCCAAAGTCTTCTGCCCTATGCCTGCATCCAGCGCGTCAACTTATTAGCCGATGCCGATGGAACCACCGTCACCGCGGTCACTCCAAAAGCTATTATCTGTGCAGGTCTGTAACCCCACACTTGTTTGCATAACTAAGTGTCTTCCTCGGCGCGCCGTCTTTGCGCCCGGGATAGTGGCGTACGCTATCCCGCCGATTCTGCGAGTTTCCGGAATCGACCCGTTTCTGTCAGTGACGAACGTCGGCTCTACGGCGGCCCAAAGACCGCGATTCGTTAGGCGGTATTGCGAACCGGTGTACGGTTAGCAAAAACAGCCGCGGCAATCAAAATCACGCCAGCGACATTTATGGAATGAAGAACCGCATATAACTCTGCGACATGCCGCCCGTGTACGGATGCATCTTGCCACTTGTCGAACGAGGCGTAACTGTATATGCGTACGGCGTATGAGCCGATCGCGCTAACTAGCAGTGCACAGAATCCAGCTATGAGAAGCCGAGAAGCCGACGGCGACGTCCTGCGTAGACGGATCGCGAAGACAGTTCCAACGACAGCTACCAACAGAAGTGCAATGAGTTGCGGCAATGGTCCTAGAAGGAATTCGACTACGGTGAGGCTCATGTTCGGGAGCTTACCCTACGCAAGAGGCGGCTGCTTAATTCGAGGCCCCATTTGAGCGGTAGGCCATGAGACTGTCCGGCCCGCGCCCGTGGCGACGCCCGCCAAACACCAGTGAGTACTATCGACCCTGAGCAGTCCTTGGCGACTGTCGGCTATCTGAAGCGCCCTAGTTGGGCTTCCATCCGCAAACAAAGTCGATAGTTGGGGCAGCGGCTCGGTTCTCTGATGCGAAGATCTGCAGATGGCCGCGGGAAAAACGTTCAAGAGATTCCGATGATCATGTACGCTCGATCTTGACTGCTTGGAGCATGCAACTGATAAAAAACGAAAAGAAAAAGATCATTGGACCGAAAGCGATTGCTATCCCCAACCACGAGTCTTCCTGGTGGAAATGCAGCACCACCCTGGCGCCGACCGCTGCCCATGCAAGTGAAAAGCCAACCCAAACCAGAGCCTGCACCGCTTTCCACCCGTCTATTGCGAAGCGAAAACCCATTCTCTAATCTCCGCGTCTAGTAGCGCTTTCGACCCGTTGTTGCCGATGGTGGAGGTCAGCTTTGCGGCAGCGGGACGCAACGGCTTCAGGCCGTAATTTGGGCTCACGATTAGTTATGAAGCGCCGAATAAAAAATAACTGCGAACACCAATACGATTGTGCAAATGAACCAAACCGTGAGAACTCCGCGATTACCGCGAATGTAACGCTGCGGGTTTTGACTGTATTCATCGAGCAAGAAGCGACCTCCCTTGAGTTCGACTCGCATGTTGTGCCATCGATATCCGAAGAAGGAGATCAAGGAGCCGCCGAATATCAGTAATGCTACACGAGGCCCAGAGTCATGCCGATCCAAGCGGCGCGGAAGTACGGCTATTGCGCCAATAATGCCGCCGATGGGCACCGCCATTGTTGCGAAGCGCCACCAATCAAGTCGTGGCGGCGAGAGCACCTTTGGCTGATCGGGCACGACTTGCGCCTCCTCAGATCGAGAGTTTTCGTTCAAATCCCGCCAGAGCATTATCCCCATGTAAATGAGGACGACTAAACCAAGGATCTTTTTAGGGATTTTCGCATGGTCTCTAGAGCCCAAGTAACCAATGCCGCAGATCCACGCAAGCCAAAAAACTGTGAAAGCTATTTTGGCGTACCGGTGTCGTCTCCATACCAGGACAGATGTCGCAAAGCCGAGTACGGCAATGAGCGCCGCAATGATCGGGAATAAGGGCGAACTAAAGTATGGCAGCGAGGAACGCGCAAAATTCGGGGAACGGGGGAGAAGATCGGGTACCCACTCCGCGACATACACTAACGACAGAAGCGCAAAGAAGCCGCAAATTAATGAGATAGCCGTTCTCCGTGATGGTCGAACTCCGGCGCTCCTATACGACGACATTTATGCGTTCCTTCTGCTACAGCTGGGCTCGCTGGCCGCCCAGCGCTAGCTTATCGCAGACTGCGAATGGCTGCTTCCTAGCGAGCATTCCAATGTGCTTTTAGTACTGCTTTTGGCCGGAACCCGCCCGTGGAAATCACAACTCCAGATCATCCTCCGGTCCGTCGCGCCGGAGTTCGAGGTCTTTCTCGATTCTGTGACTCGGGGTGGCGGCCGTGGGTGATGGGGTATTGGTCGGTTGCGCGCCCTGCCCTGCTGCCGGTGCATGTTGTTCGCGAGCGGCCCAGCGTTCGGCTGCGAGCTGTTGGCGAGCGTCGAGGTCGTTGCTTGCGGACGGAGCCGCGGGCGTCGGTTTCGGCTGGTGGGTGCTGCGGGTCTTGTCCCAGTCGGCGACGACGAGACCGGCCACCAGCGCGGCGTCGGTTGTCGGCTCGCGCTCGAGATAATCATAGGCGAGTTCCTTCGGCCTGGCGCGGGACAGCGTCTCCGTGAATCGCGCATGGATGGACTCGGGTGTCGCGTTGTAGGTGCGCCCACCGAAATCATCGGTGGCGTAGAACACGGTGGCGTTGTCGCGATGCCGGGAGAGTGCGACATAGGACGTGTGGCGATCAAAATGTGAAGTCGCGAGCACGTAGGTTTTATCCACCGTGGTGCCTTGAGCCTTGTGGACGGTGGCGGCATAGCCGTAGTCGAGGTGTTGGTAGAACTTGGTATCGACGCTAACGCGGGTACCGGCCGCGCCGTCGAGTTTGATGCGGAGGACGCCGGATTCGATACCTTCTACCAGCCCAAGGGAGCCTTTTTTGACGCCGAGGTCTTTTTCGTTTCGCAAGAAGCGGATACGGTCGTTGACCGCAAAGTGTTTCTTGCCGCGCTCGGTGCGGACGATTTCGCCCTTCCCGAGCTGCCCGGTTTGTTGGCGCAGCGTCCGGATGGACGTGTTCAACTGGTTGGCGTCATCGCGGGTGTAGGCGAGGACGAGTTGTGAGGCGCTCGGTTCTTGCCGGTGGTCGTGGGCCCAGCGTGCGATCAGGGCATTGCGGGCATCTTGGCGCTGTTCGACGGCGACGATGCTGCCGTGTTGGGCGTAGGCGTTGAGGGCATTGGTGGTCTTGGCCTGGCTAAAGTCCTCGGTGGCGGTGCGCTGCCAGTCGGTGGTCTGACGACGCACTTCGGTGAGGTTCGAGACGCCATGCGTCGAGGCGATGCCGCGGAAGGCGGCGCCGGCTTCGATGGCTTGGAGTTGTTCGGCGTCGCCGACCAGGACCACTTTGGCGTGCGCTTTTTCGGCCATGCGGAGCACGCGTTCGAGCGACCGCGTACCGACCATGCCGGCTTCGTCGATGACCAGGATGTCACGTTTCGACAAGGGATCGCGGCCGCGCTCCCAGGCGAGCTCGTAGCTGGCAAGGGTGCGGGACTTGATGCCGGAAGAGACCTCGAGATTCTCGGCGGCAATACCGGCAAGCGCCGCGCCCTTGACGTTGTAGCCTTCGGCTTCCCAGATGGCGCGCATGGCGGCCAGCGTGGTGCTCTTGCCGGAGCCGGCGACGCCGGCGAGGGATTTCAAATCGCCCTGCCCGGTAACCTCGAGGGTCGCGCGCTGCTGTTCGGCGCTTAAGTGATGTTTGGCGAAGACGGCGGTGCGGCGGCTGGCGTTCACGCCGTGATGGGCGCGGTGCGCCAACGCGTCGGCGTTGTTCATCAGACTGCGCTCGAGGTTGAACATGTCGCGGGTGGTAAATCGCTGGCGGCCGAGGTCGTCGGACCCCAGGGCGACCAGCTCGGGCGCGGTGGTGACTTTGAGGTAGGCGGCCTGGAATTGCTCGGCGTTCTCCGTGCGGGTATGCAGAAACTTGGCGATGTCGTGATGCGAGAAGGTGGCGTTGGTGTGGGACAGCGCCTTCAGCGCAATGGTGGGTTCGGCAATGATTTGCACGCCGTTGGCGCCGGCGATGCGCTGCTGCTCTTCGACCCGATCGGCCAGGAACCCGGGGAGGTCGGGCTTGTGCTGGCGCTCCTGGCTCAAACCGATTTTGCGGCCGGGGATGAGGTCCAGTTGTTGGTCCTTGTACGAGCGGTGATCGATACGCACGCCGAGGCCGGCTTCGATCAAGTGTTCATTGGTGACCTCGGCCCAACCGCGACGCCAGTGCAGTAGTTCGCTCTTGGCGTTCCAGTCGCGGTTTTTGTAGCCGAAGCCGGTTTCGGTCAAGTGCCGGGTGGTGAGCAGGATGTGGGCGTGGGGATTCTGGGGGTTATCGTTGTGGATGGCGACGTCCGCGACCATACCCTTGGCGACGAAGGCGCGCTGGGCGTAATCGCGCAGCAAGGCGACGTTCTCGCTTTTGGAAAGTTCGATGGGCAGCCCCAGTCGAACTTCGCGGCCGAGTTGGGAGTCCTTGCGGCGCTCGACGGCGTCGGCGGTGTTCCACAGCGTCTGTCGATCGTAGACCCATTGAGGTGCGCCGGTCGGTGCGAGGATGTCGGAATATTCGACGCCGGCCTTGGGGCGGTAGTCGTGAGTGATTCCGGTGGACTGTTCGTAGAGCACGGAGGCGGAGCGGTAAGCGGCGCCGGCGACAATGCTCTCGCCTTGGTCTCGCTGCACCATCTTGGCGTGGAAGTGGTAGATCGCCATGGCGGGTTGCGGTTCCTTCGCGTTCTTCCATTCAAGTCCGAAGCCGGAAAAGACGCGACGATAGATGGTCGGACGCTGACATCCGTCCTCCGTCTTACGTCGCGAAGCGTACGTATAAGTGCGCTTTGCCTTGCTCTGAGAAAAGCATAGCGCTGTTCGCAGATCCTACGCAAGGGGCGATATCTGCGAGATTTGTAGAGTAATGGAGAGACGGAATCTGGGGGATGGAAACGGAGAGCGGAGCGGGACGCCGGCCCTCACCTAGCTTCACTTCAACCTCACGAAGCTTTGCATGGCGGGGGTCAGCTGGCGGTGATGGGGGGCGTTATAGTCAGGGCCGGCGGTATCTCAAGGAGCGGAGAATGAAATGGATGGTGGGTGCGATGGCGGCTGTAGCGATTGGCGGCGTGGTGTCGGGATGTGCGACGCCGATGTTGGCGTTGGCGCCGGGTGCGGAGCAGATTAAAGAGACGCGGGTTGCGGGGGATGTGGCGGGATGTGGTGTGGTGGGTCATGTGACATCGGACGCGGGGCCTCTCGATATGGACACGGAAGTTCGTAACAAGACCCTGGGGTTCGGGGGCGACGTGTTATTTGTCACGAGCAAGTTAGGGGCCACCGAGGGGGTCGCCTATCGGTGCAATTGAGGGCCCCGATCGATTTCGGCTCAGGAAGAATGTGGCATGGCTCGCAAGAAGATCACTTGCCCGGGAGTAGAGAGTCGAACGAGGGACAGGCGTGATCGGCGCTTCGGGTGTCGCAGACGGTTACTTGGGCGAGCGTCTGCATGACGGCGTTGAGATCGGCATCGGAGGGAACGGAGCGCCAGGCACGTTGCACCGAGTAAAGGGCATCGTTGCCCTTAATGATTCGGAAGGCCGTGGTTCCGGGGCAGTCGTCCATGTAGCGCTTGCCAAGACCCTGCAGGAACAGGGCGGAGTCGACCGTGGCGTGGCGGAAGACTTGGACCGTCAGCATCTGGGTCCAGTCCTCGACGGTCTCGGTTACGGGGACATATTCGGTTATCGATCGATTGTCGTGACCCGATTGGTAGCCGATCTTAAACCCGGGCGGCTGGGCGATCAGGAGGTTCTCGGCGTCGATTAACGACTGGCCGGTGGCGATGGTGGCGAGACAGCCGACGAGTAGTGCGGCGGCCCGTTGAAAAATTCCTGTCATCGCGAGGTTCCTTTCCGCGGGCAGCGGTTGCTGATGTGCAATCCCGACGATAGCGCCCATGGTCGAGATTCTAGCAACGACCGCGCCGGAGAGTCGGACGTCCGTCGAGGGCCTCGGTGCCGACGCACCCGGGGAATGCAGCTGCCTACGCCAGAAATCTGGCTGTTGTCGCTGTGAGGCGTTGGGGCAGTATTCGCAGGGTGCGGAGTGCCGGTATGATCACGCGTTAAAGACAGCGGCCAAGGCCAAGGAGGCGGTGATGATCGATGCGGCTAGGGAACGCGCCGAGGAATTGCACGAGGCGGGGATGAAGCTGTCGAACGCGGGCAATGATGACGCGGCCGTCGAGCAGTACCTGAAGGCGTTGGCGTTCGACCCTGACCGGCCGAGCACGCTCTATAACCTCGGGCTCATTTTCAAATACCGGCGGGAGTGGCGGGCATCGTTCGAGTACAACCGGCGGGCGCGGGAATTGCGAGCTGATGATGAGGCGACGCTCTGGAACCTCACGATCGCGGCGACGGCATTGCAGGACTGGGCGACCGCGCGGGATGTGTGGCGCGACCTCAAGATATTCTCGGAACCGGGTGAGGGGCCGATCAACGAGAACTTTGGCGACACGCCGGTGCGCTTGAATGCGGACGAGAGCTCGGACGCCCCTCGGGAAGTGGTATGGGCGCGCCGCCTCTGTCCGGTGCGGGCTCGGATTCTCAACATTCCGACCGGCGCCACGGGATTTCGGCATGGGGATGTGGTACTGCATGACGGGGCCGCGGTGGGCTATCGGCTGGATTCGGATGGTCGCGAATGCGCCGTGTTCAATGTGCTGGAGCTGTTCGAGCCGTCGCGATTCAGCACGTTCGAGGTGTCGGTCGAGGTGGATGGGCCGCAGGATGTCGGGGCGCTGGAGGGTCTTTGCGACGAGGCGGGCATTCCATTTGCAGATTGGACAGGGTCGCTGCGAACTTTGTGTAAGGCGTGTAGCGAGGGGCGACCGCATGAGGGGCATGATGGTGAGCTGAAGGAGAGGGATTGGGAGCGGACCCGTCGGGTGGGATTCGCGGCGATCGATGCCGATCGGCTCGGGGCTGTGCTCAAGGGTTGGAAGGGCCGACGAAAGTTGGTGGCGGATTTGCGGTGCACGCTGGATGCGAGGTTGTCGTAGTCCGGTAAGCCGGTCCAATGGCGAGTTGTCATCAGTGATTGCCGGCCGGAACATGGAAGGACAGTGGATGCGGTATGTGAGCGGGATCGGGACGAACCTTGGTTTGCGCATAACAACGGCGGCTTACTCGCTGGTAATCTGCTCGGGGTGACGACGACTGTCGGGTGTGTCACCAAACCGGGGTTGGCGCCGACAAGAGTGGTGGCCGCTCGTTTGGATCCGCAATATCCGCTGGACGCGTTGAAATACTATCCCATTCCTTCGCGCGATTTGGGAGAAGAAGGAACCTGCCTGATTGGTGTCTGGGTGCATCCCGATGGGGCGGTGCACGCCACACAAATTCGCAAGACCAGTGGGTTCGCGACACTCGACGATGCCTGCGTCGCAATGATGGCTGATGCCCGGTTTCTGCCGGCGCGGAATGCGCGTGGCGAGCGAATCGCTTCCTGGGTGACGGTTCCCATTGTTTGGCAATTGGACCAAAGCGTTCCGCCTGCCATTATGCGCGGCTATGTGCTTGAAGTCGGGGATGACTATTATCCAGAGGCTGCGCGGCAACTTCATCAAGAAGGCGATTGCATCGTGGGCGTTTTTGTATATGCGAACGGGATCGGATCATATCCGTACATCTACCAGTCTACGGGATCAGCGGCTCTCGACGCTGCGTGTATCAAAGCGGTCTCAAAGGCCGCGTTTACGCCGGCCTTACGGAATGGTGTGCCGACGGGCGCTGCTCTGCGCATTCCTATCAGTTGGCGGCTTGGCAAATATTGACTTGCTCGCGTAGCTACGCCGGAGCCGCAGACGCAGATGCGCCGACGGCGTACCCCGGGTAGGATCGACCGTCGCTGGGATCGACGGTCCATAAGTCGCAGATCGCGGCATTTATGCGCCGCGAAGTTCGTGTTAATTTCTCACCTGGTCTTTTGTTCAAAGGAATGAACTCGTGCCGAAGGTCGATGAACGGATTCGGGTCGTCGAGGCGCAGCGCCAGCAGTGTGCATCGCGGGCTTTTGCCCGACGACATGCGCGGCGGGGTTTGATCGCGTTATTGGCGGTTGCCTCCGCAATTCTCCTGCTCACGATCGCACCCCGAGACACTATTGCTCGAATCGGGAGATGTTCGATGGGATCGCTGACGCCGGCGGAGGAGGGTTTGCTGCTGGGGACTGTCAGCCGACTTTTGCCGCCGCGCACGGAACTGACTGTGTCGAACCTGTGCGGCAGTACGTCGGCGGAAGTCACGACCCAGAAGATTCCGGATCGCCCGAGCGGGGGCCATTGGTGGGTCGCTCACTGTCGACGCGACAGCCTCGAGTGGGTGTGTGATCGAATCCGATTCCAGGAGGTCGAGAAGCGCTTGGTCATTCGCGGGAGGCCGCTGCACGTTGCGATTACGTTTGACGAGGGCACGGTGCCGGAGGCGGTCGAGTCTGTAGCGACCCGGGCGCTGAGCATTTACGCCGATCCGGGCTCTCAATTCCCGTACTGCGGAGGGATTCAGGAACCGGGAAATCGATGGGCCACGTTGCGGAAGGAGCACCCCTTGCAGGAAGGCAAAGTGCGCGTCTACGTTACGGCGCAGCCGTACGCGGACTTGGGCTCGGTCCTCCTCGAGGAGGTTATTCAACCCGACGACATCAGAATCAAAATTCGGCTCCCCATCGTTGGTCCCGACGAACAAGATCCTCGCCCGCACGAAGGGCCCAAGCCGGGGCAAAAGTGCGGGCTTAGCGGCACCAGTTCGGTGGCCGTTGACTGCCGGACAATCCCGAGCACCAAGCCGGTCGCGGTGGAGTCTCCCTGTTGGATGGCGATGGGCCAGTGAGTACTGACATGCAGTGCGGAGAAGGATGCGGGACATGCCTAAGGTGAGCGAACGGCGGTTGACACAGGGTCAGCAATCACGCGCTCGGCTTGCGTTTGTTACTAAGAGCGCGGTCGTCGTGTTCGCGCTTCTATTGGCCATGATCGTCCCGTCGACTGCGGGAGCGCAGGTCCTGAAATGTGACAGTCGGAAGCTCTCGGCGGCCGACGAAGGACGGCTCATGGCGACCGCCAAAGCGATCCTGCCGAATTCGGTGCAGCCTCAAGTGTTGTTCCGCTGCCGGGTTGAGCACTCGGCACACGGGTGGATTGAGACCGCACACACGACAACGGCCGAGGGGGTACGACAGTGGTGGGAACTGGCATGCCAGCGAAGCGACCGCGCGTGGACATGCGATGAGCCGCACCTCAAGCAGTTGTACGATATGCAATTGCGGTTGGGGGATCAGCAGCGAACTGTCGAGCTCACATTTGACAAGAATACGTCGCTGAGTGAAGCACTGCCACGGGCCACCCGGGCACTGACGCTCTATGTTGATCCTGCGGCGCGGCTTGCGGAGTGTGGCTCCGCCAGCATCGAAGATTCCGAATGGGCGAAGGTTCGGGAAGTCAACCGCCTGCCCGAGAAGGCGGGTCCTCTTCAAGTCACGGTGACTCAGGATGCCGGCGTGCCCTCGGTGATGCTGGATGACATTCACATCGAAATTCGGTTTCCATTCGAAGTTGGGGATCCGGCGACCTGCTGGGCCCAATGGATCGTGGTGACTTAGACAGGACTCGGTCTTCCGAGGGAGGCTTTGAACCGCATGGCGAAGGTCGATGAACGGACTCAGGCAGCGTGGACATGCTCTCATGGCTAAAGTGAGCGAGCGGGAACGCATTCAAGCGCTGGAGGCGAAGCTCAGGCAGTTGAAGACGGTGGAGTCTCGCAAGGATGCGCGGGCGCGCACGACGGCGGCGAAGAAATCGCGGGGTGAGGAATTGCGGAAGAAGATTTTGGCGGGGGCGGTACTCTTGGCCAAGGTGGAGGCTGGGGAGTTTGAGGAGGCGACTTTGAAGCAGTGGATGTCGGGCGCCCTGACGCGGGCGGAAGATCGGGCATTATTTGGATTGGAGGGGGCAAAGGACCTCTGACGCCGGTCCGTGGTCCGATTGAATTCATGGAAAGGATTTTGGTGGTGCCTTCGGTTAGCTAGCTAAACGCACAACTTGGTCGCAAGCTCTTCAATAGACTCCACGACGATATCGACGGTCACGTTCGGTGCAGTCTCGCTGACACCCGGATGTTCTTCGGGTCGCGCGATAAAAGCTGTTCTGAGACCATTATCGGCGGCCGCTTTGAGATCTCCGCTATGGGCCGCGCACATCATGCACTGACTCGGTCGGAGATTGAAGGCATCCACTGCCGTTAGGTAGACCGCGGCCTTCGGTTTGTAATCACGGGCCACATCGGCGCCGAGAATGGCATCCCAATGAAAGGAATTCCGGCGCGCAAGATCACTCATGAGCGCTACGTTGCCATTCGAGACCGGCGCAATAAGATACCGTTGCCGAAGCTTCGCGAGACCGGTCGGAACGTCTTTCCAGGCGTCAAGGCGATGCCATGCAAGCGTCAACTGATCTAACGCGGCAGCGTCGAGCTTCTCGAGCCCGAAGCGCGGCAGGATCCTTTGCAACATTCGCCGATGCAAGACGTCGAGCTTCGTATAAGGAATGCGGCCCGCGCGGACCTCCTCCATCCCTGGCTGATATTCATCACGCCATGCATCTGCGAACGCCTTCCAATCAATGGCATATCCGCGGGGTCTCAAGATGGATTTCGCGTCGCGGGATACTCCAGTGCGCCAATCCACCAGAGTACCGAAGACGTCGAAGAACAGGGCCTTGACGACGCTCGGCGAAAAAGAGGGTTGCGTTTTTGCCTGAGACATCAACATACCCTTGAGGGCTGAACCCGTGACGGTAGCCGCCATGGCTCATGGTTGAATTGCGCAAAAAGTTGCGGCGACCCGTAATCATCATTGTCGCGCACTCTCGGCCGGATGACGATCAGCCATGAGTGTAGATTCTGCCATCAAAGATCGCGGTACGGCAACGCGGCCTTGGTCGAGCGCGACTAGTCCGGTGATGACTGTTACGCTGCCCATGTATTTGCGGTTGGGGTTTGCTCACTATCGGGACATTCCCAACCGGAGGGGTGTACCCGGCGGTCGACACCTTGGACCTCCCATATTGAGGTTGATTTCGCCGTGATCACGAAGGCACTCTATTGCGTCAGAGGATTGTCAATTTGCGAATGTGGGCTGCTGGTCGTGGTTCGCGCCGCTATACGGATGGGAGATTTGGTGGGGGTGGGATGAATGACAGTTAGATCGAGCGGCGGGAGTCGGCCAGCTTGGGACATTCGACTCACCAGAATCATTGTCTATAAGCCGCCCTTCGCAGCTTAGGGTATCCTTACGCTAACGAAGAACTATTGGATGACCGACCGCTCCGGACCAGATATGCCTCAGGGACCCGCCGATAGCTTAAAGGCTGGGGCGCCTCCAGATGCGGAAACGTGCTCCATCTTGGAGACCTCAGCGCCTATGCTCGATGTGCACGCTCCTCACGAGTCGATTCACACCTGGAAAGGTTTCTTCATCCACATCGCCACGATTGTCATCGGTTTGCTCATCGCTATTGGTCTCGAACAATCGGTCGAATACATTCATCACCGTCATCAGCTGCAGGAGGCACGCCGCGAGTTGTTGATCGAAGCCGATGAAAACCTGCACCTTATTGAGTTGAATATCGAGTCAACTCGGAAGACTTCAATGGCGTTGGATGCGGATATCGCCATGCTGCGCGCGAAGCAGTCGTCGAACTCTCCGGCTGCTATGAAGCTTGATTACACTTGGGATCCGCATGACACGCAGGATGGAGGATGGCAAGCCGCCAAACAGAGCGGGGCGTTGTCCCTTATGCCGCACGAAGAATTGAGACGATACACGCGCGTCTACACCGTCCTCGCCGCCGTTATGGATGCTTTACCCGCGTTTGGAGCGCGGATGGAAGTCGCGGGAGCGATCGCGCGGCGAGTGCCCAACGGAGATTTGCCGGTGCGGGAAATTGAAGAGCTTATGTCCGCGACCTCCGAGGCGCAGGGCAGGCTAGCCCTTCTCATCAGACTTCTGAAGTATGCAAAGAGTGATCTTGAGGATGTGCGAGCCCCGTGACAGGTCAGCCATTCTCGCAATCGTTTCGGCGCTCGCCGTATGAACTGGCACACCCGTAACCGGACACTCGCGACCGGCCGCAAGGGGTCGACTTCGGTCCATCACCGATCCAGACGCCGCCACGGACAGCAGCCGGCCATGACCGCCGCGTGAGACAGCTGGTAAAGTAGCAGCGAATGCGAGGGGGGGTACAGGCTGATGCTTTCACCAGATGCAATTGTCGAGGCGTTTGGCGAGCAGTGGCATCGGTCCGATCTCCCCGCCGTGATGCCCGAGCCTGGAGTGGTTGCCAACGGCCCGCTGGTAGAACTCAACTCGATTGGCGTGCACGAGAAGCATCAGGGCAAGGGCTACGCGAGCCGCGCGCTGACGATGCTTACGGTGCTCTGCGACGCGAACGCAATGACCATCAAGCTGATCGCGCGGCCTCTAGATTCCGATCTTCTGCCGGGCTGTCCTGCAACGCTATTGACCGAGCAGCTCGTCGCCTGGTACCAGAGGCACGGATTCGTCGAGACCGGGAGTGCGGGCGATGACACACGCGAGATGATCCGCGAGTCCAAGAATACCGCGCTGAGCAAGTGACCGTGATAATCGAAAGCTTGGAAGATGCGGCACAGGCGCGGATACAGGAGTGCGCGCCGCGAGCCATGGCTGACTCCGGTTCCCCGCAGCGGCCTCGATTCGTCACAACGTTGATGTAATAACCGGAATGTAGTAACATTATTGTATGCTTACACGATTTGAGTGGGACCCCGTCAAAGCGGCCGTCAATCGACGCAAGCACACGGTTAGCTTCGATGTAGCGATGCGGGTGTTTGCGGACCCGTTCGCGTTGACCGTTCGGGTTGACATTGAAGGTGAGGAACAACGCTGGCAAACGCTAGGGGTTGTCGGAGGCCAATTGCTTCTGCTGGTAGCCCATACCACCCGAGATGAAGACGAGGATGGCCAATCGATTGAGGTAATCCGCATTATTTCGGCCCGAGTGGCTGATCGGAAGGAGAGACGACGCTATGAACAAGAAACTCGTTAAGCGCAAGATTGATGTGGCCAGCCTTCCTTCCTTGACGAAGGCGCAGAAAGCGGAGCTCGCCGCGTTGGCCACTCGTCCTGACGACCAGATCGACTTCAGCGACATTCCCCCCTTACCCGAGGAGTTCTGGAAAAACGCCATTCGCGGCAAGTACTACCGGCCCACTAAAACCTCGACCACCGTGCGAATTGATTCCGACGTGCTGGCTTGGCTCCGTGCGCAGGGTAAAGGCTACCAGTCCCGCATTAACGCCATCCTGAGACGCAAGATGCTCGAGTCGCAGAAATAGCAGGATCGACGTCGCCGACCGACATCGTCACGCGACGACGTCGCGTCGGTGAACGCCCTTCAGGGCGGCCCCGAGCATCGGCGAGGGATCAGGGGGGCGTTCCCCGCATGCTGTACGCCAATCGCGAGGGATTCGGTAGTAACGGACATTCCGCACTAAATTCGACGGCATTTCAATGCACCCATCAAGCTCAATTGGTTTCCATATTACTGAGCGCCGCTATTTAGCCGCATCGCTGGTGTCTCGATCGAGCTATTTGTTTTCGACACCGTAAAGCAATATCACGACCCGCCGAACTTTCGGCATCTGACCAGCACGCGCCGGTACCCGGGCAGAGAGGCCAACAGGCGAATACCCCATGCCCGCGACCACCCTAAGCCGCAAACTCGATAAGATCTCGAACTTCGCCGCGATGGACCGGAAGACGATCTTGAGCGGCAATCCTTTCGGGTGGGCTCCGGCCAGAAACGGCAATTCGAGTCAGTGAAATGCGGTCCATTTAGCTGCCTTTCGCGACGTGCGGTAAGCTATGGCGGCTCGCTACGATGCTTCTTTCGAAATTCCAGGGATGGCTCGATTCAAAAATGATAACGAAAACGCAGACCTTCAAGGGTACTCGACTCATCATTGTTCTCTGCGTAATTGGGATCCAGATCCCCACATACGCCGGCGCGCAGCGCACCCTGGCCGACGATGCGGCGTTCTCAGAGCATTTAAAAGGCAACGCAGAGATCGATTTTATACGTAAGACGTTTCAAGAAGAAGCGCAAAGGTTGACGAGTTTCCCCAACGCGTCCCCGTCCCCGGAAGTTGCCAAGCTGTCCGATAGCTCTACGGTCAAGGGCCCGCAATTGGGTGACGCGCGTGTTCCCCTCCATTTGCGCTTAATAGAACGCGAGCGGCTCGCCTTCGTCAGCGGCATCAAAATGATAAAAAGGTCCTTGCAAGGTAACTGTCCTGAGCAGGTTGTTGATGTGACGACATTTGCTGATCCGATGGTGCGAAGCCAAGAATTACAGCGAATTCAATGCCAGCGAATTCGTCGACATCTGTATCAACGAGGAACGCATGATGAAGGTCTGGCGCAAGAAAAATCGATTCTTGAGCTTAAACTTCCACCGTATACGGAAGACGAGATGCTGTCGAGACAGCGCGCTGGCAACAGAAGTCAAGACGCGGAGCTTGCAGCAACGTTCAAGGCGGCCGAAGCGGTAGACCGCGCCGTAGAACAATTTGTCCGTTTTTTGGATTCAAAGGCACAGAGCATGCGCATGATGAATGGAAGATTCATGTTTGCAAACGAGGCGGATGCTGCGGCGTTTAATGGTTTGCAAAATAATGTGTTGAAGATGCAGAGCCAAGCGCCGTAAAACTAATGACGCGCTAGGTTTATCGAGGGGGAATGTATCCTCCGCGCGTACGCAAGCTCACGCGTGGAAAATCCCCCCTTTGGCTTGGGTTAAGCTGCCCGTAAGCGGCCGATGGCGAAGGGCCGCAACCGGTCGAGACGCGCCGATGGCGGACATCACCGACCGCGAACGGCTCTGACCGGCCATGACCAGTCCTTGACGGTCCTGAAGTGACTACCGCTAAGCGGACGCTCCCGTGATGAAGGAAACGAAGAAACCACGACCGCGTGGCAATGAATATCGTAGCCCCACGTATGTTGGAACCTGCAAAGTGGTCTATTTTGAAGGCGCCACGATTCAGTAGCGAACAGCAGGTGGAACGGATAATCTGCAGGATAGCTTTATAGCGGGAAGGATCCCAATGCCGTTACTCGAAGAACAGCGCGCCAAAGCCCTGCAACGTTATTTATATCTAGCCTACGTAATCGCTGGGGTGGGCCTTGTAGTCAGCGTCTGGCGTGGTTGGTTCACGCAAGCGTGGTTTACAACCGAGGTCGCGCCGGCCGTAATCTTAGCCTTGATATTCGTCACAGTGCTCAAGCGCGGGCCTGTTTCGGCTCTACAGGCTCCCGCGTCGTACACGCCTCGGCACGCGATCGTTGACGTGTCCAAAGCGCTTCTTTCTTGGGTTTGTATGATCGCGTGGATCATACTCACCGCACGTAGAGTTCCTGACAATTACCTGGGCGCAGCGATTATTTTTGGCCCGAGTCTCGGACTCGGTCTCTGGGGCGTGGTCAACTTTTATCGCGCATCTCGGATCGTAACCGGTGGCATCTTTGGCGCGGTGTTCACACCCCGAACTGGCCCGGTCGTCGTGGTCGATCAAGTAGCGGCGGATCCTCTTCCCGTCACCGCCGCCGCCGATGTTGTCGAGATTCAAGTTGCCTATGGTGCTGTGCTACTGAAGCTCTTGGGTTCTTTATTGCTCTACGCAGCGGCTTGGTGGATGCTGGGCCGAGACAACGTGCTCATTTGCACTATGTTTGCGGCCGGGACGGTCTTCTTGCTTTATCTGAACGGCCGCATGCTTATCGGCCGTGGACCGGGTTTGGTAATTACTCCTTCGGGCATTTGCATACGCCAGGGTCTCGGCCTCGTCTCTAATTTGGCGTGGTCAGAGGCAACGACGGTTGAGATAAAGTCGACGCCTCTTTATTCGTGTCTCGTGATCGGCATGCGCAATGCGGACCGGCTGATCGACAATACCAGCGGCTATCGACAGTGGGCCTTACGAAGCAATCTGCAAAGATTCGGCAGTCCCTTTCTCGTTTCCACATCCGCTCTCAAGTGCGATCGCAACCAGCTACTCCAAACGGTCGCCGCGTATCGCGCTCGCTACGGGACAATCTAACTTAAGCGGCGCTTCTTGGCTTCCCGATTGCTGATGGTAGTGACCGACTGGAGAGGGTCGGGAGACGACACATGAAACATGACCGAGTGTTTTTGATTGGTTTCAACTTTCTCGCGCGTTTCTTCGGCGTCGCGGCCATCTTTGCCGGCATCGCTTTCCTTGTAAGTGCTTACGCCATCAAAGAACACCGATCCCTAAACATTGTTGTGGGATTCACTACAATTGTTATGGGTATCGCATTCCTCGTGACTAAGTCGGTCAACGCGGAACAACTCGCTCGAATTAGACGCAGAATGGGGCGTCCCGGGCCGCCCGAAAGCGGACTGTGACCAGGGTCGGCAATGGGTCGTGACGAGGCAGTGGACGACGGTCGCGTCCGCCAGCAGCTCTACGCGGCCAAGAGCGGTACTGCAGCCTATTGCAATGCTAGCAGATAGGCGGCCGTTCATCGCCTGCGTTAAGCTAGCGTTGAAGTTCAAGGACCCTAGCCGTGGCACCAGGAGAGATGCGCGAATGTCATTGGATATAGTCGGCGCTGTTACACGACAATTCCCGTCGCCCAATTAATAGTTAGCGCTCAGTGAAGTCTTCACTTCGATTCGCGGTCGTGTTTGTCATCAGCGTAGTTGTCGGAGGCGCACTGGAACAGGTTCTGCACGCCTACGCGGGTGCAGCCACTATCGTCGTTGTCGTAATGTTCTTTCCCTGGATAATATTGCTTCGCCTTTGGGTTGGTGCGGATGCCGCCGAACGCGGAATTCCCATACCGACAGGAGCGGCTATATTTGTACCGTTGCTTCCGATTATCGGGCTGCCGTATTACCTATTGCGATCACGTGCGCCTCGCGTGGCCCTGTGGCAAGTCCCTCTTGCAGTTGCTTTCATGGTAGCTCTCAACTACGTGTATTGGGTGGGGCAACTTCTGGTGTATGAGGTCCAAAAGCGCTAACAGTTCGAGCGAATCGCGGTTGGATGCCGCGAAGAGACTGTTGGCCGCTGGCCGCAACAGATCGACTCCGGTCCACCGCACGCACCGAGTCCCACGAACGCACCGGATATCCCCCTTGACAGCCCGAATCCCCATTTCCGGTGCAAAATCCTGTGCATAACCGCTTCCCCGCCACCAAAACGTCACCCCAAATCAGCCGCTTGCGTTCCCTTGATTATGTTTTGACCACCCCCGTGAGAAACGGCAAACTCAACATGGGAAGAGAATCGACTACGGAGACTGGAATGCTTCAGATCAGACCTAATTGCGAGTGCTGTAACGTCGATTTACCGCCGGACTCAATTCTTGCGCGGATTTGCTCATTCGAATGCACCTTCTGTGCGACCTGCGCCGAGGGCGTACTCGCGGGGAAGTGCCCCAATTGCGGAGGCGAGCTCTTGCGTCGGCCCATACGTCCCAGCGCTGCATTGGAAAGGAATCCGGCCTCCACGGAAAGAGTGCTCAATTCGACTGGCTGCACACGCGCGGCCTAAATCACCGCAAATATTTGCAGACACAAAGGAAACCGGAGGATCACATGGACGTCATCCACTTCACCCAAGGCGCCACGGATCCGCTGCGCCAGATCCGCACTACCGGTGCCCACTTCGTACCCCTCGCCGACGGCAGCGGCGACATCCACGTGAGCTGCTTACATCTCGAAGCCGGTGGCCGCATCACCGCCCCCTCCATCACCCACGCCGCGACACTCCTCGTGGTGCACCGTGGGATCACTATCCTCGAGAGGGCAGGGGCCAGCACCCATATCGATATCCATGCCGGCATGGGTATTGTCGTCGCTGCAGGCGAACCCTACTCCTTCCACTCCGAGCGCGACGCCATCCTCCTCATCGTCGAGGCCGCTGAGCTCGCCGCCCACCCCCGCGGCATCTCCACTCCCCAACGCATCGCCGGTCAAACGTGGCCCAGCGACAGTCTGATCGCGTGAACATGACGACGTCGAATACCCCTCCGAGATCGAAAAGCTCCCACCTCGCCGCCACATGCTAGGCCAATCGTTCACATGCCGATCGGCCGTGCCTGTTGGCTTCTTGACATACCGCGGCGCCGCTTCTCGTGATACGGTTTCTGTTCAAATAAACGCTTCAGCAGGTAGGAAGACCATGAGACAACCAAAACGGGAAACTTCCAAGGCGATCCAGGAACGCGGAGGCCGGAAGTGAGTACAAGTGATCGAGAGCACGTAGGTCCTAGCGGATCGACGTACCCCGCCGAGACCAGGTCCGGCTCAGCACCTGTTCATAGGGCTGCACGCAGTGTTCTCACCGATCTCATCGAGGTACAAGATTCCGTGCTGGTGGTGATTGATGTGCAAGATCGGTTCTTGACTAAGGTTGAGCCAGCAATCGCAGAAGCGGTGGTTGAGAGAATACGTTGGCTGGTGCAAGTGGCCGATTGGTTTGAAGTTCCCGTCGTTGTGACAGCCGAGGACTTACCCAAACTAGGACCGACCACTGAGCGAATTCGCAGCGTATTGCCGGCGGCAGCTCCAGACCTCAACAAAGTGGTCTTTGGGCTGGCGGAGCAATCAGACATCCTTCAGGCGATCGAGTCATCGGGCCGCAGAACTGCGATTCTAGTGGGCCTTGAAACAGATGTTTGCGTCCAGCATTCGGCGCTGGGTTTGGCGCGACGTGGGTACAACGTCGCTGTGGTGGTTGACGCTACTGCGTCGCCCGGAAGTGGATATCAGATGGGCTTGGATCGAATGCGAGCCGCGGGGGTCGCCATGGTGAGCTGCAAGAGTATCTTCTTTGAATGGTCGCGGACCGTGGAGGCAATTTACGAATTTGCCGATACCAGTGGCATCCAATTACCCAATGGACTGGCCTTATAATCCCATCCCCGAGGGGTGGCGTCGATACTCGCGGGTCGGGATAAGCGGAAGCATCATGAACACGCGCGCCAGACGAGACAAGCGACAAATGCTCTATTGCGTGTAAGCGGAACCAGGGAGGGTGCGAATGATATCGGACCAAATTGCTGCACTTGATCGTTACACGACATTTCCTTCGTCTAACCATAGCTAGGCGTCTCGGTCATGCGCACAGTTCTAAGGTCCTACGAGCCCGTATTTGGTGGCATCGTCGCCATTCTGGCAGCGGCTTTTCTTTGCTTCGTGCTATTGATGCCTTCGCCGCGAGGCTTAGACAGCTCGACGGTGCACTTAATGACGTACAGCGGCGCCGCAATCGCTTGGGGCGTGTTACAAGTCGTTGGCTATCGCAGCGCCAAACGGAAGAACGCCGCCCTAACAGAGCCCGTGCTTGGCACGGCCGTGGGATGCGTTTTGTTTGGTCTGATATTGACTCTTGTTACGATGTTCTTTTACGAGTTCGCGCACGAAGTGTGGTACGCCATTGCGACGGGGTTCGTAACGGCTATACTTTTGTGTATTGGCGCAGTGGTCGGCATTCGTCAGGGAACCTGGAAATGACGCCTAACAATCGCCTTGAGCGATCGTGGGGTCGCGTCGTCGTTGGGCCGTGGAGGGGCTCAGCGTGCGTCGATTGCCGCCCAATCTTTCCCCGATGCTTGCTCAAGTGAGACGTAGATTGGGTTGAAGAAACCCTGCTCGCGGTCGTGAATTCGCTTCCGAATTGCATTGTCGAGATAGTCGTCTTGGCGCATCAGGGCCGACCGCTGCGTGGGGCCGCCGATTCGCCGAATCGCATCGAGGAAGTTCGTTATCACGCCCATTCACTTGTGAGTCTATCCGATCGGTGCGCGCCAACGGACGTCGCTGTTGCGAAATTCAACCCTCAGGCTCGGGGATATCCGTATTGGGCGGGATTCTCTCTAATAGCGCCAACCGTGGCCTTTGCGTCCTCAGGACTCAGTTCGACTTTAATGAGAATTGCCGCTGCACCTTCATCGTCAATCCCATCAATACAGTTATCGAACGCCTCCAATAAACCGGCGCCAAAAAGTCTTTCATTCACAGTCATCCCCGCATACTTACCCATCAGCCACTCCGCCATGAATGGTTCGCCTTTATGGATCCTGACGTACCGCGGCATCTGAGGCAATGCCAGCCCTCACCTTCAGGTCCCCCGACCCCGCGGGGTCCGACTTCCGTCCATGCGCCCGCACCGCATAAATCCCCAAACCCACCCGATAGTCCCCTTGCATTTCCCCTATCCCCAATCTAGTAGATAAGCCTCTGCACGAGCGGGAGCCGGTCACCGGAACACCGGTTGATGTCAGCCGGTTTGGTTCGTCTGACTAAGTTTTCACCACCGCCGCCAATCCGGTGCAAAGGAGGCACATATGGACATACCACTTCATTCAGCGCGGTTGACGCCGCCAAATGGCCTCGACCGACCGGTCAAACGCATGCGTTGGAGGAGGGACGACGGAAGGTCACCCAGAGCTTGGGCGCAGCCGGGAGCGCGCAGCCCAATGGCCACCCTGGACTTGGGCGAAGCACGGACGGTGCGGCGCAACAAGGTTTACGGCGATCCGAGAAAGCCCGGTCAATTCCGCTCCTGCATGGAGGCGTCATCGACCCTGAATGGCGCCCGCGAATGACGGTGTCCTTGCCGCGATGAACTGGACCCACGGAACGCCCGGTCTCCTGGTCGGCTACTCCCTCACGGCCGCCGGCACCGTGATCGGTTTGGGGCTAGGCCGCGCCAAACTCAAGTTCTTCCTCGCATCCCCATTCTGGGCAGCCCTATTCTTTCTCATCGCAATTCTGCTCGTGAATTTGCTGGCGTTGCTGCCACTTCATCTCGGAGAGCGCTTAAGCTCCATACTGAGTGTCCCTTACTTGCTGCTGTTCGGAACTCTCATGGGCCGACGTCTTGCCGACTCAGACGCGCCGTCGCACGACCACAAACGCGGCACCGTCCTCGCAGCCGCCACCGCACGACTCCGGCCCAACTCGCGAAAATCCAACTGCCTCACTCTCGCAGGCCAACCCGTCCACCCCGGGGATGAAACCAAACACTTTAAATTGATCGGCACCACCGGCACCGGCAAATCCACCGCCATCCGCGAACTCCTCACCGCCGCGCTCGAGCGCGGCGACCGCGCCGTCATCGCCGACCCCGACGGCAGTTACTTAAATCGCTTCTACGACCCCACCCGCGGCGACGTGATCCTAAATCCCTTCGACGCCCAAGCCGTCCGCTGGGATCTCTTCGGAGAAATGCACACCCTCTACGACGCCGACCAACTCGCCCGATCCCTGATCGTCGACACCGAGGACCCCGAACGCAACTGGCGCAACTACGCCCGCATCTTCTTGAGCTCACTACTTCGGCAACTCCACCGTGTCAAACACGATGACGTTACCGAGCTCTACCAACTGCTCACCAATACCCCCGTCGACGATCTGCGCGATCTGCTGAACGACACCCCCGCCGGCCCCTACCTCGGCCAAGACAACGGCAAATTCTTCGGCGCCGTCCGCGCCGTCGCCAACACCCATTTGTCCGCGCTCGAACACGTCGCCCAACAAACCGCAAGCCAACGCCTCTCCGTCCGTGAATGGGTGAAGAGGGGGCGTAGCACGGAACAAGGGAAGGGAGGGCAGGGCGCCACCGCAAGAGGCATACTCTTCCTGCCTTACCGAGCGAACGAAATTGCCACGCTCCGCGGCCTCATCAGCACCTGGATGCGCCTCGCCATTTTCGAAACCATGAATGCGCCCGAGTCCGACCAGAAACTCTGGTTCATCATCGACGAACTCGATGCCCTAGGCCCCATCGACGGCCTCAAGGACGCACTCGCCAGATTGCGCAAGTTCGGCGGCCGCTGCGTCCTCGGATTTCAATCCATCGCCCAAGTCTCCGGCACCTACGGCCACGCCGAATCCCAGACCATTGTCGAGAACTGTGGTAACACACTCATTCTGCGTTGTTCTGCATCGGAGGGCGGAGGCACGGCTCGTTTTGCCTCGAGTCTCATCGGCGAACGTGAAATCATTCGCGAACAAATCACCAAAGGTCACAGCGGCGGATTCGTCTTCGCCAATGATCACCGGTCGGTGAGCACGAGCCAACACCACGTCACCGAGTCCGCTGTGCTCGCCAGCCAGATCGAGCAGCTGCCCGACTTGCAGGGATATCTTAAGTTCGCCTCGACGGCGGAGTGGAGGAGGGTACGATTGGTAATATAGCCACTATGATCAACCTTCTCGGTTGCTCGTAGGCACGCGAGATTACGCGTACTCGTTTCGGGCCGCTGCGAGTCCATTGCGCTGCGCTTCCATGCTTCGCGCAAGCCCTGGGTAACCGTCCGCGGTTACCCGTCGAACGCATGCGTTCGACCCCTGGAAGCTGCGGGAAAAACTTCCTGTTTTTCACGCCCCGAAACAAGTACACGCAACCTGGCGCCCCGTCTAGGGGAATCGAACAGCTTCGAATCGGCAGGAGTGTCTGCAAACGACCTCTACGCTGTGGTGGATGCCAGAACATCGTCGCATGGAGAGACCGGACTGAGCTGTCAAAGTGGGCGTGTTGCACAAATAGGCGCCTCAACTTCACCCCCGATGACTCGCGAGGTTTGAACAGCGAATCACCGCAGGTATGGCATTAGTACAGATTTTACAGACAGCAAAATTAAAACTTAATCGATTGCCGCATTCCACACCTATTGACTCCAACGAATTCGAAGCGCTATGGTTTACGACCAAAAGGATCAAAGGACTCGACGCAAGGACGCATTAGTCGCTAATACCTTGCACGAATCATCCGCATGATTGTGTAAAGAACGTTGGAAGGGATGCCCATGTTGCGAGTCCGTAGGATTCATCGAGTAGTCTGTTTCGTACTGACTTCGGTCGGCGCCCTATCTGGGTGCGCTTCCGTAACTGCGATCTCAATCGACCCATCAACCGGCAAGGCGAAGACCGACGCCGCGGAAGGCGTACCCTACTTTCTTCCAGCGCCCTATTTGCTGGTGACCGAAGTACCGCTAGATGCCGCGCCCGTAAGCGATGGGAAGCAGGGCGGGGCGGCAGCCGACAAGGCGGCGCCAGCGGCCAAACCGGATCCTTCCAAAGGCGAAACTCCTGCGGCTACACAAGACGGCAGTGGGACCGCGCCGAGTACGACGTCCAACACGTCGTTCAGCATGTTCACAAAGCAATATGGCGTGAAGCTCATTTATCTACCGGATCGCTCGCGTCCCATGGTTTTGCGCCAACACGCGGGTATTGGTTCCACACAGATGAACGCGACATTGCAAGATGGATGGATGCTCACCTCTCTCAACTCGTCTGCGGACAGCAAAACCGCGGAAACACTGGCGTCTTTAGCCTCAGTAGTATCAGCCGCCTACGGTGGCGGCTCCGGCGCCACGGGCACGACAAAAGCATCGAAGTCGGGAGGTGGGGACGAGAAAGACAAGACGACCGTAAATCCACCCGTGTTGCCGCCCGGCCTGTACAAAATAATGTTCGATAGGGGCGGCGTACTGACGAGCGTGTGTCAGGTCGTACGATTTTCAACAACCGGAATAGAAAGCGCGGCGCTCGCGCAAAAGTGTAAGGACAATTAGCAAAAAGGATTTAGGGAAGCCCGATGGATTTACCCGCCGGTTTGCAGGCCATTCCACTCGATGCCACAGCGGACACTGCGACGCTCGAAGCGGCAGGAATGATTGCACTTGATATTCATGTTCAGCATCAAGAGCAGGGTAATTGGTGCTGGGCTGCAGTGGCCTCTACCGTAGCTAAATTCTTGAGTGGGTACAGCCCCTGGAGTCAATGCGCCGTGGCCTCCGCCATATTTCCGGGTGGCAAGTGCTGTGAAAATGGCAGCTCATCCGCGTGCGACAAGCCATGCGAGCTCGACATCGCCTTGGAAAAAACGGGTAACCTGAAATCGCCGGTGGTCAACGACCAGGTTGAGCCCGCCGATCTGGTCTCCTCGTTGAAAGACGGCAAACCTGTATGTATCCGAATCGCATGGGCCACCGATAAGGGCCATTTCGCCGTCATCCGCGCGGCCTCGAATGACGGGTCAGGGGCGGGTCACGTGGTCATTAGCGACCCCATCTTCAAGGAAAGTTATCACGACATTAGCGACCTAAACGGCAACTATCTCAACGGCGACGGTCGGTGGACCGATACTTATTACACTCAAGCATAATATGCCGTTTCGGATCGAAAAGTATGAAACAGGATTTCAGGGCATCGGAGCCACGGTCGCGTTAGCGTTGAAGCAACTGGGCGAGCCCCTGCCAACCAACCCCTCTCTGTCCGTGCTGAACCCAATACCGGTCTACGCAAGTCGAGGCTCAATTCTGGGCTCTGCCGTTGGTAAACTGGTCCGCCGAACCGGCTGGCGATCCATCGTCATGTCGAATGCCACGCCGGTCGCCTTAGTCGACCTACCCCAGAAGGCGACCGAGTCCCCGCGGCCGACGAGCATTCGTGGCCATGATGCCGCTGCAGCCCTTCTTCGCGTATTGCACGAGGCGGATCGCGTGCCAGGACTTGCAAAAACCGCGTATGTCCTTCGTTTTATCGTTTTTCCTAGCTTGTTTGTCACGGCCTTGTGGCTTTCATCGCGCAAACCGTTGTTCATACCCACCCGCATTGGTTCTCACGGAAGACCGCTGCCCACCGTCTATACCGAATCCAACTTTTTAGCTCTCCTTGAGCGGCGTCACGCGGGGAAACTTCGTTCCTCACGGAAAGTGACAACGCGCGCCAAAGCCAACCCAACCAAGCGGCCAACTGCGAAGCCGCGTCCACGGACGAAACCACAGAGGCGTTGAGCAAAATGATGACTCGCAGGGACCGCGACGGTATCCTCCTACGAGCGGTCAGCCAAATGCCGCGCGAGGTGGCCCGCTTAAGGACATGGCGGGCGCCAACTGCCGTGATCAACCATGGGCAACCAACTCCGACAAAGCCATCGGAAACCACCCGTCGCGCAACCGGAGTCATCACTTCGCTCTTCGCGTCCATTGGACTGCTTGTCGGTCCGGTAGGAATCACTGATTCCGCATCTGCTACGCCGACGGTCAACATAGCCCCCGCCGATCAAGTCCGAAAATCAACTCCTTCCGAAGCGGACGCCGTCCTTACCCTGGACGAACCCGCGACCCTTGAGCAGAAAGCGGAACACCGCATCTACGTTCTCAACGACGGCCTCGCGCACATTCATATCAAGCCAGCCAAAGGCCAATCGTCAGAAACCATTGACCTATCCCTTTCCGCATTCAAAGCAGAGGACCAGCCTAGCCTTGCGATAGGCTTTGCCGACGACAAGCCCGCGTCGGGTCCGCGACTCGCGTCGCGCCAGAAGGTTGAAGTGTCGGAGCAGGGCGCGGACATCACGCTCAATGCGCTGGGGCTGTCACCGGGTCTCGACTACGCTGGAAAGCTCTACGCCATGGTCGGACAGCGCCAACAGATTAAATGGAACATCGTACTCTCGCGCCCTTTGGTGGTACCGCCGTTCGAGTGCCCCCAAGGCCCGCAAATACTAAAATCCGATGGCCGCACGTCCATCGTCCTTAGGCAAATCGCGCCCATAACGGCCAATGCCATTGGGCTGCGACTATCGGGATTCGCGTCAAAAGACCAAGACTTGGGCGATATTGGCTTTTCCGCCAAAGCGGAAGGCGAAGAGTTGGCGCTAGACCTGGCAAGTGTACCCATTATCAGCGGCAATCTTACTCTCCCGATTCGGGCCGACGGTCTTACGATGGGAACGCTCTACACCGGCAAACTATGGTTTGTCTTGGACCATACCGACCTTGGCGAATGTCAGCTAACGTTGCAAATGTCAAAGACCGTTCGCACAGAGCTAGACGCCGACGTCAAAACGCTTTCGCGCTCCATATCCGAGACGATGTTGTTCCGCGAGGGTAACGACGCGATTGTTTCGTTTCGTTTATTCGAGAAAACCCGCAGCCGACGGATCGACGGAGTCCTGGCGACTCTCGATGGTCCCACCGAGTCTCCGGATGGCTCGTTCGACGTCAATCAATACGTCGACTTTTCCATCAACAATACCAAAGACCCGCAGATGTTGGATCCTGGCGCGGTGAGCACGGCCACCCGCACAATCCCAAAGAACGGCCAAATGGCTGTTCAGGTGCGTTTGCACGACGTCGGGCCCGGCAAATATGTCTTTTCACTACGGTTCAATGGCAAGGACACCGTGATACCAGGACCGAAGATTGACGTGACCGTCAACGTGCGTCACTACTGGATCTGGCCAGTACTCGCCATCGTAATTGCACTGATCATTTCTTTCGTCATTAGCAAGGGAGTGGTTAACTGGCGGGCGCGGACGGCCGTTGAAAGCCGAATCGCGGCGCTGAGCGAACAGCGCTTCGAACAATACAGCGCCTTACCCAGCGTTATATTCTTGCGGTCTATCCTCGCCCAAACAAAAGCCCTCCTCGACGAGGGCTGGAGGCTTTTCCCGCCGCCTGCAAGTGCAGATGATTATCTGGACCGCGCCGCGCGAGTGGTGGTTATCATGACTCGCTACAGTCAATTGCAACAGCAGTTGGATGCCGCGAGTGTCGTTGAATCAGTCAAGTTCCACTATCGAGAAGAGATCGAATCGATAATGCACCGGATCACCTCCCAGGCATTAGACCAGAAATTGACAGACGGCATTGTCGACGACCTGGGGAAAGTATCTGCCTTCATGATCCCTAGTCCTCAGTCGTGGTATTGGACAAGGCTCAAGGACAAAGCCAGTCTGCTTGTGGACCGCGCGAATTCGATAGTCTGGCAAGACAACAACATAGTCACGACGACCGTGACAGACCTGCTGAACACCTTGACCCACATACCACCGACATATGATGCGGCGCAGGCACCCAACGTTGATAAATCGTTCTGGATGCTCAATTTGCTCTGTCATCGCCGAAATGATGCGGACGATGTGGTCAAGCTCAGTGAGACTTACGATGAGAAACACGACTTCCAAAAGACCTGTGTCGTTGCCGATGACTTAGTCTGGGGCCGGCTCCGCGAAGCCGTCGACACTAAGGCCCGAGTGCGAATGGAGGCGGTCGCTGATGCGGAACCGACCCAACGCCTGCGCCCGTTTAAGCTCGAGGTCAAGTTCGACGATCCCGACATTTCCACGAGCTATCTTGTGACCAACGTTCTGTCGTACAAGTGGAAATTTGAGTTAATTGGGAATTCCGGAAAGCCGAAAAAGGAGTGGACAGTAACTGTTAATGCACCGCGCATCACTCAATTTGCTTCATTAATCGGCCAACTCAACGTGAGCCTGACCATCATCCGCCCGGGCCCCCTCCCGTCGAAAATGCGTGAACTGCAGCTAGCGGTTCCGAGTCCGTACGCCATCCTAGATAACGAGGAGCTGGCGTTTAGCCGGGGCATCGATAAACGAGAGCGCTTTCTGTTCCTACTCGTTCTATTGGTCGCTCTGGCGACAGCTCTTCCAGCTCTCTATCTGGCAAAGCCGACCTTCGGTGCCTTCGGCGATTATATTGCGATTTTGGCATGGGCGATCGGTGTCGACCAAACCAAGAACATCGTGCAACTGCTCAATACGGCACCGAAATAATTCTACAGGGACGTGAGGATTCATGATCGACCTACTAGGTAAAGCTCTACCCCTCAGCCCCAACGCCGTCAACGGCATCCTGAACGCATCCGACCTGGGGCTGCCGGAATTGTGGGCCGTGCTCTCGGTAGAGACCAGCGGTTGCGGTTACCTGCCGGATAAGCGCCCGAAAATACTCTTTGAACGCCATGTGTTCAGCCGCCTGACCGGCCATCGCTTCGATGCCGATGATCCTGACATCAGTCAGCCGACGGCGGGCGGATACGGTGCCGCGGGAGCTCACCAGTACGATCGGCTCAACGCGGCGATGCAGCTGGACGAGACATCGGCTCTCATGAGCGCCTCGTGGGGACTCGGACAGGTGATGGGTGAGAATTTTGCGGCGGCGGGGTTTGCGAACCCCGCGGCGATGGTATCCGATATGACGGCGTCGGAAGATGACCAGCTGCAGGCCATGGTCACGTTCATGACCGGCATGCAGCTCATGGCGCCGCTCCGAGCCCACGACTGGGCGGGGTTCGCGCGCCGCTATAACGGCCCTAACTATGCCGCCAACAATTACGATGGATTGCTGGGGCACTTTTATGATCGTTATGCTCAAGGCCCAGCGCCCGACCTCACCATTCGCCAAATACAGGTGCTATTGATGTACAAGGGCTTCCTGCCCGCAGGGATCGATGGTTTATTGGGGACGACGACGCGAACCGCCATATCGGCCTTTCAGGCGTCGGTCGGGATGCCGAGGACCGGTGACCCGGATGATGGCTTGCGCGACGCGTTGATGGCGTGAAAGTGGACTTTCATCTGGCCATCAAGCCACACGCTAGGGCGCGCGTGATCGGAAGCCGGACGACTCATGAACGGGATTTACGGATAGACCGGAGACCGTTGTCGAAAACAGCGACAACACGCGAATCCCTGGATGATCGAGCTCCGAGAAGACCGGCAGCCACCGGAGTCGCGTTGACTCAGTGTCAGCGAAAAGGTGCTCCGCCAGCGTCGACGCCGCAGCCCCGATTTGCAGGGCTACTCAAATGGGCTTCCAAGTCTGAATGGACGAGAATAAAATGAAACTTGTCGAATACCGGGGGAAGATCGTCTCGCAATACCTAAGACGCGTGACTCTAAGCCCGCTCAACATCGAAGGGCTTTGAATCGAAATCAAGGAGGAATTATGTTTTCACCCCGGGAAATTGTTTCGCGAGAGTTCAAGAAAAGCGAGCGCATGTTTTTGAACTACGAAAGCAAAAAAAGGTCGCATTAGGCGACGTGATTCTGTGGGACGGTTGGAGCGCCCAATTTCAAGTAGTGAATCGGCTTTCACTGTTGGCTCTAAAGCCTCCTATCCAAACATCTTCCGTCAAGAGCACCCGGTTATTTAATAGTGCAACGGGCGTTGACATGGAGTTTAAGGCCAAGGGTCGAGCCGGTCAGCCAACAATGCATTTCAAGTACGGCGGTTCTAGTCGGTACTCTCTACAGGCGTACGACTCTCCGCTGAAAGCTATCGACTCAGGGATCGCGCGCCGCAGCATCAAAAATAAATGAGCTTCGCCGCTCTGGATCTATTGACGTAGCAAGCGGGCGGGCGTTTACTTGAACCTGACTACAGGAACTGGTCAGCAATCAATTCAGGGATGAGATGATTAAATCCACCGCAGGCAAAGCATGGTCACGAAGCGATTTCGTCCGACCGCGTCATCCCACCGTATTGACTCCATGCTCGAGCTCTAATTGCCCGAAGGCCGGCGGAATTGCGCGGGGACGCAGAAGCAACGCAAACACGCGAGACGGAGGGAGGATCCAGGAATCGTAGTGAAGTGGCGCTTCTGGTGCACTCTCGCTGATGGGATCCACAGACATTGACGGTATTAACGGGCAATAAATGGAGTTTTGTTATGCCTAACTATCGCTTTGGCAAGCACGCACCGAAAATTGACTATCGCACCCTGCGATTGGCGAATTACCTTAAGCCCTCGCTAGCGGCACCCCCGCCATCATGCGATGTCCTAGCGACTGTTTACGAACGGCTCAAAGTGTCAGACCCAACGACGTTATTCCCGATGGACGGTAACGATTCGCTGGGAGATTGTACGATTGCCGCGCTCGCTCACGCCGACACGGTCTTCAGCGGTCTAATTGGGAAGAAGAAAATCCTCACCAAGCAAGCGATCGTCAAACTCTACATGCATTTGACGGGTGGAGTCGATTCGGGCCTAAACGAACTCGACGTCCTGAATCGCTGGCAGTCGCAACCTGTTGACGGCGATCAAATTGTGGCCTTTGCCAAGATCGACGTAAAGAACCACACCCATATTCAACAAGCCATTCAGCTTTTCGGTGGCGTGTATCTAGGCTTCCAAGTACAGGCGAACGCCGTACAGGAGTTCGATGCACGGAAACCGTGGACGCCGGGACCTCTGACCAAGGACGGCCACGCGGTATTTGCCGTTGCGTATGACGCAACCGGTCTGACCGTGCTCACCTGGGGAAATACTCAGAAGGCCACTTGGGCGTGGTGGGACGAATGCGTCGATGAGGCATACGCGATTCTTCCGCCGCAAGCGAAGCAAGCCGACTTCGCACCGGGCTTCAATTTCGCTCAGTTGCAGGCCGATTTAGCAGAGGTGGCAAATTGAAGAGGGAGCTGCGAGTGTTTAATTCATCGCGGCGGCATCGAGACCCGGTCGACCGACAAACAATCGTTCGACGGTCCTGGAGCGCACAGCCGGCCGGTTCAACAAACCCCAAAGCACGGAGGAGAAGCGAATGACTGATTTCCTCAACCCAAAGTCGATGGTGACTCCGGGAATGGCGGGTGCGCTCGTAATGTTCCTATCGAACGCAATTTGCTTCCAGTTTCCAGAAATGGCGCCGCGCTGGACGGCGCTTTTGTTGAGCTTTGCATTAGGCGGTATCGTAATCGCCGCAGCAAAGTTACAACGCCTACCAGCCGCGGGATTTTGGCTCATCAACTCGCTGATCATATTTGCCGTCGCCGCGGGCTCCGCGGGGGTAGCGGCAAAAACCACCACTCAATCTACGGTGAACTCGACCATCTCAATGATGGACGTTCTGATTCCGAATGCCTTAGCTCAAATAGCGTCAACTAAGAGCGCAACGGTCCCGACCAAAGCGGAGCTCCAAGTACAGATCCAAGCGGCCAATGAACGACTGGCAGCGCAGGAGCAGCAACTCGCGGATGCACAACAACAGGCCGCAAAGGCGGCGGCCGAGGCCAAGTCGGCACAGCAGGCGCTAGAGGCACAACGAGCGCAAGAGAGTGGGAAGGTCGGCCAGGCCGCAATAGAGAAGGCAAACCGATTCTTTAAAGAATGGTAATGAGATTCCGAGCTTCGCGACCGCGTTGGAGCTTATAAAACACTGCGCGCAACGACGAGTCGACGTGCATACATGGCGGCATGTCGTCTTAGCGCGCTCATCTTCGCGTTGGCCGTTGCCGCTACAGAAACGTGGACAATCAATCGCCGCAGCGCATCTCCCGCATGCTCACTGATGAGCGTCACCGCCTCGCGCGCACTCAAACCCGGTCGCGGGATTGGCAGCATCCTGGGCGCGGGCAGATCAACCGAGCTTGGTGTGCGAGATTTCAGTACCATGAGTATAGTAGCAATCTGCTCGTTCCGATAAACAACGCGTTCCTCAATCAGAAACAGCCGATTCCATGAGCTACGACCTCGCAGTGTTCGATCCCAGGACGGAATTCCGCGAGCGTTCCCTATTCATGCAATTCTACGAATCGCAAACGAATTGGCAGCTTGGCGTCGACTATACCGATCCTGCGTTCACCACCCCGGGATTGCGTGAGTGGTACCGGGAGATGATTGAGACCTTCCCGCCGATGAACGGTCCGCTGCGACCGTCCATGGAGAATACCGAGCGCTGGGAATGGGTCGCGGATTACGGCATCGGCACTGGTATGATTTATGTGGGATTTCCTTGGTCGAAGGCACAAATCGCCTACGAGGCTGCGTATCGGCTTGCAACCAAGCACGCGGTGGGTTTTTGCGATTCTAGCGGGGAAGGGGGAGCGTGGTTTCCTACCGAGTATGGGACGCTGGAATTGACTCACAAAGGAGATGGACGTCCGGAAGGGCGGTTCGCAAAGCTAATGGCAGAGGCGCAAACAGGGCAGGCCGTCCACTGCGAATCGTTGGAAGATGCGGTGACCAAGATGACGCAGATGGTTGGGGATCCGAGCAATGCAAAGCCCATTATCATTGCCCCCAGCGGGACGAAGGCGGACCCATGATATCGACGACGCTACTGCCGTTGTCTGCTGTCATGGACACTTACGGCTAGTGAGCAGTGGACGGTAGGCAAACCTAGGTGACGCTCCCTTGCAATGGGCGGTCTATGGTTCCTATTCCCCGGTTCACTCGTAGTCATAACTTGCTCGACAAGTGCTCACGTGTCTGTTACGTTTTCTATCGCTGCCGTGCGCGCAACCGTACGCACGATCAATGGACACGAAGACAAGATGGAGACCTTCTCGCGAGGCTCCTGGAAGGGAGACAGGGGAATGCGAGCGACGCTCAGTTCGGCGCTACTACCGCCTGCTACAACGACCGTATCGGCCCTCAAAGTTCCCGAAGTAACTCACTCTCAGGGGCTTTCATGAAAACGAAAGCGTATGCGCTTTTAGTCGCGCTCCTGTCGGCGGCGAGTGTGCATGCGGGCACGTTCCTGGTGATGAACGCGACTATTACCAGCGTCTACAGTACGAACGACAATACGCCAGCTTTTGCCATCGCGGTCGCCGGCGGGAGCGGCCCTTGTGCCAATTCGACCAACATCGCTTTCCCGCAATCCGCCGCTCCGGATGCCGACACACTGAAGCGTGCGTATGCCACGGCCTTGCTGGCTTTTAGCACAGGAGCGCATATCTCGATTTACAATTACTTCGATGCGACTTGCACCAATGCGTCCTACATCGCCATCTATAATTGACTTCCCCACATCCGCTCGCGGAAGCGCCGGCAAGATAGATAGGTCGCCGCGACATCCCCGGCCCAGCACTCCGACGCCCGGCGGAGCACACATGGGGCTGCACGCGGGTGAGCTAGTCCTCGCGACTTCCGCCAGGAACGTTTGTAAAACCGGTTCGATAGGTGCTATGTTCTTGAGCAAAGCGGCGACTCAAGTAGTCGCCCCCGGAAGAAGTGTGAGATGAAGTTGCAAGGAGCGTTAAGTATGAAGGGTAAAGGATGCCATCTTGCTCGAGTGGGTCGTCGAGCACTGTTGTCTTTAATCCCAGCCACCGTATTGGTAACGACCGCGAACGCCGGCAGTGCGAGCGGAACCGTTAACATGGTCGAGGTCAGTAGCATCGGCGGCACGTTCGTTCAGCTCAACATATCCCCTACGTTCTATTGGGAGCCCGCCTGCCCAACTCCGGGTTTGGCCTATCTGCCAAGTTCAGATCCCCTCTATTCCTCATTTCTCGCGACAATGCTCGCGGCCCAGGCTAACGGTACGACGATTACTGTTACGACTTCCGGCTGCGTTGGCATCCCCGGTAGTCAGCAAGCACGAATTTCCGATATTCAATCGGGCACCAGACTCCCAGGAACGTAGCCGGCGTATATTCCGCCGAATCGACTAGCGCCCGACCGTCCAGAGTTCCAAAGATTCCAATCGAAGTGGCGGCGTAAGAAGCGAAATCGCCGCGGCTCGGTCGACCGGTGGATGTCGTAGCGCTACCGAGCGACAAAAAAGCATATGCATCCGCCGCCGTAGTATCTTATTTGTACGACGCCGCGCTTCACGTGTTGACGAACATTGGGCAACAGCGCTATGTTCCGAATTAGAAATACTTATATCGGCTCGTCAATCAGGGATCGAATGACAAAGAATCTCTCGACTAATTCCTCAAGCACCTTGCCCAGTATCCAACGGCGATTGGGCGTTAAGACCATAGTTATAGCTTCAGCCCTGCTGGCAATTCTTTGCGTGCCGCGTGGCGCCGCGGAGGCCGCACAATACAGCGGCACCGGAACCGTCGCTGTGCTGCGATCGCACGATGCCGCAATATCGCTCGATTGGTTTGCACTAACGGGTGTGGCGTCACTTGGTGCGTGCCCGGCGGTTAATGGATCGGTGGTGATTGTGATCAAGGATGACTTGAGGGGGCAGCGCCACCTTGCGATCGCGCTTGCCGCCAAGATGGCCGGTATGCCGCTGACGGTGTGGGTGGATGATACGAACTTGGATAGCACTGGTTACTGCTATCTCGAATATCTGCAGTGACAATACCAGATAAGTTAGGGCACTCGCCGTGGAGCGCGGCAGCACGATCCATGCTGTTGGAGATCGGGAGGCGGATGGAGGAGGCCGGGTTCCCGCTCTGCAATGCGCAGGTCCTTCGTAACGCAATGAAGGAGAGTGCAATGAAAGCCAAGACGGATGACTTGAAGCAAGCAGACGATCGCAGACCCACAACCGTAAACCGCAAGACAAAGGCGATTCTGTGGCTCGCGCTTGCCTTGGCGTTACCCAATTTGGCCTCGGCACAGACTTATCCTGGCGGGGCTACCACCGCCGGTGTGATTACCCAAGTGGCGTCAATCAATGGGATGATGCGCTTTGTCGTCCAGGGAACCTTGGACGACAACACCACCGGCTCACAGGCATTTTGGATCGACAGCACCATAGCGGGAGGAAGTTTAAGGGTCGCGAATATCCTATCTGCTGCCGCGCAGGGTAAGAACGTTCAGATTTGGAACAGTGGTGCCACGTATTTGTACGGTGGACAGAGCGGCTACTGGTCGTTAATAGAATTTGTCAATTATTGATCCTTGTCTCAGAGAGACGTCGTGCGCGCTAACGATAGCTCGAAAAGATCGGATGGGGTCCTCAAGGGCCGGTTCCTAAGTGGACCAAGGAGATGAGGGGCGGGCCTGCGCGAAATCAGCTCAGGAAACTGCGGATGGCTCATTCAAAATTTTGCCGCTCGATGATTTCAATATTCTTGGGGAGAAATGAATGCGCTTGCTAACCAGATGGGTGCCCGCAATGTGGAGGACTCGATTCTACTTATCGGGCTTGATTGGGATTCTGCTACTGGTCGCGCAACAGGCAAGTGCGGCCACGGGGGTCGCAGGCCAGGTGGGGAACATTGAAACAGTCGGGTCGGGTGGTGGCGCGTCAGGGAATTACGATTTCCGGGTTTTCTTGGCAACTGGCGAGGTCATCTGCAATGGCCAGAACTGGGCCTATCTCAACACGAGCGATGCTAACTACAGCGCGCTGGTAGCGCATGTATTCTTGGCGAAGGGACTTGGATTGACAGTGACCTTATACGTAAATCAAGTCGGCCCATACTGCCAACTGGCCTATCTGGTCACCAATTGAACGGAGCGTGACGGTTGATGTAGGCAGAAGTAGGGCGGCCAATGTTGAGTTCGTAATAAAGAAGACTGCGGCGGCACGCATTGAAAGAGGATGCGGCCATGATCGGCGGACCTTTCGCGCTAGAGCGGGGCCCGCCAAGCGGCTCAATCATGGTCCCATCCAAAACTTGAGATCGTGCAAACACCGGCATCTTCAGAATAGTACATATAGACCGAATTGCCAGTCGCTTTTGACGTCATAATTAATGCCCACAGTCGATCCTGATCGGCTTGAACAGCGGTTGAGGGCATCACCAAACTTCCGCTGGTGCAGGGACTGCCCGTGTAGTAGAGGGCGACCGAATTGGGTACGTAATTTTGTAGCCGCCACGCCGCCGTGCTGCCCTCAATGAGGGTTAGAGTTTGCGCCGATGCTGCACTTGACCCAAGAGCAGCGATCGCCAATGCAATGGGAATTGAGAAGCGCCTGAGACTACACATTACAGATTCCGTCCCTGTGATTGCTCTTACTATACTGCACGGCGGCCTTTATCATACAAGCCTTGACGAAGCGGCATCGAGTACACAAGCAAGGAGCATAGGCGTGAAAACAGCACTCATCGCGTTGGGACTTTTGTTCGTCGTTGGCACAAGCGACGGAATATTTGGGAGTTCCGCAAGACATCAAGACTAGCGCATCACCGACGACGGCTGGGAACACTCGGATGAGTGTATTTACAGGAGCTACGACTGTATGTGCGGGCTACCCTGGGTGGTTCTCCTATGACCTGCCAAGCGCCAGTGTTGGGACAGCGTGGACAGCCACATTATTGGTGGCCGTCGCGACTGGAAAAGCAGTGACGATTTCGGGCAATGGAACCTGTGATGCTTACGGTCTGGAAATAGTCAATAGCATTTCTGCCTATCCATAACTACTGGAACGACAGGAGCGTTGGTTGGTGCTTCACCCATTGACGGGCGCTCGGCAGTGGCGCTATGTTCTGAGTGAGAAGATGCTCAAAGCAGCTCGTCAATCAGGGATCGAATGACAAGGCACCCTCCGCCAATTCCTCATGCCCTGCGGCAACTGCGCAATTGTTATTGGGCGCTGCGCGGACCGCAGAAATGAACCAATCACCGGACTCTAACAGCGGCTCCTTCGCTCTCATTGGCGTTGATGCCTCGAAGAACAGAGTATTTGGAATTCACGATTGTAAGGAGTACTTATGCGACAACTGAAGCTATTGGTGTTCTTGGGGGCGCTTGTGGCGTTGGATCTTGCACGAGCCGCCGGACCGGTAACCATCGCCAACATGATCCATTGCAGTGACTATGGTGGAGTGGCTGCCTATGCGCTCAGGGACGGCACCAATGCGTTTCTGTACGACACCACCGATCAATATTCCAAGAATATGCAGGCCACCATGCTGGCTACTTGGGTTAGCGGCAAGACGATTCATTCCTACCAGGTCACATCCACCTGCGGCGTCAACTGAGGTATTTGGGCCTGCCCATTGACATCGGTCACCGTGCCGTAACAGCAGACAACAAACGGGCCGTATCAGTCCGACCACTTCGCACTCCAATTCTTGCCGAAACGTATTTCCATACTGATACGGCGACTCGATTGCGGAACGGTAACGATGTCCTATGCGGTTCTACTTGACACGCGTGCATCGCGAAAGGTATCGTCAAAGCATATTTCAAACAGCAGCGACTAGGGACGGTTTCTGAGAGACTCAATCGCAAATGATGGTCTCCGTCATGGAAGGCTAGTTCTCAGCGCGCACCGACAATCCTTCTGCCTGTGAATCGCAGCATAAGGGCGTATGACACCTATGATGAAGAAAGGGCCGTGCGTGTTCGCTGCGCCTATGCAGTGTTCCGATCAATGGCCAGTGATGAGTGGATCGGTGATTAACATCAATGGCGAATGAAGTGCTGAAACGTCGTAGCCGGATTATCGTGCGTTTGCTGGCGGCAACCGCATCAGCCTTGATCGTCACGCCGAGCCTCGCCGGCTACGGCACCGGGACGGTCGGCCAGGTGCTGGTCGGTTTGAATGGTGATCACGTCTACGTCCAGCTACTGAGCCCAACGATGACGAACTGGGCATGCACGGCTCATCATTCACTGGGATTCCAATTTCAGTTCGCGCTCAGTCAGGGCGGCGGCCGCGATATGTTGGCGACCGTTCTTACGGCCGCTGCAACCGGCAAGGCCATCCTCATGGAGGGTGCCGGCACGTGTGCGTGGGACAACACGCTCGAGGACATCCAATACGTTATCTTGCAACCATAGCGATTGTTGTGGGACGCATAGACTAAAATTGAGGGGGCGTTCGCCAGTGGCGGATTTTTCTCTGCAGTGCCGATCGCGACTGTGTACGTCAGGGACGATGTCACGGATTACGCTGGCGAATCCGTATTCGAACCCATTGTTGTTGCCGCAGTGACATTTGTGCGGGTAGTACCTGAGCCTTTCGGCTTGGGGCATTTACCGCGCGTGTCTCCCGTCTGCTGAGCGACAGCACCCCGCCCGACGTTTTGCCTTATATCGCGTTCCACCCATTGACGAGCATCCCGGAACGAGGTTATGTTCCGGACCAGAAATATTCAAATCAGCTCGTCAATCAGGGATCGAATGACAAAGCCGCCGTCCGAATGGTCCCCATCCAGCGTGCGTCCACGGATGAGCAGTACACGGGGCTCGGCAACCAAATCAGCCGCTGACCAACGAGCCGTGAAAGCGCTCGTCACTCCTCTTTTCTTGTGCGTTTGTATGGACTTGTCCCACGCTGCGCAACTGCGGTGCACTCGGACCTTCACAATTCGTACTAGGGAGAGATGGATGTATTTGCTGTCCAGTTCGGCATCTGCCGCTTTTAATCACGGTGCCATCGTATTCAGGGCCCTTACAGTGATCGGCGCGATTGGCTTTTCCGCCGCGGCCTCTGCGGGGAGCGATCTCGGCGGAGTCATTACTAGCATCTACACAAACACGGATTACGAAGTTACCACTATTGTCACCAATGGCACTAGAGCCCTACCAGCCTGCGCCACCAACACCTCAAATTGGGTCCTACCACTCGCCACAGCCAACAATCCGATTTTGGCGCAGTTGCTTACAGCGTTCGCCACTCAATCAACCGTCGATTTGTGGGGAGACGGGCTATGTAACGTCTCACCCGGCGCAGAGACCCTGGTTCAAGTGCAGATCGTGCACTGACGGCATGCGGCTCTTGTGCGTGGTCAATTGGATGATCAAGTGTGGCATCTATGACTCCGGACTCATCGGGTACCTTACACACGGGACAGGGCCCGCTCTCAGCGGTCAGGCGCGCAAATGAGCTGCCCGGTCGCTCCGAAGTTTCGCGGAAATACTGCTACCTTGCCGTGTTGGGGGCTCTCTGTACGCCTTGTGCGCACGGGAATACCTTTTGCACTGGGCCTGTGAACTTTTTTGGGCAGTGATAACGCCGGCAGCGTGTACGTCGATCTCGGCTACGGGGTCTCTCATCCGCAAAAAGAAGTAGATTGCTAGATGTCAACCAATCTGGGAGAGCATGCGATGAATAGAATCCTTTCAGTTCTAGTAATGCTTGCTTTCGCCGCTTCAGCGCGGGCCGCTGGTTATTGCTACAACGAGACGGTGACAGCGTTGGTTATGTATAACAATGCAGTGTATTTCTCGACGTCTAAATCCTGCAATACCTGGTGCTTGGTGCCGCAAACCTGGAGCGCGGCCGCGCAATCGCAAGCATTTGCAACCCTGCTAACCGCGCGGACGACCGGCCAGACGGTAACTACTTATTGGGTTGACCAGCCGAGCGATAATTCGTGCACGAACACGGAAGCGGTCAACTCTAGCCCGGACAGGTTCATTCTCTAAGGAAGGCATGCATCGACCGACCCAATGTGTAGATAGCAATAGCAACCGTAATGGGGCTGAGTAGTTCCGTTCTCGCATTATCTCCGGTGCGGTCCTCGGATCGGACCTATCTTGCCGATGCCGCACGGGTTTCTGTACTTGATGGCGATTTTGGATGTAGCGAGCCGCAAAGTCCTGGCCTGGCGGCTGTCGAACACACTGATGACGCGTTTCAGTGTCGAAGCTTTCAAGGAGGCGATGAGGAAATACGGACGGCCGGAGTTTTTCAATGTCGACCAGGGATCGCAATTCACCAGCGATGATGGGATCACGCCCATCGAGGCGACTCGACGCAGTGACTCATCTGGATCAACGCCTCCGCTCGGCTTAAGATCCTCGATTGCGGCCGGCCCCCAAGCCCCGCTATGATCTTCCCGTCCCAAACTTCGGGATATTGGAGATAAGGGAGAAATATAATGCGTTTGCTGACACGTATGTTGGTTGCCGTAGCTTTTATGGTACCGGCTCTTAGCCAAGCGTGGACTTGGTCCAGCTGTCAAACCGTTACCGCCGTCACGAACTATTTAGCCTACGATAACGGCATTTTTGTATCACTGTCGCCGGGCATTTCCGGTTGTACTGGCGATTATCAGGCCCCCTACTCCAGCGTCGGTTTTGTGGTTGGGCAAGAGGGCGTGACGAGCACCAACATCAATGCTTTGCTTGCGACGAGCTTGACGGCGATGGCTTCTGGCCATCAAGTAATGGTTGCATATGACGCCACTACAGCTCCTACGTGCTACGCACAGGTAATTGCTGTGGGTGGATTTGCCGGACAATGCCCTTAATGCTCTGAGTCGGTGGCGTTGTGGACTTCCAGTGAATCCACTGCTCACGATAAGCGGCAGACAGCTGAAGATTGCCGGTATCGACAATGGCACGCGACGGCCGGTGACTTGGGCCATAGATCCTTATGAGTGCGCGCAGGGGGGCGCAGTTGAACAACTAGCGCGAGAGATTGTTGTTGACACGCGCGTATCGCGAAAGTTATCTTCGAAGTATATTTAAAAAGACAGCGACTACGGATGGTTACTGAGGGACTCAATCGCAATGATTGTCTCGACATCATGGAAGGAAAGTTCCCGCCGCGCTCGCCGACGATCCTTCATCCCGATTGCCGGAGATCAAACACAATGAAGCGTGCAGCCTGGATCAGCGTAAGTACCCTGATCAGTTACCTTTTTGCCGCAAGCGTTTTCGCCGACGGGCAAGGCCCGATTACCGACATGCACTACGCCGTCTGGGACAACGACCAAACGAGCGCAATTTGTTTCGAAGTAGGAGGCGTCGCTCTCGCGTTCCTCAGCAACGGTTCCGAAAAGCACAAAGTCACCGCCGCACTCCTCGTCAGCGCCTTTATGACCGGAAAGACGATTTCATACCAGGCGGGCGGCGCACTCAATCCGGCGCCTTGCCAATCCTGGGAGTTCCCGACCACGGTGTATCAGGTTGACGCAATCGCGTTTCAACCCTAAGGGGACACTTTTGCATCACTCCTTAACATTTATTTAGAAAGCAGGCCGCAGAAATGAAAACATGGCTCGCAGTGATAGCCGCATTTGGATTGACAGTCGCGTTCGTTCCGGCAGCCAGGGCCGGATGGTTTGCGGGGACAATCGCCAATGTGCAAGTGGGGTCGGATGGGTGGATCCTTCTGTTTCTTAACGCAACGAGCGAATGCGGAGGCACGGAAGCCATCTATACCAAGACGATTTATGGCAATGACGATGCCAAGGCCATTTTGGCAATGCTTCTTGCATGGCAGGCGGAAGGGACGGTAGTTCGCGTGGCGATGGGTACTTGCTCAGGTACCACTGGGACTTTCACCGCGGCCGTGAATAATTAGACATCGACTTGGGTGAAGGCAGGGCGAATTTATGAAGAGAAGTTCCCGAATGTTGTCAGTAATCGGTGTGCTTGCAGCCGATTGGGCCTTCGCCAGTGGCGGATTCTTTTCCGCAGTTCCGATCTCGACGGTCTACGTCAGAGAAGGCGTCACAGATATTACCCTGGCAAGCCCGTATTCGAATCCCGGGGGGTGCTCGAGCACGACCTTGGTTCGCATTTATAGCGGCGCCAATCCAAACTCCAGTGCGCAGGTGGCGGCCGCCATGGCGGCGGAGCTCGCCGGCCGTCCTATTGGCGGATTTATTGGCTCTTGCGATTCGGATGGGGCTGGGGTTCTCAGTGCGGTCTATATTGGATAGTTCTACGTAAACGACGCGGATCTCGGATCACAAGGCTTTGTTACGGCGAGTTGGAGTGCAGACTATACGGGTTAATTGATCCGACTTTTAGCCAACTTCGAAATCCATTGATGCACAGCGACGAGGAGAGTAGTCGACATGTTTCGCAATTCGTTGATGGCGAGCGTTCTATTGATCGGTACTGCATTCAGCCTTGATGCCCGCGCTGACTATTGGTTCAAAGTCAGCGATGCAAGTCAGATTCAGTACCTCATTTCGGGGAGTGGCGGCAACCAAGTAATATTACGAAATTTGAACTCGTTCGATAGTACGGTACTGGGTTGCTGCTACAACTATTGGATAGACTTAACCAGCGATGGCGGCAAGGCGATGTGGGCGACACTGCTCGCCAAGATGGAAGCGAGGGAGCCTATATGGGTGTACGTGACAAGTCAGACCGTAGGTGGCCCAGTGCTGATTGCTTGGTTTGGGTGAGAAAGCTCAGGTAACTGTGAGCGTCTCCACTCGCAGAGATCGACCACCACTTCCAAGCCCGTGACAATTCGATATCAGGCCGACAGCGTGTGGTGCATGTCCGGTCAGCCCAGCCGCTCCGACTATGCGGGCATTCGGATTATGCGATAGTTCGACGCGTTCGCGGGTACGCCAATATCTAAGTACCCATTGACAGCGCCGCACTGTAACAGTTACTTTTGAATCAGATAAAAAGCTAGGGATGGCCAATCAGGGATCCGATGACAAAGGCAGTCTCTCGATGACATCACGGAAAGAGGGTCACGACCAACCTTGGTCTCGTTCTGTCGGCCGTCAGCTAGCACTTTCTCAGCACATTGGTCGCCGCCGGAGAAATCCCTGCGCCTGCGGATGGAGCTGCGAGCGATGGTCAAGCGTTAGTCTCGGACGTCTAAACGCTTGACCAATGTCAGATGAATGGACCTTCCAATCTCCACTGAAATACGGCACATGAAAACTTCGCTGGTTATATCAATACTGACCTTGGTTAGCACGAGCTCATACGCAACGACGGACTGGATAAGGACGGTGGATCGCCTGGGCACGCAGCTCGTCAACGGCACCGCGTCATGGGCATATTAATGTCAAAGAAGGGTTTTCCCTTGCTTGCCCGGGTGGGTTTGCGTATGTGGACATCACCACCGATTTTGGCAGAGCGGCTTTCGTCAATCTCCTGGCAGCCAGGAGCACAGGCCGACAGCTTTCAAGGATTGACTATAGTCAAGCCAGCACCGGGGCAAGTTGCGTCGCGTCTCTTGTGGAGGTGGAAGATTAGAACGTTCCCACGTTCGCGTGTCGGAAACTGTTGCGGCGCTGGAAGCTACAGCGATTCCTGCTTAGGTCCCGCAATAATCAGCCTGAGCGCCGGCACATGAAGATCTCAAGATGGCAGTGCATAACGATGGTGGTGGCGGCATGTGCCGCGATGCTCAGTGCCCACGTCGCGAAGGCTGATAACACGGCGGTGTCCGGTCTACCGATTCGCCGTATCGTGACAACTTCGGATGGGCTCGAATTTCTCTATATAGATTCAGGTCAGATAAGCGCCTGCGATAAGAATGTGTGGGGTGTCACCTACGGCGTATTAATGATCCCAAGCAGCGCAATGTATGCCCAGCTTCTTTCATTGAAAAGTCAGAACTTATCGCCGTGGCTGATGATTGTGAACACAACAGCCGGTTCCTACAACGTCGCGTGGACGGCATCAACCTCGTGTCGCATTGACTATCTGGACCAGCAATGAGTCAGCAACAACACCCCATCGCCTGCGATTGGGCTCAACAGGGGGTTCATAGGTATCCGAGCGCTCGTGGTTACTCCGAGCTCAAATCATGTTGGAATCTATAGGTGTTCTTCTGCTCGTGACGGCCGCCTCTAATGCGCAAGCCGCAACGTACACCTGCACCGGCCTAGTGGATCTGGTCGACCGAGCCTACGAGGGTTCCGTCTTGATAGATTCGGTGGCGCTCTACGGGAATGAAACGGGCCGCCAGATCTGCAATCTCAACACGACCTGGAACGGTGTAACACCCGCCGTGTGCCAGGGGTGGCTTGCCCGACTTTTGGTCGCGGTGGCTCAGGGAGGAAACGTCACCGTGCAATACAACGACACGTTGAGCGCCTGCTCACAGCAGCCGGCATTTGGAAGCGCAAGTAATCCTTGGGCCATTTGGTGATCTACCAGCGGGGCTGCTTGCACAAGAAGCAGACTCCGACGCGCCGCGCGTCAACAGGATGCGTGGCAGTAAGGAACGGAGTCACGCCCACGCCGTAAAATGTCCGCAGAAATGGATTGACAGCATCGCTCCTCGCAGCGTAGTTTGAATCGCAGCACAAGACAGGGAAAGTCCTCAGCGATACCATGAGAACCGCAATCTCGCCCGAATCACGGATTGATGATCGTCTGCAAGGTAGTCGACGAACACCCTGGAAATACTTGGCGCGCCGTGCCCTCGATGTACTGACTGTTTTCGCGTTGGGGTTAGCCGCACTCCCGGCGCACGCCGATGGTTGGACCAGCGATTGTACGATCACCAACCTCTACGTCGCGGGTCAAAATAATTTCCAATACCGCGTCTTCGGCATGCCCGGGATCGCCTCGTGCACCAGCGGACAAACTTGGGGGTACGTGAACGATGCAGATCCCGGATCGCAAGGCTTTGTAGCAGCGATTCTGAGTGCATACAACACGGGAAAACTCATCAGACTAAATATCCAGACGGTGAATGGCTTTTGCCACATCATCGAGCTTTTCGTCTCGGGATAGCCCGAACGTTCGAAGTGTATACCCGGAGATCGACGATGCTGAAGAAAATAGGGCTTGCCATTGCAGCGCTCAGCGTGGCCCCAACAGCCGGGGCGCTGGAGACCGCTCAGGCACACGTAACGATTGTGCAGACGAGCGCCATGCCCAATCAAGTTACTTTTATGGTAGACACAGGCACAACTAGCTGTCCAGTGGGTTCGTGGCTTGCATGGGCCAATGCAAATCTAGACAACAACAAAGCCGCCTTTGCGTTGCTCGTCGCCGCAGTCAATAGCGGGAGCCGAATCCAGTATTTCATCAACAACGGCGATACGAACTGCCAGGTACAGTTTCTATATGCGGTGGCGTCGTGACATGCACACGTCAAAAACATCCAATCGATCAAGAGCGGCGCAGCGAATCGACCTGTGTCGACTGAATAGTGCAAGACGATGGGAAAGCGGAAATATTCGTCGTATGACGGCGTCAAGCCATTGACAACACCGCACTGCTAAAGCGAATATCAAGGCGCAAAAGAAAGACGACTAGGATCGGTAACGCAGGGATGCAATCGCAATGACTGTCTCGGTGACATCAGGGAAAGACAGCGCCAATTGCCCGAACGAAAGTTCAGCTTCGCCGAATCTATCAGGGCGCACCGGGCCTTCGAGTCTTCATGTCTCGAGCAGTACCCGACCAAGTCAAGTGTGCGCACGCCTGCATGAATACCTTGCTGGCATCGTGGCTCTTTGTTTTCTGACGTGTTTAGTTAACAGTAGCCGCGCATCGGTCCTCGTCGGGACAACCACCGACGTCATCGTTCAGCCGTCACCCAGGCGCGATTCGCATATCCATTATCGTGCCAAATCCTCCTGCGCCGTGCCCTTCAATTGGCGCATACGCGTACGAATACGCCGGTACCGACTTAGGCAAGACGTGGACCGCGCAAGTGCAAATCGACGGGACCGGCACCTGCGATCAGTACGGTGTTGAGGTGGTATCGGTCGTGAGGCTCTGTCGATGGACCATCGATCTTCAAACGGATGTCTCGCGAGCGCGATTGCCCATTCGCAATGGACTCGATCCATGGTTTCGATGCACGCACGTCCGCGAAGGTCGACGTGATTAAGTCATCTGAACGGGAAGAAGAAAATGCAGCGCCCGATGTGCGTTATGGACCTAAGCAGTGGCGACTGTTCTCACGTTGGTCGGGTAGCCAGGAGGACAAGAAATGCGACCCATACGGCTCGGACGGATGTCATTGGAGGAGTTTTCAATGAAGTTAATCGCGAACATCACATCAAAACCCGCTGTTGATGGACGGCGTCGCAGAGTGACGAACGCCATGAATAGTTATTCTTCTCGAGCCAGTTTGCCGCTCTGGACTCTCTTTCTGGTACTTGGAGTTGCGGCGGGAGGGAGCGCTCTCGGTGCGGATCAATTTACCTACAACTACGATGCTTTGGGACGTCTGCATTCCGTTACGTATCAGAATGGGACGGCGGTGACCTATACGTATGATCCCGCCGGCAATCGAACTCAGGTGACAAATACACCGGGGAGCGGTTCGACGAGTACGCCGCTGACCCCGCAACAGCGAAGAAAGTTAGCGGCCTTACAGGCCATATTATCAATCCTGTTGGGCAACTAATCGGCGGCGCTGTGCATGACGCCAAGCCTGTGAGTGTGACAAATTGCGCGGCCTATTTCGAAGGGACGAAGCGCAAGCAGAGAGAGGTAGATGTGAGTTACAACGGATGGGTGCAGATGCGTAAGCCCTTTGCTGGAAGACGCCCGATGATGACCGTAGTTCAGTGGGTACGTTGGACTAGTGAGGTGGGCAAAACGGCAACGAAAATTGCTGGGGTGGCGGGCATCGGAGTCATGGTCAATGGCGCGTTTGTGCAGCCGAGTACTGCGCAAATTGCCGCGCTACCACAGCCGGAATACACCCTGAAAGACGAGAACAACGTCGACCTGCTCTCATTCTACTTCTACCTCCAGCAGACGGACTTATCAATCGGTTCCAAAGAGCAACCACTGGCGCACACGTTGCTCTCTGGTGGGAACGGAGGATGGCTGGGGAGCGTAAACGCTTCCGGCGGCGGAACCGTGACTGTTTTCGGCGCGGTCGACTCGCTCGGCGTCAACAATTTTTTCGCCACCGGAGTATGGGCATCCGGAGCCTATCCGGCGGCCTGTCCTGCCGCGAGCGGAACCGTACCCTTCGTCACCGTGCGGTTCGCAGGCGCATCAGAAACCTTTGCAACGACGCTTCCAGGTTGCGGCTCGTACAGCACTGTCGATCCCACCGGGAACACGCTCACCTTGAGCACCGCGAACAGCACCTACACCTACACCTACACGAAGCGCGATGGAACGAAAATCATATTGTACTGCGGCACAACCGAAGGGTCCGAGGCGACGTGTACTCAGCTGCAGCAGATCCAGTACCCGGACGGTCGCGTGCTCACGTACTGGTACACGAGCGATGGGCTCACCCAGTCGGTGACCCGCAATGACGGCCTGCAATTGAAGTACACGTGGAGCCAGGCATCGGGTGCGTGGACGTTGGCAAGTCTGACGGCGATCAACAATGCCGTCGAATATTGCGCGCCAACCGCGCGTACGTGTTCCCTCACGAAGAACTGGCCGACGGCAACCTATGCGATCACCACGCCGAGCGCGGGGGCGTTAGCGTTCACTGTCACAGATGCGGCGGGTCGGGTGACCCGATACACCAGTTATGGAACTACGTCCTACGGTATCAAACAGCCCTCGAGCCCCACGGCCGATAACATTACGTACACCTTCTGCGGAACCAGCAGCAATTGGTGTTCAAACTTTGCTTCCGAATACGCGGGTCTAGGGGGATACCCCTATGAGTACTACGTAACGAGCGTGATCCGCGATGGCCAGACCTGGACCTACACCGGCGCTCCGGGCTCCCCGGGATACTACACATGCGGGACGGCGACGTACGGCTTCACCAACCCCGTGGGCAACGGGAAGCACGCGAGCCTGACCAATTGCGAGCCAAACATGTATCCGGCGTCTGCGCCGAGGCCGGGGTTCTATCCGCTCATTCAGCTTACGGACGAGGACGGAGTTGTGTTCCAGGCAAACAACAGCCCGTTGATCGCGACCGCGACCAAACTCGAGGGAAATCAGACGCAGTATTCGTGGGACGCCAACGGAAATCTTCCGCAGGAGGTTCTAGTTCCTAAGTCCGGCTCCCCGCTCGCAAAAGTGCCGCTAGCGGCGAACTACCTTTGGGCGGGTTGTACGCCGGTCAACTGCAACAAGCCGCACTGGGTCAAGGACGGAATGGGCAACGAAACCGACTACATATACGACCCGACCCATGGTGGTGTGCTGACAGCGACCTTGCCGGCCGATGCGAATGGGATCCGGCCGCAGGCGCGTCGTACCTACACCCAACGGTATGCTTGGGTATTGAACGCCTCCGGCGCCTATGTGCAATCGGCGGCGCCGATTTGGGTTCTGGCGACCGAGAGCAGCTGTCGCACCAGTACCGCTTCAACGACGGGCACCGGGTGCACAGTGGCGGGCGATGAAGTCGTAAAGACCTATGAGTACGGGCCGAACGCGGGGCCCAACAATCTCTTTCTAAGAGGGGTGGCTGTGACGGCGGACGCGGTCACCCATCGAACGTGCTACGGCTACGATCCGTATGGCAACAAGATCAGCGAGACCGAGGCCGCTGCGGGGCTCACGAGTTGCCCGTAGCACAACGGCGATTAAAGGGAGTGTACGCATGAGGTGGACGAGCCGGATCATGAGCACAGAGGGTCTTGCTGCACTCGCGCTGAGTGCTTGCCTTGTTGCGATGACGGGGTTCGCACAAACGTCCGCGTCGGCGTACACGATCGGTTACCGCTACAATATCGGCGGTCTGCAAACGGGGGTAATCAAACCCTATTCCGGAACCGGCACCGTAAGCTACCTAGCGACGAGAAATACCTACAATGCGGCGGGACTACTGTCGGAGGTAGACACGGGCGCGCTGTCACAGTGGCAATCCGAAAGTGTCCTTCCAATCAACTGGCCGAATTTCACGGTTTTCCAGACCGAAACCTACGGCTACGACTCGATGGGACGGCTGCTCTGGAAGCAGCTATCGTCGGCGGGAGTAGCCTATACGCTTGACCAGTATTCCTACGATATTATGGGCCGTCAGCAGTGCGTCGCGATCCGCATGAATCCTTCGCAATACGGCTCGATGCCAGGCGCTTGCACGTTAGCCGCCGAGCCCACCCAGGGCAGCAATGGACCCGACCGCGTTACTTACACGACCTATAACCCCCAGAATCGACCCTTAACGATCCAGCGCGCCTACGGCACCTCGCTTCAGGAGACCTACGCGACCTACACCTATACGCCCAATGGCTTGCAGTACACTATCAAGGACGCCAATGGCAACCTCACCACCCAGTCTTATGATGGACTGGATCGCCTGTGGCGAATGCAATTCCCGTCGAAAACGACCGCTGGCACCTCGAGCACGACCGATCTCGAACAATATACCTACGATGCCAACAACAACCGCAAAACCCTGCTGACGCGGGATTCGCAGACCATCAGCTACAACTATGACGCGCTCAATCGCTTGACTTCGAAGCTGTGGCCGAGCTCCTGGGGGGTGAGCGTTTACTACGGGTACGATCTGCGTAACCTGCGGCGGTACGCCAATTACAGCTCCGCAACAGGCCGCGGTGTCTCGAACACCTACGACGGCTTCGGTCATATGAGCTCTGAGACGGTGAACCTGAGCGGGACCGCCCAGCCGATGTCGTTTCTATACGATGCGGACGGCAATCGTACCCAGGCGACCTATCCCGATGGGAATTACATCAAGTACCGCTACGATGGACTGGACCGACTGACAACGGTTTTGGAGAACGGAAGTTCGACATTAGCCGCGTACTCATATGACTCCCAGGGGCGCCTCCAGCAGATCACCCGGGGTGGCGGGGTGACGACGACGGGGCTTGCGTACGATGCAGTCTCCCGGCTAACTCCTTTGTCTCACACTCTCGCCACCGCACTGGATAACGTTTCATTTTCATTCGGCTACAACCCCGACGATCAGATCACCAGCCAAAGCATCTCGAACGCTGAGTACGACCCGTTGGCAAAAAGCGCGACGCAGAGCTATACACCCAACGGCCTCAACCAATATTCAGCCGTAGGCGGCACCACGTTTTCTTGGGATCCCCGCGCAAATCTAACATCAGACGGATCCACTACGTACACTTACGATTTAGAGAACCGTCTCACCACCGCGAGTGGCACGTACAACGCCTCGCTCAGCTACGATCCTCTCGGACGCCTGTATCAGACGACGAGCGGTTCGGCCACCGCCGCGTTTACCTACGATGGCGATCGGATCGCCGTCGAATACGACGGCGGCGGAAACCTATTGCGGCGCTACGCCTACGGGCCGAGCGGAGATAATCCGCTCGTGTGGTATGAAGGCTCCGCCGTAGGGCAGTCGAACCGGCGCTATCTCCACTCGGACCACGAAGGCTCCATCATCGCGGTGACAGACGGCAACGGCAGCTCCTTAGCAGTCAATCAGTATGACCCGTATGGACTTCGTGGTTCATTGAATCAAGGGCGCTTCCAGTATACCGGCCAGGCGTACATCCCCGAACTGGGGCTGTATTACTACAAAGCTCGGATGTACAACGCTGCGCTCGGACGGTTCATGCAGACGGATCCGATCGGATACAAGGATGACCTTGACCTCTATACGTACGTCGGAAATGACCCTACAGATAAGGTGGATCCAACTGGGATGTACGTTGACGCAATGGGTGGCTACTATCCTGACGAAAACTATGAGCAAGAGAAGGGGTATGCCGCCCCACTGAAGGGTTTTTATGTTGTGGGAGCGGCAACGATTGGTATAGCTACAGTAACTGCTGCCGCCGCTGTTGGCAGCGCTGAGGCGGCTGCAACAGCTGTTGTTGGCAGCATAAAATTATTAACTATATCAGAAAAAAGGGCAATTCGGTCGTTGGAAAAAAATATCAAGGAGCACCAAGAAAAGGTGCGTCAATTTGAACAAAACCCTACCGTGAAAGAAGAAATGAGGGGAATGTCAGACGAGGCAATTCGAAAACAACAAGAACGCCGAATCGAAATTTTGAAAAAGGAAATCCAGAAGTTTAAGGACAATATACGTAAAATATTGGACCCGCCGCCACCGCCACCACCTCAAATTGGGAATTGACACACCTAACGACAAGGGCCTGTGAGAAGATGAGCTCCATTTTTCAAAAGCGTGACGTGGGACTGTCGAATCAACTAATTTTGATCGACCGAGCCGCAATCGCACATTTAAGTACGGTCCGGGAACCCATAGGTGCTGTTGTTATTGCATCCAATGATCCACTGACGGACGCCGAGTGTCATGCTATCGCGCGAATCGCAGATTGCGGCTGCGGGTTGTTTATGTGTGTAGGTCAGTGCGCTGAAGTGACCCACGATTTACTTGACGAGTACTTAATTTCGCAGTCGCCGGATGATGTCGCAATGACGACATTCCACGTCGATGAACCACTGGTAGATGTTGCGTCGCTCCTGGTGGTTTTGCTGCGTGAGCAGCAATCATCGACAATACTACTTATAGACGCGATACATGAGCTGACGGATCGCTTGCTCAAGCAAATAGAAGTCGTCGCGGCAAGCGAATCCAGCGCAGGGCACCCATAGGCGCTGGCCTGCAGGGTTTTGATCAGAAGGATTGGCCGGCTCAGAAGCCACTAGCGGAAGGAGTCGAGCATTGGTTCAGGGGGATGAGCCAGACTATACCACTTTGATCGCTCAAAGCCGCCGGTCAAAGGCATCCAGCGCGATCTTCCACGTCAGTGAGACCTGATGGCACAATCGAGCTGCTGCTACGTCTCGAGCGGTTCGAAAAAGCGACGGGCTTCCACAATGATGAAGAGTTCGAAGATTCCCTCTCAGATTGTCGAAGTGCCGCTCGAAAGCGCCAGCAGAAGCGCTTCATTTCTCGACTGGCTGGTGGAACAGCGTCGATTGGAAGCCCGTGTGGCGGAGCGTGTTGGGCGCGTACAGGCCGAGACCGCCGACCGACTGACGAGTGTGCTGCTCAAACTCGGTTTGATGTCCGAGCCGGATCTGGCGTCCCTTCTGCGCGAGTATTGCTCCCTCGAATCCTTGCTGCCAGAAATGCTCCCCGTTTCACGAGTTGAGATCTCGGATCTCAATGCAGAGTTTCTGCGGGCTCATGAAGTGCTGCCGCTCCGCTTAGTGCACGAGCGCCTTGAAATCGCATGCTGGGATCCTCTCGATACCTTCGCGGCCGATGCCTTGGGATTCGCGGTCGAGCGAACTGTTGTTCGTTATATCGGTACTAGGCAGTTGATCCGAGAGGCCATGGAGTCTCTCTATCCTCGGGAGGCAACTCCGGCTACCGAAGCCATTCAAGGTGACCGGGTAAGCGAGGAGGAGGAGGTCGATCGGCTCAAGGACTTAGCGAGTGATGCGCCGATCATTCGATTGATGCAGCGACTGATTAACGAAGCGGTCAGTCTCAAAGCCTCCGATATCCACCTTGAACCATCGCAGCACACGTTGGTGGTGCGCATGCGTCTCGATGGACTGCTGCGCGTTATGGAAACGCACCCGAAGGATTTGGCCGCTCGCATCATCTCGCGCATCAAGGTCATGGCGGGTTTGGACATCGCCGAGCGCCGTCTCCCGCAGGATGGCCGTATGCGCGTGGCAATCGATGGAAAGGACGTCGACTTTCGAGTAGCCAGCTCCCCGACCCTGCACGGGGAGAGTGTCGTCCTACGCATTCTCGACCGCCAGGAAGTTTCCCTCGATTTCACGGCTTTGGGGTTCGACGGCGAAGCGCAGCGGATTCTGCGCGAGGCACTCCGTCGGCCTTACGGGATTGTACTGGTGACCGGTCCGACCGGCAGTGGCAAAACGACCACACTGTATGCAGCGCTGAGGGAAATCAACGCCCCCGAGAGGAAAATCCTGACTGTTGAGGACCCCGTCGAATACGCACTCGAAGGCGTCAATCAGGTCGCCATCAGACCGCAGATCGGTCTCGGATTTGCGCAAACGTTGCGATCCTTTCTGAGGCAAGATCCAGACGTGCTCATGGTGGGAGAGATCCGCGACCGTGAGACGGCCGAGACCGCCATCCAGGCGGCGCTCACGGGTCATCTGCTGCTCTCGACCCTCCACACCAATACCGCGGCCGGCGCCGTTACACGGCTACTCGATATGGGAATCGATGACTTCCTCCTGGCCTCGACGCTCCATGTAATTGTTGGGCAGCGGCTAGTGCGCAAGCTGTGTCTGGTGTGCCGCGAGCCCTACTCACCCAAAGAGGATCTCTACGCACGCCTCGGGGTCACCCCCGACGCATCTGAGGTGTGGTATGGGGCCCGTAGCTGCGCGCAATGCCGCGGCACGGGTTTTCGTGGGCGAACGACCGTCCTCGAGATACTCCGGATGACCGACGCCGTGCGCTCGACCATTCTCTCGCGTGCCGACGCACATCGGATCGAAGCGGTAGCGGTCGAGGGAGGTATGCGAACTATGCTGCAACATGGGATCGAGCGCGTCAGGAACGGCGTGACTACCCTCGAAGAAGTGCTTCGGGTGACGAGCCTAAGCTGATCACCGGACTCTTGCGCAAGCAGCCAGGGAAGAAGGAATAACAATGCCGACATTTCTTTACTCTGCCCTTGATGCGGCCGGCTCACCGCGCACGGGTGAGGTCGTTGTCGGTTCAAGGCTTGCGGCCATCCAGTCCCTGACTCAGTTAGGGCTAATCCTTGTGGAAATACGCGAGCAAGGCGGACGCACGTCGCAAAGCGATTGGCGCGCCCGCTTCCGGAAACTCACCTGGCGACGGGGCAGAAAATTGACCCATCGCCAGCAGCTCTTTCTTAGCGAAACTCTTGCGGCGCTGTTGCGCGCCGGCTTGCTTATCGACCGCGGGTTACAGGTCGCTGCCGCACTTGCTCCGAACTCCGCCAGCAAGTCCCTCGTGGAGGCGATATTGCGGTCCGTACGCTCTGGCCACACGTTGGCACAGGCGCTCAGAACTGAGGCCCAAGGATTTCCACCTTATTTCCTCAGCATGGTGGAGGCCGGAGAGATGGGTGGCGCGCTTCCCGAAGCCCTCACTCGGCTGGCCGAGCTCCTGCGTCGGCAGCTTGAAGCGCGTGAGCGGATCCGTTCTGCGCTTCTTTATCCCGCGATCTTGGCTGCTATTGTGCTGCTCACTTTCGCGGTCATGTTGGCCTTTGTACTACCGCGTTTCGAGGGTTTGTTCGCTGAATCGGAAGCCCCATTGCCAACATCAACGCGGGTGGTCATGGCCACCGGCAGATGGATCGCCGATGAATGGTGGATCTTGTTAGCCGGTGCAATAGCTTTGGTCGCAGCGGGAACTGCATGGTCGCGTACCTCTGGCGGACGGAGCCTCATCGATCGCTGGTTGTTGGGTACCCGCTTGACCCTGGGGCTCCCGCGTGCGATCAATACGGCACGCCTACTGCAAACGGTGAGCGCTCTCTGTCGCAGCGGTGCGCCGCTTCCCACAGCGCTCAAGATCGCATGCGGCACAATTGAGAATACTCATCTAGCGGCCGCTGCACAGGGTGTAATCGCCGCAGTCCAGTCGGGGGAATCATTGTCAAACTCGCTCGCGGCAACCCGTATTTTCCCCACCGTCGCCATCCAGCTCACTCGGGTGGGGGAGGAAACGGGGCGCTTGGACGAAATGCTGCAATCGGCAGCTACGATCCTGGAAAAGGAGAGCCAGGTTCAACTCGAGCGGTTGGTGGCCCTGATCGCTCCCGTAGCCACCATCGTCTGCGGTGTGGTGATTGCAGGACTGATCAGTTCCGTACTGCTCGGTTTGCTGAGCTTGAACGATGTCGCCTACTGATCGAATGACTGCAAAGCCGCAAGCCATTGAGGGAGGCGCGCAGATCCGCGGGGAATCGGGGGGAACTACCGTGAAACCCATCAGAATGCTCCGCGGGAAAACTGGGCGAAGGGGCTTCACTCTGCTCGAACTGATGGTCGTGATGTTGATCCTGGCGTTGCTCGCGTCGGTGGCCGCACCGCAAGTCACCAAATACCTGCGCAAGGCCAAGAGCCAAACCGCCCGGATCCAGGTCGATGCCTTGAGTGCAGCGGTGGATGCATTTCACGTGGATACGGGACGCTTCCCAACTAACACTGAAGGGCTCAATTCCCTGGCCAATCCTCCCGAAGCAACGCCGGCCTGGGATGGACCCTATATCAAGCGACGCGACAGCCTGATCGATCCCTGGGGCGAGGCTTACCACTACGGATATCCGGGAAAACACGTCGAGTTCGACATCTACACGCTGGGTTCCGATCATCGCGAAGGCGGGGAGGGCGATGCGCGTGATGTGGGTAACTGGTAAGCGAACGCCGCCTCTCGATGGACGGGCTTCGGTCAACGCGGGATTCACCTTGGTGGAACTGATGGTTGTGCTCGCCATCTTGGTGATGATGGGGGCGATCTTCCCGTTTGTACTGAAACGGACCTTACCCCATGAGCGGGTGGTGATGGGAAGCCAGCGGCTGCGGGCGGCCATCCACGACGCACAGATGCGCAGCCAGGGCAATGGTGAGCCCAGTTTGTTGGACGCGGATACACTCGCCAAGCTGCTCCCTCAGGGCACGCACCTGAGGGTTATTGGGCCGGATGGCACCGCTCTTACCGGGCTCACGGTATACCCAGACGGGAGTGTCACGGCCGGCCGCGTAGATGTGGCTGAAGGCGTGCAGCACCAGACCGTGGTGACGAACGCGCTCACAGGTCGAGTGCGCGTAGAATGAATCGTCGCTCGCTCGCCAATGGCCGCCGTCAATCGGGCTTCACGCTGCTTGAAGTGGTGGTGGCGTTTGCCATCTTCGCACTGAGCGTGGGTGCTCTCTATGAGAGCTTTGCAGGTTCTCTCCGGCGCACGCTTAAAGCGGAGGCCCAAGAGCGTGCCTGGCTGAGCGCGCAGTCCTTGCTCGCTGAGATCAGAGTCCGTCCGGCACCGTGGCCGGCCGAGGAGGACGGTGTGACCCGTACCGGGCTCGACTGGAAATGCTCCACAAGCCCGTATCCCTCGGGCACCGATCCCAGAAGCTCCTGGCAAGCCTATCAGGTCGTCATCGAAGTGCATCCGCACTTGAAAACCGCGGGCACGGTGGTGTTGCGCAGTATTGAGTTGCTCAATGCTGCTGCCATGACCAGGCAAGCGCAAGTGGATGGAAGATGAAACCTTCATCTCGATACCCTATCTGGCGCGATCAGCATGGATTCCTCCCCAGGTGTCCAGGCTCATCAGCGCTGGCTGACCTCCGCTCGATGCGCACTCGAACGGGAACTACGAAGATCAGGGGCATGACCTTGCTCGAGGTGTTGGTGGCTCTGCTCCTGCTCTCTATTCTCTCAGTCGCCATTCTCTCAGCACTCCGGACCGGGCATCGCGCCTATGCCACGGTCCTGCGATCCGGTCGAGGAATCTATGATGTCGCAACTACGCAAAGGTTCTTGCGCCGAATCATTGAGTCAGCCTACCCGTTCGGCGCAGGGGCAGCGAAAAATATCGGCCGCTTCGGTCTCGAAGGCACTCACGAAACCCTCATGCTCAGTGCACCCATGCCGCAGGCCTCCGGAGCGCAAGGGTTCTACCGCTATGAGCTCTCACTCCAGGAGCGACCAGATGGCGCGAGCGATCTCGTGATCCGGTACGGCCTGGATCGCGACGGGAAGTGGGGTGGAACGGGTCGGGCTGCAGAATCCGGTATGGAGAAAGAGATCTTGCTTGAACGTGTGCGAGACCTTAAGTGCGACTATCTCGCGCAACCGGAGCAAGCTAGCGGTCCCCCGGTGAGCCCGCCCCGCTGGGCCAATAGCTGGCACGAAGCCACCCTGCCGATGCTCGTGCGTTTGACCGTGGAGTTCGATCCAGCGGACTCGCGCAGGTGGCCCGAGTTTGCAGCAACGCCCCGATTAACTGAGAGCGCCCAGTGTGTGTTTGACGTCATCTCTGGGACTTGTCGGGAGGCATTGTGAAAGGATTCGTACGTCTGCGAAACAAGCTTCCGGGACGGCGGGCTCTCGGCGATTTTCTGATGTGGTGGGTAGATGAGCTGCGTTCGACTCTCACGAACCTCCTGGAGGTTCTGCGGATACGCAGTTCAACGCGGCTCGTCCTGCACATTGAAGGAGAGCGGTTGACCATCCGCCACGTTGGGCAGCCGAATTCGCAGGAACTCGGCATTCTCACCCGGGACGCCGAAGGTCGTTGGCCTATGACGCTTCCCGCTGGTGATTCAACTCAAAAGCCGCCGCAATTCACTGGCTCGCCCATGACGGCGGTGCTGCCGGTCGGTGACGTGTTGGTAAAGGAACTGGTACTTCCGGCCGCCGCGGAAAAGCGCCTGGACCAGGTGCTCGCTATCCAGGCCGTGCGGGAGTTTCCGCTGGCAACTACGCAGCTATATCTCGACCACCGAGTGGTTCGGCGCATCAGGGCGGCCAAGCAGATCGTTGTTCATCTTCGAGCAGCCAAGCGTGCTCAGATAGATGAATTGTCACGCTGGGCGCTGAGTGTTGGAGGCCGGCTCAATCGCGTGGGCTACCAAGCAACCAGTGGGGAGGTGTCCGGAAACTTCCTGCCGCGAGCGTCCTGGAGGGCGGTAGACCGCTTCTCCGCCACGGATCGCCGGCTCGCTTCTGGCGCCCTATTCTTGCTTCTGGCAACTGCCGGCATCGTGGGGGCGCACTGGTCGTACGAGCGCCATCAAGTGAACGCCGAGCTTGTGAAGATCAGGGTGCGCGCTCAACAGGTGCGCGCGATGTGGAAGGAGATCGAGGCGCAATCCGCCCCAGCGACTTACTTGATCAAGCTCATGAGCATTCCGGATGCCGCCGCGGTTGTGGGTGGACTTCCGGACAGCATGCCGATGGATGCCTGGGCTTCTCAAATCGACATCAGGGCGTCCAGCACATCACCAGCCACGATGAATCTCACCGCTTTTGCGCCTGCGGCGACCAGACTGGTGGATGAGTTGGCGAGGAACTCGCATTTCAAGCAGGTGCATCTGATCAACGCGGCCTCGAACGGCTTCTTTACCGGGGATCGCGTGCAGTTGAGTGCAGAATGGGTTGCCCCGGCGGAAGCGGCAACGATGCTGAAAACGCGGAAGTCCTCGCAGGGAGACCTCCCATAACCGCCTCAGAGTACCTTTCGTCGCAACCGCTCGTCACCCGTCGCCTATTTGCTGTGTTGTTGCTGATCGCCGTTGGGACGGCCGCGTGGGAGGGATTCATGCTCCCCGTGGGCCGGCTTGTCCTCTCTCAGGACGCTTGGCGGACCACTGCTATGCGAGAGCTCGGCTACAACCGGGGCGTTGTTGTGACAGAACGCCAGGCACACGACCAATTGCAGGTGTTGCGCGCCGCTTCGACTTGGCGAAGTCTTTTCCAGAGCAGTGCTCTCGATCCCAGCGAACAACTCAAAGCTGAGGTGGCGCAGGCACTGAGCGCCACCGGTGCTGCCACAGTGCACCTGACTTCCTTGCCAGCAGAGGACGAGGGCGGCTTGCGCAAGTACGGTTTACGGATCATAGCGACCCTGGATGCCGGCCAGTTGAAACACCTTTTGGACGCTTTGCGGGCTCGATCTCACTATTTGCGGGTCGAACAACTTGCTCTGACGGCTCCGCTCATGCAGTCCCCAGACGGCAATCCACCCTTGCAGCTCAAGGCCGATATATTTGGTTATGCCAACGCGCCGGCACAAAGAGCCGCGAAATGAAGTTTCCCCCGATCAGGATGAGCTGGAGAACCACTGCGTTGGTCCTTGTGAACGCGCTCCTCCTGACGACCGTTGGCATGAGCTTATGGAAGGGAACGGACACGGACAGGATTTTACATGTCACTGCTCATCAGGTGAAAGTGCCTATGTTGCGCGTGGAGTTACCGGCGCTCTACGCGGACTTCACTGGCCTTGCGGACCGGACGCCGTTTTACGCAACTCGGCGGTTGTATGTACTGCCCGCTAAACCGAAAGACCCTCCGCCCCCGATACCGAAGTACCTGTTTGGCGGCGCGGTGATACGGCCGCACGGGCCAGGTGTGGCGCTACTCAATGACCCCATAAATGGCAGCGCGCTGCGAGTCGTTGCCGGTAAGGATCTTGAGGGGTGGCGCGTGGAGTCCGTTGAGGCCTCCCGGGTTGTATTGAGCTATGAAGACCAGCATGCAGAAATCACGGGGGCAACGAAGCAGGCTAGTCCGTCCGTAACGGCGGAGGGTATGAGTCGTACGCCGGTGACCCGCAGCAACCGCGGACCACGAGGCGGCGGTGTACGCGTGTTGGGGAATGGCCAAACGGTTAGTCGCGAGGCGCCGGCCGCATCAAACCTTCCCCCTCTTGCGGGCTCGGGGAGCGAGAGTGTCTATATTCCAGCGCCGCCGCACTGAGTCGCGAGGAGAAAAGGTGATACTTAGAACAAGACCCTTGGGCACAAGAAAGGCCCGAGAATGGAAGATCGGAGACCGGTACCGTGTGGCAATCTGTGTCATAGGTGCCTGCAGCGCCGCCTTTCTGTGTGTGGCCTGCGGCAGTGCTCCGCAGCGCTCGAAGCCCTCTCGCGATCAGGACCTGGTTGAGGGGAGCAGAGCCAGTGAGATCGGACCGGCCGCAAACTCTCAAGCGCGCAAGCCGATGGTTATCCCTGGGACTGGACGACTCTACGCCAGCCCGGCAGACAGTGATTCGCGACAAGAACCACCCGCAGCTGGGCCATTACCTCATGCCGCACCAGCAGCTGCCCCGGCGAACACCGACGGGTTTCAACTCAACTTCACCGACACCGACATCAGCGCAGTGGTGGGCACCGTTCTGGGCGATGGCTTAAATCTTCCTTACGTTGTAGATCCTCAAGTCAAGGGAACCATCACTCTGCACGCGCAGCGTGCCTTGAGTGCCGACGAGGTATTGGCCGCGCTCGAGGGTGCCTTGCGCATCCAGGGTGTGGCCATGGTCAATGTCGACAATGTTTACCACATCGTTCCCATTAAGGAGGCCGTCCGGCGGGTGCCGGGGTTGCAGGTCCCGGGGAAGCTCTCGCCCGGATTCGGCGTCTATATCGTCCCCTTGCAGTACGTCAGTGCGGTCGAGATGCAGAAGACCCTGCAGCCGTTTCTGCCCGAGGGAGGTGTCCTGCGACTCGATGAAGGGCGCAATCTGCTCCTGCTAGGAGGTTCGCACCAGGAGATCTCAACTCTGCTCAACGTCATTGCGACGTTTGACGTGGATTGGCTGTCCGGCATGTCTTTCGGGCTCTATCCGTTGGAGTATGTGGATGCTAAGACCCTTGCGGGAGAATTGGACGAGGTCTTCTCCGATCCAAAGAGTCCCATCAACGGCGCCGTGCGTTTAGTGCCGCTCGCTCGACTTAATTCCCTGATGGTAGTGACTGCTCAGCCGAAGTATTTAAAGGATGTCGAGCTATGGATCAAGAGACTGGATCAAAGTGTTTCCACACCTGGGCGGCGTATCTATGTCTACGATGTCCAAAACAGCAAAGCCGATGACTTAGCCGATTCACTCAATCAGATCCTCTCGAACCGCCCCTCCTCGGGAGATACTCGAGCCCAGAGTGCGAGTAGTCATCCGACGCAGAACTCGGTAACCGGTAGTCCCTTCTCTTTGTCGGGGGCTCAAGGTACCCCCGCGACCGTCGGCTCCGTTCAGACCGGGGCAACGAGTACCGCCGTAACCAGCAACACTACATCCAACGCTCCCAAGAGCGCTCTTGAAGGTGAAGGTCTCAGGATCGTTCCAAGTGCGGAAAATAACTCACTCCTCATCCTGGCATCGCCGAGCGAGTTCGCGGTGATCGATGCGGCGCTGAAGAAGCTCGATGTCCTTCCCATCGAAGTACTGATCGAGGCCTCGATCGCGGAGGTGACGCTGACTGACGATCTGCGCTATGGCCTGCAATGGAGTTATCAAGGGAAGCAAGGCACCGCCACATACAGTGAAACCAACGGGAGTATCGCCCAGCAGTTCCCGGGACTGTCGTTCCTCTACACCGCGAAGACGAACATCAGCGCTGTGCTGAATGCGATGGAATCTCTCACTAAGGTGCACGTGCTCTCTTCCCCTAAGCTTGTTGTTCTCAATAATCACGAGGCGTCGCTTCAGGTCGGCGATCAAGTGCCCATCGTCACCCAGGCTGCCGTCAGCACCGTGGGCCAAAATGCCCCCATCGTCAATTCTGTGGATTTGAAAGACACGGGTGTCATCCTGAAAGTCACCCCGAGGGCCAACATTAGCGGGCGGGTCTTATTGGAGGTGACGCAGGAAGTCAGCGACGTCGTGCCAACTACCACCTCTTCCATTAACTCGCCCACGATCCAGCAGCGCAAGTTTTCCAGCGTCGTGGCGGTCCGGGATGGCGAAACCATCGCCCTTGGCGGCCTCATTCAAGATTCCAAGTCCGAAACCGGCTCAGGCATTCCCCTTCTGCGACGGATCCCATGGATCGGTAGTTTGTTCGGATCGGACGATCACAGCACGACACGAACAGAGCTGATCGTGCTCATCACGCCGCACGTTATCCGTACGGCCGACGAGACCGAGGATGCCATGGACGACCTACGCCGTGAGTTCCGGGGCCTGCGCCGCATGGTGCCGCAGTGGCAAGAGCCGGGGGGTGATAGAACCCAGACGCCTTCCATCCGAGGGAAGGCAGGAGCGCCAAAGGGTGGGGAGGCAGAGCAAACAAAGCCATGATACGGAAGCGGAGCACTAGCCGCTCTGAGGGCGTAGCGGTGATCGCCGTGCTGTGGCTGTTAGCGGTGCTATCTTTGCTCGCAGCAACGGTCGCCACGCTAAGCATGAGCTCGCGGCGGGAAGCGACGGAGAGTACCGAAATCGAGCGTCTTGAGCTGCTCGCCGACAGCGCCATTCGGTTGACCCTCCTTAAGGTCGTCGCAGCACCGAGAACACGCGACGGAGCCATGAGCTTGGACAGTCAGTTTTCGGTATTCGATACAAGTGTTACGGTCAATATTGAGCTTGAAAATGGCCGGATCGATATCAACACCGCTGACGACGATCTTTTCTTCGCCTTCTTCATGACAAACGGCTACACAGAATTGGAAGCGCAGGCCCTCGTGGCCCGTATCGCGGACTGGAAAGATGCTGACGACACACCGCGCACGGGGGGAGCCGAATTACCGCAATATCTGGCGGCGGGTAACACATATGGTCCGCGCAATGCACCGTTTGAAGCCGTAGAGGAACTGCGGCAGGTTCTCGGGGCCGAAGGGCTGAAACCAAGTCTTCTCGACTCGTTTACAGTGTATACCCACGCGGGTATGCCAGCCGAGCACGCGGCATCGCCGCCGGTCAAAGCCGCTTTGGCGTGGGCTGATGCTCACGAACTTGGCGGTCACCCGTGGCGTCGCGAGGCCGCCGGCCAACCCGTAACACTCAGCGCGGGAGATCTCGTCGGCCAGATCGTTCGCATTCACGCGTGCGCTCGCCAACCACGTATCCAGACCTGCCGGGAAGCCGTAGTTCGGCCTGTCGGTCAGCCCAACTATCCCTTCCAGGTCTTTCTCTGGCGCAGCCATCCATGGGGGTGACGGTTTCGTCTCTTCATGCCGCGGCCTGGTGTGCTTCCGCCCGCGAAGCAATGCCGGCATTCATTCGAGATACGCTGTAGTCACGATAGCGCGTGTGCCGGCCTATGTTGGCGCTGGTTCGGGAGCCGCTTGAACAAGCGGCGGCAACGGAACCGGATACGCAGCACCGTCAGCCTTCGCTAAGGTTTCAAGATTACAAAGGAAGAGTGGGCGCCGCGAAATCAGCGCTACAAATTTGGCAAAATCCATGTATCGCCACGCGCGTTCGTTGTGATTACTAGGCGGAGAGACGAGGGGGTTCAAGACCACGGGCATTGCTTGACCTCAATTGGCTGCTTCAAATAAGAATCCGCTCCACCTCATCCACCGCGACCTCATCGTCCCGCCGATCATACAGCGCCGTGGTCTGCGGCGACTCATGCGCCGCCATCTGCTGCGCCAACTCGCGTCGCCCGCCGTTGCGCAGGTATTGCGACTAGCAACGAGAATCTGACTAGGGCGAAATCGATAGTGTTGTTGTTCCCAAGCAAAGCGTAGCCCGGTCTGCCGACGACGTGTTCTAATGGGTGCCCCGATGAAGAACCCCTGGCTAATTGTTTCCGTGATCGCCCTTATTTTCTCTGTTTCGTCGCTAGCCTGTCGGCTTTCGTTCGAAAGCCTAAATCGGGCTTCTTCCGAAGCAGAAGCACTACTGAGCGGTGTCGTTTACAACCCAAAACCCACAGTTCAAGACCTTGCGGCCGCGCGTGCCCGCGTTGTTACAATATCCTCGATTCAGAAGGTCCTTCAGTCGATTTGGCTGTTCGGCGCTTACAGCGGACCACTTTTATCAGTCGTCGCGCTGTTTGGACGTGCCCAGACTTGGCACTCAAAACCGATACCCCCTATTGTCGCGTTTTACTCAAGTGTGGCAGCAGTTATGACAACGATGCCCCTTTTGCTGTTTTTTGTCTCTTTACAACTATTCGGTCCGATGCACTGAGGAGTTTGTTTTTCCAGCAGATCGATATAGCGGCATTTACCGGACTTCATCAGCGGTGACCCCGGATAATCCGCAGTCCCCATTCCGCCTGAAACGATGGGGTCGCCGTGAAATGGACCACGGTTTCGCCGGAATGGGGAGCGCCAATGTGTCCCTTCACCTCAGCCTTAGGTACAGCACTTGAGTACGCGGAGGATGCTCTTTCGGGCGCATGGAGATACATTCAGACCATTTCGGGTCCTTGACAGGTAGCGAGTCCAATCTGTGAAACTATGGGTATGTTGGGAGACCTAATTTTGAGCGCCAGAATAGCGGGCGTGGTAATGAACTTCCCACTGTATGATGGCGGCGTTAGTGAAAAGGCTCGTCGATTGATTGCGGACGGAAGGCTTGATGATGCACTTGAAGAGTACCGACGCCTAGCGGAGTTAGGCTCCGGGCTTGCAAAATGCGTGCTGGCGTATTTGAGCCTTCGCGACTTGCCGCGCACGCCGCGTGACGTGACTGGGGCGAAGATTTTGGCGAATGCTGCTCTGAACAGCGAGCCCGGCTACGCGAATTATGTACTAGCATACGTAGCTGCGTTCGAAAAGAACGCGCCTAAGGCAATTGATCTGATGTGCAAGTCACACAAAGCGAAATTTATCCCTGCCGCCAGCGCGCTTGGTCTGATTCTCGGTCAAGGCTACGGGACTTCCAAAGATCCAAAAAAGGCCGAGACCTTTCTTCTGCGTGCGAATTTTTTCGCGCCACATTCCGGCCCCAATGTTACTTTGTCGTTTTTACCTGCGAGGCGATTGCGGCCTTGCAAAATGGATTTTGGGTCTCCTTTTTTCCCCTTTCGCTTTTGTTTATGCGTGGATTTGCGCTCGGTTTTTAATATTTTCTGTTTACACTTTTAGACACTTCAATGTTAGCGTTCCACCGATGTTCAATGAGCGCGCTCTGCGCGCAAGAACTGCAACGTGATTGACCACATGGCATCTCGATTGAGAATGTCTCCATGGAACCATTGAAAAGCGTCCAGTATGGCGCTGTCTACAATAGATTGCTGCGTCAAAACGCGCTTGTCCGATGGACACACATTGTTCTGGGTGCTCTAGCCGCCGTCTGCTACGAAAGCCAAAATAGCCCTTCGCACTATGCATTTTGGCGGAGTACAGAATGGGTAATGATAGCTATTCGGGCGGTTCCGATATGGCCATATGCACTGTCTTGCGTGGCTGTTTGGCGGCGGACTACTCCAAATTGGGCGAGACCGTGGATATTCTGTTTTAGCTTGCTGGTAATCACGATTCTTGTATGTCTGTGGTATTTGACTGAGTTAAGTCGTCAGAGCGGTTTCATCGCAAACCTCACTATCACAATGTTTCAAAGCGCTGCGTATTACTACCTTGCGCAATGGACATACGAAGACTCGGTCGACCAGTTTTAGCGTGCTATGCGGCGCAAAGTCAGACAGATACAGGACCGTCCGCTGACGGGACTCCGGCAATTGTCGTCACTGCGCGAAGTCTGTGGCCTGCACCGTGACAAAAACTAAGCATGAGCTGTAATTTAGTTGCAAAGAAGTGGAACCACTCGGTATGAGGCAAACGATCATATTAATCGCTGCGGCATATTCCCTCGGCGGGTCCCATGCGGCTATTAGTAATCCGACTGTTTTAGGGGCTATGCAAGCCTTTCAGGATTTTTGTCTGAGTGGTGATTTGTCAATCGAGGCCAATCAACGGTTTTTCCTTGGCCTCTTTTACTCTTGATAATATATTGTATCAAGATAGCATAGGGGGCCCTAAGTGTCCTCGGTCACCCGACGCCGCGGTGCTAATCCACCTCGAGTCCCAATGCCTCGGCGCATTCATCGAGTGTTCGATACTTGATGCATATTTCAGTTCCGCACGAGAGTCGCAATACGCAATACGCCGACTCTGGCGACGGCGGAAAGGTATTCGCTGCTGGTACCCACCGAATGCAAGTTATCTCAAGCGGATCAATCAGAATTGGCCGCAAGGCGATCCACCGCGGAGGACGTTCCTCGGCAATTCGAAAGATATTCTCCAATTTCTTCATGGAGTCTCCCTGGCGATCGCTTACAAGCACCGCGCTAGGCAACAGTTGACACGAGTGAGCAAGAGGCCACACTTGTTACATTAAGAAATCGGTAGCGGCGATTGCATGATGGCAATGCCATTTGGCCAACCGCCGGGGGCGCCCGACGTGATGCGATTCACGATCTTGTTATTGGGGGCAGGTAGTTGCGGGTCAGAGTCTTCGCTTAATGAATGAGGTCACACTTCGACCCTCGTTCTGACAGCGCATTCGCGGTAGTCTTGCTAAATCGCTCGCTTAGCTTGGCATCCGTTTTGAACATCACGATCCTTATCTCGCGATTTCCACGAAGCCCGGGAGGCGCCGTGCCGTTTGTCGTGGCGCTCCTGTTTTTCTGGCCACTCGTGCCGGTCTTGCTCGTCTCAAACACCCTTGGCATGGCCTTGTTAGTGATTGCCTTAGCAATACCGTTCTGGCTGCTGATGACCTATGGATTGGCTTTCGTGCTTTCGTTTCCGGCTGCGGTATTCGACTTTTATAACCCCTTTGTAGAAGCGATGACATTTCGCGACACCGCGTGGAGTCATTGGCTGGCGGACCTCTCCGTGCGTAGCGGGTTCATGCATCTTTTAAAATTTCAGGTTCTTTATCTGGAGATCGTCTCGGAATTGGCCTATCGACTCTTCGGTAATGGAAGTGTCTTCAATTGTTTCGCGGCGCTCTGGCCCGCCTGGCTGTTCGCGGCAGTTTTGGCCATCGAGAGGTCAGACCCGTGGAAGACTTGATTGGAATCCCTGTGCTGCTCCGATGCGCCACCAACTCACGCTGTTGGTTGGGACTGGCATGCGGACAGGGTCCGAACCTTGATAACAAGGCGGCTGTCCGAGCGTCCAGTCGGCGCGGGACAATCTATCGATCCCGCTCCAGCCGGCGGATACGATCATCAAGATACTTGATCTCTGACTTCAACCACTTGCGCTGGGACCAGAGAACCGCACGTTCCAAATAAAGCCAGACCCGCTGCAGATAGAGATAGAGCATGAGAGCAGCCTCGCGTTGCGGAGATCAGTCGACGACCTGGTCAAAGACTAGCGTGAACGGCAAGAAACTGCGACAGGGCAACTGTGATCCGGTCCGCAGAGTTCACACAGTGAGGGATTCAGCCCGTGTATCGCTCGCGCCACTATTTAATTAGCTAAAGGTGTGGCGGATTTCTGTCTCGAGTCTGCAGTTGATTAGCGATCCGGAGTCAACGGAAATTCCGCTATTGCTCCTTGATACGCCATCTTCGGTTTTGGAGTACACATAGGCTTATCGCCGACAAAGAGTTCTGTCAAACGCGGGAGCCAAGTCTCAGCTCAGATCTAAATGAGGATCCTCTCAACTTCATCCACCGCCACCTCATCATCCCTTCGATCATACAATGCCGTGGTCCGCGGCGACTCATGCGCCGCCATTTGCTGGGCGAGCTCGCGTCGGCCGCCGTTGCGCAGGTATTGAGTGATACCGGTAGCCCGGAAGGTATGATTCCCAATCCGCGTCTTGATTCCCGCCAGAGTCGCCCGCCGGCGGATCATCCGATACACGTTGGACTGGGCGAGGGGATTGCCGGTCAAGGCGCCAGATTTTCCCCGAGCGGTGCGGAACAGATACCCCTTCAAGTCCCCGGCAATCCCAGCCGCCTTGATATAGGCATCCAGATACGCCTCCAGATTATGATTGCAAGGCATCTCGTGCCGCTTGCCGCCTTTTTCGTGCAGCCGCACCCAACCACGCCGACCCTGCGTGTAGTAATCCTCGATCCGCATCTTGATGACGGCGCCGACACGCCCGAAGGTATAGATCATCATCGCAATGAGCGCCCGATCGCGCAGACCCATGACCGTCGAAATATCGATCTTCTCCAATAATTCTCGTGCCTCATCCTGAGCGAGCACCGGCGTCTTGCCTTTCTTGGTGGTGTATTTTGGCCCCCGAACTGGCGCCGCCGGGTTTGTTGCCACCACCTGGCCCACGACCAACCAATCGAACAGCATCCGAATGGCGGCCAGATGCTGCTTGACTGACGGCTTCGCCAAACGTGCCGTCAACTGCTCGATGTAGCCGGCCACGTGCAGCGGCTCGATGTCGACAATCTCGTGGAAGCCCTGGAGTGAGCACCAGGCAGCAAACTCACGGACCGCATGCAGGTAGGCACGGCGGGTGTTGATGTTGCGGATATTGGCGGCAAAATACTCGATGAACCGCTTGGCCGCCGCCGGCGTTGGCGCGTACAGCGTCGGAACACTCGCGAGGCGCGTGGAGGACAGGGTGCCGCGACTCAACGCGCGTGTCATGTCGGTTTGAATAGCTTGACGCCCGCTTTGGTAGCCGCGCGTCGCAAGTCTTCATCAAGGGTCGCTATCGGTGAGCCATTGCGTAGTGCAAGCTCCAGATACGATGCATCGTATGACGATAGTCGATAGCGCCGCGAGAGCTGCAGAGTGTCTGAAAGGACATGCGTGAACGTTTCGGCATCGACTTCGATCGATATACCTTCGAGCAGCGCGATGAAAGATCCGCTCTGTGCTGCCGTCACCAGGTCTTTGGCTTCACTGCGCGCGATCACATTGGGAATTTCGAGGCCCCACGTCATTGGTACGATGGCCGTGGTGCTAGCGGCGCGTAGGGCATTCAACACGGCTAATGGGTAGGCTTCGTCTCGCGCAGCGGTATCCTTCAGAAGCCAAGACAAGGTCACAGAGGCATCGAGAACAAACCTCACTCGCGGCCTTCTTCAATCAAGGCCTTGATATTGATCTTTGCCCGAACCGGGTTGCTCTTCTTGAAGGCCAGAAATTGATCGATAGCCGCCGCCGGGTCTTTGGCCGCCTGACCCTCACTGGGAATGAGATCCGCAATTGCCTTGCCACGATTCGTGATGGTGAATCGTTTACCCGTTTGGACCTGCCGTAGTAGCTCGGGAAGTTTCGTTTTGGCCTCGTAGGCGCCGATTTCAATTTTCATCTGGCACGTGCTCCGAATGACATCACGTATAGACTAGTCGATAGACCGGTCGTTTGCAACTTGAATCTCGCGACTCCGGAGACCCCATAAATAACGGCATGGCGTCATGTATGAGGTATGATAACGTCCTTTATCATACGCGATTCAATGACTCCCTCCACGCCCCGACCGATTACTGCTGAGTGTCCGGGATTGACTACCTTGCGTGGAAGCGTCCGAGAAGGCCAATCCCTGCAAACGTCGATGACGCGGGGTCGGCTGGTGCCCGCGTCTTGTATACCAGTCCCTACAAGATACCGACCCATACTCGGTCCGCCCAGGTCCTTCAACGGCTTACGAAACCCCTTGACGTGTATCCTGATAGGGCTATTATTTCAGTAAGGACAGAAACATCGGAATTGACATATGCGCCTCACCTCCGTCATGCAGCGATACATCGTCCACTGGGGAGAGATGGGCGCCCGATGGGGAATGAACCGGTCCGTAGCGCAAATCCACGCGCTGCTCTATCTGGCCGCCGAAGGCCTGCACGCAGACGAGATCGCGGAGACGCTCGGCATCGCTCGCTCCAACGTCAGCGTCGGTTTGAAAGAACTTGTAGCGTGGAACCTCGTGCAAATCACCCATTCCCTTGGCGATCGGCGCGATTTCTTCGTCGCGCAGCACGATCCCTGGGAGGTCATTCGCGTCATCATCGAGGGCCGCAAGCGGCGAGAAATCGATCCCACCGTGGTGGTGCTACGCGAATGCGTTGCGCAATTGGAGAATGACTCCGAGACGCCCGCCAATGTGCGCGAGCGTCTCATCGGGCAACTCGAGTTTCTGGAGACCGTCACGAGTTGGTACGACTCGATCAAGACGCTGCCGCGCAAGACGCTGCTCAAGATGATGCGGCTCGGACACCGAATCGCCAAGGTTATTGGCGAATAGGGCAATGCCATGAACACCATCACATCCGCTGTCGATGGCCTCGCGTCGGCGGATGTGTCGTCGGCGCCGCGGCACTATGGGTTACAAACTGTGCTTGGCGCCGCCTGGACGCGCCTCCCGGAGGCAGTCCGCCTCCGTTTCGGCGAACCGCCGATCGCCGTCGACTATGTCGGTGAATTCGACGTCGTGCGCGCGAGCTGGTTGGGGCGCATGGTGGCCCTCGTCTGTCAGCTGCTGGGCACGCCCGTGGTACCGCGAACTGGCTTGCACGTGCCTGCGATTGTTCACGTCGGCCCAACCCGCTGCGGCGTTGCCTGGAATCGGGAGTACCGCTGGCTCAACGGTCAACCTTGCCTGGTGCGCTCGACGAAAATCATCGATTCACATGGCGAGCTCGTGGAGCGTTTGCCGGCGCGCCTGTGTATGCCCTTGACCGTCTATGAACTGAATGGCGTCTTACATTTCGTGAGCCGCGGCTATTACTTCGATTTTGGAAAACGCGCGAACGGCGAACGGATCAAAGTGCGGCTTCCAAAGTGGCTATCGCCCGGCACGACCCATGTCGAGCACCTCGACGAGGCACACGGCTGGTTCCGCTTCACGATGACGGTCACCCATCCCCTCTTTGGCGAAATGTTCTATCAGGCGGGCCGCTTCAGGGCCGCGGGAGAGCAAGTATGAACGTTCTATTTGCGTTAATCGTCGCACAGGCGCTGCTTGGCGGGTTCGATAATCTGTGGCACCACGAAGTCACGGAACGACTTCCGAGCAAGCGGTCTGCGGCCCGCGAACTCGCCTTACATGCGGCACGCGAGTTTCTGTATGCGTTCTTATTCTTTGCCTTCGCCTGGTATGAATGGCGTGGCCTGTGGGCCGCGTTGATCGGTGTGGTGTTCGTCGTCGAGGTTATCATCACGCTCGCCGACTTCATTGTCGAAGACCAGACCCGGCGCCTTCCGCCGCTGGAGCGTGTCCTGCACACCATCCTCGCTATGAACGTGGGCGCAGTGCTCATTGTTCTCGCGCCCATTCTTCTCGATTGGTGGTCCGCCCCGACTGTGCTTCGACCGGTAACGCACGGCGCCATTTCTTGGGTGTTCACCGTCTTTTCGGCCGGCGTGTTGGCTTGGTCCCTTCGCAATACGCTCGCCGTGCTGCGCCATCGACGCCCGCCTGAGTGGGTACGCAACCCGCTCAAGACGCGTGCAACACCTTCCGGCCGCACGCTCCTCATTACCGGAGCTACCGGATTCATTGGCGGCCATCTCGTCCGCCGGCTCTTGGCGAATGGCGACGCCATCATTGCGCTGACCCGAGATCCCGACAACGCGCTCGACCGCTTTGGCCCACATGTCCGCATTGTCACAGACCTCGGCTCACTGCAGACCAGCACACGCATTGACGCGGTCGTGAATCTCGCGGGCGAGCCCATCCTTGGACTACCGTGGACCCGGACACGCCGGGCCGCCCTGCTCAATAGCCGTCTCGACACCACACGCGCATTGACCAATTTGATTGCGCGCCTCGACCGCCCGCCGCGTGTATTGGTCAGCGCGAGCGCGATCGGCTACTACGGAGTTCGAGACGGTGAAGAACTCGACGAGCGGGCGGCTCCCCAATCGGTGTTCCAGTCGAAACTCTGTCAGGAATGGGAGGCCGCAGCTCAGGCCGCCGATCTCCTGGGCGTGCGCGTCGTGACCCTTCGGCTGGGTCTCGTCCTCGCCCGTGACGGGGGTGCGCTTCCCTCCTTGGCGCGACCGGTGCGGATGGGGTTCGGTGCCATCATCGGCTCAGGGCAACAATGGGTCTCCTGGATTCACATCGACGATGCGATACGGCTGATCGAATTCGTATTCGCCAACCCGATGGTGCGCGGCGCGGTTAACGCCGTGGCACCGGCGGCAGTCATTCACGCGCACTTCCAACGCGAGCTCGCTCAAACCCTTCACAGGCCGCTATGGTTCCGCATCCCCGCCTGGCTCCTCCGAAGGACGCTGGGAGAGATGGCGCAGCTTCTGGTTGATGGGCAGCGGGTGACGCCGGCCCGGGCGGTCGCGGCAGGCTTCGTGTTTCAGCTCTCTGAAGTGAGCACCGCCCTCCGGCAACTGGTGGGCCGCTCCCCGCTGAAATCTGTCGCGCCCAGTCAATCCGTCTACTACAACGGCGCGTGCCCGGTGTGCCGGACCGAAATGAGTCACTATGCCCGACGCTGCGAGACGGCAGCGGTGCCGGTAACGTTTATCGACTCATCGGTCGGCCACGACGATCTCGCCGAGTACGGTCTTCGCCGCGAGCATCTCGAGCGCAGAGTCTACCTAAAGTCGGCCAACGGTAAGATCCTGAGCGGCGTTGCGGCGCTGACGACCCTCTGGGCCCAGACACCCGGCTATCAGTGGCTCTCGAAGGTGGTGAGTCTGCCCATCGTGCGGTCCATTGCCGAGATGATGTATGACCACATTGCCGTGCCGATCCTGGTCGCCTCAGAGAAGTGGCGCCACCCCGAACCGGTTTCTCGTGGGAGGATCCTGGGCTCGTGATCGCTCGGGGATCAGATTCGGCGATATCAGATGAGTCAGGATATGCGCGGCGCCTATAGCTATCGGCAGGACCCCACGGTTCCAGACTTCCCGGACGATCACCCTATCATCATCTTCGATGGACATTGCGTTCTGTGTTCCGGCTGGGCGAACTTCGTCCTACGCCATGATCGATTAGGAAAATACCGCCTCCTTGCCGCGCAATCTCCGTTAGGGCGCGCGCTCTATGTCCATGTGGGCCTTGACCCCGAGAGCTACCAGACCAACATCCTGCTGGCCGATGGAGTCGCGTGGCTGAAGTCCGAAGGATCTATCCGGATGGCCGAAGGCCTAGGCACTCCCTGGTCCATGGCAGCAGCGTTTCGCGTGTTGCCGCTATCAATCCGCGACTGGTGCTACGAATTCGTTGCGAGGAACCGGTTCCGTCTGTTCGGCCGGCGAGAGGTCTGCTACGTTCCGACGGAGGGATTCCGTGATCGCTTTCTCTAGAGGACAAGCGTCGTTCGGCACGACGACACCATTGCGTCCCAATGCCACCAAACGGCCGGCCCAGCACCCATGTCACAGTTCATAACACGTGTTACATCGTCCTCGGTAACGCCTCCTGTCAACAGCGGAATAGCAAGTTGGTATGAAGACTGCGACTTGGTTGATGCGTACGGAGTCGCTCTGCCGCAAGACAGCACCGATGATGTCGAAATATTGGCGCACTTTCTATTGAGGCAGCCACCCCTATGGCTGCGCTCGTTAATGGGTTTGCGAGACGCAATCGTAACCCCATTTGGGATTAAGACATCGCGTGAGCTCGCCCGTGCTCCTCTAACGGACTCCTCCAAGCGCATCGAGTTTTTCAAAGTATATTCAACCAGCAAGAATGAGATAATCCTCGGCGAAAACGACAAGCATCTGGATTTCAGACTTTCTGTTTTGCGAGCTTCGACTGATCGTTCAACCGAAGGCCACATCATTGTCACGACGGCAGTACGCTGCCACAATCGACTCGGACGTAGCTACTTGGCGTTAATCCAGCCATTCCACCGAATTGTGGTGAAATCTTATTTGCGTCGCGCGGCTCGGAGAGGATGGCCTAAGGCCCACGGCAGTTAGCTGGCACTCAAGCCTTCTCCGCCTCCGCCCTCACATACCGCGACAACTGCGCCGACGCCAGCGCCACGTCGGCCGGCGACATTGTTTCCGGTTCGCGCTCAATATAGGCCGGCAGCATTTTCGGTTCGAGTACCCACACTGGACTCCGTTCGGCGGGTTGCTCTACGTACCAGCCCGGGAACACGACGACGCCACGCACTGGAAACGTCCTCCCAGTCAATTCCTCCAATTTGTTCGAAACCCACCGAGCGGCAGCACTCGCCTGCCTGATAGGATCGCGATCAGGCACCCGGCCGGCCACTCGAAGCGTGTCCCCTTCGATAGTAATCCTTGCGTCTGACCAAGGCTTGGAAAATGTCTTGGTCTCGATGGCATAGATGCCGTGGCCGTGAATCACGACGTGATCCAAATTAAAGCCCTCACCGGGGATATCGTGGAACACTTGGCCACCGCTTCCCCGTAACCGCTCCAGAAACTGACCGACCACGCGTTCACCGTCCCGCCCCAGCCGAAGGGAGCGGACCTTCTTTCGTACCACGCTGATGCGCCATACGGTGATCCCAACCGCAATCATCGCCAGCGAAGAAAATAGAATTGGGTGTCGGGGCGAATCAGTTAGATAGCCCAACCATTCAAATACAGACAGCGCACACAGCATCGCCGCCACAATGAAGTATGAAATCACTGAATCCGTCACCAAATCATCAATTTCCTTGTCCAAGGATTCCCCCGGCATCCGGAGCGGCTTCGCTTTCAGGGGCGATTGACTGGACAGGACATCTCTCCGTGGGCTTATCCCCGAAATCTGCGCGTTTAGCGCGGGTGCAGCGGTGATCGAGGTCGCGTATTTAGGAGAACACCACAACGACCGAGCATGTCCGCGTCAGCACCTCTCGCCTGCTTCCGCCCGTTCCGCTATCCTGATCCCACCACGGAGGACTTCGATGAACTGGCGCCAATGGATCGGATTGACTCCCACGCAAGCCAACCTCGCGAACGACCTCCTCCGCGCCGCTCGCCAATCCGCGACACGGGCGCGGTCGCCACCCGGGCGGAAACACAGGCGGAATCGTGGGAATATTCACGGACTTGACACTGTTGTACGAGAGAGGGATTGTGAAGGGATTTTCCGGAGCGTGAAAAACAGGAAGTTTTTCCCGCAGCCCCCATGGACGGGTTCACGGCGGTCCGGAAAATGCTTTTACAATCTCTCTTTCCTGCACGATATCTCAGTCCGTCTGCGAATCATCCCAACGAACTCCGTTCCTGGTGCTCCTGGACCCAAGGCGTCCCCTCCCTGCTGCCGACCACCGACCTCATCGCCTTTGTCTGGGACTTGAACAGCGCTCGCAAGACCGCCCTCGTGAAATGGAGCGACGCCGAGCGCCTCGTCGGCCACTATTTCACGGCCACGCAAGAGGACCCGCCGCGAACCCGCGTCGATGCCTTCCCAACCCCAGACGAATTGATAGAACTCCAAAAGCTCACGGCTTAGAACAGCGAGGGCAACATAGTTATCTCTTCGCCATCACAGGACGTTTGCTGTCCAACGAGAACCTCGGCACTATCGGAACTTGACGATTGTCTGGGGCCGATGTATGAAATATAAACTCTTAGGCTTTGCATTTTCCATAGTCTCCGCATTTATTGGCTGTGCTTTACCATTTATTTCAATTGGCTCTTATGTGAAGCACCCGATCAACGTCATTTGGGGATTTATTTATGGATTGGGTTGGTATGCAGCTGCGCTATTGAGCGGCCCTAGAAATCCTTGGGCACAGTTGTTCGGGGGTAAGATCTGGCCGTTGCTCATGATGGGGTCCATCGTATACGCGGCAGGACTTTTGCGGAACGTACGGAATCCAACAAGGACAGTGGTCATGTTAGTTCTTTTCGTATCACTGTTCGTGGTATTGCCTCGCCGCTTCATAATCGGAAGCCCCCTGGACAATATACCAACCTATTCAGACATACTTTCCGTAGTGTATTAAGCGCAATCTTCATGTGCCCGCGCTGTTCGTTCGCGTCGCAGCCCTGCTTCGCTATCGGTGGGGCCGCACAGCCGCATTCGCTCGACGAAAGGTGCACCCTCTAATACTCCATTTCCGCGATTTCTGATGCCGCAGCGCCGAGGAGAGATCGAATTGCAGATACCCGCGGCTTAAGAGCGTTCCCGGCACTGTGACCTCACACACCCACGGCCGGGCAAGATGAAGGCGAAAGCTTTAGCCTCGAGTTAAGGTCATCGTAACGAGTAGTGACTCATGACCAGCGTTTGCGCCCGGCTAGCGTCGCATGTCCTATCCCATTCCGTGGACCAGAACGCAATGTAACCGGGATCGGGCGACACTAAGCGAAACTGTTCGACTCGACGATCCATAACCATCGACAGATATTCATGTTTTACATTCGGCCAATCAGAATCACAAACATAAGGTACCCACTTTAAGCCCAGCGATCGGAGTTCTTGATCTAGGTCTTCGGCGATTTCCTCTCGCCACGGCAACGGCAACGCAGTCCACTCGATTCGTTTTCGAGCGTCGCTTCGGCTAAACGAAAAGCTATTGGTGAAATCGGCCTGCAATTGCGGATGCCATACGGTGACCGTGCATTCGCCCGATGTCTTGATCGGTCCGATGTAAGCGGCCGGCAGTTCATAGGCGACACCCGACTCCATAGCGTGGCGCACCCAAAACAAAGGTCTAGGGGGTGCCGCTCTGTCCACGCAACTGATCGTTGCGACCATGTTCTTCAACGACAACTTGCCAGTATCAATCGTTACAACGAACGGTCCATAGGTGGCGTTGAATTCCTTCCAATAAACGCGATAGCCAAACTCAACAATGATTGACAGGGACACGATCGCCATCAACCACACGAGTATTGTCGACTCCCGACTGGAAGAGGAGGTCACTGTGGAATTCGCGCGGCCGCGAATCCAATCGAGCAATAGTGGCACCAATACCGCTACTGAAAACACCATCACGGCGCCGATCGCCATCGGCACAAGACCCCACAACATGTCGTGCGGATCCCATCGTCCTTCATCTCTGGGAAAAAAGACCGACAACACCCCAGGGACCGGGACGGGAATACCGTCGTTCCCGAAAATAACGGTTGGCATACAGAAGCCGGCGGCAATCGCGCTGGCCGCTTTGCGTTGTAGGCCGGGCCGGAAAATACGCCGCACGAACAAGACAGCGACTATCGGCGGAACGAGGCAAAAAATAGCAAAAAGTACTAAGAGCTCCATGCTCGTTCAGTCCTCAGTAGGTTTGCGGGTACCTGAGGGATGGCAATCCGTCACGCTCCCCCATGAAACACGACGGTGCGCGGTGGCCCAACGTGCTTCTTCATCTGAGTGAACCTATGCAGCTCAACCACATAAACCGCATCCCAGAAGTGATCTCCCCCATCCGTTACTTCGACGGCATGATGCTTCCATCGATCTCCCCCTTCTCCGGTCATCGCAAAGGAATCTAAGTATGATCGATGAAACCCATGGATGAGGATGACGTGATAGCGGTTCCACCGAGCCGCCGCATACTGTCGGTAATAATCGCACGGCCGAGCGGAAGATCCTTCGTCGTGTAGGTCCGCCGCCAGCGCCGGTAGCAGGTTCTGCTCGAGCGCATCCAATTCGCTGGTACTGATTTCCCTTCGATCGAGTGTCCAACCCGGCTTCATCCAACTCATGTCCCGCGCCGCCTCGCCCGTGAGTACGACGCGCCAATCCGGGACAAAGGGTTGCAGAACCGGGGAACTCGCACTCATCGGTGAACCCGCGGCCGCACCCGCAACCACAAGAAGGAGCGCCCAGACGAAACCCACCCGAGCGGATTGAATCATTCCCTAGCCCTCCGTTGCTGTAGCGATAGGCCTCAGAATAGACCAGCTACCGCGCCAACGCATTCGCCGGGCATCTGCCATAAATTAATTATCATATATTATCAATAAGTTACAGGCGATCGAATGACTCTTGACGGCCCTTACCTCGTTTTCAGCATCTGCTGAAAATGGTCCATTTACTGAAAATATCTTGACGGATTTCATTAAAAGTGGCATTTTCAGCAGATGCTGAAAATACCTATCCCGGTGAAAGACTTGGTGCAGCGCGCGGCAGAACTCCTCCGAGCGCTGCTTGCGGAGGTATCGGCAATCGAATTGAAATCCCTCGACGTCAAGCATCGCCGCGACAATCGGATCTTCGACTTGGTGGCCAATATCCGGGTCGCCGGTCAGCCTCATTCACTCGTCTGCGAAATCAAAGACAGCGGGCAGCCGCGTCATGTGAGGATGGCGCTCCTGCAGCTGCAGGGCTATATGACTGGTTTTGGCTCGAAGGCGACGCCGGTCTTGATTGCACCCTATCTGTCACCGGAATCCCAGGCGCTTTGCCGAGAGAACGGCGTCGGCTTTCTCGATTTTGAAGGGAATGCCCGGCTGGTATTCGACGGCGTATTCGTCGAGCGTCGCGTTGAGGGCAAACCGCACTCCGCACGGCGCGAACTCAAGTCACTCTTTAAGCCTAAGTCGGCACAAGTGTTGCGCGTGCTGCTCCGCCATCCGCAGCGCACCTGGCGCGTCGCCGAGCTGGCCGAGGCAGCGCATGTGAGTCTGGGGCATATCAACAATGTTCGCGTCGGGCTGGTCGACCGTGAGTGGGCGCGCATCGAACCCTCGGGTTTGTTGCTAACCCAACCCGATGTACTCCTGGATGCTTGGCGAGACGCTTACGATCCTCCGGCCGGTGAACGATTGAGCTTCTACACCACGCTGCACGGTGATGCGTTCGCCGCCGCCGCGCGGCAGGCTCTGGGAGTCTCCGACGAACACGGCAAAGTCATGTTCTCGTCATTCTCGGCGGCACAGTGGCTGGCCCCCTACGCGCGGATCGGAACTAGCTTCTTTTATGTCAATCACGTTGGGCTCGACAAGCTGCGGCAAGTGCTCACGCTCTCCTCGCCGATCAAGGGTGAAAACGTCATGGTTACCTGCGTGGAGGACGACGACCTGTTCCGCGACTCGATGGAACCGGCTTCCGGCATTACCTGCACCAGCCCGGTCCAGACTTACCTCGATTTGGCGGCGGCGGGCGAACGCGGCCACGAGGCTGCGGATCACCTGCGTCTCGACAGGCTCCAATGGCGCGACTAGTGCCACCCGATCCGCGGCCCACTACGATGACCGCACTACCGCCGCAGTGAAGGCGGTACTCGTGGAAATCGGCCAAATTCTCGGCAGCTTCCGCGGTAAGTTTGCGGTTGTTGGCGGAGTCGTGCCGGACGCTTTCGGCCAGGTCGACGCATGGCTGCGCGCCTTGGGACTCCGGATCTAAACGGGTCGCGGGTACCCCGCATTGTTCTCCTTCCCCGGCACCCAACCCCACCAACACCCGGCTCATGATTCGACCGACGCCAACACCGACTTCAAACTCTCTCTGACACCGTAAGAATCCACCGCCATCAGTTCCTATCCGGCGGAGGCCTCGATCCACGCCCTCGTGCCCCGACACGTTTCCAAGGCCCGTTTGAAAGCGTCTCGTTCGCTCATGCGCGCCATGTAGGCCTGCTCGGTCTCGGCGAGGGCGACGCCGCCGAATCCACGGGCCAACTGAAGCGCGTAGTACACGGAGATGTCGGCGGCGGTGAAAGCCTCGCCAGCGAGAAAGGGCGAGCGCGCAAGCTGCCGCGTGACCAGTCTCAACCGAGTCTCGAACACCTTCAGCGCCTGGCCGGCGCTCCAGTTCTGTCGCTCGCCTTCGGGCGCAAAATTGCGGGCGCCGCCGACGAAGTAGATCGAAGCCGCAAGGCCCGCCTCGCCGAGGTGCAGGAACTGCTGGTACGCGGGAAAGGCGGGAGCTTGCGGCTCCGGCGCGAGCGACGTCGGCCCATAACGCGCCATAAGGTATTCCATAATCGCAATCGACTCGACCATGACGATGTCCCCGTCCCGCATTGCGGGGATGAACCCTCCGGGGTTGATCGCCAGAAACTCCGTGTCGTCCTGGACGCCGGCCGCTAAGTCCACCGGCCTCAGATGGTAGGGGAGTCTCATCTCCTCCAACAGCCAGACAACCCGAAAGCCTCTACCCTCGCCGAAGACAGTGATCATCTTTGCAATCCCCACTAAACACCGCCCAGTTCGCATCTTAATCCGCATCGTCTGGTTTTCTTGTTCGAGCCGGTCCCTCTTCGGTGCATCATCGGGACGACGAACGAGCTTGCGTGAAACCGACACCATTCTGCACCTTTTTTTCTCCGCTTTCGGAGCGCGCGGCAGGGAGTGGCCGCATTTCGCGCGAAGGGTCCCGGTGACTATCGGCGCAAACAGGCCACGGGTTCCCTGCAGGAGCAGCGCCAAATAGCGAGCCGCAAGCGCGGTCCGAGAAAGCCTCCACAAATCAGTTAGTTCGCTATCCATGGCGCATAATGACGCATAGGTGCGTCATTTATGCATGGGTGCGTTAACCGGCGTCATCGGCCCGTGGGATTCGCGGTAGCGGCCATTGGCACCGTCTATCGCCACATGACGACTCAGAACTCATGGCTCGACGCCCACCCACGCCAACACCGACTTCAAAGTCTCTCTGACGCCATACCCATCCCCCGCCATCAACGCCTTGACCTTCTCCTCGACCTCCGCCCGCGGCACCGCCCTCGCTGCCTTCGCCATCACCCCAACAGCTCGCTCGAGGGCACACTCCACTTCCCAGTGATGATCGAGGCAATTTTCCATCGCTTTCCCATCCGCCTCGAACACCGCCACCAACAACTCAAACGCCGCCTTCGCATCGACCGGTAACACCAACGTGTCGATGGATTCCACGATGAACGCAAGGCTCGCCCCGATTCCCTTCCCCCGCGCATGCCGATAATCGTACTCCGAAGGAGTTCGCAGTCTCTTGAGCCGCTCCCGCACCGACGTTACCGTCTCGGTCACGTCATCCCCCACGATGAAAGTCCGCACCTGTTCGCCAACGGGACCCGTATCTTGCGCCAACGAAACGATGAACTCCGCTAACGCCCCCGGATCCCGCCCCCGAAGCCGCGCGATCGCACGCGCGAAGTCTTCCTTGGTCGTGATTATCACGACGCGACGTCCGTTAGGCCCGGAGCCCAGCGTCTCCGGTAAGTCGACGGGAACCGAAGTGGTAGTAGGCGCTTGATTCAAGTTTCTCCCTCATTGGGCCGATTGAGCTGAAGCTGTGACTGAGCTTTGGCGGTGGCTCTTTGCAATCGCTCGACGAGCACCTTCCGAGGCGGTAAGGCCGTCAGGTACTCCGCAACATGAATGCCAGACTTTCCGAGTTCCAAAAGCTCAATCTGTTCGGATTTCTTGCCGGTGCATAGAATGATGCCGAGCGGGGACTTTTCGTTCGGCTCACGCTCGAACTTGTCGAGCCATCGAAGATACAGTTCCATCTGACCTTTGAAGGCGGCCTTGAATTCACCGACCTTCAGCTCGATCGCGGTGAGTCGCCGAAGCTTACGATTATAGAATAGAAGGTCGAGGTGAAAGTCTTCGCCATCGAGCTGAATCCGCTTTTGACGAGCAACGAAGCTAAACCCGGCCCCTAATTCCAGCAAAAAGGCCTCCATCTCTCGGATGATTGCCGACTCTAAATCGCTCTCCTGCCAGGTGTCGCGCAAATCCAAGAAATCGAGGATATAGGGATCCCGTAGGATCAGATTGGGCGTCATTCGCTGGCTATCACGCAAGCGGGCGAGCTCGCGTACGATCATCTTTCCGGGCTTTTTCGATAACGCAGTACGCTCATAGAGCATGGAATCAATGCGTTCTCGAAGCGTCCGTACGCTCCAATTCTCGTGACTGCACATTTGGGCGTAGTACTCACGCTGCAGCGGGTCCTTGAGGGGGATCAACGCGATGAAGTGGGTCCAGCTCAATTGTCGTATCAGCGATACGACAATCTTCTCATCCGGAAACGTGGCGGCAAACTGCACCATTCGGCGAGGGTTCTTTTCTGCAAAACTACCACCGTAGTCCTTTACGAGTTGACCGGCCAGGGTTCGCAGGACTTCCTTACTCAGCCCGAAACTCTTCGATAACTTCAATCAACCCCACAATATTGGCATTGAACTCTGCCACCTGCTCTGCCGGAATCCAATATTCCGTATGAATCGAACCGCCAACGGTCTGGACCTCAAACCGACTGAGATAGACGGAGTCCACGTCAAACCGCGTGACGAACCCAGCCCCGCTAGCCTTCACGTTCCAATCCCGCGCAATTTGCGTGGCGTAAGAATGATTGGTGACCGGATAGAAAATCGGCTGCTCCGGCAAGCGCGGCGGAAATGCCCGCCAGCCAGAGGCCTTGATCAGCTCCAATTCCTTCGGTCCCACCGGCCGATACAGCGTTGTGGTACTCATCGTGCGCTACTATATCTCCGCGATGCTCACCGAGCGTCCGGTTGGCTCTTTGCCATGACGGAGAGAATGAAGGGCTCTTTGGCCTCGGAGTATGCAAGGCGGTTGTGCGGATACTGCTGCGCGAGCCGGCGCTTTAGGGCTCCATATTGTTGCGCCCACTCCTTGTGGGTCCTCAGAGCGTCGCGAAACGCAATCCGGCCGACCCAAAACGTTGATCCAAGTTCGCACACCGATAAATTATGCGTGCGGTGGCTTTCAGTTCCCTTCGCAAAAAACAGCCGGCCAAGTACCATGTCTGAATTCCGATGCTCGTAACCGATTCTCTGAAGGTCGGTAATAAGCCCCTTGGACACGTTCAAGGAAACGCCCCCCGCCATGATGTCGATGATGGGCTTGGCATCGAGGCCGGGGATTGCGGTGCTACCAATATGCTCTACGGCGGTAATGCGACCGCCAAGACACTCTCGGAGTTCATTTACGGCAATCCTGTAAAGCTCGACCCATCGAGGGTCGTGCGGACAACGCACCATGTTCATAACACCGTTGCGTTCTCCGGTGCACAACGGACTAAGTACCAGTCATTCGCTCCGAGATATGTTAGCAATTCCTCCGTGATGTATATCCTGCAACGTGACTCTCGGATCTCACCGCTTTGAAAAGTGCGTCCTTTAAAGGTCACAGTTATTGACTCCCCAAGATGAGGTGACAGTCGCTTAAGAAAGTCGGTATCCGAGACGAACTCGCGCTCCGTGTCGCAGCCAGTAATGCCCCCACATGGCTCTAAGCGGGGTGCAAATCCGGTCATTTTACTGACGGTTCCTTCTCCGGCAACCTGGAACGGATAGGCGCTGTCCACGGCCTCTATTTTTAGCAACTCCACATCACGTGTGATTTTTGGGAACGACACCCAGTATTGACGCATAAAGAATTCCGGTCCAATTAGTTCTAACGAAGCTTCGCGAACGGTTCCGTTGCGACCCTGCTGGCCACCATTGGTGAATGTTATTTGTCCAGCGAAGCGAGTAACTCTTTGTCCGTTACTGTAGGTATCAAAGAAAATGTATACGTTCTCTGGCGCGAAGATGCTCAAATGAGCGCCGCCAAAGAGATAATTTCCCAGTTGATATGTGGTGGAGGCCCCAGCGAGCAGAAAAGCCGTTGCGGCTAAGACGTCTGCCTTCCGAACGATAGTCAGACCCAAGAAAGTAAAGTATCTCTCTGGGGCCGCCTTGGCGTCTACTGCAACAGTGCCCGTCTCGGTAGTCGGTGGCTCAGTCATCGTCAATTATTTTTAGGCGCGTTGCCTTTTGGTTCATCCGCGCCTTTGGGCGCGACAGTCGGCTTATTGGTTTGATCGACAGAGTCATGCCTCTCGCTTTCGAGCGAGGCGCATTTCCGCAACTGAGACAAGTACACCACTTTCAGCAACGTATCGCGGTTGACTTTGTCGTGTATCCTCGCGCATTGCTCTATCGACAGTGGCATTTCCCTACCCGACGAAGGAGAGATATTGGATTGAGAGACCCCTCTATCGGCAACCGGTGTCGGCGGAGTTTGACTAGTACTCGACTCGTCGGCGGGAGAGACACCCGAACTTCGCGGCGCCTGATCATGGGAGGCCACTTGTGCGAAAGTGTCGTGGGTGTAGACAATAAAGCCAAGAATGACAGTTAACGCTGACCTAATGTAGAAGTGCATACATCGCCTCCTGCAATGGATGATTGTTAGATCGAAAGGCGTTCCGCGGAGGGGATCGTACCTCAATTCCAGCAGCATTCAAAGAAATGAGCTTCACATCAGGAATGATTGCGCATCTCACCCCGGTTGCACGGCAGTGCAATACCTCGATCAGATTCGACAATTCCGCGCCCACGGTTTAAGGAATTGCGGTCGGTGCCTTGAATCCCGCCAATCACTGCCGCTCCATTGCCGCCGAAGATCGGCTCCGCGGCGCCCTCGCCCGCGCGCCCTCACCCCTCCGCGAAGTAGTCACAGGCGGCCCGACACTGAAAACGCCATCGGCGTCGTGGCCCCCGTACCGCCCCGTATTGCCGAGCGCATTCTCCAATCGCTTCATTCTTGCCAAAGGCGACTTTGATCCTTTGCTTCTATTCCAGTGAACCGCCGATAGGCCTCATGAAGCGGAATCCGCCAAGAAGGCCTTAGACATCCGAAGTGCGCCGATCCCCACTACGCCCGATTCTCCTCGCGCTGGCATGGCCAGAATCCTTTGGTGGCTACCTGGCTATGAATTGCCAGTAGTAGATCGCTCGTGCTTGATCCGAGAGAAGATCTCTTCCCGATGAACCTCGACGTCCCTCGGCGCCTCGACGCCGATACGAACTTGGGAGCCCTTCATGCCAAGGATCCTCACGACGATGTCGGGACCGATCCGAATGCCTTCGTCAATTCGCCGCGTGAGTACCAACATGTCATCCTCCTTGCGTGCCTTGAGTACAATTATAGCGGCGCTGAGTGTCCACGGTCATGTGTTTACCGGTCCGAACCGTCTCAGTGCGCACGACGCCGTGTAACGGTGCGAACGCCCCCCTTTGGGGCGGGCCCGGTACGGGTGAGGCGCAAAGCGCCGAATAATCCTGCTTCGAGGACCGGCGGACTCTTCCATGCGCCGGGCGTTCGCCGGAGTGTTGCTCCCTCATGTGGCAACTGCGCGCCGCACCCCGCCGTCTATCTCGGCAACGCCGTATACCCCCGCGGCTTCTGTGGCGGCACTGCCCGCAACGTGCACCGCTTTTTACCGCACTTCGAACACCGCATCCGCTTCGCGACATCCTCCAGGCGTGCATCCCATCCACACAATCGCCCCAATACATGCGGCTCCGCCGTCCGTTCATGACCGCACGCCGCGCATTTCAATACCAATGTGTACTGCGCGAACTCATCGCTCAGCTTGTCGATATGAAATTCGTGCGGCATGGCACGGATTGTTACGAGCCGTCCCGCACCTGTCCATCCAGTACTGAGAACGAAGGTACACTGTATAAGCATGTGTCCTTGGCGCCCGGTGGGGCCGTCGCCGAGGGCATGTTGGACTAGGGTGCCTTCCTTTTGGATTTCTGCCTCGAGTCCGTTGAAATCGCTTGTGTCAATTCATAGAATTCGTGAAGTTTGGCTTGGAGCAATTTACGGTCTGGTAAGCGTGTTTGGCAAATCGAGCGCAAAATCCCGATTACCGACTTGTAGCGGCACTTCGCTGCCAATGAAACAGAAATCTCGGCCGATCTCCGTGAGAAACGCACGCAGATTGCCCAGTAAACTCCGGTGCAGATCGGCTTCAAGATGACCATCCGGTAAATCCAGAAAATCGACCACATACGTGTCACGAAAGATCGATTCTGCTCGAGGGTGCAGTTCTCTCAACGCTGTTGAGAGTTTTGGCGGGTTCGCCCGAACAACCCACTGTCAATCTGCCGGGCTACGGCTCTTCCTCCGGCCGGGCTGTTCGTGCTCCTGCACTCGCCCGGCGACGGCGACTCAGAGGCGCGACTCCGAGTCGCCTTTCGGACTCCGTCCGTTGCCACTCCTGTGGCAATGTCGATCCGGAATTCGCGCGGCATGCCGTGAATTGTTGCGAGATGCGGGCGGTACGTCCATCCAGTACACGGGCGGCCCAAATACTGTATGAGAGCCCCGTCGCCACTCGCGGAATCGCGGGGCCGGTTTGCAAGCACGGCCGTCCAACATCGGTACGCGCTAGCCTGCGCCCGCTCGCACTAAATATCGGCGATCGCCCTCACGCCGCCAGCGCCGCGTGCTGAATCACGGGAATGACGCGATCCGACAGAATCGCCTGCAGCTCCTCCGCGCTTCGCCCCTCCGGCGTCAACCACGCATCCACATGTTCCGGTTTGAGATTCACGATACACCGGTCATGCCCCGCCGCGGCCACGTCCGCCGGCGGCTCATCGGTAATGGCCGCAAACCCCCGCACATCCGGCTCCTTCGGATCGGTCCAATGCGACCACAGGCACGCAATAAACATCGACTGCGCCGGCTCCGGTGTGAACTGCAACACCACGTTTTGTTCCTTTTCATCCGCCTTCAGTTCGCGGTGCTCCATCGCATGCAACTTCACGTTCTCGTAGAAACTCTCAACGACCATCAGGGCATGGTGATGCCCAAACTGCTCTCCCCAGAACTTCTCCAGATTGTCGCGCCGAGCGTTATACAGCCCCGGGAATTTCTGATCGTAGAACGCCGGCTTCCCCGCCGGCCGACAGAAATACCGCATCGGCGTCAGAACATTCTCACCGCCCCGCTGGACGATGACCCCGGCGTACACCATCGGGAAAATCCGATTATCCTCTGACTGGGTTTCACTGCGCTTGAGATCGCTCAGCTTCGTCGTCAGCGTCTCGATCTTGCCGGTCGCAATCCGCACGTCCTCCCGCGCCTTCTTGGTCTCCTTGCCCTTCAGCGACCGCTGCGCATTGACCCAACGCGTCTTCTGTGAGAACAGCTCCTTCTCGATCTTCGTCGCCATCCGCGAGCGATGCTCATCGATGGCCGCCTTGATTCCGCGTTCTTGGTCATTGACCGGCTGGTCGAAATTCGCCTCGAACCCCCGCGATATCACCACGCCCGGATCATCCAGCCGACGCATGAACAGCCTGAACGCCTCCTCGTAGTCCAAGCGGATGCCCAGATCGCGATGCAGCTTGCGGACGACTTGAATCACTTGCGCGGAATAGCACATGGGGGAATTCCATGGTACATCGGGCCGGGCCGTTCGTGCCGCTGATGCTACGCTTGCCTGCTTCGCTGTGGACCGGCCGCCACCTCGTGTGGCGGCGTTCGGCGCATGCGCCTCACCCCTGCACTCGCCCGGCGGCGGCGAGGCAGGCGCGCGAGCCCAACTCGCCTTCCGCAATCTCGGGCGTTGCGCCCTCGCCTGCGTTGCCGCATCCACGCGGCAAGTACGCGCCACGCGTACAGCCTTCCCCTCCTCGACCCCACCCGCCTTCCCCGCTCCCCTGGAAGGGGCGGGGGGTCGATTTCCGAATCGGACTCCGCCGACTTGATTGCAGGCCCCGTGCCAGGGGTTCACCTGGCGCCGCGGCCTGCTTCCGCCTCGACGAGATTCTCGGCAGGGAATCGTTTTCCTCGGCACCCCAATGCCTCGAGTTGACCCCAAGCCGTCCTTGGTAAACGTCGGCTTTGCGGCAACCAATTTAACTATGAGGCTTGCTCTTCCAGTGCTTCTGCGCAACGGAGTCGGGCCATGCCGCGAAAGTGACCCCGCAATCGACGCTGGCGACTTTGGTTCGCGTCATCTTACGGCGGCGACCGGCCGTCCGAAGTTGGCCGAACGGCGACGAATCAATCAATGTCTATTCCGGGCTTTTGATCCTGCGCTGGAGGCGGGTTTCAGAACACCGACGACCAGCAATGACCACCCGATGATCAGTACGAGTCCAGCGCCGATGTGCGTCACTTGGACGACCAGTTCTTGCCATGTTTCGGCGCCGGTGGCGCCTGCCTGGCTTGCCGCAATGGGTAACGTCTGCCTCGTTCCCCACCAAGAATTGGCTACCTCGGATAGAGCCATGGCCCATGTCAACCAGGCCGCCATTACCATCACCCAGACTGACTTGAGCCCAACGCTGTGCGGAAGCGCCAGCAGCGCAGTCGCAAGGACGATGAACAGCATCCCGTTTGTTACGAACTGGATGTGAGCTCCAAGCGCCAGTCTTGGGTGCGGCGTACCAGGGACGACAAGGCCCCACACCAACCCGACCAGTACGAGAATTACACCGTGAATCAGAATCTGCCGACTGCCGCCCTGAACGCTCATCAGTGGTGCCCTCTTTGTTCGGTGAAGTCTCAAACTTGCTGTAAATAGAAAACGGGATGCATCCTCCGATGTGCGCGTTTGGCGACGTTCAGATCATTCAACGAGAGGGGAGCATCCCGTGAAGCGCAAAGTACACGCGTCGCTAAATTCGTCACCGTCAGTGGAAATTCGACATCGCGCCACAATCGATTTCAGTCACCGACGGATTATAGCGACCATTCGGCGGCATGGATCGTTCAAACGTGATCGCCCTGCAAATTGTCGGACACGCCTCAGCCGCCAGCGATGACGGCATATCTTACGCGGCGATTGGTCTGTCCTATTTGCAATGACTGCCTTGCCGCTGAGCCAAGCAATCGGCGCAGCGCTAATGGAGTCAGAGCAGAGTCCTAAGGTAGGCTGAAGCCCAACTCGCGTCGCTGTCGCTCCATCTCGATGATCTCGGCGTTGATTCTTCTTCCCTCTTCATACGATCGCACCTGGGCGCGCAGACCTTCATCGTATTGCCGGTTCCATTCTCTCCACTGCTCTGGGGTCCAAGTGACGTGCTGCGCGGCCAGCATCTGTTGCTGGTGTTGCCGGCTAAGCTGGTAATTGCGCAGAAGTTTGGCGTTGCGTTCTTGGCGCATTTTGGCGAAGTTGCGCGTGATATTGTCAGTCGTTTCCTGGCGATGCAGCTTCTGCAGCACGCCAGCATCCGGCACCCGTTCGTTCGGATGCTGTTCCTGCCATTCGCGTTTCCAGCGCTGTGCCTGCGCGACCTCCGGGGAGATTCCATGTTCGCGTTGGTATTGCTCCAGTTGCTGGCGCTGGTCCAGTTCATAGGGAGATTCGGCGTAAGCGGCAGCGTGCCACACAGTGGCTGTGCTCGTCGCCAATACGACAGCGACCCATGGAATCGACCATCTTGCCTTCATACCTGTAGTCCTTTGAATGCGCATAGAGCGTGAAATAAATCTAGGCAGGACAAGAATCCTCGCACTTCCCCAAATTGGGGGCACCGCGGCCCCCCGGTCGGTGGTTACGCTTCAGGTCGCCTCGTCCCGCCATGACCTCAATGCAACGTGGTCGATACAATATCAAGGAAGCACGGATGTTTGGAATCGCCTCAGGACGCCGGCTGGCAGGCAGGTCGCGACCCTATGCTGCCTCCGGTGAGCGGCAGCTTTGCGGCACCGAGAAATCGCGATAGCTTGGCTTACCGAAGGCGCGACCCGCGATCACTCAAACCGATTGTTAGAACTTACTGCCCGGGGGACGATTGCGCTCAACCCGACCTCTCAGACGCATTGCACGAAGCGGAGCGTAGATAAGCATAGCCGGTACAGCAATGACATAGAACGTGCCTGTGAAGCCCAAAATGGCGGCATCCCATGGCCTGGTAACACCATTAATTAAGGCACCGACGTACAAGATTCCTGAGACCGCGACGGCACTTGCGAAAAGCGCAAACATGACGCGCATTTCGACACGCAAGAGCACTTGTATGTACGTCATCAGCAGATGCTCACTGAGCCGGTCTCGTCGTCTTCGAAGATGCCGGGGATGTAGCCCAATGGCGCGATTCGTTCCGCAAGTGAACACGCCCGCCCTACGTCTGGACCATCAATCGAGCACTCAATCTCCATTGGCTGGGACACGTCGGCCCCATCCCCTGCAACTCGCCTGAGGGCGTCGCCATCATCGTTGTCCGGATAGTAAATCATGATTGCGCACTCCCTGTGTCTCGGCGGATTCATCCAATATCGACCCTAGCTTACCGCAGGCTGCGAAAGGCCGCTTTATGGAGGGCATTCCGGTGTAGTGACTGACCGCAGTTGGGCCGGTTGCCGCCCGAACGCGCCCGGCAATTCAGTGCTGTTCAAAGTACGCCTTATTCTGCGCAATTCGCGAATCCAGGAGGGCCAGAAGCAACACGGCTTGCGCACGAATTAGCGTCCAAGCAGGATGCATCATATTTCGGACGTTTGCGGCATGTCCCTCGGCAAACGTAAGCGCTGATTCGGGCACCGCGGCGACGGCAGAAGTTAGAGCCGCAATCGCGGTCTCCTCTGTCTCGTTCAGCTTCCCTTTCCCTATAACGTATCGCCCAGAAAGAATCTCGTATTGGAGTTCTTGCGCGACGTTGACGTTTCCCTCAGATTCGCATTGCGAGTCCGCATCCATGGCGAGACTCCTGAGAGCATGAGCGAATTCAGAAAATATCTGTTGGTATTTTTCTTCGGCGTCCATGGTCCCTAACAACTCATCGCTTGAGAAAGCGCGATTTATATTGCGTTCGTCCTTCGGAAGTCCAGTCTACCGCGTGTCGTGACCGGCTGCTTCATGGTAGCCATTTCGGCACCGTGGATGCCTGGTATTAGCCGACAGCGCCAGTTCGCGCTCCAAATGCCAGAAAACGCCGGCATCCGACAAGTTGCGACCCGCGGGAGACAGTGGCCAATGACAGCTATTTTGCCTCACAATTAATATCCAGATAGCCTTTTGAAACGGCAAATGACAGGACGTACTTATCGATTACCGGGTGGTCACGCCGAACGCACTTCGAACAGGATCTGACCGAGGTCCACTCTGGAGCGGCGCAGTCACTAGCAATGAATCAAATCGGCTGCGTGAAGGATTAGGAGATCGTGGCATTGGTGGCCGCCGCTTTCGCTTTCGCCTTCAGTATTCTTTGCACTTTAAAATACAAATACACGCCTATCAGTGTCGGACCAATGAAGAACGCCACGAAGAACCATTTCCACTGCGGAGAGATTTGGTGAGAGTCGAACAGGCGACGGATACCTAGCACGATTCCAATGGCGACAAGCCATGGCGTCGGGTGAAGGATCGTTGAAAGCAGTAGGGCGACGATTTGTGGCCGTTTTTTACCTGTCCCAGTGGCACTGCGGTCATTTTTGTACAGTTCTCGGAGGAGCTGAATCCATCGGGCGGTGCGCCCAATTGCCAGGCATCCAGCAACTACGCCGAAGGGGATAGTCCAGTACGCGGGAAGATCGTCCACTTACTTCCTTTTTATGCAATGTCCATTGTCGACCGGGAGTGGTCTTACATGGCGGTCCGAGGTGGCATTCTCAATGAATGTTTGATGGTCCCGTGCTGCAAGTTGGATAGCGATTGTTCAATGTGGCGCGGGCGGCGTTGTATTCAGCATAAGTCGGAAATTTCGACCGCTCGAGTTGTGCCGACTCCAAAAACCACTGCTGGACAGGGCCGATAACCCAGTGATCATTGATATCAGATAGTTCGAGCGAACGAATTCCCTCTGATCGGTCGATGGCGGTCCATACCTGCGCAGAGCAACCCGGGCCGTCTTCACAGGGACAACCTTCCGCGACCCCGGAGATTAGAACTATCGCACCGGGTCTTAGCTCGTGCACTGTGGCCTCAATCTGACGCACTTCCTCATCATTGATGTTTATTTTTCGAAGGGGCGCATTGACTCGATATGATAGGGTCGGCGCAGACCTGAAGATTCGTCGGTCCAAATCCCGCTCGCGCTGCCAATTGCGCCACCGCGCCGTGAGGGCTTGCGATTCCGGTGACCCAAGCAGCCGCGCTAGCTCGTCAACGGTATGTGGAAGGGAATTTAACGCCCATTCGCCGCTGGCTACCCAGTCGGAGCCGATTAACGTGAAACCACTGACGTGAAAACGGTCGTATGAGGGATACCCCGCACGATTTTCTACAGCGACTAACGCATAGGTTTTGCTCAGTCCTCCCAGGAGAAACCACCGATCGACTGACCTTGGACTCGAAGTTCCGGGCTCTCGCTCGAGGTCAGCAATCTTGTCCTTATCACTACCTTGCCATCCCAATGCCTTGGCAAGCTTGTGCGGGAGTTTCGATATGTGGTGGACTTCCACTAACCCATGAATATCGTATGGAGGATCATTCTCAGCGGCACTGGTAATGGCAACGAAAGTGCAGAGAGCGATAGCGCAGTGCGTCTGGCGGCATATCTTCCGTGAGAGATTAAACATTCCCCACCCTACAAACGCGAATGCTGACGCCCCCAGTCTAACTTAACGTGCGAATGGCCGCTGTCTGGCACGCCGATCCAGTCCCAGAAGTGGCCGTATGCTGCCGTTCACACCCCGCTCTCCTCGACACCCCGAACCTTCCCTTCACTCCTTTGCCCCCCGGACGGGGCAACGGCCGGAGGCCGTAAAGCGAGGCGGGCTCGCGCGCCTGCCTCGCTGGCGCCGAGCGAGGGCAGGAGCCCGAACGGCCCGGCCATCGGAGAACAGCGGGGGGGGGCGAAATCCAAAACCTCCGCAGCTCTGCTGTCTTGATTGCAGGGCCTCAGCCTCGACGAGATTCCCGGCAGGGACTCGTTTTTCTCTGCACTCCCAATGCCTTGAGTCGACCCGTTGTTGACGGTCGCGAGCGGCCGCTATGCGGAACTCCACTTGGCCCACCGAAGGCGCCACCCGCGATCGCTAGAGCTGTTGCTGGGCGTTAACGCCAAGAAATACGCTTGCTGACCCACGGTACTGTCCCATAGACGATGGCGGCTACGATTGAGAAATCCACGAGCAATGCCACAATAATAGTTGCCGCATTTTCGATCGGGCTTTCTCCTGCCGAATGAATCCTTGCAACTAGCGCGAATGGTTCGTCACAAGCGTAGAACGCTACGCCGCAAGAAAGTGCAAACCACTTAAGCTCGTCTGGATCAAGCGCCCGTCGATACTTCCGGAGAAAGCGCAAGTTTGCAAAATGAATTGAGAATGGTAGGCCCGCGACCAAACCATGCGGTGGTGTAATTCCCGTAAGACTGCTTAAGAGAACCAGCACAATGAGTGTAAGTAGGAGGCCAAGAAAGCAGATGACTCCATACCACCAGACCGACACGGGGGCCCCTTTCAACGACTTGGCGTCAATTGCCGAGGGGATAGGTTCAACAGGTTGCATAATCAGCACCTAATAATTGCTAGACGACGGATGCGTCGTATATCGATCGATGCGACAAATTTGCGTGCCAACAATCGCTCTCTCCCGGCGCCCGCTTACCATCATTAGACCATTTGCCGCGTGACTGTCAAACATCGTGCGGAATGACCGCAATCTAGAAGGCACTTCAGCAGGTCGAATGTCCGGAGTTGGCCGGTCCGAGCCGTTCGCGGACGGTGCCGTCCACCATCAGCGGGTCTCGACCCCTGAGCCGCCTTCTACGACCGTCAGCTCCCTGGCAGCCAGATCGGGTGGCCGTAGACGCCATCGCCAGACTCACCATTCGTCGGGATCGGCGTCCGCCGCTGCCAGCGGACGGAGATTACGGGTTATCGGTCCCGTCGAGCGCCAACTCGTCTTCGAGCTCCTTCGGGGTTGGCAAGGAGCCTTTGAGATCGGCCGGCAGTCCTGCATGGAGCCTCGTGGTATAGCGCGCAATACCCATCGGCTTGCCCACATTGCGCAAGGCGTATTCGGCGATTACCTTGCTTCGCGTTTTGCAGAGAATGAGTCCGATCGATGGCTCGTCATCGACGTGGCGCCTTTGATCGTCGATGGCCGAAAGATAAAAGTTCATCTTGCCGGCGTATTCCGGCTTGAAAGCGGTTGTCTTCAAATCAATGACGATGTAGCGGCGCAACTTGAGGTGGTAGAACAACAAATCGATGTAGAAATCCTCACCAGACACCGCGAGATGAACCTGCTGCCCAACGAACGCGAAACCCGCACCGAGTTCGATGAGAAACTTACGGATGTGCGCAAGCAGGCCCTCCTCCAATTCGCGCTCTGCGGCTTGTTTGCGGAGGGTTAAAAAGTCGAAGTTATAGGGATCGCGCATCACGTCGCTGGCCAAATCAGACTGCGGCGGCGGAAGCACGTCTTTGAAGTTTGTGACGGCCTTACCCTGTCGGACATGCAGCTTCGACTCGATCCAATGCTCCAACATCGATCGAGACCAACCGTTTTCGAGAGCCTGATTCGCATACCAAAGCCGTTCAGGAGTACGCGAAAGCTTGAAGAGCAGGACGACGTTGTGCCCCCAGGGAATGTTGGCGACCGCCGTCGGCGGCAGATCGATCGCCGTTTTCGGCACGGACTGTGCCGATTGCGGGCTCTTGAATTTCGGCACGGGCTGTGCCGAAATTATGGGCAGCCCCGAGTATGCCCGGAAGAACGCCCGCATTCGCGAAATATTGCTGGCTGAGAAACCCATGATGCCTGGATACGCTCTTTGCAAGTCGGCCGCCAATTGGTCGATGACGCCAGCGCCCCAACCCTTGGCCTCTTGCCGCTCGACGATACGTCGCCCGATGTCCCAATAAAGCTGGATCAATTCCCGGTTGATCGCCAGCGACGCCCTGATCTGAGCGGTTTCGATCCGGCTTTTAATTTCCTTAAGGAGCGCACGATAATCGACCGCGGGTATCGATTTCCCGAGGGGTGCTTTGGGTGAAGTCCGCTTTTCCTTGGCCATCAGGTTCCTATACTGAAACCTTGGAAGGGCCGCAAGCTCGGGAATCATTCTCGACTGTATGCCCCCTTGGGCAAGCCCCAAGGGACGAAACCGCCTCCCTTTCCTCGACACCCCCGAACCCTCTCGCCCCTGGAGGGGGCGAAATCAAAATCCCGCTCTGCTGGCTCGATTGCAGGGCTCCGTACCAGGGGATTCACCCTGGCGCCGCGGCCGGCTCCACCTCACATGATTTCTATCGCACTCCCATTCCCCTGTTCGATCTTGAGTGGACAGTCGGGCCACTGTAATACACGAGTGAGCCGATTTGACCTGACATACGCCAAGTGGTGTAGTGAACCGATCGCTTGTGAAGAGCTGGTCGTCTAAATAGTACTCGGGATTTCATACAGGGAGCATTTTTGCGTGAACCTCACTTCCACTCTCGTGCGTTTTGTCGTTATGCCAGCGACTCTACTGCTGGCCGGTGTTTCGATCAGCCAACCGCAGTCCGTCGCAATGCCGGAAAAGACCCGGGACAACCTCATGCTGGTGGTTCGCGAAACCATCGGCGCGAACAAACTGGACGAAGTGTTAACGCCTACCGGCAAGGCCACGGTCAAGCTGTCTGACGGTCGCGAGATTGAGATGGAGATGGCCACTTGGGAGTTCATTGGTGACACACACATTCGATTCGCGTTCGACGGACCGCAAATGATGCTGGACGCCACGCCCCAGGATCTGGCGAAGCTCGGCGTCGGGAACGTCGACGATGCGCTCGCTCTTGCGGTATCCAACATCAAGCGTGTCTACGGTGAGCCCTCTGCAGCGCCTTGGGTGGGTGGCGTCATGGAGGTTCAAGGCAAGTCACCCGACCTTGACAGCTCGTATTTCCTAGACCGCGAGTATTGGCGAGCCCTGCTTAGGAGTCACTCTGAAGGTTTAGTCGTGGGGGTTCCCAAGCGAGGTGGCCTGCTCTACGCGCCAGCGAGCGACGGAAAGGCGGTCGATGGCTTAAAGCGTGGTGTTGCTCGGTTGCACTCGACGAGCGGTCGCCTTCGGGTGTCCTCGGCACTATATTTGTTCAAAGACGATAAATGGTCCGTATTTCAGGCGGCCATTAAGCAATAGTGCCACCTTCACCGGTGGCAACCATACCGCTCTTGAATCAAGCGCACTCGCTCCGGCTTGCAGCCTCCCTACTCTTCGACACCCCCGCACTATTCTCCAATGGCCGGCCCGTTCACGCATCCGACCCTCGCCCTCCCACGGCGAGTCAGAGGCGCACCGCCAATTCCACGACACGACGCGATATGATGTACTTGGCTTCCAATTGGAGATGCATTGACGTGCCGCAATTCGACCGCGCCGCGCTGTTGGTCATCGACGTGCAAAAGGCGATTGATGCGGCCTATCACGCGGCGGAGGGTCCGCGGAATAACCCGGATGCCGAAAAGAACATTGGGCGGCTTCTCGCGGTCTGGCGCCGAGAGAACAAACCAATTATTCACGTTCGGCATGACTCTACGCTTCCGGCCTCGGCCTACAGGCCCGGTCAAGACGGGAACCGCTTCAAGACGGAGGTGGAACCGGCAGCCGGCGAGACCATTATCCCTAAACGAACGAACAGTGCCTTCATCGGAACCGAGCTCGAACGTCATTTACGTGAGGCCGGACTTGTAACGCTTGTCGTCACCGGTGTGAGCACTAACAATAGCGTAGAAGCGACAGTCCGGATGGCAGGAAACCTTGGATTTGACACGTACCTGGTCGCGGATGCGTGCTTCACCTTTGCGCGCCGCGATTTTCACGGTCGCCTCCGCAACGCCGAGGAAGTGCATTCCATGTCGCTCGCCAATCTTCAGGATGAGTACTGCAGTGTGGTGGATACGGCGGCAGTGCTTGCGGACGGGTAGTCTCAGTGGCGCGCCAGGTAAGCCCGACCTCTTGTGCACTGGACCCGGATAGCCGAAAACGCAAGGATTGAGTCAAATGGTTGTAGACCGACTTTTGTTCTGTGGTCTTCCGTTTCGCAAATACGAAGCGCTCGGTAACGATTATGTAGTCATTGATCCGCAGGACTGTCCCTCGCCCCCAGGTTCGTCATGCCGAAGTCTCGATTTACGCTCTGAAAATTTGCCGCACAAATAGGCCAAACAATGCAAGCGCGGTGAACACCCAAATAGCAGCGAGACGACCGTAGGTTACCTCCTGCCAAATAGCATATTTCGCGTCAGGCAATGTAAACGCCAGCTTCATGCTTCGATACACGGCAAATGAATAGATGCCGCCAAACATCACGCAAAAAAAAGGCGATTGTCAGCCTAACACGTAGTACTTGCCCGAGAAGTGGGGATAAATCCTTGCCCAGGGCGTAAAGAAACGCCAAGCTCTGTGCCACTGAAAAGCCAGTTAATAAGTTCGCCATATTCCAGAGGTTGTCATTCATAAGGTGATCACTCATTTCGTTCTCCCCAAACGATACCCGCGAGTCGCTTGTACCATTTATTCGAAAGGCCAGAAACCGGTGCTGCAAAACTGCGTCAATTGGAGACCACAGTACGCGTCAAAGAATGATATGGCACAGGTACGCATCGTCGCTAACCTTAACCCACGCGCCGCCGGATCGAGCAAATTCCGTCACCCTCACAGAACAGTTGTCGGTCGCGTGCCGCGCCAAGGTACAGGCGATCAGTCCGTCGCCCTTCTCGTACCACAGGCGCTGAACGGAGGTAATCCATCGTCCCTCATTGGTCTGGTACGGAGCTTGTGGGAGTGACGCCTCAAGATCCCGAGTTCCCTCAGGGGCTCGAAGCAGAAGCGTCCACGAGTTCGGAACCAAAGATCCGCACAGAGTTCGCGGGTTCGCGGCGCACCCCGTCAAAACGACCGCAAAGGCCAAGACGCCGGCCCGCATGACGCTTGGGCTGAACGCACCGGCCGCCGACACCACGTTTTCGTGCTTGGGCCGCAACCCCTTCCGTTCAATGACCCCAAACCCGCCATCTCCGCCGTGCCCTTCACCACCGCTTCCGCCCCAGGGGTCGCTCTGGTTACCACTGTGCCTGTTGAGATCGCCATCGCTGCTCGGTGGCGGTTTCCAAACCGTTGTTGAGTTTCTCAAAACCGCCATGACGAGGATCGCGCCAACAACAGGCACCACCCAGATCAGAACCATCTGCGCCGCCTTTTGAAACCGCGATTCGAAATCAGAACGAAGGAGCATCGAAGTAGCGACGACATTCAGTATTGCGGCCAAGACCAATGCTGTCGATGCAAGTATGGTGGCCACTTTTCCGCTCCGCCCGTGAGGGGGAAATGAACTGATTGTACTTCAGTGATCTTGCCGATTCCCAGCTGTGATCCAGCCATCGCACTCTGCGGCGAACGGCACACAAAGTTCATTAAGTTCGGACTGGGCCGCAACAACACCCTCATGGGTGGCCAGCATGGTCTTGGCGCAATAGATGCTCACCGAGCGGCTCTCGTCGTCTACGAAGATGTCGGGGATATAGCCTAGTGCCGCGATTCTTTCCGCAAGTGAACGTGCCCGCTCGACATCCGGAACATCGATCGAAAACTCAATCTTCATGGGTAGGGACATGTCAGCGCCATGCTCCGCGACTCGCCTGAGGGCGTCGCCGTCATCGTCGTTCGGATAGTAGCTGTGCATGTCGTGTAATTATTCGCTATGCGACCGCAACGTAGTGAAAGGCGCGGCCGGTGTGTCCCATCATAATTGTGCACTCCCGGTGTCTCGGCGGGATTCATCCAATGTCGACGTTAGCGTACCGCAGGCAAACGAATCACTGCTTCATGGCACGCACTCGACCCTCCAACCGCCCGAAGACCCGACCGTCATCGGGAACCAGCCCAACGCAAGTAACACACGGAAACCGGCATCTGATGTGAGACGCAGAATTCCAGCAGCCGCCGTTGATTGTCTTGCAATCGATCACCGGGGCCTTTCACCTCGATCATTCGATACCGCTGCTCCCCCGGCCAGAATTGCACCAGATCCGGAAATCCGGCACGGTTCTCCAGAACATCCCGCGCGATCCATTCAAACCAGAGGCGCAGATGCGCGGCCGGAAAACACCGCAGCGCACGGTCGAGGAGCTGCCGGCTCAAAGCCCCCCAGGCGACAAAGGGAGATTGGATACCGGCTTTGGCAGCGAAGTGCTGCCGGATCGTCGCCTTGTATTGGTCGGACCCCAGCTCCGAAAAGCACGCCGCGAATTCCCGCTGCCGACGTTGATAGAAGTGCCCGCTCGACAGATCCGCCGGCCCATATTGAAAATCGTGAAAGAACGCACCCGGGATCGGCGCGAAAATCGCCTTCCAGCACAGCAGGCCGAACAGCGAATTGACGAGTGCATTTTCCACGTAGTGAATGGTCGTGTTCCTGGCGGTGTTCCTGTCGGCCTGTTGCGAAAGTAACCCGCGAACGAGGTATTCCACGGTGCCATCGTTCTTCGGCGTGTCCACGGTGACCTCGAAGGTGGGAATGCTCCCGGGCGCATGCGGCTTCGTCACCGCGACCCCGAGCTTGCGGTTCAGGCGCGGCAACAGTCGGCGCAACTGCTGGCGCTCCGTCTCATTCTCCGGGCTCTGCTGTGCGGCAATACAAAGATCACGTGCCATTTCCCATTCAAGAGCACGCTCATGCAGACGAATGATGCGCAGGCGTGCGCCGCGGTGCGTACAGGCCGATAGCACGACCAGCGCGGAAGCGGCATCGCCCCGCTTCTCATGGGCTCTGCCCACCTGAAACAGCAGTTGCTGCCGTCGCTCCTCCAACCAGGCGCAGTCGGCTATGGGTGGCGGGACGCCTGCAATGATGGCGTCCAATGGCACACCACCTTCAAGCGACTGCCGACAGCGGTAGAGTTGCAAAAACGCATCGATCTGCGCCCGCGTGCGAAACGCCAGCGACTGGAGCGACGCGGGGATTTTCTCGTAAGTCAGCACGCCGAGCTTGGTCAGTACAAATTCGGTCCATTCTTGGTGGAAATTGCCAAAGAACAGCAGCCGAAACCGTTCGCAGAGGGGAGCCACCGTCAGCTGGTAAACTCCATCCGTCGCTTCCGGACACCAGGCGGAAAACGGAAGAGACTCGGGATGCTGTGCGCGCAGGTAATCGATGAGCTCGAATTTCTTGAGCCTGCCAAAGGTGCGCGACAGAACAAAATGATGGATCAACTCGGCCTTGGTCAGCAGTGGCTGCAGTTGCTTCACATCAAGGGAGGGATCGGATTCGACCCAGCCCGCATCGAGGAGAGGCGCCATCGCCGCGGCGGTGTCACCGATTTCCGTGTAGTTCAATCGGGTAAGACGAAAAAATACGCCGCGGCGCATGACCATGCGCACGAGCAAGGCGCGGGGTGCTTGTGGGAGTGCTCCAAAGTGGACAATGAATTGCCGTTCCTCGGGAGATAATAGCTCTGCGTAGCGCGCCTCGAGCGACGCCAACACGGTTTGAAAGTTATTGAGATAATAAAGAGGATCCGGCAGCGGCGCGCGGAGCGGGACGTGGGCCACCCGCGGTTTCTCGACTTGAGCTTTGTACGCCATAAACACCTGTCATTGCCCTCAGCCAGAGACGAGATTGTCGATCCGGAATTCGCGTGCCATAGGCGCGGATTGTTACTGCAGGACAGGGTTGCGTCCATCCAGTACTCGAGCCGAACAACTACTGTATGAGTCCGACCATCGCCGCTCAAGGATTGAAAGTGCCGGCTTTGGAATGATTGCCATCAGTCACAAGAAAAGGACGCCGGTGACCCTCACGGTGACCCTCACGGTTACCGCTACGGTAGCCCTCACGGTGGCCCGTCGTATACGCGACCAACATTGAGTACAATGACATCGAGCAATCTAACAAACGGAAATGGGTGCCTAACAACTGCATGAACAATTCAAACTCGTCTTCTAACCCAACATCTTCACGTGCCATACTCAAGCTAAAGCTTAACGCGCGAACGTCGGCAAGAGAAAGCAAGACACTGCCTCTTCCGCAGGCGCATAGCAAAACGAATCTAAAGCCCGGTGCTCACTGGTCCGACGAATACAAAGAGCGCATGCAAGCGGACATGGACAGGCTTCTCCGGTAAGGGGCCATTATTTGTCGGGCCGGCCCAATCACACATCCTTGTGTTCGGCCGGCGACGGCGAGTCAAAGGCGTGACTTCGACTCGCCTCCCGGCCTTCGGCCGTTGCCGCATCCGTGCGGCAAGTACGCGCCCCGCGCGTATCCTCCCCTCTCTCCTCGACACCCCAGCCCTCCCCGCACCCCTGGAGGGGCGGGGGGGTCGATTCCAAGTCCCATTTCTTTTCCGTCGTCTTGATTGCAGGTCCGCGTGCCAGGCGTTCAGCCTGGCGCCGCGGCCTGCTTCCGCCTCGACGAGATTCCCGGCAGGAAATCATTTTCCTCTGCACTCCAATGCCTCGAGTCGACCCCATGCGGTCGTTCACGACTGTCAGCTTTCTGGGAGCAGCAAGTGACGAATCCTTCCCTTTGCACGAACATAGGTAGGAGCCACGCGCAAAACTTGATCTACGTGAGGCAGGGTGCTTGTTGCATATGGCATCTTCGCCGCCGGTCATGGTGACCAGCCATCTATCTATTAGTAGCTCACCCGGTTTGTTTCTTTATTTGCCAACTTCTAGGTCAACACATACAACGTGTTCGACAGCATCCATGGCCGCCTTGGTCACTCTGCCCTCCCGAGGATATGGATTCGGGGGCCATGCTTCCAACTGCCAAAATGTGCCCCAGGAATTGAACTTCACTTGGCTACGCGGGACGCACCAAAAATCCTGCTTCGGATAAGTCCGACCATCGATCTTGATATCGACTGTCGTATCCGGCGGCCGCAAGTGGAGCGGCCGCGCCGGTGGTGGCGGACGGTCACGATGTATGCTGGCCTCGTCGACCAGTATGTACTTAAACCCCGGCATGGCGTGCCATGGCCGTTTAGCCTCGACAACTTGCGCGCAAAGCGCTCCAACGATCAGGACCAAGAGATTCGCGATTCTAAGATTCACAGTCATTTGTCCTTGAAAATATCGCTCACTCGGTCCGCCTTGACTGTCAAGCACGGTGGACACGCGGCGCGAACGGACGGTTGCTGGGCACTGCGGTGGTACGCCGCTTTCGACCCTTAGGAGTCGATGGTGAGCGGCAGCTATCGGGCGGCGCAACGAATACAGCGAACTCTATCACCAGTATTTAATTACCATGTACACCATGCTCCCGATAATAATTGCCGCACCCCACAGCGCTCCAATGTCACTTTGATCGTTATAGCTCCAGTCACGATCGGGTCCGGGATTGTTGTTGCCAAAGTTCGCGGACAGACCCCGGCTCCGTCGATGACAGTAAATGGAAAAATAAATACCGAACGCAAAGATGAAGGCTGACGCTAGGAGACTGTTCTTCGAGAAATGCGCTCGCCAACAGAAGAGCAATGCAAGGATTGTCACAATCGACGGAAACGCAAACGACACAAACCGCAACATCGCTTTCACCCGTGGGTCTGGGTCCAAATCCGGCTCCAATCCTGTTGGATCAACCAAGCACTTGCCCTATCATCTTACCGCAGCCCGGGAATGCCCGCTTTGCGGAAAGGATTTCAGCACTGCCAGCGCCTGGTCCTGGCCGAGTAGCGCCGCGGACGGCCGCTGCGATCGGCCCACTGGCACGCCTCGACCGTTCCTGCCTGTCACGAAGGTCGGCGATTGGACGGGACAATCGGCCTTGCATGCGCGAGTCTTGCCGACTA
>Ga0179596_10000043_pt1 | contig 155578 bp, 147 predicted proteins | sample CZODoug1_1_08_16_FD_155494 | JGI IMG/M metagenome (GOLD analysis project Ga0179596, IMG submission 155494) | Vadose zone soil fungal communities from Angelo Coast Range Reserve, California, USA - CZODoug1_1_08_16fungal (Illumina Assembly) | ecosystem: Environmental > Terrestrial > Soil >... | reverse complement strand
GCTTTTGCCAGGAAAAGGCGGAGTCCGTCCAGGGTTCCTGCGAGGCCGATGCCGTTCATTAAGAGGAGGAGGGTATCGAAGTCGCCGGCATTCGATGATCCGGCTGACAGCCCGGAGTCGGGCGATGCGCCGCCCAGCGCGAAGAAATCCTGGCAGAGGATCTTTTTCACACCCCGGCGTTCCATGACGTCGGCGGCTTTGGGGGAGATATCCAGGGCTGTGATATCCAATCCCATCTGTTGCAGGATCAGGGCATGGCTCCCGGCGCCGGCCCCAATGTCCAGCACCCTACCCCTGCATTGCTGCAGGGCGATCCATTCCAGTTCCGGCATGTCTTCTGCTTCCCGGAAATAGACATCCACCGGCATTTCTTCCCTGGGTCCATATTTATTATTGACCCATAATTTGCCGGTGGATGTCTTGTGATAATAAGCTGACAGGGCTTCGCCCAGCACATCTTTCATCATTTCAGTCCCACTCTTTTTTTCAATTCTGTGATGGGCATATCGGTCTGGCGGCCTATTGGCTTTCCATCCCTGTATGTAATGACTTTCAGCATCGAGGCGTCTTTGGGAACGGATAAGGGGCTGCTGTATTTCGGATAAAAACTATCGGGATTGGAATTGTCGAAACTATAATAGATATCCAGTCCTTCTACTTCCGTGGAAAGCCCGATGGACAGGGAATCATTGGCTTTGTCGTCTCTTTTTGGTACGAAGATCGGGTCGAACATAGAGCGGGCATATTTTACCTGTTGTACATCCATTCTTGCAAATTGCGCCTCTGTTCTTCTGGCGAAGCTATTCCAATCCTTTTTACTCTTAGGTGACCAAAGGCATTCTGCTACGGCGAGGCTGCGGGGCCAGATCATATATTGCAGGTGGCGTGTATTGTAGACTTGTTCTGTCCAGAGGTTGGCCTGTCCGCCTTTGATCAGTTTGGGGTCTACGCTATCGGGAACGGGTTCGAAGGAGTAGGCTGTCTTCAACCGGAGGGTGGCGTATACCGGGGGTTCCAGGACGGCATCGCCCTGCATATAATCCAGGTAGACGAAGGTGGTGGGGCTCATGACGACCTGGTGGCCCAGCTTAGCTGCCGCAATTCCGCCGCTTATTCCCCGCCAGCTCATGACGGCTGCATTCGGCGCCAGGCCGCCTTCTAATATTTCGTCCCAGCCGATTACTTTTTTTCCTTTGGATTCGACGATCTTTTCGACTCTTTTTTCAAAATAGCTTTGTACTTCTTCCATGGTCTTGAGACCTTCTTTCTGCATCAGCTGTTTAACGGCGTCGCTTTTCTCCCAGAAGTTCTTGGCGCATTCGTCTCCGCCGACATGAATATAACCGAATGGGAAGAGGCCGGCAATTTCGGTGAATACTTTATCCAGGAAGGGATAGATCTTTTCATTGGCGGGGCAGAGGGTATTATCTACGAGGGCGATGGGGCCGGGCCAGTCCATGAATTTCTCTCCGGAAATAACACGGTATTTATCGGCGCCTTCTGTGCAGGACAATTCGGGATAGGATACGATGGCTGCCATGCTATGACCCGGCACATCTACTTCAGGCAGGATATCGACGAAGCGGTCTTTTGCATATTTCACCAGTTCCCGGATATCGTCCTGTGTATAGAAGCCTCCGTTATCGCGGGGCTCATCGGGGGTGGGTGCGGAGAAGGTGCCGAAAGTACCCACCCGTTTTGTGCTCCAGGCTCCTACTTCGGTTAGCCGGGGAAGGCCTTTTATCTGGATCCTCCAGCCTTCGTCATCGGTCAGGTGGAAATGGAGCAGATTATATTTGTATTTGACCATTTCATCGATGAAGCGCTCAACCTCTTCTTTGGTGAAGAAGTGGCGGGAGACATCGAACATGAGCCCTCTCCATCCGAAGCGGGGGTAATCGGTGATCGTTACGCAGGGCAGCTGCCAGTTTACGGCGGATAGTTTCTTAGCGCTTTCGATCTCTGCGGGGAAGAGCTGCAGCAGGGATTGGATGCCATAAAAGAGGCCGGCCGGCTGGTTGGCGCGGATTACGATGTTTTTGGGTGTGACGGTCAGGCGGTATCCCTCCGCTCCCAGAACAGTATCCGGTATTTTGTTCAGGGTGAGCCGGATATCGGCAGTTCCGGCCGCATGTCTGGTGATCATTACGTTGTAAGCGGTAGGAATGCTCAGGTCTTTTGCGAGATCTTTTATGGCTTGTGCCAGGGCTGGTTGATCAGGGGCTTCGATGGTAATATTCTTTGGCAGGACAAATGTTCCCGGATCTACCTGCAGGCTGACCGGTGCAGGAATAAGGGAGATCGGGGCGGTTTTTTCCTGGGAAAATGCCTGTAGCAGGGAGAACGGGATCAGAAGAGCAAGGAGTATTTTCTTCATAGCGTGAAAAGCTTATTTATTTGATGGATGAATGCGATATAAAAATAGAGTCGGTTTCGAGGAGGAATTGTAACCTCCTTTTGTCGCTTTTTTTTTATGAATATAAGATACAAGGGTTAATAAATGTCCAGGATGGGTAAATTCATGGAATTGAAATGAATGGAATCGCCTGTCTTTTTATGTTCCAATGCTTTGGCCAGGGGTGCATGAGGGGATAGGAAGTAGATCGTTTGCCCTTCAGTCAGTTGTTTGCCCAGGCCTGCCGCAATAAAAAAGGCGATTCCCGGGCAGCTGATAAAGGCTCCGGAAGTTGCGGCCGGATAGACAGCCTCGACGTTTATTTGATGAAGGGTCGCCTGCTCTTTAGCATGTTCCGCCAGTTGACGGGCATGCATGTCTTTTTGCAGATGTCCCATGGCCCGGGAGGTCTCATATTTGTCTCCGGCGGAGCTTTTTTCTTCCTGGTTGGCTGCCTGCTGTGCCTGTTCGATCGATTCCCGGGCGGCGGTGATCCGTTGTCCGATCAGGGAGAGGGCGAATTGCTTCAGCTTATTTTTAAACTGTATTTTTTCGGGATCAGTCATAATGAATTCCAGCAAAGAATTCATGTAAATGTAATTCTTTGCTGGAATATGTCTAAATGTCGGTGAACATCGGCCTATGGGCCTTGTTCACAATCGGGCTCCACCCGATTATGGGGGCCTGCTGTTTGCACTTTTACTTTTAACACGACTTTTTTTACCGGAGAGGGCTGTTGGCAGAAGACTTCGGGCTGATGAATATCCGAGGGGAAAAAGATAATGAACTGTCCGGCTTTCAGCGTGAGGTAACTGATCTCTTCTTCGGGCAGGGAATAGAAGGAGACATCATTTTCCGGATGATAGGGTGTCGAAGGGGTTTGTCCATTCAGGGGGGCATATCCGAATTTTTCCGTGCCGGAGATGACGAGCTGGATATCTGCATATACTTCGTGACTTTCGGGCTCGCATTCCGAAGAGGGTTTGGTGGTAAATTCGTTTACGATGGCGAAGGCGTTATCGCCGTCTATTTCATATTTACCGGGTTCCATTGGGGCGAAATCGGTTGCCAGCGCATAGTTGATTGCTTTCGTAAAATACGGGCTGATTATTTTGTACCAATGTAATTGGGACAGGGTGGACGTGATCATAGTGCTGGTATTTGGTCAAAAATAGGCACTAAAGACTATTTCGTTTTAAAAAAGAATGCAGGGCTTGATTGAATAGTTCAGGCGCTTCCATATTCGGCAGGTGGCCGCAGGCCGGGATACAAACGAGGTCAGCGTTAGGGATGGCGCCCTTCATCAGGGAGGCAACGGGTAAGGGGGTAAAATAATCGTCTTCTCCTACGATGATCAGGGTCGGTATGCGAATAGAGGGGAGGATGGGTAAATGATCTCTTCGCTCTGCCCGGCCCCGGTGTGCGGCGGCGGCTCCTTCAGCCCGGGTGGTGCTCATCATCTCGTATAAATGGGCGACCATTGCAGCTTGAGTCCTGGATGTTCCGGCAATGTATTGGTGAAGGGTGAGGTCAGTATGTTGTTTCATTCCGTCCCGCAGGATTGTTTCGGCCAGCTGCAGGCGTCTGGAATAGCTTTCGGGGGTCTCGGCCCTTGCATCTGAATCTGCGATGATCATAGCTTTTACTTTGCCGGGGAAGAGCCGGTAAAAATCCAGTACGATCTGTCCTCCCATAGAAAGTCCGCAAAATACGGCCTGGTCGATATGTAGTTCGTCCAGTAAGTGAGAGATATCCAGGGCCATTTCATCGAGCAGGGTCTTGGGGCCGGCGCATTCACTTTCTCCATAGCCCCGGAGATCCGGAATTATTAAACGATGGGTTGTTGAAAAATACCCGGACTGGTATTTCCACATGGATCTGTTAAAGGGGTGACCATGGACGAAAACGATGACATTGGTGTTTTCTTTTCCCAGGTCGTCATAGGTGAGCTTAATTCCTCTTATGTTGGCTACCGGCATTTTTTTGCCCTAAAATTAAGGAGGGATACGGGATGAAAACAGAGGCAGATTTGGGGATTTTTGGGGGATCAGATGGGGGCTGTGATTCTTCCGGTTCCCGGGGAACGGCGATTCTTGCGGGCGAGGAGCGTCCTATTTGTTGGCACTATAGACCCTGTTCAGCCTGTAACACTTATAAGAGTTGTCATACGCATATAAATCGTTATCCGTCCTGAATTGGGTCTCTACCGCCTTGTCAAATGCCAGGTTATCCCGAAAGGCCGCTTTCAGGTTGTCGAGGGTGAGGTCCTCGATTTCCGAGGCGGCATCTTTACTGAAGTAATATTTTCTTGTCAGGACATGGCCTTTACTGACAGGGGTACAGACAACCAGGTATAGAAGGATGGTTTCGCCTGGATTTAATAAAGTATAATATCCCTCGTTGTAGATTCTGACTATCGTTCCTTCGCAGGACCGGAGGGCATATACATCCCGCGCATTCATCTTATAGTGATGGCCCATTTGATTGACAAAGATGTATTTGCTGTTCATGACATTTTCTTCTGCCGTTCCGGACCTGGGCCGGCCGTCTGTGGCGGGAAGGAATTTGCCGGCGACAAAGTCATTGGCAGTGAGATAAACCCCGCTGCACTCTATCTGGGCTATAGCAGTCGATACGGTAAAAAGGTACCCTATCAATGCGATGAGGCGTAGCCCGGGTTTGAATATAACCGAGGCTCGCTCCGGTGGAGCGAGACGAAGGTTACGGGCGCAGCCCCATGGCCGAGAAAAAAGGGTCCAAGCCGGAAGATAGCCCCAAAATAGCCGAATAATCAATGATTTAAAAGGAGCAAGGAAACTTCTTGTAACCTGTAACGTAATATGTTATATTTGTAAGTATGATCGTCAGTATTCAGCACAAAGGATTAAAGCGCTTTTGGACAAAAGATGATGCGTCCAAGCTGCCGCCCGATCAAGTCGAAAAGAGTAAAGATATTCTAACTTTATTAGACGCTGCTGAAAAAGTGAGCGACATGAACTTTCCCGGGTCAGCCCTACACCCTCTTAAAGGGGATTTAGTTGGGTATTGGTCGGTGACCGTCAGAGCCAATTGGCGGATCATCTTTCAATTTGAAGACGGTAAAGCGTATTTAGTCGACTACCAGGATTATCATTAAAAAGGAGTTTGTTATGCTAAAAAAAGGAATGAAACCAACACACCCAGGGCGGGTTTTAAGAAACCTGTATATGGAGCCGCTTGACTTAAACAATGGTGACGCTGCGGAAAATCTCGGCATTACTCGCAAGACGCTGTCCTTGCTCTTGAATGAGCACCAAGGCATCAGTGCGGAAATGGCCTTGCGTCTGGCAAAGGCTTTCGATACCACGCCGGAATTATGGATGAATATGCAGCGTAACTATGATTTGTGGAATGCGGAGCAAAAAGTGCCGCTTGCAAAAATCAAGCATTTTCGCCGTATCAAAACGATACCCGCCGAAACAGTTAATCTGAAAAGAAAGAACCTAAAACCCGCAATGAGTCAAGCCTGACCTTGCAACAGAGTAAAATACTATAGATGTATTTTTTCTTTCCACGGCAAAAAACATCTCTCATTACATGACAGAATAAATAAAGGGAATCGCTTATCAGCCTCCCTTTGGTCGAAATGATCTAATCAAAAGTCTTAAAACTTCTGGCCGCCATAGGGCACTGACATTGTTCCATTACCCTGGAAATCAAGTGGTGCGAGGTGGGATCGAAACCGCCCATAAAAGGGGTTGAGTCCTTATTAATATAAGAGGAATTGTCTTTTTTAGAAGCGTGAGCCGATTAATTCTCCTAATCGGCTCATATTTTCCCTATATTTGAGCCGAATAAATGCTGTAATCGGCTCATGATACGCTATAGCTGGCAACAAAAGGATTGGCCAAACTTTACCTATTCTCTTCAAAATGTTGAGGATGATCTCTTTCTCTTTGTGGAAAAAGCAGGGAAAGTGACTGGTATTTTGAATGCCTTACCAGAAAACACACAGATCGAGGCCATTGTTGATATGATAGTTTCCGAAGCCATCAAAACTTCTGAGATTGAAGGCGAGTATTTGAGCCGAAAGGACGTTCTTTCCTCTGTTAGAAAAAATCTGGGACTGGTTAGCAGCCCTGATTATATCACGGATAAAAAGGCCATAGGAATCAGCGATCTGATGATTGATGTTCGCAATACTTTCAAAGAAGAACTTACGGAAGAAAGGCTATTCGCCTGGCACAAAATGTTGTTTAAAGGAGGAAAAGGGATCGAGATCGGTATGTGGCGAACGCACGAAGAACCGATGCACGTTATTTCGGGAGCAATGGGCAAGCAAAAAGTGCATTATGAAGCGCCGCCTTCAAAGAAGGTACCTGAAGAAATGAAACAATTTATTGAGTGGTTCAACGAAACTGGGCCGGGCGGAGCAAAGGAAATAAAGAAAGCGCCGGTCAGATCGGCTATCGCACATCTATATTTTGAAACAATACACCCATTTGAAGATGGCAATGGCAGGATCGGCCGAGCCATTGCAGAAAAAGTACTGGCGCAAGGAATGGGACGGCCGATCCTTATGAGTCTTTCCCGGACTATAGAAGCGAATAAGAATGCCTATTACGGCGCTTTGGAGAAGGTTCAACGCTCTAATGAAATAACCGAATGGGTAAATTATTTTGTAAAGACCGTCTTAGCAGCGCAGACAGAAGCAGAGGAACAAATTGATTTTACGCTTAAAAAAGTAAAATTCTTTGACAGGAATAAAGACCGGCTGAGTGAACGTCAGTTAAAGGTGATCAAGCGGATGCTGGATGAGGGGCCTAAAGAATTTGAAGGCGGCATGAATGCGAGTAAATACGGTTCTCTGACAAAAATCTCAAAAGCAACAGCCACCAGGGATTTGCAAGACTTGTTGGAGAAAAAGATTTTTATCGTTATTGGGGCAGGGCGTAATACGAGGTATCAGATTGATCTTTGATTGCTTGACCTATGCTTAACCCAATAAAAAAGCAGCTACGTTTTACTCGTAACTGCTTTTTTATCTGGTGGAGTGGGCCGGGGTTGAACCGGCTATACATGAATTTTCAATCCTTTGGTCGAAGTGATCTAATCAAAAGTCTTAAAACTTCTGGCCGCGATAGGGCACTGACATTGTTCCATTACCCTGGAAATCAAGTGGCTTTTTTCCGGGTCTGCATTCAGACAGTCAAACTCTACTTTAAGGTGCTCCGAGCCGGAGATTTTTTTCATAAGACTATCCAATGCCCTGTGTTTTCCCCTGCTCTTTTGCGGATATCGATTAAACCTCTCAAAATTCTAAATAAGTCCGGTTTGCGTTGCACTTCGTCAATGATGAGAAGCTGGTTTTCAAACCGCCGTAAATAACCTTCCGGATCACTTAATTTGCTAAGGTCTGTATCCAATTCCAGATCGAGATAAGAGGCCTTTTTATCAAGCCCTGCTTCGCTATTTGAAAAGCAAGCGTTGTCTTCCCTACCTGCCTGGGGCCGACCAAGGCGACGACAGGCAGGTAGGGAAGGGCATTGGTAAGGTTATGTTCAAGATCACGAGGTATCATAATGGATTATGAAGGTTAAACATTCAAATATCAACAAAAATAGCCAAAAGCACGATAAATGAAAGTTAGACTTTCAAATTGCATGTTTTTGGCTATTGAAAATATTCCCTTATGCCGCCATTTAATATTGGATATACCTTAGATTCGGCAGTCAGAGACATTAATGATCTTGTACAACGTGGTATGTTAATAAAAGAGCCGGGCGGCGGCAGGTGTACAGCTATGTATTGTATTCTCAGGGGAGCGAATGATATATGTATTTATTCAATTTCTAAATCTAATTTGACTCTTTTGAGTGCTTTTCCAAGTATTCATTGATTGAATCCCTATCGTAAAGTGTAAAGAATGATCTTCCGGTCTGGCCTGAAAATACCGAATACGACCTTCATCCCTGAATTTCTGCAAAGTGGTCTTGCTGGTGAAGTGAAGTATTTTCTAGGATTTTTATATTATTTCTGATTTTTTTTAGAGCTTTTTTCAATAGACATTTTTATGTTTTTTACAAATTGAATAGATCCGTCGAATTTGTAAAAAAGCCTTGCTTTCCCGTCGGCATTGTAGAATATTTTAAGATGATGACTTGCTGCTGATGTTGTTTTCTTTGGCGTCGTGGAACCGCCATAAAATCCTTTGGCACGTTCTATTTTTTTCTTATTCATTCCCTTTTCTTCTTTCCAGCCAGCAATAGATGCAGAGGAATGAATAATTAAAGACGGCTCCTTTTCAAAGGATGGTGTAATTATGTATTTGTATAGAAATTCAGGGAAAGCGGCATCTCCCAATAGCTCTTTTAATTTTTTCAATTTTTTGGACTTATCTAAATCAGATTTAATTATGGCATTTGCCTTCGTTTTTTTCTTTTCAAAATCGAATAAAGAAAACCCCATTTCACCTTTATCAAAAGATACGGTACTTCTATCAATACTTGCTGAAGAAGCAGGGCTAATTCTTTTATCTGAGAGCCATACAGGAGAGCCATTGCCATTCATAATCGCGGCAATAGCTAATCTGTGAAAAACGAAACATCTGTGCCAGTCCGTATATAAAGTCTCCGGGATCGTCAATTCAAAATATTTTAGATAATCTCCGCGAGCGCCAAACATCCTAGCCCTTTGTATATAAGTGTCTTGCTGAATAATATGCCTAACATCACGTGTGAAAAACATTGATAAAAGATTATTAAACGTCACGCCTCTTGATACGATGTTCCCACCAATAATAATGGTAAATAGAGATTCCGGATTGGAAGCATCTTCTAGGTTTGAATTATTCCGATCGCTATTCAGAACAATGATATCAAATCTGCTCTTGTTTTTTATGATATACTTTACGATTTCATCTTCCCGTCCAGGATAATTCTTTTTTGCCGTGTTCCACAACTGTTCAACATGGGCTTTATAGTTATAATTGTTATCATCACTCAACTCTGTGAGTACCATCTCAACAGCTTTTTTATTATTCTTATGATCATCTTTTTTTCTGCTAGTATGAATCAGGAAACTAAAATTTAATTCTTTTTTTGTTTCATATAAATTGAGAAAAGTAACATTTACTATAAATCGAAATAATGCCTCTTTTATTTGCTTTGAGCTTTCTTCCTTTTCTGTTAGAAGATGCAACTTGAAGCCAATTGGTTTGTCGTCTATTGGAAAAAAAACATCTTGGCCGGCATATTTTTTATGAGGCCTGAAATAGACCCATTTTTCGTGATCATTTGCAAATGTGTTATTTAAATCAAGGCGAGCTGGCGTTGCAGTTACACCAACGTATAGACCGTTCTTACTCAATAGATCTTCTATGAGGGTATTAATTTTTGTTTTTTCCCCTTTGTTTATTTTCCCATTTGGGGAAGCATAATCTGCTTCATCATCAATTATGACTTTCTTGACAATATGCCCTAGCTTAGTAAGAAGCTTTTGTAGATCGCGGGAGTTTTTTTTGCAAAAGATGACAAATTCATTGTTGCCTATTTGTACCGCAGGGTCAATAATGTCATGGAAGACTTTGGGAAAAGGAGATAGTCCTGATTGCTTGAATCTTCGGAAATTTTGATCTAATAGATTAACACTGTCATTTAGTAAATGGATTATTATTTTATTTTTTTCATCAAGAAGCTTGGCCGTTAAGGCAATCATCATTTCTGTCTTTCCGCTTTGAGGATCTCCATATATAACAAGAGATCGAGCCCCTTTTCTTATATTTTCGAGTGTTTCTTCGACTGCCATCTTGATGGAGTCCGGCTCCTTATCCAGGGCAACTAAGGTTTCTAAACGTTTGCTGTAGCGATCTTTTAACTGAAAATCCGAATTGAATTTAGTGATATCAAAAAAAGATATAGTGGTCTTGTCTTTGATAATTGACATGGCAGCATTATTTAGTATGAAGAATAATTTCTTTAATTAGAAATAAATATGGGCGATAGCCCATTAGAGTATTAGTCTCTGAATTGTGATGTATTCTTATGTTGGATCTTTAAAGGGAAAAAGGCGGCGATGTGCTTTTTACGTATGCGGAAAACAAGATTTGTGTACATATTGCAGTTGGTTGGTTTTGGCCGACTAAGATAACAGGCTTCTATAGATAATCATATAAATATGGACAAACCCGGCTATTACTTGTATTAAAATATTTATTTATAGGACGAATGCTTGGATAGAGAATGGATGTGTAGCAAGTATGCCGAATGCATCTGCTGGGAGATTGTCGGCGGGCTAGATACGACTATCAAAAAAGGGAAAGAGATTTCAAGGGCAGGCATAGAAGCATAAAAAAAGGCCACATTGCTGTGACCTTTCTTCGTGGTGTGGGCCGGGGTTGAACCGGCGACACATGGATTTTCAGTCCATTGCTCTACCAACTGAGCTACCGCACCTGCTATCCCAAATTTTCATTGGGGTGGCAAAAATAGGACTTCTCGGGAAAATTGCGAAATTATAAGCCGAAAATCCTGAAAAAAGGTTTTTGTGGATTTTACATCCCATATTCACTCAAGAACTTGATCCGCATGATCTTCAGCTGCTCCCATGTGAAATTTCCTTCGGACAGTTCCTGCTGTGCTATCTGCAGGCTGCTGGTCTCACAGCTTTTGAAGTATTCGATGATTTCTTCCTGTTCATATTCATCCAGCATCTCATCGACGGCATAGTTCAGATTGAGCTTGGTACCGCTGCCGGCAATGGTCTCCATGTCCTCCAGTAAAGCGTCCATGCGGAGGTCTTTATTTTTGGCAATGGTCTCCAGCGGGATCTTTTTATCTACCTGCTGGATAATATAAACTTTATTAACGCTCTTGTTCACCACGCTCTTCATTACGAAATCATCGGGCTTCTCGATATCATTCTCCTCTACGTATTTGGCGATCAGCTCGATAAAAGGCTTGCCATAACGAAGGGCTTTACCCTTACTTACGCCCTGGCATTTTTCCAGTTCCAGTGTTGTCGTGGGATAGAGGGTCGCCATATCCTGTAAAGAAGTTTCCAGGAAGATGACAAAAGGGGGCAGGGCTTTCTTCTTAGCTTCTTTCTGACGCAGTTCCTTCAGCAATTCGAACAGCTTCTCATCCGTGGCGGTGGCGCCGGCGGCCTCGGTTCCTTCTTCTTCGTCGTCTGCATTGGCCTCTTCGAACAGGTTGTTGAGCACGATTCTGAAAGAGCCGGGTTTCTTCAGGAAATCCTCTCCTTTCTTCGTGAATTTCAGCACCCCGTATTCTTCGATATCTTTCTTCAAAAGGTCTTCCAGCAGGAGCTGCCGGAGCAGGGAATTCCAGAAATGTTCCGGATCCCCTTTGCCGATCCCGAATTCTGCAATGCCTTCATGGCGGAACATCTGGATCTGGGGAGTCAGCTTACCTGTCAGGACATTGACAAGATACCCCGTGGCAAATCTTTCATCCAGGGCTTTGACCGTCTTCAATACCTTCACGGCATGCTCCTTTGCTTCTACCCATTCCTTCGGATGCTGGCAATTATCACATTGACCGCAATTCTCCGTGGTATATTCTTCCCCGAAATAGCTCATAAGCACTTTACGGCGGCAGACACCGGTCTCGGCGTAACCAACGGTTTCATTGATGAGCTGGGCGCCGACCTCGCGTTCGCTGAGGGGCTTGTCCTTCATCAGGTGCTCCAGTTTGGCTACATCCTTATGGGAATAATATAAAATACAATTTCCTTCCAGTCCATCACGGCCGGCGCGACCGGTCTCCTGGTAATAGTTCTCGATGGATTTAGGTATGTTGAAATGGATGACGAATCGGATATCCGGTTTGTCAATACCCATTCCAAAAGCGATGGTGGCTACGATGACCTGTACGTCCTCATTCAGGAAAAGATCCTGTCTTTCCGCCCGCAGCTTGCTGTCCAGTCCGGCATGGTAGGCCACGGCCTTGATACCGTTGGCCATCAGCATGTCGGCCAGCTCTTCCGTCGTCTTCCGGTTGAGCGTATAGATGATCCCGCTCTTGCCTTTATGTTGTATGATGTAGCGGACAATGCTTTTAATCGTCTGATCCTTCTTTATCTTAGGCTGGATCTCATAATACAGGTTGGGGCGGTTAAAGGAAGAGATAAAGATCTTCGGGTCACGGAGGCTCAGGTTCTTTACGATATCGCTCTGCACCTTGGGGGTAGCTGTCGCCGTCAGGGCGATCACTCCCGTACCCGGGCTGATCTGGTCCATCATTTCCCGTAATCTCCGGTATTCAGGGCGGAAATCATGTCCCCACTCCGATATACAATGTGCTTCATCTACGGCGAAAAAGGAGATCTTCAGGTCACTGAAGAATTCCATATTCTCCTGTTTGGTCAGCGTTTCGGGAGCGACATACAGCATTTTTGTATGGCCGTTGAGCAGGTCCTCATGGACTGCCCGGACCTGTTTCTTATTAAGTGTGGAATTCAGGAAGTGGGCGACGCTATCCTTACTGCTATAGCTGCGTACCAGGTCTACCTGGTTCTTCATCAAGGCGATCAGGGGGCTGACGATGATCGCTACCCCTTCGCTGATAATGGCGGGTAACTGATAACAAAGACTTTTGCCGCCGCCTGTAGGCATGATGACGAAAGTGTCTTTACCGGCTAATACGTTTTGTATGATCGCATCCTGGTTATCTTTAAAGGCGTCAAAACCAAAATGCTCTTGTAACTGCGCCAAAAGTTGGCTGGAAGCTTTTTCTTTAACGGGTTTGCTACTAATCGCCTTCGTTTTACTGGTAGCAGCTTTTTTAGTTGCGGTTGTTGCCATGCTCAAATGTTTTCCTCCTCACGATTTATCTAATCAAACTGATTTAAGATAATCAAAATACCCTGAACAGCCGGAAGTAATTATTCACGAGTTAGGATTAACAGCTTAATTAGGGCGTTCTGTGTTTTTAAAGGATGGCGAAGTTACACAAAAACAAGGGAAGGAACTAGCCGGTTATGTTAAAACTTGCCTATGATCCTATAAATATAAAGAAAAACAATATGTATTCATATGATTATTTTTAGCCTGATCTGACTGATTTTCAATAAACTAAATTGAAAATGATCCGATTTCTCCTCAATATGTTCTACAAGGCCTGAATTTTTCTGATTCTTATATAACTCTTTGTGAGCATTAGGGGATTTCCATCTGACAGAATTGAAAAAAAGGAGCATTACCGTTTTTAGGGTGGGTTTACTTCGAACCATAATTGATTCCAGCGGCCTTGAGTGAACGTACGGGGTTTAATGATTCATCGCCCAAGGGCGATTTAACGATTTTGGCGTACGTTTGCCAAATCTTTTATGAGCACGGGTAAAAATATCATTGCGATAGGGAAGAATACCATCCGGATGGAAGCTGCGGCGGTTGCTGCGCTGGAAGAGCTTTTAGACGATCAGTTCGAAAAAGCCGTGGAATTGATTTTTGCCTGTAAAGGGCGTTTAGTGGTGAGCGGCATTGGAAAAAGCGCTATCATCGCCCAGAAGATCGTAGCCACTTTTAACTCTACCGGTACGCCGGCTATTTTCCTGCATGCCGCCGATGCCATCCATGGGGATCTCGGGATGGTACAGGAACAGGATATCGTACTGATCATCAGCAAGAGCGGAGAGAGCCCGGAGGTTAAGATGCTGCTTTCGTTTATCCGGAATTTTGGCAACCCTCTGATAGGAATGGTAGGGAATTTGCAGTCTGTGCTGGCCAGGCAGTCCGGCATTGTTTTGAACACGACGGTCTCGCAGGAAGCTTGTGTCAACAACCTGGCCCCGACCAGCAGCACGACAACACAGATGGTGATGGGAGATGCCCTGGCGGTAACGTTGATGGAGATGCGTGGTTTTGGCAGTGAAGACTTTGCCAGGTTTCATCCGGGGGGTACCTTGGGGAAAAAATTGTATTTACGGGTACAGGATTTGTATATACACAACGAAAGTCCTTGTGTCGGTATCGACACGGCGCTGAGGGAAGTGATCATAGAGATCACTTCCAAACGATTGGGGGCAGCGGCTGTGGCGGATGATGAAGGCCGGCTGTTAGGTATTATTACCGATGGTGACCTTCGCCGTATGCTGGAAAAAAATGGAATGACAGAAGGGTTGAAAGCAAAAGATATCATGACCATTCATCCAAAGACAGTCGAAGCGGAAGCGCTGGCAGTCGAAGCGCTGGATCTGATGCGTACTCATGATATAACACGGCTGGTTGTTACCAGCGGCCGGCAGTATCTGGGCTTTATCGATCTGAATAATCTTATACGGGAGGGAATCATTTAACGGCAAGTAATAGTACTACCTGGTCATCGTGGCAGGAAACAGGCGGCAACTGTAATTCGGCAGCAAGTTTTTATGAACAAACATCATTATGTCGTAATTATGGCCGGGGGGATCGGCAGCCGGTTCTGGCCCATGAGCCGCCAAAATTATCCCAAGCAATTCCTTGATATCTTAAACACGGGAAAGACGCTTATTCAGTGGACTTTCGAGCGATTTGCCTCCTTTATACCCGTGGAAAACATCTATGTGGTGACTTCTCACGAATACTCGGATATTGTAGAGAAACAATTACCCTTTTTGCCGAAGGAGAATATCCTGGGAGAACCGTCCCGGAAAAACACGGCCCCCTGTATCGCTTATATTTCTTTCAAGCTTCAGCAGGCGGATCCCAAAGCATCCCTGATCGTAGCGCCGGCGGATCATCTGATACTGGATACAAAAGGGTTTAATAAAGTTTGCCTGGAATCGCTGAGTTTCGTGAATAAGCACAGTGCCTTTATTACCCTGGGGATCAAACCGACCTATCCCAATACCGGTTATGGATATATCCAGCATGAGCAACAGTCGGTCTCGGATAATGTCTATAAAGTAAAGACCTTTACCGAGAAGCCCAACCTGGAGCTGGCCCGGACCTTCCTGTCCAGCGGCGACTTCCTGTGGAATGCCGGCATCTTCGTCTGGCAGGTAAAAAATATCATCCAGGCTTTTGAGAAGTACCTTCCGGAAATGTATGATGTATTTGCGGCGGAGAAGGAGCGGTTCAATACGCCGGACGAAAAGAAGGCCCTGGAGCAGATCTACCCGCAATGTACTAATATTTCCATCGACTTCGGCATTATGGAAAAGGCGGATAATGTATATGTCATTCCTTCGTCTTTTGGCTGGAGCGATCTGGGCACCTGGAACAGCGCCTACGAGAACCTTGACAAGGACTACCTGGGTAATGCCGTAGCCGGAGACAATGTGGTGGTGATCGACGCAACCAAATGCATGGTGCATGCTCCCAATGACAAATTGCTTTTACTGCAGGGGCTGGACGATTTTATCGTCGTGGATACCAAGGATGTGCTGATGATCTGTAAAAGGGAAAAAGAGCAGGAGATCAAAGAATATGTGGCGGAGCTGAAAAGGAACAAAGGAGATCAGTATCTTTAAGGAGCGATAGCGGCTATTTGCCGGGAATGCGCTAAATTGTTGGGAGCAAGGCTCCGGCACATCAACTATGTATTCTTATCCCCTCCATACGATCTTATTTTTGGACATCGAAACGGTGTCGCAATATGCTGCATTCGAAGAGGTGCCCGATGAATGGAAAGACCTGTGGCGGCATAAGGCGGAATCCCTGAACAGGGATAAACAGCCTGTTTCCCCGGAAGATGTCTATGGACGAGCCGCCATCTATGCCGAATTCGGCAAGATTGTCTGTATCAGCTGCGGGATCATTTCCGGAACCGGAGCGGGGAAGAAGATTTCGTTGAAATCCTTTTACGGCGACGATGAGAAGATCCTCCTCTCTCAGTTCAGCGACCTGCTGCGCAAATGGGGTTCCGACCACCAGAAATATTTATGCGCCCATAATGGTAAAGATTTCGATTTCCCGTATCTGTGCCGCCGGATGATCATCCACGGCATGCCCATTCCTGCAGTGCTCAACCTCTCTGGTAAAAAGCCCTGGGAGGTACAGCATATAGATACGATGGAGCTCTGGAAATTCGGAGAGTATAAAAGCTTTATTTCCCTGAACCTGCTGGCCCACACGCTGGGGATCCCAACCCCGAAGGACGATATCGATGGCAGCCAGGTCGGCGAGGTATACTGGTCGCAGCGTGATCTGCCCCGCATCGCGACCTATTGCCAGAAAGACGTGATCACCGTGGCGCAGGTATATCTGCGGATGCACGGGGAGTCCCTGATCCAACCGGAAAACATAGAAATCAAATAATTCCTTAAAGAAAAAGAAAGAAGTCTTATGGCGTCTCCTTCGATCACCAGTAAGCTCCCCCGGGTAGGTACGACCATTTTTACGGTAATGAGCTCCCTGGCTGCGGAGCTGGGGGCCGTAAACCTGGGACAGGGATTTCCCGACTACCCGATGAGCGGGGAGCTGATAACCCTGGTCGAAGAGGCGATGAAAGGCGGATTCAACCAATATGCGCACATGAACGGGGTCCTGGCCCTGCGGGAGGTGCTGGCGGAAAAGGTCCACTCCCTGTATGGAACATCCATTGACCCTCAATCTCAGATTACTATTACTCCGGGCGGGACTTATGCGATCTATACGGCATTGACTACCATATTGCGTCCCGGTGACGAGGTGATCGTATTTGAACCGGCCTATGACAGCTATATTCCGAATATCGAGATCAACGGCGCCATACCGGTGCGGATAGACCTGCAATTTCCGGATTACCGGATCGACTGGTCGGAAGTGCGTCGCAGGGTCAGCCCCCGGACAAGGGCCATTATGATCAATTCTCCTCACAACCCGACGGGATCCGTACTGAAAGCCACGGATATAGAGGAATTGCGGGCGATTGTCCGGGGCACGGAGATTTTTATTTTGTCCGATGAGGTCTATGAACATCTTATTTTTGACGGCATCCCGCACCAATCGATATTGCGATATCCCGATCTGCTGGAAAGAAGCTTTGTCTGTTTTTCTTTCGGGAAGGTCTATCACTGCACCGGCTGGAAGCTGGGCTATTGCATCTCTTCTCCCGATCTGATGGGCGAGTTCCGGAAAGTACACCAGTTCAATTGCTTTAGCTGTCATACGCCTTCACAGGCAGCGCTGTCAAAGTTTTTAACGGACAAGGATTCTTATCTGTCCCTCGGCGCCTTCATGCAGCAAAAAAGAGACCGGTTCCGGGAGTTGATGAGCACCAGCCGGTTCACGCCCCTGCCTTCTTACGGGAGCTATTTCCAGTTATATAAATACGACCGCATCAGCGATGAAAGCGATAAGGACCTGGCCATCCGTATTACAAAAGAGTATGGGGTGGCGACGATCCCGGTCTCTGCCTTTTACCAGTCCGGGAAGGATGACAAAGTGATCCGTTTCTGCTTTGCCAAAAAGGAAGAGACCCTGGAAAAGGCCGCGGAAAGACTGATAAAAATTTAATAGAACAACCGATGACAGCATTTTTTGATGGCAGAGCCTGGGTTTCCAGCCTGCTCCTGTGCCGGCCGGACCTTCGCCGCTTCTCCCGGCGTCCCCGGATACGTCGCTGGTGGAAGATACCCGGGCCCCCCTGTCCTTATCTCCTCATCCCATCCATCTACAGAAAGGCGTGGATCTTACGCTTCGCATTCCATCGGGGTACGGGATCAGCATCGCGTTCGAAGGTCTGAGACGGCTGCGATTTCTGGCAAAAAGCCCGGACGGGCGCCTGTTCGCTACGGATATGTACAATACCAGCGATAATAAAAGAGGGCAGGTCTATATTTTCGAAAACTGGGACAGTACAGGACGAGCGTTCAAAAACATCCACACCTACCTGGGCGGCCTTCATAATCCCAATCAGGTGGCTTTTTACAGGGAGAACGGAAAGGATTATATCTATATCGCGGAAACGGGAACCCTTAGCCGGTATCTTTATAATGCCGGAGACACCCTGCCTTCCGGCAAGCCCGATACGATAGCCACCTTTCCGGATTATGGCCTGGGCTATAAATACGGCGGCTGGCATCTTACCAGGAGCCTCGCCTTCCATGATCATAAGTTATATGTAAGCGTCGGCAGCAGCTGCAACGCCTGCATAGAAAAGGAAGCCGTAAGGGCCTCGATCATGGAAATGAATCCGGATGGCAGCAACAAGCAACTGTTTGCTACGGGACTGCGGAACTCCGTCGCCATAAAATGGCGGGGTAACCAGCTTTGGGCAACGGGCATGGGACGGGACCTGTTGGGTCCGGATAAGCCGGAAGACCTTTTTCAAAAAGTGGAAAGAGGGAAATTCTATGGCTGGCCCTATTATTTTCAATACCGGGATAGCATATATGCCGATACGGCCCTGCAAAGAATGGCAAGGGAGCAGCACACGGCTATCCCCCTTCCGCCTTCTCCAGCCTGGTGTGGTTTTAGCGCTCATTCCGCTCCCCTGGGCTTCGATGATTTCGAAGGCTTTGATGATCCGGCATTCAATAAATCCATTCTGATGGCATTACATGGTTCGACCACCGTGTCCAGGCAAAGGGGTAATAGCATCGTGAAGATAACAGGCCGGAACCGGTATACGCCGGTGGTAGATGGATTCCTGAGCGGGAAGACGGATAAGGATCGCAAGGGGCGGCCCTGTGATGTGCTTATGAATGACAGCCGTTCTTTCTTTTTTACGGATGATCATAATGGCGTCCTTTATTATATATGGAAGGCACAGAATGGCGGGTAAAAAAATTCCCGGAACAGTTCAGACAGGCGCTGGTGGAATTGGGAGTGCTTATTTAAGCAACTGATACGCGAGGAAGCTCATCAGATAGGCCAGCCCTGTCATATAAACCAGCTGAATAACGGGGATCTTCCAGCTGCGGGTTTCGCGGCGCACCACGGCCAGGGTGCTCATGCACTGCATGGCTAATACGTAGAAGATCATGAGAGAGACGCCGCTGGCCAGGCTATAGACGGGGCTTCCATCGTCCCGACGGGCGGATTGCATACGCTGGTGAAGCGTCTGCGGATCGGCGTCTTTCCCTCCTTCCACGCTGTATAAGGTAGCCATCGTTCCTACAAAGACTTCCCGGGCGGCAAAAGAGGTGATCAGCGCTATGCCGATCTTCCAGTCATAGCCCAATGGGCGAATCACCGGCTCGATGGTTTTACCCAGGAGACCGGCGTAGGAGTTCTCCAGTAAGGCTGCCTGGTGTTCTTTATCCAGTTCGACGGCTTGTCCGGGATTTTGCCGGAGCTGCTGCTCATAGCGTGTGGTGGCCTGTTTCATCCGGTCGCCCGGCCCGAAGGAGCTGAGCGCCCACAGGATCAGGCTGATGACGAGGATCACCTTACCGGCATCCACGACGAAGATCTTGGCTTTATTGATCATGGTGACGACCACATTATTCCACCGGGGAGCCCGGTAGATGGGTAATTCCAGGATGAAAAAACTTTTTTCCTTCAGGTTGATAAACCATTTGGCTACATAGGACACGATCATCGCCATGACAAGGCCCAGCATATAGAGGCCCATCATGACGAGGCCTTGCAGGCCGAAGAACCCGAAAATCTGCTTCCGGGGGACGACCAGCGCGATCAATATGGTATAGACGGGCAGGCGGGCGCTGCAGCTCATCAGGGGGGTGATCAGGATCGTGAGCAGGCGTTCTTTCCGGTTTTCAATGTTCCGGGTGCTCATAATGGCCGGAACGGCGCAGGCAAATCCGCTGATCATCGGCATGACGCTCTTCCCATTCAGTCCTACCTTCCGCATGAGCTTATCGGTCAGAAAACTGATACGGGCCATGTAACCGGTGTCTTCCAGGATGGTGATCAGGCCAAACAGGATCATGATCTGGGGCACAAATACGAGAATACCGCTCATTCCCGCCAGCAGGCCGTTTACCAGGAGGTTGCTCCACCAGGCTTGCGGCAGGATATGGCCCAGCCAGCCGCCCAGCCGGGAGAAGGTCCAGTCGATGGCATCCATCGGAAACTGGGCGATCCAGAAGACACTTTGAAATAAGAGGAACAGTACGCCGATAAGGATGACATAACCCCAGCGCCGATGGAGGAAGAGGTTGTCGAGTTTTTCGGTGAAAAGGGTCTTCTGCAGGGGGTCGGGCTCTGCTACCGTATGCTGCATGATCTGCCGGATACGTCCATAGCGCTGCATGATCTCGTCGGCCTGTATGCGGGTATGATTAAAAGAATGCAGGCGCTCTATATTTTCGATTTTTTCCTGAAGGGGCTTCCGGAAGTCAAAGTTCTCGTGGTTGATCAGGTAATGAATGGCGGTGTAGTCGCTGATCTCTTTCTCCGGGAACAGCTTTTTTACGTCGTTGACGGCATCGGCCGCCAGGACATTGTTGCTGATAAAATCCCGGGCTGGCGCCTGGTGAAGCTGCCGGGCCCTTAATTCAATGATTTTTTTCAGTTGGGGAATCCCTTTATTCTTGCGGGGGTTGACGGAGACCACCGGAATGCCCAGTTCCCGTTCTAACCCATCTACATCGATCACGATCCCTTTTTGCTTAGCGAGGTCCATCATGGTGAGTGCGACGACCACCGGTATTTTCAGGTCGATGATCTGCGAGCAGAATAGCAGGTTTCTTTTCAGATTACTGGCATCCACCAGGAGTACGACCATATCGGCTTGTATGGGGTCCTGACCTAAAAGCACTTTATAGGTTACCCATTCGTCCGCTCTTTTGGGATAAAGGCTATAAGTGCCGGGAAGGTCGATGATATTGACGGGCTGACCGGGCGTCAGCTCACTCATGCCGGTTTTTTTATCTACCGTGACGCCGGGAAAATTGCCCACTTTCTGGTTCAGACCGGTCAGGGCATTGAACAAGGAGCTTTTTCCACTATTGGGATTACCTACTAAAGCAATATGAAGACTCTTTTTTTTCAAACTGGTATGACCCCTTATTCGAACCGGTCAAGTCTGCAAAAGTAATCTCTTATTGGTGATGGCGTTTACGAAATCCGGAGTTCCGGGATTTGTGATCGCTTTAGAGGCCGGGTTTTCGAGCGAAATCCCGAAAGGTGAACTTTCGGGATTTCGGGTCTCATGATGGGGCTGGCGTTTTAGAGTATGATCAGCTTCCCGTTTTCATAAAGGGGAAGAACATCGGCTCCATTGGGGGTCAGGCAGTACCGGATATCTTTTTCAAGACCGTAGTTGCTGAGACGGTGATAATGAGAGGCATTTTTATTCTTCATGAATTCATAAAGGTCTGATTTCGCCTCCAGGTAGAGGCTTTCGGCAATCTGGGAGGAGTCACAATTTATATAAAAATGCTGTTTTACCTGGTTGATAACGGCCCCTGCGAATAAGAGGTCTTCGATATTTACCCGGTCCTTCCAGGCTGCGCAGCCAAGAACGACCGGCTGGTTCTGGGAAAGCAGGTACTGGCAAACGGCGCTCAGGTTGGGAAAAGAGCCTGTTATGATCTGTCCTGCTCCCCTGTCCAGGGCCATATGCAATAATTTTGTGCCATTGGTGGTCGTGAGCACCAGGGTCTTTCCCCCGACAAATTCCCGGGGATATTCAAAAGGAGAGTTGCCATGTTCCAGCCCCTCTGCAATTTTCCCATCACGTTCGCCTGCCGTGATGCCGTCGATCTGTCTGCCCAGCTCGATACATTTGGCAACGCTATCCACGGGGATTACGCATTTAGCCCCATTGTACAAGGCGGTAGCGATGGTAGATGTAGCGCGAAGCACATCGATGATTACCACGATGGCGTGATTCAGGTCGTATAAATGCAGGAGAGCGGGAGATAGCGCCGTGTGTAAAACAGGTTTGGAATTTGTCATATCGGAATAATGGCAAATTTAGGGGCAATTATTTATTCAAAATAAATTTCCATTTTTCCGACTCCGCATATTCCTTGATCACTTTATTGCGAAGTTCCAGCAGGTTTTTCAGGTATCGGGTGAGGAAGAACTGGTTGACCAGGTGTCCCAGCTGACCATAAGGAGATTCGAAGTTAAATATATCTATCAGGAGGGTGCCATTGTCGATGGCTTTGAAATGATGTTCGTGCTTCAGGCTTTTAAAGTCTCCATCCATCATTTCATCCGTAAAGGAAAGCGGGCGTTTCAGGGCGGTGACTTTTGACCTAAGGATCCGGGTCTTCCACAAATGCCGGGCTTTCCAGGTCACCGTTTCATTGAGCTCGATCAGGCCGCTGGTAGTTCCTGCCACGGCTTCTTCAACCGTATGGGCCATTGACTTTCTGTGCAGATCGATGCTTCGGGAAAGATCGAAGACCCTTTCTATCGGGGCGGCGACAAAGGTTGTCAGGTGGATAGTAGGCATGACCCTAACAAGAAAAAATCATTCCAAGGTCGCTGGCGCCCTGAAAAGAATGAATATTTAATTAAAAGGGAGTTTTATGACCTTGGCTAAAAGGAGCTTATCGCGCACTTTGATATATATTTTTGTATCTATATGAGCAAAAACAGTGCTTACATAGCCCAGGCCGATGGCCTTACCCAGGGATGGGGACTGGGTGCCGGAGGTTACTTTCCCGATGATAGTGCCGGAGAAATCCTTGATTTCATAATCGTGCCGGGGAATTCCTTTGTCGATCATTTCAAAACCGATCAGTTTTCGGGAGACGCCATCCTTTTTTTGTTCTTCCAGGATACTGCTGGCGGTAAATTCTTTGGTGAACCTGGTGATCCAGCCCAGGCCTGCTTCCAGGGGGGAGGTGGTGTCGTCGATGTCGTTGCCGTAAAGGCAATAACCCATTTCCAGCCGCAGGGTATCCCTGGCTCCCAGGCCGATCGGCTTCAGGCCGACGGGAGATCCTGCTTCGAAGATCTTATTCCAGATAGTATCGGCTGCGCCGTCCTTATCTTCAAAATAGATTTCAATGCCGCCGGCTCCGGTGTAACCGGTGGCGCTTACGATCACATTGTCGACCCCTGCGAACCGACCCCGGACAAATGTGTAATATTTCAGGTTCAGGATGTCGATATCGGTGAGGGCCTGCATCAGTTTGGTTGCATTGGGTCCCTGTATGGCCAGCAGGCAGGTCTTATCGGAGATATTGTGCATCTCGGCCTGGTGGGTATTGTGCTTTGAGATCCATTTCCAGTCTTTTTCAATATTGGAAGCATTCACCACGAGCATGTATGCTTTATTTTCCTCCAGGCAATAGACGATCAGGTCGTCCACGATGCCGCCCTTGTCATTGGTAAGAGCGCTGTATTGAGCTTTTCCGGCCGTCAGTTTGGAGGCGTCATTCGTAGTGACCCGCTGGATCAGGTCCAGGGCTTTTTCTCCTTTCACGATAAATTCACCCATATGGCTTACATCGAAAATGCCGGCATTGGTGCGTACGGCCTGGTGTTCGTCGTTGATGCCACTATAGCTGATGGGCATATTATAACCGGCGAACTCCGCCATTTTAGCGCCCAGACCAATATGCTTATCCGTGAAAGGGGTACTCTTCATGTAAAGTGGTTTTGAGCGGCAAAAATAGAGTTTGCGGGGGAGATGGCCAAAAGGCGCCACGGGCGCCTGCCCCAACCGAGCGAAGCGAAGGTTGCGAGCGAGGAAAAGCGAGGAACGACGCTTTGACGAAGTTCTGCCATCATTAGAGCTGACCGGAGACAGACTTCAGTCTGCCTCCGGAAATAAGAGCAGACTGAATCCGAAGGATCCATGCAAGAGGCGCCTTGGCGGCCCAAAAAAAAGGGCCCCCGACCATTGTCGGCAGGGCCCATGTTCCAACTTCAACCTACATTTATTCAGAGTCTGAACATAGTCGATAAAAAATAAGTAGAGGATTCCGATAGGGGGCTTATAGCAGCGGTCCTTTTTATACGGACGGTATCTGTTTCTGTTTTGGGATGGGCGGGTGCTGCAGGACGTTTGTAACGATAGCCTCCATTATCGGGCTCCGGTTTCTCCTTTTTCTCCGGCTGTTCCGGGCGCTCGGATTTGCTATGGTCTTTGTATTCTTCTCCGCCCCCATCATCTTCTTTCTTGTTCCGGTCTTCCAATTCTGTATTTTTTTTATCCGTTCTGGAAAGTCCTTCGGTCGTCATGATATATTCGACATTGCTGGTCCAGGAGTAGGTGTTGCTTTCCTGTGCGTCCCAACCATCGATATTCACGTCCCAGTCGTCATCACGGTTTCTGTTCCACCGGATATGCCGGTTGTTAACCCTGATATTGAAATAGTTGTAGTCGTCGATATTGCTGTTCACCAGGATGCGTTTTCCAACGGGGATGGATATGTTGACCAGGACCTGCTGGTTACGGAATTTCTGACCCCTGAGAATGGTAAACCCATCCGGCAGCGACAGGAGGCTGTCGGTCTGGCTGACGGTGAAACGGACTTGTCCGGCGAGATCCCGGGCCATCTGGGAGTTATTACCATGGCTAAACTTTACCAGCTGCACGTGATAGTCGGAGTCGGTACTTTTCAGGAGGTTTACCCGTACGGTATTCAGCAGGAGGCTGTCATCGCTCAGATTGCTGAAGAGCCGGTTGCTATGCCAGTCGGTATCGAACCACCAGTCGCCATCGGAGTAATCATTTTTCCCTTCGATGGCTTTGACGATGAGCTTGCCATGCACCGGCTGGGTTATTTTGACATCTTCTTCCACATGCTGCCGTGCGCGAAAATTATTCATGATCATGCCGGCAAGGCCGATGAAGCAGAACAGGCCGATGACCCATAGGGTGGCGAAGGTATAGCCCAGGTAATGGCTGCGGGAGCGGACTCCCGTGATCCGGCGGATCAGCCAGGTGAGAAGGGCGACGACGGGAATCACGAGGAACAGGAAGAAGCTGGTCCAGGCGAGGAAGTTCTGCCAGAATCCTGACAGGATATAACTCTTGATCGTCAGGATCCCGTCTCCTCTGAAGGCCAGGCCTATCAGCACCATGATCAGAGAGAAGGCGATCAATCCGGCAATAAACAGGAAGAATGCTTTGAACAGGACTCCGATGGCGTGGCCGATTCCGCTACTGGTCCTCCGGGCTGCGGGGTAGGCTTCCGAAGCGAAGTTTTGTGCACCTTGTTTTACCTGTTCGCCGGTTTTTTGAAAGGTTCCTTTCATTTCCTCTCCCATGTCCTTTGCTTTTTTGGAAAAGGAGGAAAGGTCGTTTTTGATCGTATTCTTGATGGACTCGAGGTCTACTTTTTCTCCCCGCATTTCCAGCTTTTCAGAGGCTGAAGTGGCTTCGGGCAAAACGATCCACAACACGATATAGGTGATAAAGAGGGTGCCGCCGAAGCCGCCGGTGAAAAATACTTCCCCGTCAAAGTCGAACCAGACGTGCCGGAAAATACCGGAAATGACGCCCAGGATCATGGGCAGGGCAAAGATCAGGCGAGGGATCCAGACCTCGATGTGGAAATAAGCGGCCAATCCGCTGGATACACCGGCGATGATCCGGTTGTCGGGATTCCGGTACAGGCGTTTGCGTGCATTCGGCATCAGGGACCTGGTGGGGAGGAAGGCCCAAAGGATAATATATAAAAGGAAGCCCGTACCCCAGGCAAAAACGATCAGGACGAAGAGGATCCGGACAATGGCCGGGTCCATTTTCAGGTAGTTGGCCAGGCCGGCACAGACGCCGCCTAAGATCTTGTCGTTGTCAGCACGGTAGAGCCGGCGGGGCTCTTCAGCCGTAAAGGTTTCGGAGCTTTGCTGCTGGGTGGTGCCCTGCGAACCGGTGCTGCCGGTACCCGTACCTGTGTACCCGCTGCTCTGATTGGTCGTACCTGCATTGGCCGTGCCGGGCATTTCCTCTTCTTCAAAGTCTTCCGGACGTCCCATGCTGGCGATGATATTGTTGACATCCGCATCCGTGATACAGGTCGCACCCTTTTTCAGGGTTTCGGAGAACAGCTCCGCAAAGCGATTTTCAATATCACTGATGATCTCATCACGGCCTTCTTCGTTAGCGAAATACCTGCGCAGGCTGTCGATATACTGCTGCAGGATCTCATAGGCGGTCTCTTCGATGGGCACCACCCTGCTATGGAAGTTTATGTTGATGATCTTTTTCATTTGAGTTGTATTTGAAGGTTGAAATTTAGAAAGCGATTAGTTTATTTGTCCCTGGCTCTTGTTGGTCAAAGCGTGAACCGCATTGGCCAGCTCATTCCAGGTAGCTTCCAGCTCCCCGTAGAAGGCCTCTCCTTTTGGAGTTAAGGAGAAGTATTTGCGGGGTGGTCCGGAATTGCTCTCTACCCAGCGGTAGGTGAGCATATCGGCGTTCTTAAGCCGGGTTAATAAGGGGTAAAGGGTACCCTCCAGTATGTTTAGGTTGGCGGCTTTCATTTCTTCCACGATATCCGATGGGTAGGCTTCGCCGCGCCTGATGACGGAGAGAATACAAAACTCCAGGATTCCTTTTCGCATTTGGCTCTGGGTGTTCTCGATATTCATGCTCTTCTGTTTTGCGCTTTACCGGTCCTCCTGTTCTTCTCTCCTGCATTTCCTTCCGTTGGAGGATAAAGGGCTTAGCGGTGATTGAATCAACTTGACAAACCAAAGATAGGAATCTTTCTAGTACTATGCAACACAAAGTACTGTTTTAAGGAAGGTAATTTTCATAGGCCACTAATGTAGACTGAATGAAAGTCAATACAGTCGGGCATTTCAGGGAAAAAGACCCGAAAGGAAGAAAATAAAAGATTAGACAAAGGGAAAAATACCCGGATAAGTGGCGTCTGAGTCAGAGAGAGTGTTTAGAGAGAACCATGTAGGCAACGAAGAAAAAAGCCATTATGTCTGAAATAAAATTAAAAAAGGATTAAAATTATAGGCAAAAACCATTAGATTCGCTTTGTATTATCAACCTGAACCAGACGACCCCTAAGACTATGGTTTTCAAAAGGCTCATTAGTGGCGAAAAAAACGCCATTTATATTAAACTGTTCGTATGCTTTGTATCGGGCGCTTTATGTGCTTTTCTGTTTTGGCGCCTGATAGGTATGTGATCCGGTTATTTTTTGAGGCCTATTTCCCGTAGGCGTTCATCTAGGTACTGCCCGGCGGTAGCATCGGGATAGGCTTTTGGATGGCTGGGATCAATGCAACCCGGCAGACAGGCGAGACTCATCGTACTTTTGGGATGCAAAAAGAAAGGGATGGAATACCGGGAAGTACCCCACAGCTTCCTGGGAGGATTCACAACCCGATGCGTAGTAGACTTCAGCTTATTATTGGTCAGCCTTTGCAGCATATCCCCCACATTGACAACAATCTGATCAGGTAAAGAGGTTACAGGCACCCATTCATTTTGTTTGGACAGGATCTCCAGCCCATCTGCGGAAGCGCCAACCAGCAACGTAATGAGGTTGATGTCTTCATGCTGTTCCGCACGGATGGCCGAACGGGGTTCATTCGTGATTGGGGGATAATGGATCGCCCGTAAAATAGAGTTTCCGTTGTGCACATAGGGGTCAAAATATTTCTCATCCAATCCTAAATAAAGAGCGATGGCGCGTAACAGCTGGTTGCCGGAAGTCTCGAAGGAGCGGTAGGCCTTGAAAAAGACAGGTGAGAAGGGCACCACTTCCGTAACGGTCACGTTGGCCGGATATTCCGAACGGATGGGATCTTCGTCTACCACGGTCTGGCCGAACTGGAAAAACTCTTTCAGATCCGGCGCTTTACTTCCTTTGGCGTGTTCTTTTCCAAAAGAGGTATATCCGCGCTGGCCGGCCAGTCCCGGGATCTCATATTTCTTTTTTACATCCGGCGGTAAGGAAAAGAATTCCTGGGTATTAGTATAAAGAGCTTTTATTGTTTCTTCTGTTATGCCGTGATTTTTTACGGCGACAAATCCTACTTCTTCATAGGCCTTGCCTAATTCGTCTACAAAAGATGCTTTTTTACCTGAATTGGCGGAAAAATCAGAAAGATCGACAACCGGAATAGCCATAGGAAATGTTTTTATTAGCTTTAGACGATAAAAGTAAAAAATTTTGGTACAAAACAGCGGGGCTTTTCCGTATTTAGCGGGTTTAGTGGTTATCTTATCTTTTATGGGCTGCTCTCCCGGGTATAATCAGGCGATTTCCGCCTATAAATCCCCGCCGGAGGGCTCCGGCAAGCCTGATTATAGCCAGCTGGTCTACTGGGCGGCCCACCCGGATAAGAAAGATCCATCGGACAGCATTCCGGGCCCGTTGCTGGCAGGCACGCTGAAAGATACCTCTGTAGATGTGTTCTTTTTGCATCCGACGACCCTGGTGACGGCCAAAGACACCGAATGGAACGCCAATATCGATGATCCGGCTCTCAACGCCCGGACAGACAATACCACTATACTATTCCAGGCCAGCGCTTTTAATGAATGCCGGGTATTTGCTCCGCGGTATCGCCAGGCCCATTTGCGGGCCTACTATACGACAGATACGGCTTCCGGGAGGCAGGCGCTGGAGTTCGCCTATGAAGATCTCCGGACGGCATTCCAGTATTACCTGGACCATTACAACCAGGGAAGGCCCATCATTATTGCGTCCCATAGCCAGGGAACGACCCATGCAGAACGATTGTTAAAGGAATTCTTTGAGAATAAGCCGCTTACAAACCAATTGGTCGCCGCCTATATCATCGGCATGGCCATACCCCGGGATTCTTTTTCCGGACTGACTCCCTGCCGGGATTCCACGGCCACCGGCTGTCTGGTTGGCTGGAGGACTTTTAAGGAAGGATATGAGCCGTCGTATGTGGTAAAGGAAAAGGGCAGCTCCTGGGTGGTCAATCCGTTGACCTGGACCCTGTCGGAAGAGCGGGCGCCCCGGGATTTGAACAAGGGAGGGATTCTTACCCATTTTAACGAGCTGGTGCCCCGGGTAACGGATGCCCGAATCCACGATGGTATTTTATGGGCGCACCGGCCGCATTTTCCCGGCAGCTTTTTACTACAGACTAAAAACTATCATATCGGGGATATCAACCTGTTCTATCTCAATATCCGGGAGAATATCCGGACGCGGATACGTTCCTTTAAAGCAGGGCCGGTCAGGGGCTGAAAACGGGTATTTCGATGATTTCAGCTTTTGGCGGCTGCTCTCTTCGTTAGTTCCTGCTCTTCCTGGGCAGAGAGATCCACGAGGGCATAACGTTTTACCTGGTTGATCAGGGTTTCGTCCAGCAGGTTAACGACATTTTTATAGCTGGACCCGGGGGAGGGCTTCAGGAGCAGCATCATTTCTTTTCTTCCTCCTCTGTAGGATCGGTCCATGGCTGCCTGTTTTGCCCGTATGATATCTCCGATCCCACCGGTCATGCTATAATCGGTGATGCCGAAGGAGCCTTCCTTTAGCGCTTGTCCCATCTCGCCGTGATAATAGAAGATTTTGTTATCGCTGAGCGCGACCAGCGTAAGGACGGCGTTGTTTCCAATCACGCTGCTGTTGCCGTCGGCCGGCATGTTCAGGCCGGTGACATGGGGTTGGGACCAGGTCGTCGTGAGAATAAAAAAAGTGATGAGCAAAAATCCCAGGTCCACCATGGGGGTGAGGTCCACGAGGGTAGACAATTTCTTACTGCGGCGCCCTCCCGGTTTGCGGGAGCGGCCGGCCTGAATAGTCAGTTCTGCCATAAAGATTGTTTGAGAATAAGACGCCGGAGCGGGCTATTTCCATACGGGAAAGAACGCCCGCTCTACGGTGAAAGGCAGAGCAGACCTCCCATGGGTGGCCTGCTGTAAATGAAAACGTCCCGGAATTTCCGGGACGGGGTAAAAAATTTTGTGAGCTGATGAAAGATAGCTGTGAGCGGAAGAAACGCCGATAACTTAGAACTCTGCGCTCTTGGGCGTTCTCGGGAATGCGATGACGTCCCGGATATTGGTCATCCCCGTAACAAATAACATCATACGTTCGAAGCCCAGTCCAAAACCTGCATGCGGGACGGCGCCGAAGCGGCGGGTATCTAGGTACCACCACATTTCGGCTATCGGGATATTCATTTCCTTCATCCTTGTTTCTAAATTTTCCAACCGCTCCTCTCTTTGCGAACCGCCGACGATCTCGCCGATTCCCGGGACCAGGATGTCCATGGCGGCCACTGTCTTCCCATCGTCATTCTGGCGCATGTAAAAAGCCTTGATCTCCCTGGGATAACCTGTCACGATCACCGGTTTTTTAAAATGTTTTTCCACGAGGTAGCGTTCGTGCTCGCTTTGCATATCGATGCCCCATTTTACTTCATACTGGAATTTTTTCTTTTTATAGGCGGGTGACTGAACAAGGATATCGATCGCCTGTGTATAGCTGATGCGCTCGAACTGGTTGTTCACGACAAATTCCAGCTTCTCGATCAGCCCCATTTCACTGCGCTCTGCCTGCGGTTTTTGCTTTTCTTCTTCCGCCAGTCTTTGTGCCAGGAATTCCAGGTCTTCCCGGTTATGTTTCATGACATATTGGATCAGGTAGCGGATAAAATCTTCCGCCAGGTTCATGTTATCCTCCAGGTCATAAAAAGCCATTTCCGGTTCTATCATCCAGAATTCGGCGAGGTGCCGGGCCGTATTGGAGTTTTCCGCCCGGAAAGTAGGGCCGAAGGTGTAGACATCGCTAAAGGCCATGGCGCCTAATTCTCCTTCCAGCTGTCCGCTTACGGTCAGATTGGTCGCCCGGCCGAAAAAGTCTTCTTTGAAATCGACCGATCCGTTTTCATTGCGGGGCGTTTGATCAAAAGGCAGGGTTGTCACCCGGAATGTTTCCCCTGCGCCTTCTGCGTCGGAAGCCGTGATAATGGGCGTATGGAGATAAACAAAGCCTTTTTCGTTGAAAAACTGATGGATGGCGAATGCCAGGGCATGGCGCACCCGGAAGATCGCCCCGAAGGTATTGGTACGAAAGCGAAGGTGAGCGATCTCCCGCAGGTATTCCAGGCTGGGTTTATTCTTTAGCTGCAACGGGTATTTTTCCGGATTACACTCTCCCAGGATTTCGACGGAATGGGCCTTCACTTCAACGGCCTGCCCCTTACCCAGGGACGCGATCAGTGTTCCGATTACTTTCAGGGATGCGCCCGGATTGATCTTTTTCAGGAAATCCTCTTCATAAGAGCCTAATGCTATGACTACCTGCAGGTTATTATTGGTAGAGCCGTCATTCAGGGCTATAAACTGGTTGTTGCGAAAGGTCCGCACCCAACCCATTACTGTTACTTCCTGATTTTCCGGCGTGGTAGCCAGCAATTCCTTGACTTTGACTCTTGTGTTGAACATGATATTGTACGCTGATTAATAAATTTTTGTCCGTCCTTGCCCGGCGGCGGGGGACAAAGATAAAGCAAGCCGGTAAAGAATAAGTCGGAAATCGGGAAGTGGGTAGAAAGATAAATGTTGAAAACTTTTCCGAAAATGGCTTTATTGGCAACTGGGGGATCATATTTTGCAGAATCAGAATACCGCGGGATGGGGTCAAAAGTTCAACAGGTTATTGCACAGATAGAAGCAATAGAGCCAATTGTGCAGCAACCTGCTGCACAAATACAAGCATCTAATAATGAGCATTTTAGAGTCAGCCAAGATCTCATAACGGAGAATCTTTTTTTGGAAACGATCATTGCCAAAATAAGCTGGGCTCACCATATGATCCTGATGGATAAGGTTGTTACACCGGCAGAAAGATTTTGGTATATGGTGAATACCCTGGAGCATGGGGTAAGGATTTTTATATCGATCTGCTATTTTACCATTATTCCCATTTATAAGCTTCGACTATAACGTCACATACTGCCTTGCAATACTTCTCTTCCATTACGCCTAACTTTTTTTTCAGCCTGGACTTGTCAACCCCTCTTATTTGATCCACCATCAGTTGCCCGGTAGTGCCTTTAAAAAGACAGTTTACCCGTGTCGGATAGCTCCGAATAGTTGTTGTCATGGGGACAACAGTTATCGTATTTAAGTATTTATTGATTGGTTCGGGAGATACAACCAAACATGGCCTGGTTTTCTTTATTTCGCTGCCTTTTGTTGGGTCTAGCTCAATTAGCCAAACTTCAAACCTCCTTATTACTGCCATTCCCATTCACTTTTATCAGCTTCATTTCGTAGGCCTTCAAACACATCACTCTCAGGCGTCTCACCAGATGCTATTGCTTTGGAAAAAAGCATATCCCATTGCTCCCTGGGAGGAACAGATTTCTCTGGTTTTATCATTATCCCGTCTTTTTCAACGCTAAGCTCTATCGCCCCCTTATCCAGGTCAAATTGCTTAATTAGATTTTTCGGGATGCGCACCCCCATTGAGTTGCCAATATGGATCAGTTTTGCATACATAAAATGTAATTATATTGTAATTACAAAATTACAAAGCAATTTTAATATTTCCAAATTAGCTGTTCACTTAAGCCTGGGAATGTCAGCGCTGGCGGCAGGGGAATAGTTGTTGGTCGAAACCAGGAACCCGTGCCGTATTTAACAAGCCATAATAAAATTATGCGCTGAAAAGCATTAAACAATCTGTAGGTGTTTCGGATTACCAGCTGAGCAAGGCGGTTCCAGAAGAACTTACATCGCAACTTCCGCAGATCGATGAACTGGAAAATGAGCTGATAAATCAATAAACGCTGAAAATTGCTGGATCGGGAACCGCGATTTTGCCCGGATATCTGTCTGATTTGGACCGAAAAAGGGGCTGAAAGTCAGCGGTTTTCAAAAATTTTTTTTGATTTTTGCGTTTTTATACTAAAATTGCATTGGAATTAAGCTGATCAGTCTCTTATCCAATGCTCACAGCTCATCAGTTTTAGCCGTTCCGTTCATCATAATAATCTAAAATTCATTTTTCACATTTTCAATTAAACAGGCTGACTGTTTGAGAATGGTGTTCAACTCTCAAGTTATCTTTTATGTACGATATTCTCCAATTGAACGACATGCTCGTTCCAGAACTCCTCGATATTGCTGAGCAGTTAAAGATCTCCGGCGCCAAGAAACTGGATAAACAGGAACTCATCTATAAAATTCTCGATAAGCAAGCGGTTGTAGCCAGCGAAGCCAAAGCCGACGCAAACGACGACAAGCCCAAACGCAAACGCATCATAAAGACAACCACCGCCAATAGCACTGAAGAAGCGATTGTCGAGAGTGTGGAGGAAAAGCCTAAGAAGGCAGAAGTAAAGAAAGAAACCCGCAAAAAAGAAGAAAAGCCCGCCATTCTTAAGAAAGTACGGAAAAAAGACGAAGAATTGGAAGAAGAAGCGACGCCAGTTGTTGCTGCTCCTGTTGCAAAAGCGGCTCCGCCAAAACCTCAGCCCGTACTGGACCGCAATGAAAGGAACGATAGAGATGAGCGCAGTGACAATAGGAATGAAAACAGAAATGAGGGGAACGACCGCAACGATGAAGAGTCCGACGACGACGACGACGACGAATCACAGCCTACACAGGAAGAACATGAAGGTCCTGAATCCAATACGGAATTAAACAGATCTGCAGACTCACAGGCCGGCAGAATGTATCCCCAGCGCAGAAATGAGGTTTTTAATATTGAATTTGATGGGGTGATCCAGGCCGAAGGCGTATTGGAAATGATGCCCGATGGATACGGGTTTTTACGCAGCAGCGATTATAACTACCTGTCTTCTCCCGATGATATTTATGTTTCTCCCTCACAGATCAAATTATTCGGTCTGAAAACAGGAGACACCGTTCATGGAGCTGTACGTCCTCCCAAAGAAGGAGAAAAATACTTTGCCTTATTGAAGGTTGAAACGATCAACAGCAAGGGCCCCGAAGAAGTCCGCGACCGCGTGCCCTTCGATTACCTGACGCCATTGTTCCCTTTTGAAAAATTAAGCCTGTTTACAACGCCAAGCGACTATTCCACCCGTATCATAGACCTGTTCACTCCCATCGGGAAGGGGCAGCGCGGATTGATCGTGGCGCAGCCCAAGACGGGTAAGACCATGTTGCTGAAAGCAGTGGCTAATGCCATCGCCGCCAACCATCCCGAATGTTACCTGATGATCGTGCTGGTGGATGAACGTCCTGAGGAAGTCACGGATATGGAGCGTAGCGTAAGAGCTGAGGTGATTGCCTCTACCTTCGATGAGCCTGCGGAAAAGCACGTTAAGGTTTCGACGATCGCCTTACAGAAAGCAAAAAGACTGGTAGAATGCGGACATGATGTGGTGATCCTGTTAGACTCCATCACCCGTCTGGCCCGTGCACATAATACAGTGGCCCCTGCTTCCGGCAAAGTATTATCCGGTGGTGTGGAAGCAAATGCCATGCAAAAGCCCAAACAGTTTTTCGGAGCTGCCCGTAAGATCGAAAATGGCGGATCTTTAACAATCCTGGCTACCGCCCTGATCGATACCGGCTCCAAAATGGATGAAGTGATCTTCGAAGAATTCAAAGGAACCGGTAACATGGAATTGCAGCTGGATCGCCGCCTGGCCAACAGGCGCGTCTATCCCGCAATCGACCTTGTCTCCTCTTCCACCCGCCGGGATGACCTCCTGCTGGAAAGAGAAGTATTACAACGAATGAATCTCCTGCGTGTTTATCTGAACGATATGAATCCGGAAGAAGCCATGAATGAATTGCTTAAACGCATGCGCGGAACCAAGAGCAATGAAGAGTTCCTGGCAAGCATGAACAGTTAATCCGTCGGGGGGCTGAAGGGCTAAGGGACCAATGCGTCGATCTTTTTAGCCAGCTTCCTGTCCTTATCGGTGACAATATTTCCTGCATCATGGGTAGATAGCCATATCTCAACCTGGTTATAGACGTTGGTCCATAGAGGATGGTGATCCATCTTCTCTGCTTCCAGCGCTACCCGGGTCATAAAGGCAAAGGCTTCGGAGAAATTTGAAAAACCGAATTTCCGGTAAAGTGTGTTATTCTTTTCTTCCCACATAAAATTGATTTATTAAACAGATTTGCAAATAGCAGACCAGGCCCCTGGTCTGTGTTCAATAGTCAAAAGATCAAATGCCCTTTATTTTTAATCTTATCCTGCACCAGCTCCATCACTAATTGTACACCCGGGATAGCCTTGACGGAACTTATCAGATCTTTTAACTTGTCGTCTGTCACCAGGTCCCCTTTGAGCAGCCATAAAAAATCCAGGTGCTTGAATTCGGGAAGCAGGTACTCTCCGTCAAATTGATTGTTATAAAGAAAATGTTGCAGGGAGTTATTGGCTTCGCTGTATTGATAGACTTCAAAAAAATACCGCCGTTGTTTTTTAGTCAGCTGGATTTCGATATCGTTGTTGATGCGAAAATCAAATCGCAGCCGGTTATTCAATTGCCAGCAGAACTGATAATCTTTAACCGGTGCGACAACGCCCAGCAAGCGGGTGTCTTCGAAGAATTCCCCCGTCAGATCGTCGATATTTAATTTCAGCTTCATATTCCGAAAATTAAAACGTTACGGGTGCTTCCAGTACCGCGCTTCCCCGCCGGTATTTCACCGTCGTGGTATCGCCCTTTTTAAACTTTGACAAGGCTTCCATATATTTTTCCATCGAAGGCACGGGGAAACTTCCCAGCTGTACGATTACGTCCCCGGATTTTAAGCCGGCTTTCTGCGCGGGTCTTCCTTCACTGATCCCATCCGCCCGTACTCCGCTTCCGCTGAACGTATAATCCGGCATGATGCCGAGGGTAACCGTAAAATGAGGAACATCCATCTGCGTCTCGCGGGTGGCGGCGAACGTGATCCGCCCTTTATTATTCACTTTTTCTATGATCGCGTAAATGTATTTCAGGACCAGTAGCTCTCCGGGATAATTGATCTTGTCTTCATCATCCGTCGGTTTATGATAATCGCTGTGGATGCCCGTGAAGAAAAAGAGCACCGGAATATCCTTGCGGTAAAAAGAGGTGTGATCACTGGGGCCGACTCCGCTGCTGTCATATTGCAGGGCAAGATTTTTTTTGTCGTTGACGGTATTGCAGGCTTCTCCCCAGGCCGGAGACGTCCCATAGCCGCCGATGATCAGCGTATGTGTGCTGTCCCTCAACCGGCCGATCATGTCCAGGTTGATCATGTAGTTGACCTTCTTCAGGTCGATGGTCGGGTGTTCCGTAAAATATTTAGATCCGAAGAGCCCCAGCTCTTCCCCGGAAAAGGCGATAAAAAGGTAATTATTGTTTTTTAAACGGGATTCTTTCAGTAAACGGGCCAGCTCAATGGTGGCGGCTACCCCGCTGGCGTTATCATCCGCCCCGTTATGGATCATCCGCTCGCTCCCCCGGTACAGGGAATTGCTGTCTTCTCCGTAGCCCAGATGGTCGTAATGGGCCCCTATGATCACGGTATTGGGGGCTCCGTTGTCCAGATACCCTACTACATTGTGTCCCGTCCGCCTCTTTTCGGTGAAGCCCACTTTTATTTTTATATCCAGGGAGGCGGACTCGTCTTTCAGGTATTTCCTTTTTACTTCCCTTGTTATGTAAAGGATGGGAATTACGGCCGGTTCCGGCCTGTCCCTCCGGTCGTAGGAGAGATTATCCGCTATTTTAGAGGTATTATAGAGGATAAGGGCGTTGGCCCCTTTTTTTGAATATTCCTTCGCTTTGGACCGGATGGCGGCCCCAAGGTCGAAATGAGGGTTGCCCTGGCTGGCGTCCATCACGTCTTTCAGGTCCAGGAACCAGGGTTCTCCGCTTTCCTGCAGGGCAATAGCGGGCGAACCGGCGGCTGTTCCCGCGGCGCTGAAGGTCAGGGGGAAATAATCCTTATTCAGGACAAGCGCCTTCTCATTGAGGGAAAAATAGGAATCGGAGCTTACCAGCCGTCCTTCATTGACCTCGAAAGTCTGCAGCCAGCCATTATTATCCCCTCTTGGCTGAAGACCGGCCCTGGCGAATTCAATGCTTATATAATCTCCCGCCAGTTTCTCGCCGGGGGACCCCGTTCTCCTGCCTTCCAGCTTGTCATCGGCCAGGTAGCGGATATGAGTCGCCAGGTTGGCAAGGGTGACTTTATCGGCTTTTTTAGCTTTTTGTGCGAAGGAAGGTAGAAAGGGTATGATTAGGATAAGCGCAACGATCTTGAGACGAAGGATCATATAAATCGGTTTAACAGGATGATCTGTACATACATCTGTGTTCACAAAGGTATACCCGGCAGGGGCTATTCCAAGGGAAAACGAAGAAATTTTAAGGGGGGTATTACCCCAGGATTAATAATTGACTAAATCTTTTCTACACTCACCTTTTTTCCTTTAGTTTTGCAGATTGCCCTTGAACGACGCTGGAAGCGGAATGTCCGAAGGACCCCTGTCATTGAAAAGGCAAATTGTCAATAAAAACTATGGCGTTACCGCACCTTATTAAATATGTATATACCAATGGGACTGACGAAGTAATTCGCCGGGGAAAGAAAATCCATGCTATTGGTTATGTAGAGCTGGTCGAATACGACGAGCTATTCGAATCTGTTACTTTTCGTGTAAAAGACGACAGCTATGCGACGTACTATAAGGTATACGTGCAGAAATTCAAGGACGCCAAGACCCTTTCCATCCGTTGCAGCTGCCCGTATAATCTGGGGGATATCTGTCGCCATGAAGCAGGGGCTCTTATCCAGCTGCAGGAGCTGCTGGACAGGAATATGCTCAAAGCGGAGCAGATTCAGTACGATCAGCAGCATACGGTCGTGAAAATGAAGTTCATCGATCTGAAGAGCATCCGCCTGCTCTGCTCTCCCGAGACCCTGAACGAGGCGGAAAAATATCTGCAGACGCAGAAGGCGAGGATCGAATATGCCAAGGACGAGATGGTAAAAGCCACCGTCGAGCTGGATGGGCAGATCTACCAGGTGGTGATCCGGAAAAATGAAGAGCGGAATTTCGATACCAGCAGCAATTTCGTGGATACGGCGCATCCCTTGTGTCTGCCCAAAGTGATCGTTTTCTTACAACTGCTGCATGCGCATGGGGCCTATTATTTTGACAGTATCCGGAATTGGGATAAAGAAAAGAACAAGCTTCTCGAAGCCTACGGATATTCGCTTTCCGATGATCTGAAAGGCAAATTTGAATTTACCTACAAGGATGGCAAGCCCTTTTTACGGGTATTGGATGTCTCTATAAAACGGGTAGCTCCTCTGGCTACCGGCCGGCCCCGGGTGGCAGAAGCCGACATGCCGGCGGTCGTCGTGTCAGAGGAGGAGAAGCTTGCCGGAGTGGCTCAACGATTGGGGATCGTATTTAATTTTAATCAGGATGGTTTCCCGGGTTTTGCCCTGGATGCTATTGCCGGAGAGAGCAATGAGGAGCAGTCCTCGTATTCCGGGAAGGTGGAGAAGATGGATCTCACCAAATTCGTCAATACCGACACTTTTAACGAGTTCGATAAACAGCTGATCCCTTCTTTGCGTAAAATGCAGGGGCCGGAGATCAGTAAATATCTCAACAGGAACTCCCCATTCAGCGGGATCTGGGAAAATATCATCCACCATGAGGAGGATGACCTTCCGGAAGAGACGAAGAAGCTGATGGTGGAATACCTGCACCCCAAGCTGAAGAAATTGTTTGCGGAAGTGAATGCGAACCCGTTTATCTTTTTCCTCAATGGGCATAAGCCGTTTAAAACAGCCAATCTTCAACCCATCGGCATAACGGGGGATACTATTACGCCTTTCTTCGATGTGTCCCTGCAAAAAGACCAGTTCGAGCTGCTCTGTTATGTGAAGATAAACGGTCAGCCGGTCGAAGTCTCTCAGAATGAATGCAATAGCAGCGTAGTTTTCTTTTACAATAACAATCTGTACCTCTGGAATAAACCGGAGGACATCGCCCTGGTGGAGAAATTCACGGGGAAGGATAAATGGCTGATCGATAAGGCGGACTGGCCTGCGCAGCTAAAGACCTTCGTTTTGCCGCTAACGAAGGATTACCATGTGGATTTTGATCCGGCGCTGGTAAAAGAGGTAAAAGACGGGGATCCGGAAAAAAAGCTGTTGCTCCAGGAAAAAGGCGATTACCTGGTATTTCAGCCTTTGTTCTCCTACAAGGGTTTTGAGACCCGGCCGGGCGGAAAGGATGAGATTATTGTTCCCGACGGATCCCAGGTCCTGGTCGTGCATCGGAATAAGGAGGCGGAATTGCAATTCTTCCACAAGCTGGAATCCCTGCATTCCCAGTTCATTCATCCGGAGGGTTCCAATAGTCTCGCTCTAAAAGGAGCGGATGTATTAAAGAATAATTGGTTTTTCCTCTTCGTGGACGCCATGGAGGAAATGAAAATACCGGTATTTGGCTTTGAGGCGCTGAAGAACTTCCGGTTCAATACCGCCAAACCACAGACAAAGATCCATATCAGCAGCAATACGGACTGGTTTGACGCCCGTGTGGACATCGTTTTCGGCGACCAGAAAGTGACGATCGCGGATGTGAAAAAGGCATTGGCCAACCGCCAGCAGTTCGTTCCTCTCGACGATGGGACCTTAGGGGTACTGCCGGAGGAATGGATAAAAAAATATTCCCTGTTGTTCCGGGTGGGGGAAGGCAAAAGCAATCAGCTACGGCTTTCGAAATATCATATGAGCGTAATTGACGAGCTGTATGATAATCGCAATGAAGAGGAGCTGATCATCCGTCTGGAAGAGAAATACGAGCAATTGCGGGAGTTCAACCGTATCCGGGAAATTCCCCCTCCTGCTCATCTGGAACATATTCTACGGCCCTACCAGGTCCATGGCTTCCACTGGCTCAATTACCTGTATGAGGTCAACTGGGGCGGGATCCTGGCTGATGATATGGGTTTGGGTAAGACCATACAGGCCCTCTCCTATCTGCATCACTTCAAAGAGACCCATCAGCGGCTGAGCGCCCTGGTAGTCTGCCCGACCACGCTGATGTTCAACTGGGAAAATGAAATCCGGAAATTTGCGCCCTCGCTGACTTACCATATCCATCATGGCGGGGACAGAACCCGTAACAAGCAGGCGCTTTCGGAATTTAATGTGATCATTACCACCTATGGCACCCTGCGCAGCGATATTAAATTGCTGGTGGACCTCCCTTTTGATTATGCGGTACTGGATGAGTCCCAGGCGATCAAGAATCCCGGCAGCAAGGTCACCAAGGCGGCTTGTCTGCTGCATGCCAAGCACCGTATCTGTATGAGCGGTACCCCGCTTCAGAATAATACCTTCGACATCTTTGCCCAGATGAATTTCCTGAACCCCGGTATGCTGGGTAGTATTGAATTCTTCCGTCAGGAATTTGCCGTTCCCATCGATAAGTTTGGCGAGCAGGATCGAAAGGACCATCTGAGAAAGCTGTTGTATCCCTTTATATTGCGGAGGACAAAAGAGCAGGTTGCGAAAGATCTGCCTGAAAAAACAGAGACGATCCTGTTCTGTGAAATGGAAGACGAGCAGCGGAAGGTCTATGATGCCTACCGTAATGACTACCGGGACAAGATCCTGGGGACGATTGAAACACAGGGTATCCAGCGGTCACAGCTGACCATTCTGCAGGGTCTGATGAAACTGCGGCAGATCTGTGATTCCCCGGCTATTCTCAATGAAACGGACCGTTATCCCAACCATTCCATCAAACTTGATGAGCTGGCCCGGGAGATTACGGAAAACATCGGGGATCATAAGGCACTGATCTTCTCCCAGTTCCTGGGCATGCTGGCTCTTATCCGGGAGCGGTTGAAGGAGCTGGATGTGAAATACGAATATTTTGACGGCAGCACTTCGGCTGTGGATCGGGAGAAAGCCATACAAAGCTTCCAGAATGATGATACCGCCCGTGTGTTCCTGATTTCCCTGAAAGCGGGAGGGGTGGGTCTTAACCTTACCGCCGCCGATTATGTCTATATAGTAGACCCCTGGTGGAATCCTGCCGTAGAGCAACAGGCCATTGACCGGACGCATCGTATCGGTCAAACGAAAAATATATTTGCCTACCGGATGATCTGTAAAGATACCATCGAAGATAAGATCCTTCAATTACAGGAAAAGAAGCGCATATTGGCCAAAGATCTGATTGCCGACGATGATGGGTTTGTGAAGAGCCTTACCAAGGCCGATGTGGAATACCTGTTCTCGTAGGACGCGGTGGACGTTTGCACCGGAGGGCTATATTCACCGGGGAAAGCATGTAGGAGTAAACCCAATTGACCCTACCGGCAATCAATTTTTACCACTGATAATACAGGGGGATTCCCTAAGCAAACGACCTGCTATTTTAGCAGTCAATTCTGTATAAATACCGGTATGAATCTTCCATTAAACTATATTTTAGCCCTTTCGCTGGGGCTGCTGCTTTTCACGACACAGGGCTTTTCACAGGCCAGTATCAAGGGCTCGGTAAAGGGCTCTATCGTAGATACAACCGGTAAACAGATCCTGAGTGACGCCACCGTATCGGCGACGCCGGATGCGGATACCAATGCGGCACAATTTGTCGTCACCAATAAGAAGGGGGCTTTCCTCGTCAGAAACCTAAGCCCCGGTAAATACCACCTGGTCATTAGCTTCGAGGGATACCAGCCTCTGTCCAGGACGTTCGCCGTCGGGGCGGACTCGGGCAGTAATAATGTCAATATGGGCACTTTGTATATGCAGCGGTCCAGCGAGGAGATGGAGGCGGTGATCGTTTCGAGGCCACCGATGACGGTGAAGAAAGACACGGTGGAATATACGGCTTCCATGTTCGCCACAAAGCCCAATGCGGTGGCGGAAGATCTCTTGAAAAAAATGCCGGGGATACAGGTCGACAAGAACGGGAATATTACGGCCCAGGGGGAGACGGTGAGCCGGATCCTGGTGGATGGCAAGCGTTTCTTCAGTGACGATCCCAAACTGGCAACCCGGAATCTTCCTCCCGATGTCATCGACAAGATACAGGTCTTCGACGATCTGAGCGACCAGAGCAAGTTCACGGGTTTCGATGACGGCAACCGGGTGAAAACCATCAATATCATTACCAAAAAAGACAAGCGCAAGGGGTATTTCGGGAAGATGGTGGCCGGAGCCGGCAGCGACGAGAACTATGATGAGAGTATTAATCTTCACCGGTTTGACGGGAACCAGCAAATGTCCCTGTTGGGACAGGCCAATAACGTCAACAAACAGAACTTCACCCCACAGGATATTTTAGGTTCTTCCGGCGGAAGGCGCGGCGGAGGTGGAGGAGGTGGTGGCGGCGGGGGCGGTAGTTCGAGCACCAGCAATACAGGTGTAACGACGGTATGGGCGGGCGGGCTGAATTACAAGAACTCTTATGGAACCAAGACCGATCTGACAGGGAGTTATTTTTACAATTACCAGCACGTAACCGTCAACACGCAGGATAGTATTTTGAAAGTGAATAAGGATGCTGCCGGCGGCGATTCTACCAGTACCAGCACCGGCGGTAATACAAGTTTTACGCGGATACAAAGTCATCGGATCTTTTTCAACCTGGAGCATCGGTTTGACAGCAGCAACTCCCTGGTCTTCCGGCCGAATGTCACCATCTCGCAGAGCACGCCGGACACTTATTATAATACCTTTGTAGCGGATAGCAGCAAATCGGCCTTCAGTAACTCTATCGGCCATACTTCCAGCATCAACAGCGGCTACAATATCAACGGCGCCAATTTACAGCTCCGGCATAAGTTCAAAAAGCCTTATCGTACGATCTCCCTGGACTTAAATGGGACGGCCAATGTGAACAACGGGACGGGGTATAATTATGCGGTCAATAGCTTCTACACGGTCAATCCCCAGGTGGATACCATCAATCAGTTCTATAACGACTCCCTGCATTCCGTAACGCTGAGCCCCACGCTCTCCTATACGGAGCCTGTCGGGAAAAATCAGATCCTGGAATTCAATTATAATCACACGTACACGAAGAGCACGACCATCAACAATACCTATGATTTCGTGGACTCCCTGCATGATTATAAGACGTTCGACAGCCTGTTTAGCAACTCGTATAAATTCTTATCCAATTCTGACCGGTTTACGCTGAACTATCGCATCCAGAATGTCAAATACAATTTGTCGTTGGGTTCGGGCCTGCAGTATACCAGCTTTTCCAGTAACAACATAACGAAGGATATCACGGTGGCGCATAACTATGTAAACCTTACGCCTACCGTCAATTTTCAATACCTGTTTTCCACAACATCGCATTTGCGATTGAATTATTCGGGCAGAACGGGCACTCCTACTCCTGCCCAGTTGCAGCCGCTGACCACCACTTCCGATAATATCAATTACCAGGTGGGTAATCCCAATCTGAAGCCACAGTTTACCCATAGCCTGCGCATGCTGTTTGCCTCCTTCGATCCGGGAACGCAGCGGGTCATCTTCGCCACCGTCAATGCGAGTACGATTGTCAATGATATCCAGTCTTCGGTTTATAATCGGGAGAAGGGGGGGCAGACCAGCACTTATGTAAATTTGAATGGAACCTATAATGTGTCTGGTTATTTTAATTACGGATTTGCCCTGAAAAAGCCCAAATCCAACCTCAATCTCATCACGAATATAAATTATGCCCAAAGCCAGACCCTGCAGGCGCATGATTCGCTGTCGGCCCTCGAGGGTATTTTTCAACACCGCTATACAAAAAATACGACTTTATCCCAGACGATCTCCTGGACGACGAATATCAAGAAGAATTTCGACATGAATTTCAGCTCCACTTCGCAATATAATATTAACAAGCAGACGGGAGGGGAGACGACGGGCAAAACATCCCAGAGCCAGAGCAGTCTGAACTCCTTTTCGCAGATCCTGTCTGCGGAGATAACGGCTTATACCAATAGCGGATGGCTGATTGCCACGACCTTCGATTATACCTATACCAATACGGGCTCTGCGGGATACAATGCCAGCGTACCGCTGTTGACACCCAGCATTGCCAAGCAGCTTTTTAAGAAAAAGAATGGGGAGTTAAGGCTCACGGTCTTCGATCTGCTGAATTCCAATACATCGGTAAGCAAATCGGTTACGGCTACGCAGGCGGCGTATACCCGTACCAACACGCTGACGCGTTATGCCATGCTGACGTTCACATATAACCTGAATAATTTCGCCGGTTCACAGCAGAAAAGGATGCCGGGGATGTTTCCGGGTAGATTCCGCGGTGGCGGCGGCGGAAGAGGCGGTTTTGGCGGAGACGGTCCGCTTCCCTGAGGACGATCGGTTTCCGAACCGGTAGCCGGGGGGAAGCCTATTTAGATTTCCGTGTATAGTGGTAATCGGGGTTGCTCACGGGGGATTGCCCAACGATGATCACCGATAAAATAGTACCTAAAAAGCGGGAAAGCTTGGAGGAAGGACGATAGATGTCTCTGTAAATCTTTGCGTTACGAGTATCAAAAGACATATGGGTCTTGTTCATCGGTATTGGTTTAGATTGCGTTAAGGGATGTGGCAGCGTTCTAACGATGAATTTACTGATTTATTTTGTAAAAAACTGTTAAAAGGGGGTCGTAGTTTTTCTATTGCAGGGGGGCCGGAATAGTTGTACTTTGTTGGAAATCCCTTCTATGAGAAACACTATTCTCACATTGGCGCCAGTACTATTATCCGCCACGTTGTCCGGCCAAGGAGTTTTTTCGAACAAGACCCAATCCGTACTTGAAAAAGTAATCCAGGATTACCCCAATCATTTTTATCATATCAAGGGGGAGATGATCACCCAGGCCCGGCAGACTACCGAATATAGATCCACCTTGCAATTGCCGGGATCTTCTTCCTGTACCATAACGCTCTATCGCGCCACCCGGGATGAAGGCTATGGGTGGACCTGCACCATCCTGGAAGCCGGCAGCTTTGAGTCCGTCAAAGAAAAATTCCGGGAAATCTATGGCCAGCTTACCAATAGCATCGTTACGACCAACGATCAGAAGACCTACATTCTCAGCGGGCAATATGAAGAGCCTGTTCAGGAAAAGAAACACACACAGGTTGTCTTTTCGCTGCTGCCGGGCGTAGGAGAAATGAAAAAGCTGAAAGTAGAGCTATCTCTCTGCCAGGCCGGAAAGGGCTGGAAGATTGCCCTTAGCGTCAATGATCAGGAGCTGAAGGAAGAGGTGCAGAATGCCATCACCGTCAATTAAAATGCTGGCCCCGGACCGGGGCCTGAAACAAGGTGGATCCCTAAGTCGATTCCTACACTACTAATGTATAAGTCCTCAACACCGCGTCGATCTCTTCCAACCGGAAGGGCTTGGAGATGTATTGGTTCATACCGGCTTCCAGGCATTTTTCCCGATCGCCTTTCATGGCGTCGGCCGTCAGGGCTATGATGGGGATATTGCAATGGGGTTCCGGCAGCTGGCGGATATGACGGGTAGTCGTGTAGCCGTCCATTTCCGGCATATTGACGTCCATAAAGATGATGACAGGATCACAATCGGATAGTCTGTCCAGGGCTTCTTTACCGTTACTGACCTGTATTACTTCGAATCCCATCCGGCGTAGTACTTCGGAGATCAGCAGCATATTGATGGGGTCATCATCGGCCACCATAACGCTGGTCGCCTGGGAGATCTTGACCTTATTGGGCAGGGAGGGGTGCAAATGATCGTTTTGCATGTTCTTTTCGAACAAAGACAGGAGCGTGGCATGTAATTCATGGAGCTTTACCGGCTTGGAAAGGAACTTGTTGATACCGCTCTTGCTGGCTTCATGCTGGTAGATGTTTTTTTCCATGGACGACAGCATGAGGATAAAGGGCTGGTCGTTGCCGGGAATCAGCTTTTTTATTTCCTTCACCAGGGTGATGCCATCCATGCCCGGCATCAGGTGATCTGTAATGATGAGATTGAACGGATCTTTGTTTTTCCTGGCTTCCCTGATTTTCGCCAGCGCGGCGGATCCGCTGGTCGCGAGTTCGGAGACGATCTGGAAGTAGCCGAAGGTTTCCTGCATAAGATGAAGGTTGGTGACATTGTCGTCAACGATCAATACCTTTTTCAAAAGCGCCTTTTGGGGCAGCAGCACTTCCGGCTGTTCATTGGCGATTTCCAGGACGAGGTGCAGGACAAAGATGCTTCCTTTCGCGGGTTCGCTTTCTACCGTAAGGTGTCCGCCCATTAATTCTGCCAGGCTTTTTGAGATGGTAAGGCCCAGGCCGGTGCCACCGTATTTCCGGGTGGTGGAAGTATCTGCCTGGGTGAAGCTCTCGAATATTTTTTGCAGCTTCTCCTTGCGGATGCCGATGCCGGTATCTTTTACTTCGATGGAGAGCTTCATATAATCTTTCCCGCCCTGCTGATATCCTTCGCTGGCCTTCTTGATAGAAACGAGGATCTCGCCTTCGCTGGTGAACTTGATGGCATTGCCGAGCAGGTTCACGATGATCTGCCGGATCCGGACGGGGTCTCCCAGGAATTGGGAAGGAATGGACGGGTCTACCCGGTAGAGCATCTCCAGTTTCTTTTCAAAGGCCTTTAACGTGAGCATATCGATTGTCTCTTCTATCAGCTCGTCTAATTTGAACAAGGTATGATCGATCAATAGCTTACCGGCCTCGATTTTCGAGAAATCGAGGATGTCATTGATGATCCCCAATAGCCCATAAGCGGATTTCTTCACATTCTGCAAGTAGTCCCGCTGGGCTTTTTGCAGCTCCGTGGTCAGTACCAGGTCGGTGAAGCCGATGATCCCATTCATGGGCGTACGTAATTCATGGCTCATATTGGCCATGAATTCGCTCTTGGCCCGGCTGGCGGATTCCGCCAGCTCTTTGGCCTGGACGAGCTCTACTTCTATCTGTTTGCGTTCGATGGCGGCCGCCAGCGAGGAGGCGTAGGATCGCAGGATGGAGAACTCGGCTTCCGACCATTCCCGCTCTTTCTTAAATTCATCGAAGCCTACGAAGCCCCAGAACTTGTCTTTGAGAAAAATGGGAACGGCTACAGAAGACAGGATGTTCGATCGTTCATAAATAGCCCTCAACTGGGGATCTTCTTCCTTGCTAAAATAGCTGAGGAAGGGCTGATTGGCCTGTAGCGGCTCGATGATCTTTTTAATGCTTTCAAAAGGGAGGTTGGTAACAAAGGGATTACTTTCCATCCTGCGGTCGGCTGGATTTTCCGTCCATTCATGGGTCTCGCTGGTGAGCCATTGCTGCTGGTCCATGTCGAAATGATTCTGGAAGACATAGACCCTGTTGACAATGGCCTTAATGCCCAGGATCTGAATGGATTCTGTAATAGCCTGGTCCATGTCCGTATTGATCAGCAGGGAGTGGGTGGCCTGTGCCACTGCCTGTAACAGCTGGTCTTTCTTTTTCAGTTTTTCCCGGGCGATGGTCTGGTCGGTGATATTCCGGGAAGTGCAGATCATCTTGACGAACTCTTCTTCATCGACGATGGGCTTGATGATCGTTTCCAGCCAGATATAGGTGCCGTCTTTACGAAGTATGCGATGGCGGACGATAATGCTCTCGTTATCGACAATGGAACGTAGTTTCTCCTCCGGTAAGAACTTATGGCGGTCATCCGGGTGAACATACTGGGCGAATGACCTTCCGACCACTTCATCCACTTCGTAGCCAAGAACGGTCAGAACGGAAGGGGACAGATACCATATCGTTCCGTCGATCGCGTGTACGCTGATGATATCTTCGGAGTTTTCCGCCAGCAAACGAAACTTCTGCTCGCTGTTCAACAGGGCATTCTCCGATTCTTTCTGGGCGGTGATGTCCTGTGCGATCCCAAATCCCTGCTGTTCATCCACTACCCGGCCTTTTACGGATAGGTAGCGCATCCATCCCTGTTTGGTGATAATACGGCAGGAGAAACTGGTTTCATAGCCGGTAGACTCTTTGTGCTGGACGGCCCTGGCAAACTCTTCGGATACCGGCGTAAAATCCTCCGGAACGATGTAGAGATGGAGAAAACTATCCAGGGAGATTCTGTCGGGGTCTTCCTCTTCCATTGCCAGCAGCGCTTTAAATTCCTTGCTCAGGGACATTTCCCCTGTGAGGAAATCCAGCTTCCAGGAGCCCATTTTGGCATAGGTCATCGCGTAGGAGAGCGTACGGATGGCGTCTTCTTTTATTTCCTGTGTCTGTAATTTTTCGGATACATCCAGTCCGATCCCCTGTATTTCGTTGACCTGACCGTTATCGCCCGGCAAGGCCAGGAATTCCCATTCTGTCCAGACAAACTGCCGGGACTGTGCGATAGGCTTACGGATCAGGAGACGGGAGACCTTGCCCGGGTTATTCCAGCATTCATTGGCCACCTGCTGGCAGCGCGCCAGGTCTTTTGGAAAAATGGTGGTATAAAAAAGGATATAGGGTACCTCCTGTTCCGTATACCCGAAGGTCTTTAGAAAAGCAGGGTTGGCGTAGGTGAAATGACCGGTCCGGTTGATCCTTATAACATAGTTGGTCTGGGATTGCAGGATGGAGGCGAGGAATTTCTTTTCGTTTAGTAATTCATTCCTTGCTTTCTGCAGCTCCTTGTAATTCTTTTCCCCTTTTTTGAAAGCTGGCTCCAGCACCAGCCAGATCAGACAGATGATGGCAATGATCAGGGAGATGAATTTGCCGGTATCGAGCGTCGATACTTCCCGGCTTTTTTCATTCACCATCTCCGCATACGTACGGGTAACCTGGTCCATCAGCGCGCTGAATTTCTGCTCGTTGTAGGTCAGTTCCCGCAGATAGAGCTGTTTATTCATGGCCAGCAGGGAGGAGTCGGACTGGGTGATCTCTTCTCCGATATCGATCATGGGCAGGAAGAACTGCCGGGCGCTGGAAAGGAATAGTTTGATCTGGAAAATACGTTGGGGAACAGGGGGAGGTGTTGCTCCGGCCTGCTTTTGCAGAAATTCCTGTTCAGTTTTAAACAGGAGCAGGTGTCGGCTGAGGGTGTCCTTTAAATCGTCGTTCTTTTTACTCCCGGGGGTACTCAATAGCAGGATAGACTCCTTGGCGATTTGCTGGCAGAGCGTTTGCTGGTGTCCGGACCGATTGACGGCTTCGATCAGTTCTTTGTTCTCGATGGATCTTATGTGGTTAAAATAATATCCAAAAAAATTGAACAAAAGAACCAATACAAACAAGACAACCGATATGCGTATTAATTTGCGGAAGGGGCTTTTCATGGAATATTTTAGCGGGGTCCTTCCCCATAGAACGCAAAATTGGCCATTTAAGTTTCCGGAACTATAAAAAAACTAGGGTAAATACTTAGTTTAATGATAGTTAATAGTTTATAACCTGATCCTCCATGGCGGCGGGCATTTCTCTCCACTCGTATTGCTGATTGCGCAATTGGGGTTCGAAACCGGCCTCCCGGATAGCCTCCTGGATGCCTTTGGCTGTAAAACGGTGCGGGGCGCCGGCGGCGCTGACCACATTCTCCTCCAGCATGATGCTGCCGAAGTCATTGGCGCCGGCATGCAGGCATAGCTGGGCGGTCTGTTTACCGACGGTCAGCCAGGAAGCCTGGATGTTTTTTACATTGGGCAACATGATCCGGCTGATGGCGATCATACGGATATATTCTTCCGGGGTGGTGAGGTTATGCACCCCCCGGATCCTTGTCAATAGGGTATCTACGTCCTGGAAGGTCCAGGGAATGAATGCGAGGAATCCTTTTGCCTCTTCCGGTTTCCTGGATTGCACCTCGCGGATCTTTATCAGGTGGTCCATCCGCTCCCGGAGCGTCTCCACGTGTCCGAACATCATTGTCGCGGAGCTGGTGATATTCAGCTTGTGCGCTTCGTGCATAATATCCAGCCATTCCTGGGATCCGCATTTTCCTTTGCTGATAAGGCGGCGTACCCGGTCTACCAGGATCTCGGCTCCGGCTCCGGGCAGGGAGTCCATTCCCGCCTTCTTTAATTCCACGAGCACATCATGATGGCTCATTTTTGCCAGCTTGCTGATATGGGCTATTTCCGGTGGTCCGAGGGTGTGAAGCTTCAGCGTGGGGTATAGGGCTTTTAGCTGGCGGAACAGCGAGGTATAGAATTCCAGTCCCAGCTCCGGATGATGTCCTCCCTGCAGGAGCAACTGATCTCCTCCCCAGCGGAAGGTCTCTTCGATCTTTCTTTTATACGTGTCGATATCTGTGATATAGGCATCCGCATGGCCCGGAATCCGGTAGAAATTACAAAATTTGCAGTTGGCGAGGCAGACGTTCGTGGTATTTACGTTCCGGTCGATCTGCCAGGTCACTTTACCATGGGGTACCTGTATTTTCCGTAGCTCGTTGGCCAGGTACATCAATTCTGTAAGAGGAGCTTTCTCAAATAAAAAGATCCCTTCTTCTGCGTCCAGGAATTCCCGGTTCAGGGCTTTTGTATATAGTTCGGAAAAGTTCATAATGCCGCGTTTAAAAATAATAGACAAAGTTAAGTGTTCCCTGCGAAGGATTCCCGGGTAAAGTCTATTGAAGGAATCTTGCTACCTGTTGACAGGATCTTGCGTCCCATTTAAAAGATAAATAATTCCGGATGAACGGCTTGTGATAACAATAATTTGGTAATATATTTAACGGACTGAATGCCACTAACCATGCTTAGCCAGAAAACACCTTCATCCCTGCCGGATCATTCCCATCGTCCCTTCAGGCTGCTTTTCTTCCTGTGGCTGGTCTGTTTTGTCTTTTTTCCCGGCAGACCGCTGGAGGCCCAGGAAAAATTTATACCGGCCCCGGCCAAATTGATCACCAGTTTCTCTTTTACCGTGTTTACGGGCGGAGTGATCCTGATGAGAGCATGCCTCGGTAATTTTCCGGACAGTCTCAATTTTATCCTGGACACGGGCAGCGGAGGGATCTCCCTGGATTCAGCCACCGTCACCAGGCTCAAGCTCCAGACACTTCCTTCCGATAAGACCATCCTGGGTATTGCCGGTATCCGGCAGGTAAGGTTTATCTACAATGAGACCCTGCACCTGCCCGGCCTGACAGTGGATAGCCTTAATTTTCATGTGAATGATTACGATATCCTGAGCAGTGTCTATGGAGAGAAGATCGACGGTATCGTCGGGTACAGCTTTTTTTCCCGCTACATTGTGAGGCTCGATTACGATAGTCTGAAGATCTATGTATATTCCAAGGGCACGTTTAAATACCCCAAGGGGGGGCATCTCCTCAAGCCGATCATTGCCAGTCTGCCGATACAGGCTGCCCAGGTAAGGGATGCGGAAAATATCAATTCCCGGTTTTATTTCGATACAGGGGCTGGTCTTTGTATGTTATTATCCTCTGATTTCGTGAGTGACAGCAGTTTGCTGGATCCCCGGAAAAAACCGTTCCCTACGCAGGCGGAAGGGCTGGGCGGGAAGGCCAATATGCGGCTGACCACGCTGAAGGAGGTGCGGCTGGGGCCTTACCGGTTCCGGAAGGTGCCGACCTATATCTTTGACGATGATTATAATGTCACGTCGTATCCAAATCTGGGCGGTCTGCTGGGGAATGATATCCTGCGCCGGTTCAATGTGACCCTCAATTACGATCGCCGGGAAATTTTCCTGATCCCCAACACCCATTACCGCGATCAGTTCGATTATTCCTATACCGGGCTGGGTATTTACTGGGTAGAAGGGGAAATACGGGTAGGAGATATTATGCTGGGTTCTCCGGCGGAAAAAGCCGGGCTTAAGCTGGATGATGTCGTTGTAGCCGTTAATAATAATTTCTCCAATAATATCCAGGCTTATAAGAACATTCTGCAGACGATCGGTGAAAAGGTGGTCATCATCGTAAAGCGGAATGGCGCCCTCCAGGAGCTGAAACTTCGTGTAAAAAGTATCATTTAGGGGGCGGGCGCGGATCGGTGAACTTTCTTTAACTTGCACGGCAATTATGATACATTTCGAAAGATTTCAGCTGTCCAACGGATTGAGGGTTATTGTACATGAAGACGTCTCCACCCCTATGGCCGTGGTGAACGTATTATACGATGTAGGGGCTAGGGATGAGGATCCGGGCAAGACGGGTTTTGCTCATTTGTTCGAACATCTGATGTTTGGCGGCTCAGTGAATATCGAAGACTTCGAAACGCCATTGCAGCTGGCAGGCGGAGAGAACAATGCCTATACGACCAACGATTTTACCAATTATTATATTCAACTGCCGGCGGAGAATATCGAGACGGCCTTCTGGCTGGAGAGCGACCGCATGTTATCCCTGGCTTTCAGCGAGAAAAGCCTGGAGGTGCAGCGCAAAGTAGTCTCAGAAGAGTTCAAGGAGCATTATATCAACAAGCCATACGGAGATGTATGGTTTAAAATGCGGGAGCTGGCCTATAAAAAGCATCCTTACCGCTGGATGACGATCGGCAGCCAGCTGAGCCATATCGAACAGGCGCAGCTGACGGATGTGCAACAGTTTTTTTTCAAATACTATCGTCCTGCCAATGCCATCCTGGTCGTGGCGGGCAACGTAAAGACGGAGCAGGTTCGTCTGCTGGCGGAAAAATGGTTCGGGGATATTCCTTCCGGCGAAAAATATAAACGCAACTTACCCGTAGAGCCGCTGCAACACGAGATCCGCAAACTGGAAGTAACGGCGGACGTACCGCTGGATGCGCTGTACAAGGCGTTTCCCATGGCCTCGCGCACGGAGCCCGGCTATTATGTGGCCGACCTGATCACGGAGGTGTTGGGCGGCGGCGGTTCTTCCCGTCTGCACCAGGCGTTGATCAAGGAGAAAAAATTATTCAGCCAGATCGAGTGTTATCATACCGGGTCCAATGACCCGGGTCTGGTCGTTATAGAAGGAAAGCTGATCAAAGGCGTCAGCCTGGCCGATGCGGATAAAGCCATAGAGGAAGAGCTGGAAAAGATCCGTACGCAAAAGATAAGCGAAAAAGAGCTGGAAAAGATAAAGAACAAGACGGAGGCGGCTATCGTATTCGAAGATATGAGCGTAATGAACCGTGCGAATAGCCTGGCTATTTATGAATTGCTGGGGGATGTGAATATGATGAATACGGAGCTGGAGAAATACCAGTCCGTCACGGCCGATGAAATGCTGAGTACCAGCCGCCGGCTTTTCGACTCCAATAACAGTAATACGTTGTATTATCACGCCGGCCAACCGAGCTGACCTGTAGTCAGCGATTTAACACAGAACACAAAAAAAGTATGCTAAACAGACAAATTGCCCCCCCTATAAAGGATGCTATCGACTTCCATCTGGAATTGCCTCCTTACCAAAAGCATGTACTCCGGAATGGAGTAGAAGTATATGCCATCGACCTGGGCACTGTAGATGTCCTGATGGTGAACTGGATCTTTGACGCCGGCAACTCGTATGAGGAAAGAAAAGGCATAGCGGCCGCGGCCAATGCATTATTGAAAAATGGCACTTCCACCCGAAATGCCTTTAATATCAATGAACATTTTGAATACTATGGCGCCCACCTGGGCCGGGCCTGTCACCATGAAATGGCCGATCTTACCCTGCATTGCCTGGGCAAGCATGTCAATGAGCTGTTGCCGGTGGTTGCCGAGCTGATAGCGGACTCCGTATATCCACAAGAAGAGCTGGATATCTATAAAAAGAACGGGCAGCAAAGATTGCAGGTAAGCCTGAAAAAAAGTGAGTTTGTAGCCAACCGTCTGATCGATTCCTATTTATACGGGCCTACGCATCCTTATGGGAGATATAGCTCCCTGGAGGACTACCAGCTATTGGAACGGGAAGAGCTGAGGGAATATTACCACAAGCATTATCAGCATGGCGCCTGCCGGATCTTTGTAGCCGGCAAGCTGCCGGATACGCTGCTGCAGCAGCTGGAGCTTCATTTTGGCGGCTTGCCGTTACGGGCTCCCGGTAAAGAAAATGTGGTCCCTTCGTATATCATTACGCCGGAAAAACAAAAGAAATATAATATTGTAAATGACCCCAATGGTGTCCAGGGCTCTATCCGGATCGCCCGGAACTTCCCCAACCGGCATCATCCCGACTTTCAGAAAGTCCAGGTACTGAATAATGTATTCGGGGGCTTTTTCGGGTCCAGGCTGATGGATAATATCCGGGAAGACAAAGGGTATACTTATGGGATCTATAGTTACCTGGTAAATAATATACAGGAGAGTGCCCTGCTGATCAGTACGGAGGCCGGAAAAGAAGTCTGCGCCGCGACCATCGAAGAGGTCTATAAGGAAATGCAGCTTTTATGCGAGGAGCCTATCGAAGAGGAGGAATTGCAGATGGCCCGCAACTATACGATCGGGACTATTCTGGGAGACCTGGACGGCCCTTTCCATGTAGCCTCGCGGTGGAAGAATATTCTGCTCAATGGTCTTGACGGGGAATATTTCTACCAGGGCATCCGAACCATTAAGACCATCACCCCCGACGAATTGCAGGAGCTGGCTAAAAAGTACCTGGATCCGGCTGCTTTCTTCGAGCTGGTGGTGGTGTAAGGGGGAATTGGACCGGATATGCACTAAATTTTGGAAAGTGCATGTCCGGCACATAATTCTTTCTTAACTTGATGAAAAGATCCACATGAATTTCCTTCTCCGCATCCTTGTTACGGCAGTGGTTGCTTTTGGCCTTTCTGCGGTGCTGCGTGGCATTCATATCGATACTTTCTGGTCGGCGCTGCTGCTATCGGTGGTCCTGGCCGTTTTGAACGCGCTGCTTAAGCCTGTACTGATTATCCTGACCTTACCGATCACTATTCTTACTTTTGGATTATTCCTTTTTGTCATTAATGCCGGTATTGTCCTGATTGCCGGGAGATTCGTGGATGGATTCCATGTGGATGGATTCGGATGGGCTCTTTTGTTCAGCCTGCTGCTTTCCATACTCACCTCCCTGCTTTACAAGGACCGGGAAGATGAAGAGAGGAAGAGACGCCAATAAAAGGACCGGGAAGAGGAGGGGAGGAAGAGACGTCCATAACGCTAATTCATAATCTGATCGATTGATTGTATGAACTTTGACAGAAAAGATTTTAACGACGGGGAGCTTATTCGTTTCTACAGAAGCATAATATTGCCGCGGATGATCGAGGAGAAGATGCTGGTGTTATTGCGCCAGGGCCGGATCAGCAAATGGTTCAGCGGTATCGGGCAGGAAGCGATCGCGGCGGGGGCGACCCTGGCTATGGGAGAAGCCGATTGGATCCTGCCCCTGCATCGAAACCTGGGGGTCTTCACTACCCGGAAGATGCCGTTATCCAAATTATTCCTTCAATGGCAGGGTAGCCGGGATGGGTATAGCAATGGGCGGGAGAGAAGTTTTCATTTCGGGAGCAGGGAGCATGCGATCTGTGGCATGATCTCCCACCTGGGTCCCCAGCTAGGCATTGCTGACGGCATCGCTCTCGCTTACAAACTCGATAAAAAGCAGCAGGCATCCCTGGTCTTCTCCGGCGATGGGGGCACCAGCGAGGGTGATTTCCATGAGGCGTTGAATGTGGCGTCGGTCTGGGACCTCCCGGTCATTTTCCTGGTGGAGAATAACGGGTATGGGCTGAGTACGCCCGTATCGGAACAATATCGCTGCGAGAGCCTGGTATATAAAGCGGAAGGGTATGGAATGGAAGGGGTCCGCATCGATGGAAATAATATCTTAACGGTATATGATACCCTGAGAGGGATCCGGGAATATTGTATAAAATATCAACGTCCGTATCTGGTGGAATGCATGACTTTCCGGATGCGGGGGCATGAGGAAGCCAGTGGTCTCAAATATGTGCCCAAAGAGCTGCTGGAGGACTGGTCCAAAAAGGATCCGGTGGCTAATTATGAAGCCTGGCTCCTGGAGCAGCAGGTATTGACGGAAGAAATGGTAAGCCGGATGCGGGAAGAGATCCGGCAGTATATCGAGTCGGAGCTGGAGCCGGTTTTGGAGCATCGGAGGATCGTTCCGGACACTGCCGCCGAAATCCGGGACGTATATGCTGTATATGCCGCGCGTACACCCAGCCCTGAAATGGCCTTCGCTCCGGGGACAGACCCTGACCAGGCTCCTGTGCCTGTGGCCGGGGAGGGCGGCAATGGTCCGGGGAATGCGCCCCAGAAGCGCCTGATCGACGCCATCAGTGAAGCCTTGCGGCAATCCATGCAGCAACATCCCGGTCTCATCCTCATGGGGCAGGATATCGCCGGATACGGAGGGGCTTTTAAGATCACGGAGGGGTTTATGAATGAATTCGGAAAAGAAAGGGTGCGAAATACACCGCTCTGCGAGAGCGCCATTGTAGGCTGTGCGTTGGGGCTAAGCCTGGAAGGACATAAGAGCGTCATGGAAATGCAGTTTGCGGATTTTGTTACCGCGGGGTTTAACCAGATCGTTAACAACCTGGCCAAGATCCACTATCGCTGGGGGCAGAAGGCTGATACGGTCATTCGCATGCCGACCGGAGCCGGCGTCGGAGCCGGTCCCTTTCATTCACAGAGCAATGAGGCCTGGTTCGTACATACGCCGGGATTGAAAGTCGTCTACCCTTCCACGCCGGCGGATGCAAAAGGTTTACTGATTGCTGCTATCAATGATCCTAACCCGGTATTATATTTTGAACACAAAGCCCTTTATCGCAGCATCACGGGCCCTGTGCCCGAAGCCTATTACGAGATCGAGATCGGTAAAGCGGCCTGGGTCCGGGAGGGAGAGGATCTTTCCATCATAACGTATGGGGCCGGTGTACATTGGGCAACAGCCTATGCCGCTGAGCACCCGGAACTTTCTTTTGATATCCTTGATCTGCGTACCTTATTGCCCCTGGATTATGAGGCGATCCGAACGGCCGTTAAAAAGACGGGAAGAATATTATTGTTTCATGAAGATACGCTTACCGGAGGGATCGGTGGAGAAATAGCTGCCTGGATCGGGGAACATTGCTTCGAATATCTCGATGCGCCGGTCCTGCGTTGTGCGTCCCTGGACACGCCTGTTCCGTTTAACATGGAGCTGGAAAGTAATTTTCTGGCGAAGTCGAGACTGGATGAAACGGTGAAAAAGCTGATGGGGTATTGATGGTTTTACCCGGCTAAAGTTTTGCACTATTCATGCACAACGCTTGCTATTGGATTTTTTATTATGTATTTTAGTATTAATAGGATAAGGTTTAATGGTGATGGAACTGATTAGGGCAGCCTCCTTGCAAAAGGAGGCTTTTGTATTTAAAGGGAGGGGAAGACCTGCGGTCTCCCCTTTAGCGACGTAAAAAATGCCGGCATTTTTTACGTCGGGTCTAATTATGGCGCTTCGCGCGGGAGACCCGTGGTCTCCCCGATGAACCATTGTTCCTTATTTCTAAACAATACATTGAAAGTGGTAAAGGAACCATAGATACGGGTTATGTACTGCTGCAGGTTCACCTTATCCTCATCGCTCAGTCCTTTGTGACCGTTGATCTGCTGCTCCAGCACGCGAAGCCGGTCCCTGGCCATGACGATCTTATGGAAGAACACATCGATTGGCACTTCTTTGGGTTTGATGGACTTGTCGCCTGACTGCAGGATCAGGGTTCCGCCCTTCCATTTATCGCCCAGTGGGACCAGTTCGGTGAGTCCTCCCCAGAGGCGCAGGATCTTCAACAATGATTTTTCGGTATCCGAATGGGTCTCGACTTCTTCCGTGACATTCTCCGGAATGATCTCGTCCAGGTGTTCATCGGTCTTATCGATCTCTTTTATGCCATGGTGTATGAAAGAAATGATGTAAACGGCGTATTTAACACCGACAATGACTCCAGGGCCGAATTGTGTATGCTGCAGCCTGGTGCCGATACCCAGCGTCAGTTGATCCATATTGGAAGATTTTGGGGCAAATATAATAAATAGGGATGCGACCTGTGGTCTCCCCTAGGGGGTCTCTTTGCGGTCTTTTTTATATTGCGAATAGGCCAGCTTGATATAATCCAGGAAATCGTAGTCGGTCGACCGTTTGCAAAACTCATAAGAAGGGCGGTATTTGACCATGAAGCTATCCAGTTCATCGCCGTTCAGATGGGTGGTCTTTTTGACGATATACTTGCTGAAACGATGGTCGACGAACTTATCCTGCTCTTCATCCACCAGTCTGTGCTGAAAGGCCAGCAAGCGTTTGGTCCGTTGAAAGCGGAAGACATTGATCAGCTCGTCCAGATCGACTCCTGCTCCCAGGCCTCCATTGGTGGTAGGGCTGGTGATCTTAAATCCCGGTTTCTTGAAATCGAAGTACCGTTCGTAGTCCTTCCGGTTTTGCAGGGAGTCCATACGATAATTCTGGGGCATGACCCTGACCTCCTTGAGCTCGAGGGGGTCTACATGGAGGGCGATATCGAAGCCGGAAAAAGTGTTGATGGCGCTGACCGCATATTTGGCCGTAGCCCTGCCCAGGTAGGAGAAATAGATGGAATCCTCCATCGGGACCTGGATCGCGTAATTTCCATTCGAATCGGTGGTGGTGCCCCGGCCGGAAGTGCTGACGACGCTGACGGCATCCAATGGTCTTGTGCGGTACATATTATAGACCGTCCCTCTTACCGTGACCTGCTGTCCCCAGACTTGCCCGCCGGTAAAAATTGACAATAAGAAGAATACCAGTATGATTTTATGGGTAGAATGGGACAAAGACGATGTTTTTAAAAAGTGATATTACTACCAAAACAGGATATAAAGATCCTGGAATTGTTGTTTTAACGTTGATTTTGCAGATTATTGACCACCTGCTCGATAATCCCGGGAAAATGCTCATGTTCCAGGGTATGCACTTTCCGGGCCACGGATTCGGGGGTATCGGTCTCCTCTATGGGAAAGCTGGCCTGGAAGATGACCTGTCCGTGGTCGTAGAGCTCATCCACATAATGAATGGTGATACCCGTCTCTTTCTCCCGGGCGGCGATCACGGCTTCATGAACATGCTGCCCGTACATTCCTTTCCCTCCGTATTTGGGCAACAGGGCCGGGTGAATATTCATGATCCTGCCTCCGTATGCTTTTACCAGGGCTGCCGGGATCTTCCATAAAAAGCCCGCCAGCACCAGGAAATCGATCTTTCTCGCCTGCAATTCCTCCACATAGGCGTTGCCCCGGAAAAAGGGCTCCTTTTCCAGGAGGATCGTTGGGATCTGCTCTTTTTCGGCAATGCTCAACACCCCTGCCCCTGGTTTGTTGCAGACGATCAGGCTTATTTTTATAGAGGGGTGGTGACGAAAATGATCGATAATACGAGCGGCATTCGTTCCTGTGCCCGAGGCGAAGATGGCAATCTGCTTCATCCGTCAAAACTACGCCAGCCCCGGGAGAAAATAAAAAGGATCCTGCGCCGTTAAGGAAGTTCCCATTTAAGCACGAAACGGAATCCATGCGAAAATGTAAACAACAAACCCTCGCCTCCCTACCAATTTTGTTCAATAAATTTATTGACAGTAATATGACAGAAGGTCAGAATGAATTTGTACAATTCGCTGAAACCCACGCCAAATGCGGGAAAAAAAATTTTCACCATGTTGATATTTTGTTAAAATCCTGACTTATTTTTGCAACCTGTTCAGGAGATTTTTCCACATTTATACAACAGATTGTATATATGATCCACCATAGACCGATTGTCAAAACGTTATTTTTCAGTATCCTACTCTCCACTTTGGTTTTAATGGGAAATAGGTTGTATGCGCAAGACGGAAAGGCTTTGTTCCAATCCAATTGTGCGTCCTGCCATAATCCTATAAAAGTAATTACCGGCCCCGCGCTGAAAGGGGTTACGGAAAGAGTCCCGGATAAGAAGCTCTTACACGATTGGATCCGGAACAATGCGAAGGTTCTGGCCTCGGGTAACCCGTATTTCACTGGTCTGTTCAATCAGTACAACAAGACCACGATGAACACTTTCCCGACTATAACGGACGGCGAGATCGACGCCATCCTCAAGTATGTGGAAAGCTATCAGGCCCCCGTCGCCTCCACTGGCGGCACTGGGGAAGATGCCAGTTCAAAAGGAGCGCAGAGCGATAATACGCTCCTGTACGGTATCCTGACCCTGATCCTGGCCATCATCATGATGGTCCTGCTCCAGGTGAACAGCAGTCTGAAGAAACTCTCCGACGATAAAGAAGGCATCCCTACTGCTGAGCCGATTCCTTTCTACAGAAATAAGGTTTATATCACCCTCGTCATCTTACTGCTCTTCGTAGTGGGTGGATACTTCACGATCCAGGGCGCTATCGGCCTGGGCCGCACCAAGGACTACCAGCCGGAACAACCGATCTTCTACTCTCATAAGGTACATGCCGGGATCAACCAGATCAGCTGTCTCTACTGCCATGGCAATGCCTGGGAAAGCAAACATGCTACTGTGCCTGCGTTGAATGTCTGTATGAACTGTCACGCAGCGATCAACGACTACACCAAGGGTCCGAAATTATACCGCGAAAACGGCGAGGAAGTGGATGGAACGGCGGAAATCCAGAAGCTGTACAGCTTTACAGGATATGATCCCAAGACCGGCCGCTACAACACCGAGCATGCCAAACCCGTAGAATGGACCAAGATCCACAATCTTCCCGATCACGTATTCTTTAGCCACGCACAGCATATCCGCGCCGGTAAGGTACAGTGCCAGACCTGTCACGGTCCGATCCAGGAAATGAACGAGGTGAAACAATTCGCAGAATTGAGCATGGGCTGGTGTATCAATTGCCACCGGACTACCAAGGTCAATTTTGTTGATTCCAGCGGAAATGGGAACAAGTTCTACAGCATTTATGAAAAATTCCATAAAGATCTGAGAACTGGCAAGATGGATAGCGTAACCGTTGAGAATATCGGCGGTACGGAGTGCCAGAAATGCCATTATTAATATCCCCGCCCCACCCCCCCGGCCCCCTGGAGGGGGAGGGTCCTGAAGGGGAGGTAAGAAAAGAGCTTTGAAGATTAGTATATATATAATGTAAAAATTCAAGTCCCTTAAAAGCTGTCCGGGATATATTCCGGAAGACAAAGAGGGGTTTAACTTCTCAAATATGAGCGACAAAAAATACTGGCAAAGTTTCGGAGAGCGCAATAACAGTGAAGCGTTTCAGAAATCGACGGAAAATGAATTCGACCAGGATTTACCGTTGGAAGGCCTGGATGGAAAAGGATTGCTCGACGCCAAGACTCCCCGGAGAGATTTTCTTAAATACTTAGGCTTTAGTACAGCCGCCGCAACGCTGGCCGCCAGTTGCGAAATCCCCATAAAGAAAGTTGTTCCCTATCTCAATAAACCGGAGAATATGATCCCGGGTGTGGCGGATTATTACGCTACCACCTACACTTCCGGCGGAGATGTCGTTTCCATTGTCGCTAAAGTAAGGGACGGACGTCCTATCAAAATAGAAGGAAATGAGCTGTCGTCCATCACCAAGGGCGGTACTTCCGCCCGGGTACAGGCCTCCGTATTGGATCTGTATGATACGGCCCGCCTTCGCTACCCTGTTCAGATCACGGACGGCAAACCACAAGAGGTAAGCACCTTCGAAGCTTTTGACAAGCTGGTGGCCGACTCCCTGGCCGGTGCCGCCGGAGCTCCTCTGGTCCTGCTGACAGGCTCCCTGACCTCCCCTACTACCAAACAGATCATCAGCGAATTCTTAGCAAAATATCCAGGCAGCCGCCACGTACAATACGATGCGGATTCCTATAGCGGCATCCTGCTGGCCAATGAAGCTACATACGGTAAAAAGGCCATTCCTTCCTACCAGTTCGGGAGCGCCAGGGTAATCGTGAGCCTGGGCGCCGACTTCCTGGGAACCTGGCTGGCCCCGTTGGAATTCAGCCGTGGTTATGCTGCAGGAAGAAAGATCAACGAGAAGAATCCCGTCATGAGCAAGCATTACCAATTTGAAAGCCTGTTGTCGATGACAGGTGGTAATGCCGATGATCGCTATGCCCATCGTCCTTCGGAGTCCGGCGCCATCGCCCTGGCCCTGCTGGCTGAGCTGGGTGGAAGCGTCAGCGCTCCCGCACTGAATGATAAATTAAAGGCCGGCGTTAAGAAAGCCGCCAAGGATCTCCTGGAGAATAAGGGTAAGGCGTTGGTAGTGAGCGGCAGCAACAATCCCGACGTTCAGGTGATCGTAAATGCCATCAACGAGGCTATCGGCGCCAATGGAACTACCATCAACTGGGCTGCTCCCATCCAGCTGCGCCAGGGTATTGACAGCGAAATGAACGCCCTCGTAGCAGATATGAACGCCGGAAAGGTCGGCGCGCTGCTGATCTACGGAGTGAATCCGGCCTACGATTATTATGAGGCTGACAAATTCAAAGAAGGCCTGAATAAAATAAAGACCACGGTCTCTTTCAATGACCGCCTGGATGAAACAACGGAATTGGTAAAATTTGCGATCCCAGCCCCTCATTTCCTGGAAAGCTGGGGTGATGCAGAACCTAAGCCCGGCTACTACAGTTTCCTCCAGCCGACCATTTCCCCGCTGTTCAAAACAAGGCCTTTTGAAGAGTCCTTATTGAAATGGAGCGGCAGCAACACTACGTACGAGGCATATTTTAAACAATATTGGACCAGTAAGCTGGGAGGCATCGAAGCGTATGAAAAAGCGCTGCAGGATGGGGTTATAGAACCAGCCTCCGCTCCTGCCGCCGCCACGGCCTCTTTCAGCAATGCAAAGGTCGGCGAAGCGGCTTCCGCCATCGGCGCCTGGAAAAAAGGCGGGGCCTTCGAGGTCGTACTTTATCAGAAAGTGGCCATCGGTATCGGTGCTCAGGCTAATAACCCCTGGCTGCTGGAACTGCCGGATCCTATCACGAAAGCCACCTGGGATAACTATGCAATCGTCTCCCCCAAATTCGCGAAGGATACATTTGGGCTGGACCTTAGCGTGCAGCGCCAGGCGGATGCATACGAAGTACATCCCGAAAAGCAGGTGATCAAGGTAAAAGTAGCAGGTAAGGAAATGACCCTCCCCGTGGTCATCGTTCCCGGAACGCATAATGAAGTGATCGGTATCGCCGTCGGTTATGGCCGTCAGAGCGCCAAACCCGAGAATACGCCGGATTTTATCGGAAGAGCCGTAGTCGGTGTCGGAAAGAATGCTTTCCCTCTGCTGGGCTTTAATGGAACGACCGTCGAGTGGAGCAACTCCGAAGCCAGTTTCGAGAAGACCAATGAAACCTACCAGGTAGCCCAGACTCAGACGCATAGCAGCTATGAAGGCCGCTCGGAAGTGGTAAAAGAGGTCACGCTGGAAGATTTTAAAAAGACCCCGAACGAGATCCTGGAAGAGCGCGAGAAAGAGCTGAAACCTTACGGCGGCGTCGAAAATTATACAAAACAGGGTACGCTTTACCCAACTTACGATAAGCCCGGCATCAAGTGGGGCATGTCCATCGACATGAACTCCTGCTTTGGTTGCGGAGCCTGTGTCGTGGCTTGTCATGCAGAGAACAATGTACCTGTTGTCGGCAAGAGCGAAGTATTGCGCTATCACGATATGCACTGGCTGCGTATCGACCGTTATTTCGCAGCGACTCCCGGCAGCAAGCTGGATGATCCGGACGACGTACAGGTAGTGTTCCAGCCTATGCTCTGCCAGCATTGTGACAACGCCCCCTGTGAGAACGTTTGCCCGGTAGCAGCGACCAACCACAGCAGCGAAGGCCTCAACCAGATGGCTTATAACCGTTGTATCGGAACCCGCTATTGCGCCAACAACTGTCCTTTCAAGGTCCGCCGTTTCAACTGGGCTGATTATACCGGAGCGGACAGCTTCCCGAATAACCAGGACCAGACGACGGTAGGCAAGCTGGATGCGGTCGTATTCCAGATGAATGACGACCTGACCCGTATGGTGCTCAACCCCGATGTTACCGTGCGTAGCCGTGGTGTGATTGAAAAATGCTCCTTCTGCGTGCAGCGTCTGCAGGAAGGCAAGCTGAAAGCGAAAAAAGAAGACCGCCCCCTGAAAGATATGCAGGATGTACGGACTGCCTGTCAGCAGGCTTGCCCTTCCGATGCGATCGTCTTCGGGAATGTAAATGATAAAGAAAGCCTGATCTCTCATACAAGAGGCGAGAATTCCTTCCGCCTGTTCTATGCACTGGAAGAATTACACGTATTGCCTAACGTCAACTACCTGGCCAAGGTACGTAACACGGAAGTGATCCGGGAATTCGAAGGAAAAGAAAAAGAAGAGGCGGCTGAGGAAAAACATTCCTAAAGGGGAATGAACGCGAACGGCGAATGGATTGAATGAACGAATGCGAAGAGAATATATAAACTGAGAATTTAACAGTTGACGGCGAAGGCCGGCAACTAAAAGCTCAAAACACTATGGCATTATTAAAGTACGAATCACAGGTAAGACCCCCCTTGGTAGTAGGTGACAAAAATTATCACCAGGTCACGGAAGATATTGTGCGTCCCATCGAGGCGAGTCCTTCGCTCACCTGGTGGATTGGTTTCATCATCTCCCTCGGTCTGCTCACCTTCGGGGTCATATCCGTAACGCATGAGGTCGTATACGGGGTAGGCCAGTGGAATCTCAACCGGACCATCGGCTGGGGTTGGGATATCACCAACTTCGTATGGTGGGTAGGGATCGGTCATGCCGGAACCCTGATCTCAGCGATCCTTTTGTTATTCCGTCAGGGCTGGAGAACAGGGGTAAACCGTGCCGCGGAAGCCATGACCATCTTCGCGGTTATGTGCGCCGGCCAGTTCCCGATCTGGCATATGGGTCGTGTCTGGATGGCTTTCTTCGTAATGCCTTATCCTAATACACGCGGACCGTTGTGGCCTAACTTTAACTCTCCCCTTTTATGGGACGTATTTGCGATATCGACTTATTTCACCGTCTCCCTGCTGTTCTGGTACTCGGGTTTATTACCCGATCTGGCTTCCGTACGGGACAGGGCTAAATTGAAATGGAGAAAAGCCTTCTATGGCGTCGCTTCTTTCGGATGGACGGGCTCTACCAAACACTGGCAACGTCACGAGGCGCTGTCCCTGGTGCTGGCGGGGTTGAGTACGCCCCTGGTATTGTCCGTGCATACCATCGTATCCTTTGACTTCGCCACCTCCGTTATACCGGGCTGGCATACGACGATCTTCCCTCCTTATTTCGTAGCAGGAGCCATCTTCTCGGGTTTTGCCATGGTGCAGACCCTGTTGCTGGTGACCCGTAAAGTGCTTAGCCTGGAGGAATATATTACCATGGAGCATATCGAAGTGATGAATAAGGTAATCGTGCTTACGGGCTCTATTGTAGGCGTGGCCTATCTCACGGAGCTGTTCATCGCCTGGTATGGTATGAATAAGTTTGAAAACTGGGCTTTCATGCAGAACCGCGTGAACATCTTCAGTCCCTTCGGATGGAGCTACTACCTGATGATGGGTTGTAACGTATTATCTCCGCAGATCTTCTGGTTCAAAAAGATGAGAAGAAATCTCACGGTGACTTTCTTTATGTCCGTGATCGTAAATATCGGGATGTGGTTTGAGCGCTTTGTAATTATCGTGACGTCCATCTACCGGGATTACCTGCCGAGCAGCTGGTCTACGTATTACAGGCCGACTATCTGGGAAATTGGATTTTATATGGGGACTTTCGGATTGTTCTTTACCTGTTACTTCCTTTTCTCTAAGTTCTTCCCGGTTATCGCTATTGCAGAAATCAAGCACATCCTGAAGAGATCCGGCGATTCGTACAAAGAAAAGATGGGTGAGGCGGAAAAGGAATCGGTGGAAGAGTTTGCGCACGAAATGGCCCACGCGCATTAACCCCCCGGCTCCCTAAAGGGGGAGTAAGAAGATTTTAGTAAGTAAGACGAGACGATTATTAATAATAAAAGATATGGCAGTTAAAAAATTTGTTGTAGGCTATTTTGAAGACGAAGCAGTCTTATTCCCTGCCGTTAAAAAAGTCCGGTCAGCAGGTTACAAGATCCATGACATTTATACGCCGATGCCGATCCATGGATTGGATAAGGCGATGGGGCTGCGTGAGACCAGTCTGCACACGGCCGGATTTATTTATGGCATCACCGGCACCACGACCGCAGTGAGCAGTATCGGATGGATCTTTAACAGTGACTGGCCTATCAATTTCGGCGGTAAATCACATTTTGACCTTCCCGCCTGGATACCTATTACATTCGAGTTGACAGTATTGTTCTCTGCCGTAGGCATGGTTTTGACTTTTTGTTACCTGTGTCAGCTGGCGCCTTTTGTCCGCAAGCATCATTTCAACCTGCGGTCTACCGATGACCAGTTCACGATGGTGATCGAATGCACCGAGAAGACCAATGAGGCAGACCTGCAGGCTTTTCTGCAAAGTGCGGGAGCCAAGGGAATCAATACCCAGGTCGCCGAAACAGGCTGGTGGCTGGGCCGCTATCATAAGGATAATGGACCCTATGCAAAGAAAGAAACTGTCTTAGCCTAAGTATAATCAGAAACGAACTTTGAATAATAATGAAAAAAGTAGCCGTCTTATCGTTGATAATTGCCGCGGTGGTGATCGTTGCCAGCTGTAGCGATGTCAGGCGCAAGCCAGGAAGAGTTTATATGCCCGATATGGCTTATAGCCGGGCCTATGAAACTTATTCCATAACCGAAGAGGAAAAGCAGGAACTGGAAAAGAAAGGAATACATTTCAGCAATGTGCCGGTAGCCGGTACGATAAAAAGAGGCGAGTTATTTCCCTTCCTGCTGGCAAAAGACAAGGATGGCGATACGACGGATTATGCCGCTTCGAAACAGGTAAAGAATCCGCTCGGCGCCCTGGATACGGCTACGCTGGTGGAAGCAGAACGGCTTTACCTGGTGAACTGTGGTATCTGCCACGGCCCGAAACTGGATGGTAACGGTCCCCTTTACAAGGGTGGAGACGGTCCTTTCCCGGCCAAACCTGCTACTTTGGTGGGAGATGCCAAATATGAAGCTATGCCGGAAGGGCAGATGTTCTATTCCGTCACCTACGGGAAGAATAAGATGGGAAGCTACGCGTCCCAGCTGAATACGCATCAGCGCTGGATGGTGATCGCTTATATCAAGGCCAGGCAGGGTGCGTCAAAGAGTACAACCGGGGCGTCCGCAGGATCGGCAGCCACAGGTACCGATTCAGTTGCCGCTAAAAAGTAAAACAACCGGATTAACGAATACATTAAATAAGTATAGAATGTCATCAGTTAAAGAACATTTTGAAATACCCGGCCGATACAAACAATGGTCTCTTGGTCTGTCAGGTGTGGGCGTGCTGTCTTTGATCATTGGGTTTATCATGTATGGGGGTACGGATCATGGCACCCGTTTCTGGGCTTCCCTGCTGCAAAACAGCGTATACTTCCTGCTGATCACCAATGCGGCTATGTTCTTCTTCTGTGCGACCACGCTTGCATACGGCGGCTGGACGCTTGCTTTCCGCCGGGTGAGCGAGGCTGTCTCCGCATCCGTTATCCCTATCGGGATCATCACCTTTGTCATTCTGATGGCCCTGGTTCTTGGCGGGAAAACAACTATTTACGAATGGCTTGACCCGGAGGTGGTAAAGCATGATGCCGTGCTGAATGGTAAAAAAGGGTTCCTCAACCCTACCTTCTTCATCGTATGGACGACTTTATCCATCGGGTTATGGATCCTGATCGGCCAGAAGATGCGGAACATTTCCCGTGAGATCGATAATCATCCCCTGACCGTCGGGGAAGGGAAGAAATATATTTTCAAGAATACGGTATGGTCGGCTATCTACATCGTATGGTTTGCCCTGACCGTAGCTTCTGTAACTCCCTGGCTCTGGCTGATGAGCATCAATGCACACTGGTTCTCTACGATGTACAGCTGGTATACGTTTGCCAGCAGCTTCGTCGCCGGCGTCGCCCTGATGACCCTGTTCGTCATCTACCTGAAGAACCTGGGGTACCTGGAATATGTCAACCAGGAGCACCTGCATGATCTCGGCAAATTCCAGTTCGCCTTCTCCATCTTCTGGACTTATCTGTGGTTCGCCCAGTTCATGCTGATCTGGTATGCCAATATTTCGGAAGAAACGATCTATTTCAAATCCCGGTTCGAGGGCGCCTATGAAGGGGTATTCTACCTGAACCTGGTGATCAACTTCCTGGCTCCGCTGCTGATCTTTATGAAGGCGAGCGCCAAGCGTAACTATGCTACTGTAACTTTTATGTCAGTACTTTTGATATTCGGTCACTGGCTGGACTTCTTCCAGATGGTATTCCCTTACCACTATCCCAAACAGGTGCCTTTGAACCTGTTCGATTTCGGGGTGGCGCTTGGATTTGTGGGGCTGATCATGTGGCAGACCGGACAGGTATTGAGTAAGTTCCCGTTGCTGGCGAAAAACCACCCTTTCCTGAAAGAAAGTATTATCCATCATACTTAAAATCTTTTAAACTATCATGTCAACTATTTTTCTGTTACTGATCCTGTTATTTGGCTTCCTGATCACCTTCCAGATCGCTAAGGCCAGTGAGTATGTAGGTGTCCTGAAAGGCGAAAAGAAAAATTTTGAACAGCACAACCGTATCAATGGGTTTCTCATGATCGCGTTCCTCGTACTGGGGCTGATCGGAGTCTACTGGTGCAATGAATTGTTCAGGGGAAAGATCCTTGGGGAATCGGCTTCCAAACACGGTGAACAGATCGACAAGATGATGTACATCACTATTGTGATCACCGGGGTCGTTTTCATAATCACCCAGGTGCTGCTGTTCTGGTTTGCTTACAAATTCCAGTATTCCGAGAAGAGGAAAGCGTTCTACTTTCCCCATGACAACCGTCTGGAAGTGATCTGGACCGTCGTACCTGCTATCACTCTTACGGTATTGGTCGGCTTTGGTTTGTTCTACTGGTTCCGTATCACCGGGGAAGCTCCGAGCGATGCCATGCAGGTGGAGGTCACGGGCAAGCAATTCGGCTGGATCTTCCGCTACCCCGGTAAAGACAATACTTTCGGAAAGAAATACTATCAGAATATCAGCGATAAGGATAATAACTCCCTGGGATTGATCTGGGAAGACCCTTATGCGCAGGATGATTTGGTAGTCGGCAACGAAATGTACATCGTGAAGGATCAGCCGGTAAAGCTGATCATCAATTCCAGGGATGTGATCCATGACGTAGGGTTGGTTTATTTCCGTCAGAAGATGGATGCTGTACCGGGTACGCCCACCACGTTGTGGTTTATTCCCAAGTTTACGACCGACGAGATGAAAAAGAAATTGAATAATCCTGATTTCGAATATGAGATCTCCTGCGACCAGATGTGCGGAAGAGGGCATTATACGATGAGAGGGATCATCAAGGTGGTGACGAAGGACGAGTTCATTCTCTGGAAGGCTAAGCAGAAGCCGAACTATGTGCAGGTTTTCCCGGATAAGGATCCGGCTGCACCGGCAAAGGCTGCGGACTCTACCAAGACAGCTTCGGTAGTGGCTGATCCTGCGGCCGCAGCGAAACTGATGGCACAGAAAAACTAAAAAGCATAGCGTCTCCGGGGTTAGGGTCCGGGCGCAAAATAAATAACTGAATAGCGAGCCGGTTTTCAACTAAATTTTTTCTCATGAGCAACGAAGCAGCATTACACGGACATCCTGAAGTGGTTACCACTCATGACGTGCATCATGATGACCATCATCACAAACAGAGCTTTATTACGAAATATGTATTCAGCCAGGACCATAAAATGATTGCCAAGCAGTTCCTGATCACAGGGATGGTCTGGGCTATCCTGGGTGGGTTGATGTCTGTGTTGTTTCGTCTCCAGCTGGGTTATCCGGACACCAAATTTGCATTCCTGGAAGATCTCCTGGGCAGCAAATGGGCCAAAGGCGGTCAGATCCAGCCAGAATTTTATTATGCGCTGGTGACCATGCACGGGACGGTACTGGTGTTCTTCGTGTTGACGGGCGGATTGAGCGGCACTTTCGCCAACTACCTGATCCCTCTCCAGATTGGCGCAAGGGATATGGCTTCTCCTTTCCTGAATATGTTGTCCTACTGGTTTTTCTGGTTAGCCAGCATCGTAATGCTTTCTTCCCTGTTTGTTGAGACGGGTCCTGCCAGCGGCGGATGGACATCCTATCCCCCTTTGAGCGCCCTGGGAGATGCTTCGGAGGGATCCAAGACGGGGATGGACTTATGGATCGTAGCCATGGCCTTGTTTGTCGTTTCCTCTTTGCTGGGTGGTCTGAACTATATTACGACCATTTTGACGATGCGTACCAAGGGAATGAGCATGACCCGCCTGCCGCTTACGATGTGGGCCCTGTTGTTCACTGCCATCCTGGGGGTATTATCATTCCCGGTTCTGTTATCCGGTTTCATCCTGTTATTATTCGATCGTCATGCAGGCACCAGCTTCTATCTGTCTGACATCTTCATAGCTTCCACACAAAAAGCATTACCGAATGAAGGGGGTAGCGCCATTCTCTACCAGCACTTGTTCTGGTTCCTCGGACATCCGGAAGTGTATATCATTATTCTGCCGGCGATGGGTCTGGTGTCGGAAGTAATGTCGATTAACGCCCGTAAACCTATCTTTGGTTACATGGCCATGGTGGGCTCCATGTTCGCCATTGCTGTCCTGGCTTTTCTGGTGTGGGCGCACCATATGTTCGTTACCGGGTTGAATCCGTTCCTGGGTTCGGTATTCGTGTTGCTGACCCTGCTGATCGCCATACCTTCGGCTATTAAGGTGTTCAACTGGCTGACGACCCTGTGGAAGGGAAATATCCGGTTCACTCCGGCCATGCTGTTCGCCATTGGTTTCGTCAGCATGTTCATCTCCGGTGGTTTGACCGGTATATTCCTGGGTAACTCTACGCTGGACATACAATTGCATGATACTTATTTCGTGATTGCGCATTTCCATATCGTTATGGGTGTCTCCGGGATGCTGGGTATGTTCTGCGGCATCTACCACTGGTTCCCTAAGATGTATGGCCGGTATATGAATAACACCCTGGCTTATATCCATTTCTGGATAACATTCATAGGGGCTTACCTGATCTTCTGGCCGATGCACTACGAAGGGTTGGCCGGCATGCCGCGCCGTTACCTGGATTACAGCAACTGGCTCTCATTTAACCAGTTCGGGGACCTTAACCGGTTCATCTCTACGGTAGCCATGGTGGTATTCGCCATTCAGCTCCTGTTCGTTTTCAATTTCTTCTATTCTATTTTCAAAGGAAGAAAAGTCATTTCACAGAATCCCTGGCAGGCTACTACCCTGGAATGGACCACACCGATCCATGCCGGTCATGGCAACTGGCCCGGAGAGATTCCTGAAGTACACCGCTGGCCTTATGATTATGCAAAGGATGGAAGGGATTTTATCCCCCAGACGGAGCCATTGGGCAGCAACGAAGGCAGTCATTGATAAGATTTGAATACGTTTAGAGAGAGAGCAGCAGAGATAAAGTAGAAAAATCAGACTGATGCCCTGACTTACATCAGGGCATCAGTCTGGAAAAAAAACAATATGTCAGAGGAGACCGTGAAGCAATCGAGTTCTTTCAAATTTGCCGGCAAATTGCAGGATTACAAACTGCTGATCAAGTTCAATCTCAGCTTCATGGTGGTGTTTTCCGCCTTGATCAGTTATTTGCTGGCGCCGAAAGTAAAGGAATATGACTGGGTCTCTATTATGCTCTTTTTCCTGGGGGGAATGCTGGTTACAGGAAGCGCTAATACGATCAACCAGATCGTAGAGAAAGATACGGATGCCCTGATGAAACGGACGGCCAACCGGCCTGTCGCTTCCGGCAGGATGAGTACCGGGGAAGCCTGGGCTTTTGCCGTGATAGCGGGGATCGGAGGCGTATTGATCCTGTGGCATTTCAATTTTCTCACGGCGGTACTGGCAGCCTTTAGTTTGTTTGTATATGCATTTATTTATACACCCCTGAAGAAGGTCAGTTCGATTTCCGTGTTGGTGGGAGCTATTCCCGGAGGCCTGCCCTGTCTGATCGGCTGGGCGGCTGGTAATGATGATCTGAGTGCTGGCGGCTGGGCTTTGTTTGCCCTGCAGTTCTTCTGGCAATTTCCCCATTTCTGGGCCATTGCCTGGATTGCGCACAAAGATTATACGACGGCGGGATTCAAAATGCTCCCTTCCAATGAGGGCCCCACAAAATATTCAGCCATACAGGCCGTCATATATTCTTTACTGTTACTGCCTGTGGGCATATTGCCTTATCTGATAGGGATGAGCGGGTTCGTGAGCCTGGTGGTCGTGCTGATCGCCAACCTGTTTATGGTATGGACATGCGTACGGCTGTATCGGGATATGACCGTCAAAGCGGCAAGACGGGTTATGTTCAGCAGTTATATCTATTTGCCGATAGTGTTGCTGGCGTTATTAGCTAATAAGAGTTAACCCCCCAACCTCCGCCCGAGCCCCTCAAGGGGGATGAGAACGGGGAGTAAGGATTAAGATAGACTTTGTGATGATAAGTGAAACAATGGTGAACGAACAAAGAAAGAAAATACATCCCCATAAGTTTACGTTATGGGTGGCCCTGGGCAGCATTATTATGATGTTTGCAGGGCTTACCAGCGCCTATATCGTAAAAAGGGATCAGCCGGGCTGGACGACATTTGTCATTCCCCGCGCTTTCTGGTATTCCACCGGGGCGATCCTGCTGAGCAGCCTGACCATACAAATGGCCCAGCAGGCATTCAAGGAGCGGGAAATGTTACGGTATCGCAGGCTGCTAACGGCTACTTCCGTATTGGGGGGGCTCTTTGTGATCCTGCAATGGGTAGGGTTCCGGCAGATCTGGAGTACGGGGATCACCTTTAAGGGATCCGGCGGCGGGCAGTTCCTGTATATCATTGCCGGATTACATGCGGCGCACGTACTGGGAGGGTTGATCGCGCTGTTTATAATGCTGATAAAGGCGTCTGCCTCGAAGATCCGCAGCTATAACAGCATTCCGATAGAGCTGATGAGCACCTATTGGCATTTTGTCGATTTGCTCTGGATCTATTTGCTCATTTTCTTTCTCAGCATAAATTAATAATATTCAGTTTAGTTAAATAAATTTGCAAACCAACTAAAATAACAACATGGCACAGACAATACCAGCAGGGCAAAAATGGTGGGGCGGAGGGAAAAGCCCTTTCAATGTGGAATATGGTAAAGTGTTGATGTGGTATTTTTTGATGAGCGATGCCTTTACATTCGGCGCATTCCTGATCTCTTATGGCTCGATACGTTTCGCAACGAACGGATGGCCTGACCCGAACGAGGTATTCCATTCCTTCCCTTTTATGGGCGCTACTCATCTGCCCCTGGTATTCGTGAGCCTGATGACGTTTATCCTGATCATGAGCTCGGTGACCATGGTACTGGCTGTAGCTGCCGGACACCAGGGTGATCAGAAGGCCGTTACAAAATGGATGATCCTGACCATTATCGGCGGGCTGGCTTTCTTAAGCTGCCAGGCATGGGAGTGGACGCATTTACATGGGGAAGGCGCCTGGTGGGGAAGAAATCCTTTCATAAATGCCGATGGCACGGCGGCGACGACCAACTTCACGAACTTCTTTTTTACGATCACGGGCTTCCATGGTTTCCACGTATTTTCCGGGGTGATCATCAATATCGTCATGCTGATCAAGAACATAAGAGGTGATTTTGCCAAGAGGGGGCATTACCTGATGATCGAAAAAGCAGGTTTGTACTGGCACTTTGTAGATTTGGTATGGGTATTCGTATTTACTTGTTTTTATTTGCTGTAGAGGACCTGGGCCTACCGGCCCCCAACGAGCTAACAATCATTCAAGATTAATATAATTAGATTTTATGTCAACTATTCAAACAACAGCAGACGCTCATCACGTACCTGAATTTTCGACTAAACCCATCTGGAGGACCTTTTGGATCTTGTTGGGCATTACCGCAGCGGAGCTGATCATCGCGACCATCCATCTTAAGACAGGATTTCCGCCTAAGTTTGTTGTCAACGGGATTTACCTGATCCTTACCTGTGCCAAGGCTTTTTATATCATCGCCGAATTCATGCACTTACGGCATGAGCTGAAGAACCTGATCATGACCCTGGGCATAACCTGTTTGCTGTTTGTCTGGTTTATCATTTCCTTCCTTTATGAGGGTAATTCTTATAAGGAATTACGCAACAGGTATGATAGACATCACCTGGAGCAAAGTAAAGTGAAAGTGCAGGCGCCGGAAGAACATGAACCCGCAGCGAAAAAACCCGGATCGGTTGAATAGAGGCTTAATTCGATCAATAAAGCTCAAAATAAAATTCCCCGAACCATCGCTGCAGGCGATGGTTCGTTTTTTACGGTAAATAAAACAAATAGCCTTGAGCAAGAAAGCGTGGTTGGCATTATGTGTGGCGGTATTTATTCCCCTTGGTTTTTATATGATCGCCAGCCGGTATGGGGTGGCGATGCCGAAAAAGTATTTTCCGGATTCGGTGCTTACCAAAATGCAGGACGGCAAAGAGATCACGGACACTATCTGGCACCAGGTGAACGATATCCACCTGCAAAATCAGCTGGGAGAAGATATTTCCCTGGGTCAGGAAAAAGGAAAGGTGCTGGTAGTCGATTTTTTCTTCACCCACTGCGCCAGCATTTGTCCCATCCTCACCCGTAATATCAAGCGGTTACAGGATGGCTTGAAAATAAAGAACGAGGTGAAACGGATCGATACGACTTTTGTGCGCTTCCTTTCCCTCAGTGTAGACCCGGTAAGGGATTCGGTTCCGGTCATCAAAAAATATGCGGACCGCTATGGGGTTAATTCCGATGTGTGGTGGCTGCTGACCGGTCCCAAAAAGACGATTTATGATTTTGCCCTTAACGAGCTCAAGCTGGGCCTTCAGGATAGCGTCAGTGTCGATTCCGACTTCGTGCACACGGATTATGTCGCCCTGCTGGACAAGGACCGGGTGATAAGAGGGTATTATCATGGTACAGACACGGCCGAGCTTGCGAGGCTGGCGGATGATATCGTTTTTATCATGCTGGAAAAGGATAAGAACCGCAAATCGCCCTTTACGGAGCTAAAGCCTTTGCGGATCCCGATCCTTATTATTCTGCTGGGAACGATCCTGGGGGTTGTGTATTTCAGCAGGAAACCGAAGAAAGAATTTTAAGATTTTATAGTATGAAAGAACCTATTTCAGGCCCTCCGGCTGCTAAAACCCGGAGCCTTACCACGCCGATCATCATCGTGTCCATCGCTATTCCGCTGGCCGTTGCTTTTATAATGCTTGTGCCGCAGGCGAAGATCGATTTCGGCTTCAGCACAAGGTTTCTTCCCGTCTTTCACGCGATCCTTAACTCCAGCACGGCTATCCTGCTGATCGCGAGCTTGTATTTTATAAAGAACGGACAGATCAAAGCGCATAAGAGGGCTAACCTGCTGGCCGTGGTCCTGAGCAGTATCTTTTTGGTATCCTATGTGATCTACCATTCATCTAATCCTTCTACCAAATTCGGGGATCTGAATCACGATGGGGTGCTTAGTGATGGGGAGAGACAGGCGGCGGGTGTGCTTCGTTATATTTATTACTTTATTCTCACCTCTCATATTATCCTCTCCGGGGTCATTATACCCCTGGTATTGTTCACCTTGCAAAAGGCTTTTCAGGAGAAATTCGACAAACACCGCAAACTGGCAAGGATCACCTGGCCTATCTGGCTGTATGTGGCTGTGACGGGAGTGGTAGTTTATCTGATGATCAGTCCTTATTATTAATTCCTGAATATCGGTATGCCATTGCTGGCCGGATGCGGGAGATCTCTTTTAGCGTAGAGGCCTTCGACTGTTCCCGGAGCAAATATTCCTTCAGGGCGTATTGGCCGGAAAAGGTCGGGTCCGATGAAGGTCTGCTGAATGCCCTGGTCTTCTATCCCGGCGGTAAGTTCTTCCGAGAGTTTCGCGACGGCCAGCCTGCTGGCGGAATAGAGTATAGAGCCTGTCGCGGCAGCGATTGCGGCCGGAGAAGAATAATTCAGGATCATACCGGAACCCTGACTCCGCAGATAAGGCAGCACCTGCTTTAGCACATGAAAGGTTCCGAATACATTTTCCTCGAAATACTGATGGAGAATATTTTCGGGCAGGGCTTCCGGCGGAGCGGAGAGGTCACAGCCGGCATAATTGACGATGCCGTCGATCCTTCCGAATTGGAGGATGGTTTGCCGGATGGCTGTTTGTACGCTGTCTTCGTCGGCCAGGTCTGCTGTAAGGCAGAGGAGATCCTCTGTTTTGCCGCCGGCTCCCGGTGGCCGTCTGATAAGGTCTTGTAAGGTGGCCGAGTTCCGGGATACGGCTGCGACGCGCTGGCCATTCTGCAGCAACCCTTTTGCGAAATAAAGTCCGAGTCCGGTTGACGCCCCGGTAATAAACCATACTTCTTTTAAACTCATAGTTACTATTTCTTTTTTGTGTTGGACATAAAGATACGAGGCTCTCCGCTACGGAACCTTGCGCTGATCAAACGAAGGCTTACAAAATTCAAACAATTCTGAAAGCAGAAGGGGTAAGGCGGGTTTGTTTATGGAAGAAATTGGAAAAATGCGCCGGCTCTTCGAAGCCCAGGCAATAGCTGATCATGGAGATATTCCAGTCGGTGTGTTTGAGCAGGGCCTTGGCCTCGGAAAGCATTCGAAAAGAGATATGTTCCGTGGTGGTCTTACCGGTGACCTGTTTGACGGCACGGTTGAGGTGGTTGACGTGTACGGAAAGATTTTTGGCATAATCGCTGGCGGAACGGAGGCTGAATTGATGGGAGGGGGATTCGATGGGGAACTGCCGTTCGAGGAGCTCGGTAAAGACGGCCGTGATCCGGGAGTTAGCATCCGGGTGGCGGTAAAGGATGTTGGCGGGCTGCATTTTTATGGCGTAGTGCACGATTTCGGTGACGTAATTCCTCAGCAGGTCGTACTTGTATACGTAGTCGGAGTTGATCTCCCGGAGCATTTTGAGAAAGAGGGCGCTGATTTCTTCGTCCTGTTCCCGGTTGAGTGCATAGGAGGGAGTGCCTCCGATTGAAAACATGGGCAGGTCGGCAAAGTTTTTGTTCGGGACAAAGGCTTCCGTGAAAATGCAGAAGAAGCCGGTGGTATCTTCCTCCGGGGCGGATCTGCTTTCAAAAGTAAAGGGCACCCGTGGGTTAGAGAAAAAGAGGGTCGGTCCTGAGGTTGCCAGGCTTTTGTCGGCATAGTGAAAGATATTACTGTCGCGGGCAAGGCTGATCTTATAGAAATCCCTTCTGCTGTATACCGGTGGCGTGGCGCCGGGGCCAAAGCAGTTTTCCCGCCTGAATACATTAAAATGCCCGATCCCTTTTTGGAGGCCATCCGGGATCCAGTTGAATTTATTTTTGTAGAAATCTTCGATCGTTTCGATAGTAGCCATGGTTCGAAAGTACGAAATTCAAACAATTCTATGAAACGCTCCTGTGGTCGGGTCGGGGTTCACAGCTCGGTCGAAGGGTCCCAGAATCGTTTTTTGAAATCTACGACTTTGTCGTCTTTGACGGTGACGCCTTCTTTTTCCAGCAGTTGCTGCATTCTTTCCGGGGGGTTATAATGATGTCTGCCGCTCAGCAACCCGTTGCGGTTGACTACCCGGTGGGCGGGGACCGGCTTTTTGGCGGAAGGGACGGCCATCATGGCCCAGCCTACCATTCTTGCCGACAGGCGGGTGCCCAGGCAGGCGGCAATGGCCCCATAGGAGGTCACCCGGCCCCGGGGGATCTGTCGGGCGACTTCATGCACCAGGTCAAAAAAGGAGTCGTCCTTTTTGCCGGAGGGGCGGAGGACGGTGAGCTTTTCCCTGCTGGTCTTTGCGGGGGCGGCTGCGGGCCGACTGATTTTCGCGGGGGCCGGGGCTTTATTTTTCTTTTTGGATGTTGCCATGATCTTTTCGTTGAGCTGATAATTGGGAGCGCCTGGGTTCCGGAACGTTGACATAGTCGAAGGGGCAATGTCTGCATCCGTTACCGCAGCAATACCCTCTTTCCAGGTGGTATTTGGCTGTAAGGACCGTATACCCCTGTTCATTATAATAAAAGTCTTCGCCTTCGATCAGTGGGTTCATCCGGGATAATATTTTAAAGGGCAGGAATGGGCCTTATGGTTTATTCGGCATCCTCCTGCAGGTCGGCAAAATAGCCTTCTTCTCCTTTCTCCATCTCCATAAGCCGCCGGTGCAATATTGCATCTATATCGGGTACAGGGCCTTCCGGCAGGGTAAAACAAAGATAGTGTACCCTGCTGCTCTGCGCAATATCGAGTGATTCATAATGCGTCCTGATTTTCAGCTCCTCTTTCATCGGGGCAGCATGTATATCGTCCAGGTCTTCCAGCACGGTTAAATGGCATAATTCTATCACCCATTTCGTAAAGGTATAGAGTACGGGTGAATCGGTCTTCAGGTGGATAAGCCCTCCCGGAGCGAGGATCTGCTGGTAAAGGCGAAGGAATTTGGGATGGGTCAGCCTCCTTGTCGCCCTGGACTTTCTCAGCTGGGGGTCGGGGAAGGTGAGCCAGATCTCGGCTACTTCATTCGGGGTGAAATAGGTATTGATCTGATCAATTTTGGTGCGAAGGAAGGCGGCGTTGGAAATATTACCTTCCAGGCATTTTTTGGCTCCAATATAGAGGCGGTTGCCTTTCAGGTCGACGCCCAGAAAATTCCGGTGTGGGTACATAAGGGCAAGCCCTACTGTATATTCTCCTTTACCACAGGCCAGTTCCAGGGTAAGCGGCTGTTCCTGCTTAAAAAAAGCAGTCCATTGCCCTGCCATGCCCTCAGGATATTGAAGGACATTCGGAAATGATTTGATTGCTTCGAATCGGATTAGCTTTTTTTGGCCCATGGGGGGCAAAATTAACGAATAAAAAGTTCCCTTGATAAAGGACAAAATGAGGTGGTTTGACTGACAAAATGAGGCGCCTGGACTGTCGATTCGTTCTAAAAAAAGAACAATACGTCCGATTTCAAAGAGGGTAAACATTTATGGCTTTTCTTTGAAATATGACAAAGGACAGGCGATACACCACTGTTCGGAATTTGATTGGTGCCGGCTATATCAAGGCTTTTCGGGAGATTTTCGATACGCTTCCCAAAAGTGTTGTCGCCCGTGATCTGGGAATGAATAATAAGCGCTTCAGCAGGCTGATGGATAATGTAGATGAGTTTTCACTAAAAGAAATATTTCTTATTGCCTTTTTTCTCGATATTAATGAGAGTGTTATGCTGGATATTGTCCTTCAGCAGCGCGCGCAGGACAGGAAATAAAAGACTCTTCCACCAAGGATGGGCACAAAAAAGCCCCGCCATGCGGCGAGGCCATCGATAATAAGCTGTAGAGGAAGGACTCGAACCTCCACGGGGTAGTTAGCCGTAGCGCAATCTGTGGTGGTCAACCCCAGTCGAGCCCGATTTTAGTCGGACCCGGCATTACACTATGTTTATCCTTTGATCCCCACCCCCGAGACAAGAGGGCATGTCTGCCAAATTTCATCACTCTACAATAGTAATAAAGAAGTAGAAAGGATCTCCCATCCGGGAAATCCTTTGCTGTTGCTGTAGGAGGAGGGCTCGAACCTCCACGGAGCGGTTAGCCGTAGCGCAATGTGTGGTGGTCAACCCCAGTCGGGCCTGATTTGCACCAGACCCGGCATTACACTATATTTATCCCGTTATCCCCACCCCCGAGACAAGAGGGCATGTCTGCCAAGATTCCATCATCCCACAGTGTGGTCTTTGTAAAAGAGCTAATTCGAGGCAAAATTAAAGAAATACCCCAAATATTTATGTTTTTTCGAACAAAAATTTTTATGTTTTCAAAAATATTCAAATATTTGCATTTTAATGTAGAGAAAATTCAAAAAACACTATTCAACATGGCCGCAAAATTGAATCTCGACAAATTGGATCTGCAGATTATTCATGAAATGATGGAGAATGCAGAGATCTCCTATGCTGAACTGGGGAAAAAACTATTTGTTTCGGGAGGCACTATCCATGTACGGATTAAGAAATTACAAGAACTGGCTGTTGTTAAAGGTACAAAATTACATGTAGATCTCAAGCAATTGGGGTATGACGTGATCGCCTTTATCGGGATCTATCTGGAAAAGAGCTCCTTATATGACAGTGTAGCCCGGGAATTGCAAAAGATCCCTGAAATAGTCCGGTTGAACTATACCACCGGAAATTACAGCATGTTTGCGGAAATCGTCTGTAAAGACATCAATCAGCTACGATTTGTATTACACGATGAATTGCAGAAGATAAAAGGTATCGAACGTACGGAGACATTCATTTCCCTTGATGAAAGCTTTAGCCGCAACGTACAGGTCTTCAAAGAGTAAGAGGGGTTATACGCGCACATTCAGGGCATCCCTTAACCCATTTCCCAGGAGATTGAAGGCTAATACCAGTAGCATAATGGCCAGGCCCGGGGCCAGCGCCAGCATGGGGTTATGCGTGATAATGAAATTATAGTTCTCCTTGATCATGAGTCCCCAGCTGGGCTGGGGCGGCTGAACGCCTACTCCCAGAAAGCTCAGACCTGCCTCGATTACAATCGCAGAAGCAAAATTGGAGGCGGAGACCACCCATACGGGGCCCATGACATTGGGTAGGATATGACGGAAAAGGATCCGGCTATGGGAATAACCCAGGGCCTTTGCTGCTTCTACATACTCCCGTTCCCTCACCCCCAGCACCTGTCCCCGTATGATCCTGGCAACATTCACCCATAACGTGAGTCCGATGGCTATGAATACCTGCCAGAACCCTTTTCCCAGCATCAGCGTAATGGCGAAGACCAATAGCAGTGTAGGAATACTCCAGATAACATTGATCAGCCACAGGATGATTTCATCCACCCGGCCTCTGAAATAACCTGCCAATGAACCCAGCAGCACCCCCAGGCTCAGGGAAATGAGGACGGTGACGAGTCCGACGGCCAGGCTCACTCTAACGCCAACCAATAAGCGACTTAAAATATCCCGCCCGTATTTGTCTGTTCCCAGCCAGAAGATCCGGGTCCTGATTGCTCCTATCTGTCCGCTCTGCCGGGCCGGGTCGCTTCCCCCGGCTGATGCTGATTGCCCCGGCGCCAGATGATAGGCCCGGCGTTCTTCCACCCCCTCGTCTACGAATTTCTGCACGATCAGGCTATCGTCTTTTATAGTATAGCTGTTGATAGGAATATAGTTATACTCATCCTCTTTGCCGGAAAGCAGGCGTTGCCAGAAAGAAACAGGGGCTTGCGGCTTTTCTTTTTTTACCGGCAGGAATTCCTGCCGGAATCCGGGTTGGCGTCCCCCGATCTCCACGATCATCCGGTTCGCATCCGGGGACGGGTCCGGTGCAATAAAATAAGCAGCCAGGGCGACAAAAATAGCCGCACCGATGACGATCAGTCCGAAAGCCGCACCCTTATTGCGGAGCAGGCGTCCCCCGACAGTTCGATTTGAATGGTTCATTTAGTTATTTTTCTCTCCTTCCAGCGATAGCTGCCGAATTTGCCAAGCCAGCCGATCACTACGGTATAGATAATATGAAAAGGCTGTAAAGCCGGAAAATACACCATGAGACGGCGCTGCCCGAAAAAAGCTGCTACCGACCGGACAAAAGGAAATTCTACCGCGGTCTTTACCGTCACCAGGATCAGCAAAAGCCATAGATACCAGCTATTCCACCAGGAAGCCAGCAGCAGTCCGATGAAAAGCAGGTTGAGGATATAGACCAGCAGCAGTACCCAAAAGATCCTTTTGTCGTCGTATTTATCGGCTTTGCTGGCCCAGCGGACCCGCTGATTGACAAAGCCTTTCCAGCTGGTCTCCGGCCGGGTGGAGACGATGGCATGCCGGTTCTTTAAGAAGAATACCTGTCCGGGATATTTCTTATAGATCTTATGCATTAACAGCATATCATCGCCCGAGGGGATGTCGTCGATGTCTTTAAATCCATCTACTTCGTAGAAGGCCTTTTTTTCGTAAGCCAGATTGGCGCCATTACACATCGAATGAAACCGTGTATAGACTGCCGCTCCGGTGATTCCCTGCAAGGTGATGAAATCCAGTGTCTGGAAGATGGATAAAAAAGAATCGCCTGTCTTGTGGCTGCCCGTGGTCTCTCCGGATGCCTCGCCGATCCTCACCGGAGCGGCGATGAATTTCGCTCCTGTCTCTTCATAAAACCCGGCGATGGTCCGCAGCCAATCGGGATGGAACCAGCAATCCGCATCCGTCGTAACGATCAGCGTTCCTGTGGCCGCCCGGATCCCCGTTTCTATGGCGAATTTTTTATAAGCGCCCCCTGTGACCTCCGCCTCGGCCAGGCGCAGGCATGATAAAGATAGACCGGGGGCTCTGAATCCGGTTACGATCGCGGCGGTCCGGTCCGTCGAATGGTCGTCGATAACGATCACCTCATACAGGTCTTTGGGATAAGACTGCCGGGACAGGGATTCCAGGCAGGCCTTTATGTTATTTTCCTCGTTCCGGGCTGGAACGAGGACGGAAATCCGGGCTTGCAGGGGGGAGGCCCCTCCGGGGGGGGCGGGGATGGCTTTCCATGCTCTCCGGTAATAGTCTATCAGAACACCGTACAGGGTGAAGAGTAAGAGGGATATGAGTGCAAAAAGGAACATAGGTATTTGCAAATGACGGAATCGATATTGATTGGTAAATATAAGCGAACTGCTAATCTTTGAGCAGGGAGAGGATGGTCTCGCCATTCCTGGCCTGTAATAGCTGGTGGCCCATGGGAACGAGCATAAGCCGGCAATAGGCTTCGATGCCTCCCTTTCTGAACTTTTCCCCTCTTTCCGGACGGATGATGCGGTCATGCTGTCCATATAAGAGCCTTATGGGGATCTCCTTTTCCCGGATAAGGGCCTGGATCTTCCGGATATTGGGCCTGAACCCTCGCATAGTGGTCCAGCGGGCGTATAGTTGTTCCCGGGCGAAGGCATCGCCGATATAATGTGCCGTGAACTTGTAAACGCTGCGGTTGACCAGTTTCAGGGCATTCCCCAGCCGTAGCAGGAAAAAAAGCCATCCGGGTTGGCGTATGGTCCATCGGAAGAACCGGTTTCCCAGTCCTGTCTGGGTAGCCAGCCAATACCATCCGTTTACTTTCAATCCGTCCGGGGCCAGCAAAACCAGCTTTTGCACTTTTTGCGGCATTTTTTCCAGTAAGCTAAGGGCTATCCGGCCTCCCATGCTGTAACCCATCAGCCACCACCCTGTTTTGTCGCCCGGATGGCTGCTGCCTGATTGTCCGCCGTCTGGCCGCCACCCTTTTGCTTCGCCGCCAGGCAGTCCGGCTGTTATTTGTCCGATCAGGGAAATCAGTGTCTCCGGATCAAAATAAAGCTCTTCTTTCCAGTCCGTCCTTCCATGGAAAGGCAGGTCGATAGCCAGGATCGTATAATCTTCTCCCAGCGCCCCTTCCAAAAAGGCCCAGGATTCCGCCGACTCGCCATAACCGTGGAAACCGCACAATAACTTGTCTCCCGTCCCCCCCAGGAGGTAGTGAATCCGGGAAGAGTGGAAAGGTAAAAAGAATGATTGCATATTTAAAACTACTGAAACCTGTCAAAAAAAAGTTCTATCCAGCTTTGATAAACCGGGAGAAATTTGGTAAGTTTGATTAGTTGTTTAACTAACTATATGCCAAACAACCAATTTAAGAAGGGAGAGCTCTATAGTTTTATTACGGGTAAGGCTGTGATCGCTATTGCAAGAAATCTGCAAAAGAAATTTAATGTGGCCGGTCTGAAGATAACTATTGAGCAGTGGAGTGTGTTATATCATCTATGGAAAGAGGATGGCAAGAGCCAGCAGGAGTTGTGCAATGCAACTTTCCGGGACAAGCCCAGCATCACGAGGCTGGTAGATAACCTGGAAAAATTGCAATTGGTAAAAAGGGTGCCTTCGGAAAATGACCGCCGCATCAACCTGATCTACCTGACCGCTCGTGCGCAGAAATTGCAGGAAGAGACCATGTTCCTTGCCGAAGCCACCCTTAATGAAGCATTGGAAGGAGTTCCTCCGGACAGGATCGATATCTGTAAGGAGGTATTACAGATCGTTTATGAAAATCTTAAATAAATTATTTTTCTCACCACAAAACTGTTTTCTATGAGCGCCTCCACCGAAAAAAAACAAGCTCTCAAGGGAGCTGAATGGATGATAAAAGAAAGCTCTCCTTTCGAGACCTTTATCCCGGAAGATTTTAATGAAGAGCAGCAGATGGTCAAGGAGATGTGCGCCTCCTTCCTCGACGCAGAGGTCCTGCCCATTATAGAACGCATCGATAAGCAGGAAGCCGGTCTGATGGCTTCTCTGATTGAAAAAGCCGGCGAACAGGGCTTGCTGGGAACGGCTATCCCGGAAGAGTATGGCGGGCTAGGGAAAGATTTTATCACTGCCACCCTGGTAAATGAAGGGCTGGGTGGGGGATTCTCCTTTTCCGTAGGACTGGCGGCACATACCGGTATCGGCACTTTGCCGATCCTCTATTTCGGCACCCCCGAACAGAAACAGAAATATATCCCCAAGCTTGCCAGTGGTGAATGGAAGGGCTCTTATGGTCTTACGGAACCTAATAGCGGCAGCGATGCCCTGGGCGCCAAGACCACGGCCAAATTGTCCGCCGATGGCAAATACTATTTATTGAACGGGCAGAAATGCTGGATCACCAATGGGGGATTTGCAGATATCTATACCGTCTTCGCGAAGATAGACGGCGATAAGTTCTCCGCCTTTATCGTGGAAAGGGGATTCGAGGGGTTTACGCAGGGACCCGAAGAGCATAAGATGGGGATCAAAGGCTCTTCTACGGTGCAGCTCTATTTCCAGGATTGTAAGGTCCCTGTGGAAAATCTGCTGGGGGAGATCGGGAAGGGCCATATCATTGCGTTTAATATTTTAAATATCGGCCGTCTGAAGCTGTGTGCGGCAGCGCTGGGCGCCTGTAAAAGGGCTGCTACCACCACGATCGAATACGCTACCACCCGGGAGCAATTCAAGACGCCGATTGCCAACTTCGGCGCCATCAAGAACAAGCTGGCCGAAATGGCCATTAAGATCTGGGTGACGGAGAGCGCACTTTACCGCAGCTCTAAGTGGATCGATGATAAAGAGGTAGAGATGGTGGGCATCGGCAAACCCTTTAGCGAATCCCTGCTAGGGGCCGCCGAAGAATATGCCATCGAATGCGCCATCCTGAAAGTATTCGGCAGTGAAGTCCTGGATTTTGTAGTAGATGAAGGCGTACAGATCCATGGAGGAAATGGATTCAGCGATGAATATATTATTTCGAAAGCTTACCGTGACGCCCGGATCAACCGGATCTTCGAAGGAACTAACGAGATCAACCGGCTCCTGATCGTGGATATGGTATTGAAGAGAGCGATGAAAGGAAGACTGGATATCATGGCGCCTGCCATGGCGGTATCGAAGGAGTTAATGAGCATTCCTGAATTCGGCAATGACGACAGCGCTCCGTTCGCAAAGGAAAAGAAGGTTGTGGCGAATTTTAAAAAAGCGATTTTAATGACAGCCGGCGCTGCGGTGCAGAAGCTGATGATGAAAATCGAGAGTGAGCAGGAGATCCTGATGAATATAGCGGACATGGCCATCGAGACCTTTGCAGCGGAAAGTGCCTTGCTGCGGGCTCAAAAACTGGTGGACCAGCGGGGAGAAGCCGCCTGTTCTTTTGAGCTGGACGTCGTTCGGACCTATCTGTATGATGCGGCCGATCATATCCTTAAATCCGGTAAAGATGCTATTAATGCCTTTGCCGATGGAGACGAACAGCGCATGATGCTCCTGGGATTGAAGCGGTTTACCAAGGTGGACCCTTTTAACAGTAAAGAGGCCAAAAGAAGGATTGCGGCCAAACTGACCAGCGATAACAAATATCCTTTATAGCTCTCACCCCTGCCAAGGCAGGGGCGCGAGTCACACATGAGGATGGAAAAAGCCACCCCGGAAATTTCCGGGTGTGGCTTTTCTATTTCCAAGACATTAGACGAGAAAGGGCCGGCTCTATTTTTTGCCGTTGAGCCGGTCCTTTCTCTATCTTTATAAAAACTTAGATAATGCGCAGTATCGTTGTCTATACGCTATTCTTGCTGATTGCTTCCTCCGCCTGGTCCCAGGATAGCATCTGGCTGGCCCGGACGACCGGGAGGTTTCCGTTTATGGAATACGGTATTGGCGACGATCGCCTGGGAGGGGCGAAAATGGGCTACCTGGATTCGAATATCCTGGTAAAGATCGTGGATAGCTTCAATACGGATTATAAGGTTCGGTTGTCGGCGGGTCACTCCGCCTATATCGCTAAAACCAGTGTGGTCCTGCTGAACAAACAGGCTGCCCGTCCTCTCATTCATAATACGCATCTGACGGGTAATATGAAAGTATACGGGGATTCCGCCTTCGATTATGTGGCCATCACGCTCGACGAACGTCTGCCATACCATAGCTTTCAGCTCACAGACCCTTCCCGTATATCGATCGATATTTTCGGTGTTACCAGCAATACCAATTGGATTACGCAGTTCAGGAACACCAGGGAGATCAAAAACACCTGGTACGATCAGGTGGAAGATGACGTCATGCGGGTAACGATCCAGCTCAGGCATGTGCAGCACTGGGGGCATAGCCTGTCCTATGACAGCAGCGGTAAAAGATTGATCGTCCGTATCAAAAGGCAGCCGGCTGTATTGGATATACGCAGGCTGCGGATCGCCGTGGACGCCGGCCATGGCGGGGATAATATCGGAGCGAGCGGCGGGACCAGCAAGATCCTGGAGAAGGACTATACGTTACTGATCGCAAAAGAGCTGCAAAAGACGCTCAAAAAACTAGGGGTGAAGAAAGTCTTTATGACCCGCGAAAAAGATACGTCCCTATCCATGCCGGAGAGAATGGAAATGTTGTCGGCATTCAATCCCGACCTGTTGGTAAGTATCCATCTCAACTCCGCCGGCATAGACACGGTGCAGGGGACCAGTACTTATTACCGTTACATCGGATTCCGGCCTCTCAGCTTGGCGATCCTGAATCAGATGCTTACCCTGGGTTTGAAGGAATATGGGAATGTGGGGAGTTTTAATTTTGCGCTGAGCGGGCCTACTGAATATCCCAATGCCCTGGTCGAAGTGGCTTTTCTCAGCAACCCTGCCGATGAAAAGAAGATCCTGAATCCGAAATTTCACAAGGCGGTAGCGCAGAAGATTTATTTGGGGATCACAGACTGGCTAAAACAATCAAAATAATGAAGGGATATCTGATGCAGGAACAGGCATTTGTTCCGGGTAAGGACAATTTTATCGAGAGTTATGCTCCGGAAAATAACTATGGGGTCGTGTTCGAAGACGACGGGGAGACCGGTTATTTTTATGCGGTGGAAAAAGACAAAGAGGGCGCGGGTCTCCGGGTGCTGGATGCCTTACATATCTATGAGGCCGCTGAATTTCTCGCCGACAAGGCAGCGGCCGCCATAGGACAAACGCCTGTCAGCCCGCCTGAGAAAAAGGCCGGCGCAGCGGACGGGATAAGTCCTTCCAAACTCCTGGTGATCTGGTCGAGGGATTGGATGAAGTGTGCGCTGGTAATAGATGGGAGCTGCCAGGCGATCTATGATTTTGAGGCGCAGGGAGGCTATAATATCAATGAATTCCCTCCCCCGAATGATATCTGGACAAAAGGAGACCGAAAGCTTACGGATGAAATGGTAAGGACGCTGTTCTAATTGTCGGAGACGACACTTTTAAAGATAAAACCATTATGACAAACATGTTCGTTCATCACGTCTTTTTCTGGTTAAAGGATCCCGGCAGCCGGGAAGATTGTGCTGCGCTCGTCGCAGGTCTGCAGAAGCTATCGAAGGCCGGTATGATCAAAGATTTTCATATTGGTCAGCCGGCCGGCACGAACCGGGATGTCATCGAGACTTCTTATGCGGTCTCCTGGCTGCTGCTGTTCGATACCTCCGAAGACCAGGAAGCCTATCAGACGGATCCCATTCACCTGCAATTTGTAAAAGAATGTTCTCCGCTCTGGAGTAAGGTAGTGGTATATGACAGTATTTAGAGCTGTGCTGCCGCGGCCTCATCGACAAACCAATGTAATTCCCCGGTTGGCTTGATCTCCTGTGAAGGGTAGAGATCGGGGTTATAAGCCCCTTTCAATACTTCTTTCAGGGCATGGGCCTTGCCTGTACCTGTTGTCAGGAAAGCTACGGCGGCCGAGCGGTTTACGATGGCTTTGGTCAGCGTGATCCGGTACATGTCCTGGGCTTTCAGGAAAAAAGCAGTCGCCCAGGCTTTGTCTTCATGAACGACTTCCGTTCCGGGAAATAAAGACAGGGTATGTCCGTCATCTCCCATGCCGAGCAGGACCAGGTCAAAGCTTTCCGGGGAAGAGCCGCTTGCGGAAGAGTCGCCTGCGCCGGTATCGGCCGATGGGGATAAATCCCCGCCGCCGGGCGGCGGGGTATCAAAATATTGATGGAGTATTTTTTCGTATTCGACGGCGGATTGCTCCGGAGCGATATCCGTTCTCATTACATGGATCTGGGAGGCCGGTACCGACACGAAGTTGAGCAGGGTGTCGTAGGCCATTTTAGCGTTGTTCCGGCTGTCTTCGAATGGAACAGCGCGTTCATCTCCCCAGAAGATATGAAGCTTCGACCAGTCGATCTGTTCCTTGTAAGGGGAAGCTGCCAGGATCTTATGAAGCCGTTGCGGTGTACTACCTCCTGAAAGGGCGATGGTAAACCGGTCTTTCTTCTTCAGGGTTTCCCCGATCCTGTCGGCGATCCATTTGGCTACGGCTATGCTCAGCGCTTCGCCATCCTTGTATACGTGTAATTGCATAAATCAGTTTCTTGTCTCGGGTTGCTTGTTGCCGGACTGTCCGGAAACCCGAAAGGGTGATTCTACTGTGTCGGAGGCATTGTGATCCAGTTATGGCCGTCTTTTGCGATCAGCGCTTCTACGTCTTCCGGGCCCCACGAATCCGGGGTATAGTTGGGGAAGTCTACCGGCGGGCGGCTTTCCCAGGTTTCCAGGATCGGCATGACGATCTTCCAGGCTGCTTCTACCTGGTCGGCGCGCATGAACAGGGTGGGATTGCCTTCCATAACATCCAGCAACAGGGTCTCGTATGCTTCGGGTTCGTGGCTGTTGTCGGATGGGTTAAAGACCATGTCCACGGGACTGAGTGTCATCGACTGACCGACGTGTTTGGCCTGAAAACGCAACCGGACTTCCATCTCGGGTTGTATGCTGATGGTCAGCCGGTTGGAACGCCAGGTCTCTGCTGCTTCCGGCGGGAAAGCATAGCTGGGCGCCTTTTTGAACTGTATGGTAATGTTGGTCGTCTTCTGGTTCATGCGTTTGCCGGTGCGGACATAGAACGGAACGTCTTGCCAGCGCCAGTTGTCGATATAGAATTTGACGGCGGCAAAGGTTTCGATGGAAGAGGTAGGATTAACACTCTTCTCCTGTTTGTACCCCGGTACCTTTTCGCCTTTCATCCATCCATCCGCATACTGACCGCGCACGGCGTACTGGTTGACGTCTTCCTTGCTGATCTTGCGGATGGCATTGAGCACGTCCACTTTTTTATTGCGGATCTCGTTGGCGTCGAATGACACGGGCGCTTCCATGGCGATCATGCACATCAGCTGGAGAATATGATTCTGTACCATATCCCGGAGCGCGCCGGAGCTCTCATAATAACCACCGCGTCCTTCTACCCCGACTGTTTCAGCGGCCGTGATCTGTACGCTCTCGATGTAGTTGCGGTTCCAGATAGGCTCGAACAAGGCGTTGGCAAAACGGAGGGAAAGAATATTCTGTACGGACTCTTTTCCGAGATAGTGGTCTATACGGTAGATCTGTTCTTCCTTGAACATGCTCATGAGCAGTTGGTTCAGCTCATGGGCGCTCTTGAGATCATGTCCGAAAGGCTTTTCAAAAACGAGACGAGTCGTTGATGTGTCCGAGCAGATCTTGACGGCGCCTAATTTCCTGGCGATATCCGGCATCAGCTGGGGGGCGACGGACAGGTAGAAGATCACATTGGGATGTTCGCCCATCTCGGCTTCTTTCGCTTTAATGATGTCGGCGATCTTGTTGTAGTCTCCGTCTTTTTCTGCGTCCATTTGAAGATAGGATACATGTTGGGAGAATTCTTCCCAGTGGCCGTTGACTTCTTCTTTCCGGCGGCTGAACTGCTGAAGTCCGTTGAGGAGCCGTTTGCGGTAGTCCTCGTCATTATATTGGCTGCGGCCGATACCTACGATACCGAATTTTTCGGGCATCCATCCGTCGATGAATAGATTATATAGGGCGGGGGAAAGTTTTCTGAAATTCAGGTCCCCGCTGCCCCCGAAGATGAATATCAGGGAAGCCGGTGGTCGTTTGTGGTTTTGCATATAACTGTCTATTACGTCTTAAAATATTGTTACTTGTTCCATTCCGTATGGAAGACCCCCGGGCCGTCGGTACGATTATAGGTATGCGCGCCGAAATAATCCCGCTGGGCCTGGATCAGGTTGGTCGGCAGCCGTTCGCTGCGATAAGCGTCGAAATAGCTCAATGCCGACATGAGTCCGGCAACCGGCAAGCCCATGTGGATCGCGTGTATGACTACATTGCGGATATTCTGTTTTTTGGCATGCAGCAATTGGGCGATCTCTCCATCCAGTAACAAATTAGGAAGCTGCGGGTTCTTCTGGAAGGCAGAATAAAAAGTTTCCAGCAGAGAAGACCGGATAATACATCCTCCTCTCCATACCCGGACCACTTCCGGCATAGGGATTTGCATGTCCAGCTCGCCGGATGCGACATGCAGCATGGCCAGGCCCTGTGCATAGCTCAGGATCGTAGCGAAATACAGGGCGTCCTGTACCTGCTGAATGAAGACTTCTTTGGGGATAGGAATGTCGACGGTAGAGGTCTTGTATAAACCTGCAGCTTGCGTTCTTTCATCTTTATAAGCGGAGACTTCGCGCATGGAGACGGCCATGTCGATGACTGGAATGGGAACCCCGATGTCCATGGCATCCTGGGAGGTCCATTTGCCTGTGCCTTTGGAGCCGGCTTTGTCCAGGATCATATCTACCAGGCGATTGTTCGTTTTGTCGTCCTGCTTCAGGAAAATATCTTTGGTGATCTCTACCAGGAAGGATTGGAGCTCTCCATCATTCCAGCTCTTGTAGATCTTGTGCAGTTCGTCATTTTCAAGTCCCAGTCCTCTGTGCAGGAGATCATAGGTCTCGCTGATCAGCTGCATGATGGCGTATTCTATCCCGTTGTGCACCATTTTCACATAATGGCCTGCTGCGCCTTTGCCCAGGTGAGCGACACAGGGGCTGCCGTTTACTTTTGCCGCTACTGCTTCCAGCAGGGGCTGTACGTGGGGATAGGCGGCCGGATCTCCGCCGGGCATGATACTGGGACCTGTACGGGCGCCCTGCTCACCGCCGGAAATACCGACTCCCATAAAATGAAAGCCTTTTTCCTGGAGGGAGTTGACCCGGCGTAAAGTATCCGTATAATGGGAGTTCCCTCCGTCGATGACGATGTCGCCTTTTTCCAGCAGGGGCAGCAAATCGTGGATCACATCGTCCACGGGCTTGCCTGCGGGCACGAGCATCATTAATTTACGCGGTTTCTCTAATTGCTGTATCATTTCAGCAAGGGTATTGACCCCTTTTACCTTGGTACCGGGCGTGGCCGATGATTCCAGGGTTGCTGTTTTCTGAGTATCCTTGTCGAATCCGACTACCGCGAAACCGTGGTCAGCCATATTAAGCAGAAGATTGCGCCCCATTACACCGAGGCCGATCATACCGAAATTAAATAAGTTGTTTGCCATGATTGAGTTATATAAGAGGCCGTAAATTTAGGTAATTTATAATTCCCGGGAATGTCTTTCAAACGACGGGCCCCGGGGTTCGTTAAATGAACACCTAAGGCCCCGAAAAGTTATTGTCTGTTCCCGGTCTGCGTAATTAAGAAATGATTAATTCTTGTCGATCCCCGGTTTGGTTTCGGGATGGGCTTCGCCCCGGTGGCAGGTCAGGCAGGTGACGGCCGGGATCACTGCACCCTTATCATCCTTGTCGAAATTGAAATATTTTTTATTGATTTTTGCGGTCATACGAAACATATGACGGGCGATATCTTTTTCCGGCTTGGCGTCGCTGGCAAAATCAAGATGCCTGGATGTACTGTCTTTGGAGGGGGCGTGGCAAAAGCCACACTTTACGCCCAGAGCGATTTTCCAGCTGTCCATTATCTTATCCAGGTCCTCATGGCTGATGTCCTTGGGCAATACTTTGAGGTTCCTTTTCGGCTTATCTTCCAGCGGCCGGGTCGCAGCCATCCCGATTACCATAAAGGCGATGAGCATCGCCGCAACTCCTAACTTTTTGTAGTGAAACATATCGAAGGTTTTTGGTGCCTCAAATTAAGCAAACACGGCTATATAATTTTTTAATTTGTGACAATATTTTGACAAAAGGCACCGGAGGTGCCTTTTGTCAAAACGAACCTACCTTTGCTTTCATTATGATAAATGAAGAAGCAGATCTTTTAAAAAGAGGTCATATCGTTTTGATGGCCATTTGCACCGGGCTGATCGTCGCCAATATTTATTATTGTCAGCCTTTGATCGTCCTGGTCAGCAAAGGTTTCGGGGTACCGGAAAGCAAGGCGGGCAGCATTGCCTTCTTTACCCAGGCTGGTTATGCCCTGGGGCTTTTGTTTTTTGTGCCTTTGGGAGATAAGGTCGAGCGGAAGAGCCAGATTGTCTGGATGTCCGCCTTTGCGGTAGGGGCGTTGGTCCTGGCGGCGCTCTCCCCCAGCCTGCTCAGCCTGCAGATAGCCAGCCTGCTGATCGGCGCCACCTCCGTGATTCCTCAGCTGATCCTGCCGTTAGCCGCTAACCTGGCTTCGTCTGCCAGAACGGGAAAGATTATTGGCGTCATCATGAGCGGTCTGCTGATCGGGATTTTACTTTCCAGGACCCTCAGTGGCTTTATAGGGGCCTGGCTGGGCTGGCGCGGTATGTACTGGATAGCGGCGGGCATCACCTTTGTGCTTTTATTGATCATGAGAAGCGCATTTCCCACCAGCAGGCCGGCGTTTGCCGGGTCTTATGCCAGCTTATTGCGTTCCCTGGTCACGCTGGTCCGGGAACAGCCGTTATTGCGGGAGGCGGCTTGCATCAATGCGCTCGGATTTGCCACTTTTGGCATGTTCTGGACGACGATGGTCCTGCATCTGTCGGGCGCTCCCTTTCATTTTAGCAGCAATCTGATCGGCCTGTTTGGCCTGGCGGCCGCGGCGGGTGCGCTGGCGGCTCCGCTGGTCGGAGGTTCTGCGGATAAACGCAGTCCCCGGATCGCTATCGGGTATGGGATCGGGATCCTGCTGCTATCCTTTATCATCTTCTATTATTGGGGTAATCTCGTGTCTGCGATGATCATAGGCATCATCCTGCTGGACCTGGCCATGCAGAGTATCCATATATCCAATCAAAGCCGGGTCTATGCCTTGTTGCCGGGGGCCCGCAACCGGCTTAATACGGTGTATATGACTGTTAGTTTCATGGGAACTTCCCTGGGTTCGGCTATCGGGCTAATGGTCTGGGATAAGACGGGATGGAGCGGCGTGTGCGTAACGGGGATGCTGCTGGCTGTGGCTGCTTTGGGGGTATATTCGGCGACTTACAAAAAGGCTCAGGCGGGAACGGTAGCCGGATGACCCGTAAAGGCGTCCTCGTTAACAAATTACTAATTGTAAGGAAGGATTACACTTAGTTTCTTGCCATTTCATTTAAATCAATTACCTTCGTGTGGTAAATTTGAGCTGATAACAGCATTAAGTAAGTGAACGATCATTATCTGCTACACCAATCCCCGGTACTAGTTAGTCTTCTTTACTCCCTGCTTTCGTTACTCAGATTGTTATTTATCATTTTTAATCAGTTAATCAAGTATGAACATTTACGTTTCAAATTTAAGTTTTAACGTCACGGACGAAGACTTACAAGACTATTTCGCAGAATACGGCGAAGTATCCTCTGCCAAAGTAATTATGGACAAATTCACCGGCAAATCCCGCGGATTTGCATTCGTTGAAATGTCTGATGACGAAGCCGCCAAGAAAGCTATCGCTGAACTGGATGGTGCTTCTGTAGATGGCAGGACCATCGGTGTATCTGTAGCCAAGCCCAGGGAAGACAGGGGTAATGGTGGCAAAGGCGGTGGAGGATCTTTCCAGCGCAGGAACAACAACTACAGCAATAGCAGATACTAAGCTAATTTACTTTGTTCCATATAAGAGGGCTCTTTCTTAAAAGAGAGTCCTCTTTTTTTATGCTGTAAGCTGCTCTCAGGCAGCCTTATTCTTGTTATAAAGCGTCAGCGCAATGGTAGGGCTGGTTTGGCCGGTATAGTCTATGCTGATGCTGCCTCCCAGTTTTTCCGCGGCATATTGCACCTGCCGGAAATCATTGGAGACGGTACGGTAGAAGTATACGCCTGCATTCCTGACGCGGATCACCGTGCTGTCGCCTGTCGCTACGGATTCAATATGAATACATTCATTTTGTGTGCTGCTTACTACTCTGTTCAGCAGGTTCCATAACACATAAGCCAGCATGTTCTCATCGGATCCTACTTCCAGATCCCGGTCGATCTGATTTATAATAATGCTTTTACGGCTGACGGCCAGGGGAACGAGCCCTTCGGTTAATTCATCGACAAAGCGATGTAATGAAATTCTCACGTGCATACAGGTTGGTTCGAACTATTGGAATAGCAACTACTAATATTAAAAATGCCTTAACGTGATAAAGTAACGGATATAAAACGAAGTTTATTAAAAAAAGATTAAGATTTTTTCGGGATTCTATTTAAAATTAGGGGTGAATCTTTATTTTTTTATAAAAAAGACTAATTTTCGGTCTATGAATCTAATCGGAAATTTGATCTGGCTGGTATTCGGAGGGTTGTTCGCGGCCCTGGGCTATATAGCCGGGGGGGTTATCTTATGTATGACGATCGTCGGCATTCCTTTTGGCCTGCAATGCTTTAAGATCGCGGGTCTCGTCCTCTGGCCTTTCGGGAGACAAGTGGTGCCGACCCGCAGCGGGATGGGCTGTCTGTCTCTTTTTTGCAATATTATCTGGTTGATTTGCGGGGGCCTTTACACGGCCATCGTCCACCTCGTATTTGCGGCGATCTTATTTATTACGATCATTGGCATTCCTTTCGCCCGGCAGCATCTTAAATTGATGGAATTATCCCTGATGCCCTTTGGGAAACAGGTCATTTAGCGGTTTGGGAGCTATAGCGGGCTGCCTTGCGACTTTAGCAAATTTTAGCCGCAAATGCGGGCTGGATGGCCACATATCCTCCCGCGCAACCGGTGGCTCCGATCAGGCATCCTGCTATTGCCAGGATAAATAATTGCTTTTGCATACGCATAATCATTAGATGAGTTAAAATTATTCAGTGCTCAGTAATAACAGACAATCTTATGCCAGGAGGTCAGTAGGACAAAAGGAGTTTAAAATATTGATATTTAGATTGTTAAATATTATAATAAATGATAAATATATGACTTTCTTTCCCCGTCTGCCGGAAGACTCCTATGAGAGTTTTCCATTATCGAGATCCGGAATGACTGGGGGGTGAAGGGATTATTCGATACCAAATCAGTAATTTTGTCGTTGAATTCTTTTAATATGAGTGAAACAACGACCATCCCACCGCAGACCCTGACGGCTAAAGATTTTGCTACGGACCAGGAAGTACGCTGGTGTCCGGGTTGCGGGGATTATTCTATTCTGGCGCAAGTGCAGAAGGTTATGCCCGGACTGGGGATTCCCCGGGAAAATATAGTGATCGTATCCGGTATTGGCTGCAGCAGCCGGTTTCCCTATTATATGAATACGTATGGAATGCATTCCATCCATGGTCGTGCGACGGCGATCGCTTCCGGGTTAAAGGCTACGCGCCCGGAGCTAAGTGTGTGGATTGTCACCGGAGACGGGGATAGCCTGAGTATCGGGGGCAATCATACCATTCATTTGTTACGCCGGAATTTCGACGTGAATATCCTGTTATTCAATAACCAGATTTATGGGTTGACCAAGGGGCAATACTCCCCGACTTCTGAAGAAAAGAAGGTGACCAAGTCGACGCCTTATGGGAGTATCGATCATCCTTTTAACCCATTGGCCCTGGCGATGGGGGCAGATGCGGGGTTTGTGGCCCGGAGTATGGACCGTGATCCCAAGCATCTGCAGCAGATGCTGGTTCGCAGTCACTACCATAAAGGCTCTTCCTTTCTGGAGATCTATCAGAACTGCAATATTTTTAATGACGGTGCTTTCGAGATCTTTACCGAAAAGAGCTCCAAGCCGGTAGAGACTTTATTCCTGGAGCAGGGGAAGCCGCTGGTATTTGGGGCGCAGCAGAATAAGGGAATCAAATTGGATGGTTTCCGGCCTACGGTGGTGGAACTGGGGGATGGGGTCAGCGCGGGTGATCTGTGGATCCATGATGAAAGGGATTTTTATAAGGCCCAGATCCTTGTCCGTATGTTCGATGATCCCCGTATCGAGGGGCATCTTCCCAGGCCTTTTGGCGTTTTTTATGAGAATGACCGTCCTTGTTACGAAGATATGCTGAACATGCAGGTGGAAGAAGTGATCCGCAGTAAGGGGAAGGGCGACCTCGACAAGCTGCTGAGGGGGAATGAGACCTGGACCATAGTTTAGGTCTTCTAAACGTACAAACATCCAAGCCGGCCACGGGCCGGCTGGCCGATAGGCCCATTATTAGATATTTTTTCCTGGCGGGCACTTTTCAGTGCAGCCCGCCAGGAAAAAATAAAAGCCCCGGGAGGTCCGGGGCTTTTTATTGGTTTTTTCACAGCGAAAATTTTTTTATGTGACGTTCAAAAAAAAAGAGCCAGCGATAGACATCGCCGGCCTGTGCTTACCTCTGAAACCACAAAAAGAAAGATGTCGAATATTTTTTCATTGATCGCGTGTTGTCTTGGGAAATCTATCTCCTTAGTAATGCTTAATAATCCATTCCTCGCGTATGCCTTTCTGTTATAATCAACCTTATCCAACCAGACACTTTCCGGGTAAAATCAATAATAGAACAAATTTGTAAATTTGAGGGTTAGATCAATGGTTGCCAGCCAGGAGCCGGAGATACCAACGGGGGTGTTTAAAAGGGTTGCGAACAGATAACTGCATTAGCAGTAGGGGACAAGATATGTAAAAATACAAAGAGATCAACCTTCATATGATTAATGTAACCTCGTATGTTTTTTGGAAATTGGAAATCTTGGGACGGAAATTGGATGGTCGGAATGGAAATTCGATCGGATATTTTGTGATATAAGCGTTTTTAAGATGAACGCTTTCAGTGCGTAAACAGGGTAAAAATAAAGACAGTTTTGTTAAAAAGCAATATTTTTTTTAAAGTTTTTTAAAATACGATCGGCAGGCACCCTTTTTTTCCCGGAGGCATCGGGACTGGAATGCCTACTGTATAACGGTTTCCAGCTCTTTCTCCGCCGCCTTGAACGTCTTTTCTTTTTTTAAATTAAACCACCATTCAGGCGCTGTTTTCTTCATAAGGGTATCAATATGGCGCATTCCCAGGAGATACCAGGCCCCTTTGAGTTTGCCGCTGAAGGACGATTGCAGTGCCCGCAGGCTCATCGCGAAGCCGCTATCCAGGTATTCCATGTGGTGCCAGTACCCGGCAGGCATGAACAAGGTGTCTCCGTGGTCCAGGATCACCTCGTACCCTTTTGCCAGCTTAAGGGCGGGGAATTTAGCCAGGTCCAGCTTATTCTGTGCAGCGTCGAAATATTTCTCGAAGTTCACAAAGCTCAATACTTCCCATGGTTTGCGATAAAGCTTATGCTGCTCTTCGAAAGGGAATAAGAGAACCCGTTTCCTCCCGGCAAACTGTGTATGTATGATATGGGACAGGTCGATATCGAAGTGCATATGTGTGACAGATCCCTTTCCCCCTACAAATAACATGGGATAGCGCCGGACGAAGTTTTTCATCAGGTGTTCCGGCCATTCAAAGTCCTGGGTGAGCTGCGGCGCATGTTCGAAGATATTGAACAGGAAAATACGCCATTCCGCGGGCCCCTGGCGGACCATGTCTATATAGTCGCCGAATTTCATGTAGTCGTCCGCCGTGTTGATAGGCGTATAAGCGTCGCTTTTTACATTGTTGTAGACGCCCACGTTTACCTCGCCTACGACCGATTTAAAATAGTCCCAATTCCATTTTTCGTAAGCCGGCCACTCTTTTGACAATCCACTAATCACTAATGGTTTCATGGGAGTATAGTACTGATTTTTAAAATCCTCAGTACTGATAGTCGTCACCCGGTCTACCGCTTGTAGCTGCATGGATCCGAATTTCTCCAAAGTTAATACTAAATTAATGTTAAGGAATTGTTGTTGTTTGGGTCGGACCAGGGGCCGGTGGCATGTCTTTTTTATTGTATTTTGTTTACTTTCGCCCATGCTATTGCATCTACATCCCGACAATCCGCAGCCCAGAAATATCCGGACGATCATCGAGTGTTTGCAGGATGGCGGAGTAGTGATCTACCCCACCGACACGATCTATGGCCTGGGCTGTGATATTTTTCAGCACAAAGCGATAGAGCGGATCAGCCAGATCAAGCAGGTAGACCCCGCCAAGGCGCAATTGTCCTTCATTTGCTATGACCTCAGCGACCTGAGCACCTATACGAAAAGCATCTCCACGCCCCTCTATCGTATGTTAAAGACCTATTTGCCGGGGCCCTATACTTTTATTCTACCGGCCAGTAAGGAGGTACCCAGGATCCTCAAAAGCAAAAAGGATACCATCGGCCTGCGCATCCCCGATAATAATATCGCCCGCTCCCTGGTAAAAGAGCTGGGGCACCCCATTCTGAGCGCCAGCCTGCCGGGGGAAATGGTGGAAGAATACACTGATCCTGAGACGATATACGAGAATTTCAGGAATAGGGTGGATATCGTCATAGATGGCGGAATCGGGGGTATTATCCCTTCTACGATTGTGGATTGCACGGGTGAGGAGCCGGTTGTAGTGAGGAAAGGGCTGGGCGAATGGGAAATGGAGACCCCTTAAAGGGGGGCGGGCGCTTCTTCCGGCAGTGGGCCGGTCTTCAAAATATTAAAGCTCTTCCGGTGATATTTACAGATCCCGAACTTTTCGATAGCCTCCCGGTGGACGGCTGTGCCGTATCCTTTATTGCTGTCCCAGCGATAATGAGGAAATTCATCATGAAGGCGCCGCATATATTCATCCCGCCAGGTCTTGGCCAGGATGCTGGCAGCGGCAATAGACGCGTAAATGGCATCTCCTTTTACGATACAATGGTGGGGAATCTGCTGGTAGGGGGTAAACCGGTTGCCGTCGATCAGCAATAATCCGGGTTTCTCTTTCAGCCCGTCCAGGGCCAGGTGCATGGCTTTAAAAGACGCCTGGAGGATATTGATCCTGTCGATTTCGTCATGGTCTACCCGGGCAACGCTCCAGGCAATGGCTTTGGATTCAATAAAGATCCGCAGCTCGTCGCGGTGGGGTTCGGTAACCTGTTTGGAGTCATTCAGCAGGGGGTGGGAGAACTGTTTGGGCAATATTACGGCTGCGGCAAACACGGGGCCTGCATAACAACCTCTTCCGGCTTCATCACAGCCGGCTTCCGCTAACCCGGATTGATAATATCTTTTCAGCAAAGATGCCTTTTTTTCAAAAATAGGATAAAATCCCGAGTGGGCCTACCGGGGTCTTGCTGTACCTTTGCGGCCCTATGACCTCTTCTTCTTCCTCTTCCCGTCCGGTGGCGATCTGGGTCTTTACCGGCGTCATTATGCTGCTGATCCAGGTCATTCTGGGGGGCATCACCCGGCTGACCGGCTCAGGTCTTTCCATCACTCATTGGGACCTTATTACCGGTACGCTGCCCCCGCTGAATCATGCCCAATGGCAGGAGGCCTTTGACGGTTACCGGCAGACGCCGCAGTATCGTATTCTTAATTCCGGCTTCTCCCTGCCCGATTTTAAATTTATCTTTTTCTGGGAATGGTTTCACCGTTTCTGGGCGCGTATGGTGGGGGTAGTCTTTCTGGTGGGATTCGCGGGGCTGGTCTGGAAAAAGAAGATGAAAAAAGAGATGGCGGGACCCTTGCTCATCCTGTTCCTGCTGGGAGCGCTGCAGGGGGCTATCGGCTGGATCATGGTAGCCAGCGGCTTTGTCGGCGATGCCGTTTATGTCGAACCTACCCGTCTGGCCCTTCATTTTGTATTTGCCCTGGGCCTGGTCGTATATGCTTTTTGGTTTGCGCTGCAATTGTCCGTGCTTCCGCAGGCGCTCCTGGGGCCCCGGCGGGGGGTGGGGTTGCTCCGTGGCTGGACGATAGCGATCCTTGTTGTCCTGTTCTTCCAGCTTCTGTATGGCGCATTGATGGCAGGGCATAAGGCGGCCACAGTGGCGCCTTCCTGGCCCAGGATCAACGGGGATTGGATACCGCCTTCCCTGTTCACTAAAAAGCCTCTGCAGCAGGACCTCATCGGGAATAAGATCACGGTTCAGTTCATCCATCGCGGGATCGCTTATCTTCTTTTGGTGATGGTAGGGATCTGGTCGGTGTTGGCCGTCAGGCTGCAGGGGCCCCCTCCTTATTTCCGTAAGCTCCGGTGGCTGCCCCTGCTGTTGATAGGGGTGCAGATAATCCTGGGTATTACAAGCCTGCTTACCAGTCCGGGCATTATTCCCGGCAGGTGGGTGTCTTTTGACTGGCTGGCCCAGTTTCATCAGGTGACCGGCTTGTTATTCTTATTAACAATTATAGGGATGTTGTACCTTGTAAAACCAATAAGATATCCTGTAACCGTATGATGCGAACGCTCAAATCTATTTACTGTTTTTTTCCCATTCAACTGTTGTTGCTGCATTTAAGAAAATTCCAGGTGCTGCTGGCATTCTGGTTGATCCTCTTCAGCACCTTAAACGGAGGATTTATGCGCTCCTATGGTGCGGCGGCCCTGTTCCTCTCCCCGGAATACCTGGGGGATGTGAATCCCGTCAGCGTGGCCATTGTAGGAATGGCGACAGGGATTTTCGTCATGAGCTGGAATATAACCACGTTTATTTTATTCAGCAGGCATTTCCGTTTCCTGGCGACCACCACCAGGCCTTTTTTAAAATATTGTATCAACAATGCGGTCCTGCCCCTGATCTTCCTGATATTTTATTTCATAAAAGTAGTGCAGTTCGGCGTCACGAAGGAGTTGCTGCCGGCGGTCAGCATCCTTTGGCTCAGCCTGGGATTCCTGGCTGGTTTTGTCTTCATCATTACCATTTCCCTTTTCTATTTTTTCCGGGCGGACAAGACCATTATCCGCCGGATGACCCCGGTGATCAATAACCCCAAACTCTTCAAATCCCAGTTCCGCAAGGAGGAAGTGAAACTGAACGAGAGCCGGCTGATGCACGTACAATGGTATCTGAACTCTCCATTTACCCTCCGCAAAACAAGGGACGTATCCCATTACAGCAAGGATTTCATCGAGAATATTTTCAACCGGCATCATATTGCCGCCGTATTGTCCATCTTTGTAGCCTTCATCTTTTTGATCGCGGTGGGCTTTTTTATGGACAGCCGTTACTTTCAGTTACCGGCCGCGGCCAGCATCCTGATCTTTTTTGCGATCCTGATTTCTTTATCCGGCGCTTTCTCTTATTTCATGCAGAGCTGGAGCATCCCCTTTTTTGTATTGCTTTTTTTTCTTCTCAACCTTCTCTACCGCTATAATGTGATCGATCCCACCAACAAGGCTTACGGGCTCAACTATACGAAGGAGGAGCCCCGGCCCTTATATGACCGGCAGACGCTGCTGGACCTGTGTGCCGACCCTAAGCTGGAGAGCGATAAGGCGAATATGCTGGCGATCTTGGAGCGATGGAAGGCCCGGCAATCGGAGGCGCGGCCGTTACTATACCTGATCAATACCAGCGGAGGGGGCAACCGTAGCGCCACTTTCACCATGAGTGCCCTGCAACGCCTGGATAGCCTTTGCGGGGGGCGTCTGATGCGTAAGACCTTTCTCATCAGCGGAGCTTCCGGCGGTATGCTGGGCGCCGCTTATTTCAGATCCCTTTCCCGCCTGAGAGATGCGGGTAATCCTTCTATCCGTTTGCAGGATAATAAATATGTAGATGATATTTCCGGCGACCTCCTCAATACGCTCTTCTCTTCCTTCGTGGCAAGGGATCTGGCTTCGCCGGTCCAGAAGTTCAAAGTAGGAAATTATGAATACGTCAAGGATCGGGGGTATGCTTTCGAACAAAAGCTGAATGCTAATACGAGGGGGCTTCTCAACAGGCAATTAAAAGACCTGGCGCCGGATGAGGCGGCGGCAAGGATCCCTTTGATGTTATTTAATCCTGTGATCACCCGCGATAGCAGGACGATGATCATCAGTACCCAGCCCGTCAGCTTTCTGATGCGGCCCCGGTATGACAGTTCGAAGATCCCTGCGATGGACCCGGATGCCATTGACTTCGGGGCCTTGTTCGTCCGACAGGATCCTATGAACCTGCGTTTGCTGACTGCTTTACGCATGAATGCCACTTTCCCGTATGTCCTGCCGAATGTATGGCTGCCGACCAATCCTGTTATCGATGTGATGGATGCTGGTTTCCGGGATAATTTCGGAGAAATGAATGCGATCCGTTTCCTGAATACATTCCGGGAGTGGGTGCAGCAGAATACCCGTGGGGTTGTATTGTTACAGGTCCGCGACCGCAAGGCCGGCGGCTGGGAGAATCCATTTGAGTCGGGGGATATCACGGAGATCATTACGAAGCCCCTCCTTTTGCTGCAGGACAACTGGTACAAGATGCAGGAATACAGCCAGAATGATCTGCTGAGCATATCTCAGAGCGGGATGGGTTTCCCCTTTCGTAAACTGATCTTTCAATATGTTCCGAAAACGGAGGATGCAGGCGCGGCGCTGAACTTTCATCTGACCAAACAGGAGAAACTGAATATCATCGGTTCCCTGGATAATGAGGAAAATAAAAGCTCTTTTGCGGAGTTCAGGAAACTGGCGGAACGCTAAAAGACTCATCTTCAATTATTTGTAGGAAGGTTCAAAAAACTCATGAATTCTTTAAATGAATCGCACTTGGTGCTTTCCAATAATTCAAAGTAATCTTCCCTGGCAATATGGCTGACTATGGCATTGATATCACCTTTGCTTTTATTGTAGTGTTTACCGATTAGGCCGAACAGGTCGATTACCTGATTTGCCGGATGAAAAAAGGCTTCTTCGGGATTGATGGTGTCAAGATTGAATCCCAGTTTTTCTTCAATGAATTCAGGAGTCAACTTTTCATCCATTTTTGCAAAGACTTTTCTTAATCCTAAAAGCCACGCTTCCACTTCCATGATAGCAAAAGAAAAATAGATATTTGTTGATTTTATCTGCTCCCGGGCCCCATCTATAAATTTTTGATTTATAGCCAGATCTATTTTATGGTTTTGAGCTTCTTCACGGTATTCCCTGGAATACATATCTCTCAATCCGATAATACGAACAAATCCAGCATTCCGCATAAATTTTTCACGCCTTAGTATCCTGGTTAGCACACTTTGGTCATTACCAACATTTATAATCTGGAAAAAGTGTTCCGCTTCCTGATTTGGGAATGCATATTCTGTCGGATTAAAATTACTATCCGTAAACAGGGTATAGCACTCCAACGCTATTCTTTGATACTCAAAGATTTTCAATAGCAATTCCCGGACAAAAATGAGTTCGGTTTGCCCTTCCACAAAAATGGCAGTTTTGATCATTTGTCAATCGTTTGGGAAATGTAGTCAGAAGCAAAGAAATCAAAGTTGGATAGCCCGGTATACCGGAATTTTTCAAATAATTCCTGGTGGTTTTTGGCATTGAGGGCGGTGACTACAATACCATTTCTTTGAAGTACATTCCAGTGAACAATATCAACTACATCCATTAAGAACATATCATTGGAAGTAGCGATCAATTGTATATTGTCTTCTTCGCATTTTTTGAAAATCAGCTTCCCTAACTTAGTGGCTCTGTCATAATCCAACCCTTCACAAAAGTCATCAATAATGATGGTTGCTGTTTTATTCCTATTTAGTAAATATTCAATGAAGATTAGAAGGAATAGGCTTCTGAACATCCCTTGTGATAGCATATAGTGAGGCAGGTAGTTCTTTAGAGTAGCTTCCTTTATAAAGAGGGCTCTTCCGAATCCTTTATCTTCATCAACGTAGTCAATCAAATCTATTTTATATCCTAAATGCTCAAAACTTTTTTTAACCTGCTCCCTACTACGGAGACTTAATGACTTGAATAATAAGGGGATTTCTTCAACGACTGTCAATAAATTAAATTCTTCCTGATTAATAGGTCTATCAGGGCTGATCGAACCGAATTTGAATCCAAATGAATTCTCAGCCCAAATAGCGATATCTTCAAGAAAAGGATATTTTTTTACATCTCTGGTTGCATGAATTACCAATTTATTAGCAGGCGGGTTTATTGATTCTTTTTGCCGGCTTAATGAATTATAGATAGTAGCAGTCTCAGGCCCTGTTCTTTGTAAAAACGTTTCCTTATTTAATGCTATTTCCTCATATTCAACGACCCATTCACTATTTGAATGCCCTATTCGGAATTTATAGTTTAGCTCGTCGTTATTTTCCTGGTAAGTTACATTCCATTCCGTTTCTTTATAAAAGCCAATTTTTTGTGTGATTAATTTCCCCAAGTAATCAATGGTGGAAAGCGTTTTGGATTTGCCGGTGGAGTTTTTACCTACCAACAGGCAAACTTTATCAAACCCAAGGTCTCTTAGCTCCCAATCCTTGTCTTTGTATGATAATTTGGTAAGTCTCATAGTTTGCTTCTGTAAAATTATAATTCAAGATAAATTCTTTAGCAAAAAACCAGGACAAATTTACATTTTTTGATTTCATGCAAACGATAATTCATGTAAGATAATTAATAGGAGGACCAGTTTTTGATAATTTCCTAGGGTTGTATCAGCTGCAATATGCCCGGAGCTATTTTTATATGGAATTCTTTTGCCGTAATCTTCGGATCTCCGTCAATATGCAAGGGGGCTTCTTCCGGGTTTTCGATCGTCAGCTCCGGTGTCTGGAAATAAAGGATATTTTTCTTGCCGGCATGGGGGGGGAGCCCTTGCAGGGCTCTGCCGCTCAATATCTGGCGGATCACTGAGAATATCATCGGGAGCTTCCACATTTTTTTTACAATGACGATATCCAGCAGGCCGTCGTGCAAAAGGGCTTGCGGTGCGATGGTGACATGGTTCCCGAATTGGTCGCCGTTGGCGACATCGATGAAAAAGGCTTCGACCGGGAAGGATCGTTCCCCTCCGCTCTCTTTTTTCAGGGGGTCAGGGGGGAGGGGCAGCCTGATCCGGAATGAATAGGGGCGGCTGGTCAGAAAATGGGTAAGGGATACCCGGATATAGGTTTGCAGTCCTCTCTTCTTTTGCCTGGCGAATTCATGGGCGACCCGGGCGTCAAACCCGATTCCGCTCAACATGCAGGAAAACTGTCCGTTGATTATAAACCCGTCGATAGCCGAAGCCTTGCCTGCAAAAATGATATCCAGCGCCCTGGAGGGGTCTTTGGGGATTCTGGCGGCAAAGGCGAGTCCATTGCCGGAACCCATGGGGATAATGCCGATCCGCACCGGCACTCCTTTCAGGGCTGCCGCTACGGCATTGACCGTTCCATCTCCTCCGCAGATCACGATATCCGTGACCTGTTCTTTTTGGAGGATCGGGATCAGGAAATCGTATCGGCCTTCTGCGTCGGTCGGCAGAATGCTGAAATCGATTTTTTGAGCGGTGGTCCTGCGAATGATCAGCTCCTGCAGGGAGGCCTTACCTCCCGTACCGGAGATGGGATTTATGAGATAAATAATTTTTCTTGGCATGCCGGCGGCAAATATCAGCTAAAATATTACAAATTGTTGCAAGAGTCATTGACCGGCGACCGGCTCTACATGCAGTATATCTGTCATAAAATGTGTGATTCCTTTTTCGACGCCTTCCACATCATGGGAGCGGATGGAGGAGCCGATCACGTGTGTACCTGCCAGGGGGATCGCCTGCTTGTATTTTAGTGCAGCCGGTGTTCCCAGCTGATCGAACATTGCCAGGGACGCCGAAACTTTCACGGTGCTGTCCTGGTGGACCGGGTCTTTATAATAATAAAAAAGGCCCACGGGCTGTGTGACTTTTTCAAAAGTGGCTTTGTTCATGGTGGTCTCCAGCAATTCTTCCAGGGCTACCGCCGCTTCCGTCCGATATTTAGTATACCAATACTGTTTGTACAGGGGGCCGAAGTCTTCCTTGCTTTCTATATAGTCCGATCCTGTTACCTTATGGGCGATCTGTAGTCCCCAGTGATTGTTCAGCACCCAGGCTGTCGGGTCATTGATGGCGATATTCGGGGAGAGCAGGACCAGTGCCGCTACATCATCCGGATAGGTGGCCGCCAGCTGCAGCGCGAAAGTGCCTCCGGTAGAAGTACCCATCAAAATGACCTTTTTCCCCAGCTGCCTGCCGATGGCGAGCGCCTGTTTGGCCGATTCCCAGTAATTGTCGGCTGTGAGGTTGGCCATGGCGTCCACCGTGTCGATGCCATGTTCCGCCATTCGCGCCAGGTAAAGGTTGCAGCCGAATTTGCCGGCGATATACCGGTGTACGGGGTCTCCTTCTCCCTGGGAGGCGGAAAAGCCGTGCAGGTAAACGATCGCATAGGGTGTTGGTTCTTTCAGCGAATCATGGGCCCAGACGATCCTGGCCTCATTGTCCGGCTTCAGTTTATGAGCGGCTTCGTTATCCCGGATATATTTCTCCAGGGCGGACGGTTCGGATGGTACAGCCGGCATTTCTTTTTTATAGGCTGGGGTGGCGGGGCTGGGGCCCAGCAGGTATAAAACGATGAGTATAACGGGAATAAGAAGGAGCCATTTTTTGCGCATGGGATAAATTTGCGTTGAATTTATGTCTTTTATGTTATTTCTCCTTACGACCGCCTTCAAACTAGGAATTTAGGGGCTTTTAGCGTACCTTTGCGGCCTTAAACGGACCAGGGGTCCTTTGGCGAAGCCAAAAACTGTCAGGAGTTAATTATGCAAATCAGAAATATAGCTATTATAGCACACGTTGACCATGGTAAAACTACCTTGGTAGATAGGATCTTACATGCTACCCACGTATTCCGGGACAACCAGGAAACCGGGGAGCTGATCATGGATAGTAATGACCTCGAAAGAGAAAGAGGTATTACTATTTTCAGCAAGAATGCTGCTGTCGAATATAAAGATACCAAGATCAATGTCATCGATACTCCGGGTCACTCGGATTTTGGAGGGGAAGTGGAAAGGGTATTGAAAATGGCCGATGGTGTGTTGTTGCTGGTGGACGCTTTTGAAGGTCCGATGCCTCAGACGCGTTTCGTACTTCAAAAGGCCCTTCACCTGAACCTGCGGCCGATTGTCGTCATCAACAAGGTGGATAAGCCCAATTGCCGTCCCGACGAAGTACATGAAGCGGTATTCGAATTATTCTTCAACCTGGACGCCACGGAGGAACAGCTTGATTTCCCTACTTTTTACGGTAGCGGTAAAAATGGCTGGTTCAATGATAAAAATGAACAATGTGAGGATATTACTCCGTTACTGGATGGTATTCTGAAATATGTCCCTGCTCCTAAAGTAGCGGAAGGTCCCCTGCAGATGCAGATCACTTCCCTGGACTATTCTTCCTTTCTGGGAAGGATTGCCGTGGGCAAAGTAGCCCGTGGCTCTATCAAAGAAGGGCAGACGATCGCTTTGGTGCAGGCTGAAGGGGTGATCAAACGGCTTAAGGCGAAAGAGTTATATACGTTCATGGGCATGGGCAAGAAGAAGGCCACCGAAGTTATGGCCGGCGATATTTGTGCCGTGGTGGGACTGGAAGAGTTCAATATCGGGGATACGATCGCGGATTTTGAAAATCCGGAAGCTCTGCCGGTTATCAGTGTGGACGAGCCGACGATGAGCATGCTCTTCGGGATCAACAACTCCCCTTTCTTCGGTAAGGACGGAAAGTTTGTGACTTCCCGTCACCTGCGTGACCGCCTGATGAAAGAGACGGAAAAGAACCTGGCTTTACGGGTAGAAGATACGGACAGTGCAGATAGTTTCCTGGTTTTCGGTCGTGGTATTCTGCATCTGGGTATCCTGATCGAGACCATGCGCAGGGAAGGCTTTGAGCTGACGATTGGCCAGCCCCAGGTATTGGTGAAAGAGATCGATGGCAAAAAGAACGAGCCTTTTGAAATACTGGTAGTAGATGTCCCTGGCGATTACAGCGGTAAAGTGATCGACATGGTCACCCGGCGTAAGGGTGAGATGCTGGTCATGGAAAGTAAAGGACAAATGCAGCATCTGGAATTTGAAATCCCATCCCGGGGCCTGATCGGTCTGCGGAGCAATATGCTGACCAATACGGCGGGCGAAGCTGTAATGGCGCATCGTTTCCTGGAATATAAACCCTGGAAAGGACCTATCCCCGGCAGAAGCAATGGGGTGTTACTTTCCAAGAATCAGGAAAAGACCACGGCCTATTCGATCGATAAATTACAGGATCGCGGTACTTTCTTCGTCGATCCGGGCGAAGAGGTATATGTAGGCCAGATCATTGCGGAGCATATCAAACCAGGAGACCTGATCGTCAATGCTACGGAAGGCAAGCAATTGACGAACATGCGTGCCAGTGGCAGCGATGATTCCGTCCGCATCATTCCGAGAAAACAGATGACCCTGGAAGAATGTATGGAATATATCCAGCAGGATGAATGTATCGAGGTGACTCCTAAAAAGATCCGCCTCCGCAAAACTATCCTGGATGAAGATGAGAGAAAGAGAACCCAGAAAAGCATGAAGTCGGAAGAAGTCCGCTAATTCCCACGCTATTTTATATTAAAAAACTACCTGGCCCGGCCAGGTAGTTTTTTTTGTACCTTTATCTCCTCAATCCGCTAGTTATGGTCAAGTGTTTCGGGATTTTTTTGATCCTGTTCTTTTTGCTGACCGGCATTCCCCGGGCAAAAGCGCAGTGCTCCATCTGCACCCGGACAGCGCAGCAGCTGGGGGAGAAACCTGCGGCGGCCCTGAACAAAGGGATCATGTACCTGGCATTAACCCCGCTCGCCATTGGCGGTCTCGTCGGTTATCGGTGGTGGAAGAGTAATAAAGAGGCCTAACCAAATATGTGTCGTCTGATAGCAAACTACTGATATTTTTGATTCATTTAATTCTTAACTTCATGCCTTATCTAGTTTTGCATGACCAAAAGGAAACTACCGGGCAAGGGGAATGCAGTATTCTCCATATTGATACCTACCTGGAATAATCTCGGCTACCTGCAGCTTTGCATAGAGAGCATCCGTCGGAATTCCCGGTTCACCCACCAGTTGATCGTCCATATAAATGAAGGCGTTGACGGAACCTTGGATTGGGTGGCTTCCCAACCGGATATAGACTATACCTACAGCAAAGAGAATATCGGGATCTGTTACGCCCTGAATATCCAGCGGAGTCTGGCGGATACAGATTATATCGTATATATGAACGATGATATGGTCGCGTGCCCGGATTGGGACCTGCATTTGCTGAACGAGATCAGGGCGATCGGGCATAACTACTTTTTTGTGTCGGCTACCGTCATCGAGCCTGTTCCCTATGGCAATGATTGCGTCATCGTAAAAGATTACGGGACAGATATAAAGAATTTCCGTGAAAAGGAGCTGTACCAGGAGTTTGCCTCCTTTTCCAAGTCGGACTGGCAGGGCGCTACCTGGCCTCCCAATGTAGTGCATCGGGATCTTTGGGACCTGGTAGGGGGCTATAGTACGGAATTCTCGCCAGGGATGTACTCGGACCCGGATTTTTCCATGAAATTATGGAAGGCGGGCGTAAGGATCTTCAAAGGGATCGGCAGCAGCCGGCTGTATCATTTCGGGTCGAAATCAGTAGGCCGGATAAAAAAGAACAAAGGGTACTATACGTTTATTGCGAAATGGGGGATGACCTCGAGTACCTTTACCCGGGGATACCTCCGGCGCGGGGCGCCTTTTGATGGAGAGCTGAGCCCTCCCCTGTTGAGCAGGAAGCTACGCTGGAAGAACTTATACAAGCGGGTCCTGACGGCCTTCAGGACGCTGGAAGCATCTGGTATGAAAAACCGGCACGATTAATAAGTATTAACGAATTTGTATAGGTTGAATTCTCCTGTCGCGGTCTGTTGGATGATCTTTTTATTCATCTCTTCTTTGTCGACGTCTTTCATACGTTGTTTACTGAGCAAGTAAAAAGCCCTTTCTGTAAGCAGCCGGAATTTCCTGTCCGTTGTCTGCTTTTGCTGCAGGCTGCCGGTTATTTTTTCCATCAATTCTCCCAATCCTTGTTTCTGAGAGGCGATGGTCTTTACGATCGCTGTCTCCCGGTCCGGGCGGTGGAAGGCGGGCGAGAGCATCAGTCGCAGGTTTCTGACGAAGAGATCTGCATCGGGGCGGTCGCTTTTATTGACGACGAAGATATCGGCAATTTCCATCAGGCCTGCTTTCATGGTCTGGATTTCATCTCCCGCCTCGGGTACCAGCACTACGAGGGTCGTGTCGGCAAGACCGGCAATTTCAATCTCATTCTGGCCTACGCCTACCGTTTCTATGAGGATGCAATCGAACCGGGCGGCTTTTAAAAGGTCCGTGATTTCCAGGATTCCGGGATGCAATCCCCCCAGGGACCCCCGGGCTGCCAGTGACCGGATAAAAACGGACGGGTGTGTGTACCATTCGCTCATGCGGATACGGTCTCCCAGGAGCGCACCGCCATGGAAGGCGGAAGAAGGGTCTATACACAGGACGGCTACCCGTTGGCCTTTTGCCACCCATTCCCCGATAAGAGCATCCGTCAGCGTGCTTTTTCCGGCTCCCGGGGGACCGGTAATGCCGATGATGGGAGTGTCGCTTGCCGGAAGGGCTTGCAATAGCTGTTCGTATCCGCTGACCCCGTTCTCCACCAGCGAAATACTGCGGGATAATATACGAATATTCTTCTCCTGTATGGATTGCAGGTATTGCTGCCAGTTAATTCCTATGCCGGAGAGATCGGACATACTATAAATACTCGGATTGAAAGGGCAAAGTAAACTTAATTTGGCTGATAAATAAACCTTGTCGCAATGATAGGTAAATAGGTCAACAATCCCAAAAATCCGGATCTTCTCTCCTGATAGTCAGATCCCGGAATTTATTTAGCTTTGCCGATATGACAAATTTCATCCCTATTTTCCCTTTGGGGATAGTCGTGTATCCAGGTGAAAGTGTGAACCTGCATATTTTTGAGCCGAGGTACAAGCAGCTGATCAATGAGTGTTATGCGGAGGGCAAGCCCTTTGGCATTCCTACCGTCATTAACAATAAGCTGAATGAAATGGGTACCCTGGTGCGCATTACGGAGATGGTGAATACCTATGAGAACGGGGAGATGGATATCAAGACGCAAGGGGTATTGGTTTTCCGGGTCCTGGAAATGATCCGGTCCATACCGGATAAGCTATATAGCGGGGCTATCGTCAATTATCCGGAAAATATAGAGGGGTCCGGCAAACCGGAATTAATGCAGAAAGTAGTAAAAGGCATCCGCGAATTGCACCGGATGCTGAATATCGAAAAGGACTTTCACAAACCCGATGAGGAATTGACCACATATGATATTGCGCATCATGCGGGACTGTCCCTGGAAGAGGAGTATGAGCTGCTGGGCCTCTTCCGGGAAGAGCAGCGGCAGGAGTACCTGAAACGTCATCTGGCAAAGGTCTTGCCGGTGATCGCCGAGATGGAGATCCTGAAGGAAAGAGTAAAATTAAATGGTCATTTCAAAAACCTATCTTCGTTCAAATTTGAGGATTAATGTCGACCACCCTTTGCTTTGATTTTGGCAATACCCGTATGAAATGTGCCGTCTTTATCGATGGTGGGTTTTATAAAGAGCAGGTGCTGGAGGATGACGGAGAAGCAACGATCAGGGAGCTTATCCGTTTGTATAAGCCGGACAAATCGATCCTGTCATCCGTGATCCTGCATAATCCTGCGATGGAGGACCTACTCAGGCAAGCCACTCATTTTCATAAGCTGGATCATCAGTCGAAGCTGCCTGTCACGACACCCGTGGGCAAGCCCGATACGATCGGAGCCGACCGTCTGGCCCTGGTAGTGGCGGCCGTCGACCTGTTCCCGGGAAAGAACAACCTGGTCATCGGGCTTGGATCGGCCATCACTTACAACTATGTAAATAAATACCGGGAATTTATCGGGGGTGGTATTTCACCGGGGATGGAAATGCGTTTGAAATCCTTGCAGGCATTCACGGCGAAATTACCGCTGGTCAAAGCCGATTGGAATTTCCCCCTGGTCGGCTACGACACCCGAACCAATATCCTAAGCGGGGTGATCCTGGGCATGGCGGGAGAGATCGATGGTATGATCGGCGCCTATGAAGAGAAATACGATAATTTTAACGTGCTTTTAAGCGGAGGAGATGCATCCTATTTTACCCGCCACCTGAAAAAGGATATTTTTACAGACCCGCATTTAATTTATAAAGGGTTATATGTTATCAGTGAGTACAATCAATAAATTCCTGTCCATCCTGCTGATGGGCTGTATTTTTTGCAGTAGTTGTGAGAACAACATGAAGGACCTGCCTTCATCCGGGAAAGGACATGTCATGCCGCCGGAAGAAGTCTGGCAGGTAGAAAGCCTGCTGAGCGAAGGGGGGAAGATAAAAGGGAAGCTGACAGCGCCTTATATGAAGCGCTATCAGCGGGCGGACACGCCTTATGCCGAGTTTCCCAGAAGTCTTCATGTAGACTTTTTCAAGGATTCCGTAAAGAACAAGGACTCGATCGTCATCGAGAGTCAGATGGATGCATTATACGGGAAGTGGCTGCCCAATCAGAATAAGGTCTATCTCCGGGATACGGTAGTGGTGAAGAATATCCTGAAAGGGGATACCGTGCATTGCCAGGAGCTTTGGTGGGATCAGCATACGGAGAAATTTTATACCGATAAGCCCGTGCGGATCTACCAAAAAGATAAAATCCTTTTTGGGGTTGGTATGGAGGCCGACCAGAACTTCCGTTGGTATACGATCAAAAAACTCACCGGAATCGTCCTTACCTCGGAGAAGGCCATGAAATAAAAACGACCATATAACTAATTGATTAAGAGCCCCTAAAGGGCTCTTTTTTTATGACCACCCTTTTTGGTAGAGAGGCTTTCAAAAAAATACTCAATTAAACGTTTGTTTAATTCAAACGTTTGTTTAATTTTGTGTAATTAATGAAACGCTGATATGGCAGATAAAAGAGAACATATTCTTACGGTGGCCGAAGAGCTGTTTGGCGAGAAGGGATTCGACGGGACTTCCGTAAGGGATATCGCACTGAAGGCGGGGGTCAACCTGGCCATGATCTCTTATTATTTTGGCTCCAAGGAGAAATTACTGGAGTCCCTGATAGAATTACGGGCGGGATACGCGTACGGCATTCTGGAGGAACTGAACAAGGACCAATCCCTTAGTCCCTGGGATAAGATCAACCGGCTGGTGGAATTCTATGTCGACAGGGTCCTGAATAATCTCCCCTTCCACAATATCATGTACCGGGAAGCGACCAATGTCCGTTCGGATGAGATCCGGGACCGCCTCATCAGTATCAAGATGCGCAACCTGGAGCAGATCACGAAGATCATTACGGATGGTCAGCAGAAAAAACTCTTCCGGGAAGTGGATATTGCCATGACGGTGGGTACACTGATGGGAACCATCTCGTCCTACACCCAATCGAGACCTTATGCCTGTCAGATCCTTGCCCTGGGATACGATGTCAGCGAAGAAACCTATCGAACGAAGCTTGCCCCACGACTGAAGGCCCATCTGAAGCAACTATTGCGGGCCCATTTGGATATAAAAAATGAAGAATAATAAATACAAGAACATGAAAATTATGCTCGTGAGTAAACAACTAGCCGGGGCTTTATGCTTCTTACTATTTGCTGCTCTACCCTCATTCGCGCAGACACCAACCAGGACATTGGGGCTGGATGAAGCTGTGCAATTGGGGATCCAGAACAGCAAGGAATTAAAAAGATCACAGTACAAGATCGATGAGGCGCTGGCTCGTCTTGGCCAGGCAAAAGACTCCCGTCTGCCGACGGCAAAAGTGAGCTTTCAATACCTTCATGCGCTGATGATGTCGCGTGTGATCAGCATCCCCGGGCTAACGAAGGACCCTATCAAGCTGCCTTTTGATTTTCCGGCTTACATGGGAACCCTTGCCGTATCGGAACCTATATTCGCCGGCAACAAATATAAATATGCCCGCCAGTCTGCTGACCTGATGGTACAGATGAGCCGGCTGGATGCCGATAAGGATAAGGAAGATATCACCTGGCTGATCATCGATTCTTATATCAACTACAACAAGATCCTGCAGAACCAGCTGATCGTCGCCCAGAATATGCAGGATATACAGGGCAAGCTGGAAGAGATCACCAAATATGAAGGCCAGGGGCTGGCCACCAAAAATGACGTACTGCGCTATGAGCTTCAGCGGTCTCAGATGCAGCTGACGGAACTTCAGTTGGAGGACAACCGGAAAATAGCCAATTACAATATGACGATTCTGTTGGGGATCTCTGACTCCACACAACTGATCCTGCCTGCGCCTTCTTACAAGCTGGACGAGCATCCTGTCTATACCGACCTGGTACAGCAGGCGGAAACGAATCGCCGTGAACTGCAGGACCTCTCCTACCAGACCCGTATAGCCGATATCAATGTCAAAAAGATACATGACCAGCGTCAGCCTACGGTAGCTGCATCGGCCGGAGCATATTATATCAACCCGACCGGTCAGGTCATTCCGACCAATAACAACCTGATCGCGCCCATTACCCTCGGCATTGGCGCTTCCTGGGATATCGGGACTTTGTACACCAATAAGAATAAGGAAAGAGAGGCTGCCCTGCAACGACAGGAATTGAATACGGGAAAGGATCAGGCTCTCGATGATATCCATAAGGATATGAACAAAAATTTCATCCTCTACCAGCAATCCCTGGAAACGATAAAAATATTACAGGTCGCTGTCACGCAGGCGGAAGAGAATGAACGGATCACGGAATCCAAATTCAGGAACAACCTGGTGAACACGACCGATCGTATCGATGCGCAAACCTTGTTGTATCAATCCCGTGTCAATTTGGAACTGGCTAAGTCCGATGCGACTATCGCTTATTATGACATGTTGAGATCTACCGGAAAGATCCATCTTTAAAATTTATTAATAATACTCGTTTTTCAAAACTGCATTTTTTATATGGAACAGAATACGCAAGCAAAACCCCGCAAAAAATTAGTTTTCCCCATCATCCTGGCATTGGTGCTGATAGGTGCGCTGTTTTTCACCATCAAGGAATATGTATTTCTCCAGTCTCATGAAGAGACGGACGATGCGCAGGTAGACGGAGACATCAGCCCTGTCATTGCCCGTGTATCAGGCTATGTGCAGGAAATCAGGTTCAAGGATAATCAATACGTGCATGCGGGCGATACGCTGGTGATCCTGGACGACCGGGACTACCAGGTCAGGCTGCAACAGGCCGAAGCCGCCCTCAGCTCTACCAGGTCGTCTGTGGATGTATCCGAGTACCAGGTGTCCGAAGCAAGGACGAATATAGCTACGGCACAGGCGAATGTGGCTGCCGCTAAGGTAAGGGTATGGAAGGCCAATGAAGATTTCACCCGCTACGAAAACCTGTATAATGACCATGCCATTACAAAAGCGCAATTCGATGACGCGAAAGCGGAAAAAGATGCGGCCGATGCGGCGCTGGTCGTAGCGCAGACTCAGCTGCCTGTACAGAATACAAGGGTCGTCACCAATCAGAAACAGGTAGGTGCTGCGGCTTCCAACCTGGCTTCCAGACAGGCGGATATCGACTTTGCCAAATTGCAGTTGACATATACCGTAATCACGGCACCGGCTTCCGGGACCATCTCCAAGCGTAATATCCAGATCGGGCAGCTTGTACCGGCGGGATCGCCTCTTTTTTCTATCGTGCATGACGGTCTGTATATCACTGCTAATTTCAAGGAGACGCAGATGAGCGATATCAAGCTGAACCAGAAAGTAGATATTAAAGTGGATGCCTTCGACAAGGAGATCATTCCGGGAACGATCGAATCGTTTTCCGGTGCGACGGGCGCCAAATTCTCGCTGCTTCCTCCGGACAATGCGACGGGCAACTTCGTAAAAGTCGTTCAGCGTGTGCCGATCCGTATCCGGTTCGATGCGGACAGTTCCGTGATAGCGCGTATGAGGCCTGGGATGAGCGTGGATGTGACCGTACACACGAAGTAGGGTACAGAGGATAATAGAATCGATATAAAAAAACTCAATCACTTTTATGGCAGAATATGGCTTTAGGAGATGGATCATCACTTTTACGGTGATCACCGCCGCGCTGCTGGAACTGATCGATACAACGATCGTGAACGTGGCTTTGCCCAAGATAATGGGCAACCTGGGAGCGACTTTAGAGGATGCCAACTGGATTGTGACGGGTTATGCCGTTGCCAATGTGATCATTCTTCCCATGTCGGGGTGGCTGGGGGATCGTTTTGGCCGCAAGAATTACTTTCTGGCCTCTATCTTAATATTTACCGTCGCCTCTTTTCTCTGTGGGAATGCCACCAGCCTGGACGAATTGATCGCTTTCCGGTTGTTGCAAGGGCTGGCGGGTGGTGGGTTGATCTCTACCGGGCAGGCTATTTTGCTGGAGACCTGGCCTCCTTCCGAAGTGGGAATGGCTACGGCGCTGTTTGGTCTGGGCGCCGTTGTGGGCCCCACTGTAGGCCCGACGCTGGGTGGGCTTATCACGGACAACCTTTCCTGGCAGTGGATATTTTACGTCAATATACCGGTAGGGGCTATCGCCGCCTTTTGCGTGTCGACGTTCGTGCGGGAGTCGCCCAAATACGGGCAAGGCAAGCGAGTCGACTGGTGGGGGATCTTTTTCCTTGCCCTTGGTGTCGGGGCTTTGCAGGTGGTGCTGGAGAAAGGGGAAGATAAGGATTGGTTCCAGACCTGGTGGATCTCTGCGCTTATATTCGTTACCATTATCTCCGCCATCTGCTTTGTATGGAGGGAGTTGAGTATCGATTACCCGGTGGTAAACTTTAAGATATTGAAGCACCGGAGCTTTATGATCGGGATATTCACCTCTTTTGCTTTGGGTGTGGCTTTATACGGATCAACCTTTATTTTCCCGGTTTTCTGTCAGAACCTGCTGGGTTTTACGGCCGAACAAACGGGACTGATCCTGCTACCCGGTGGGTTGGCTACGATCTTTTGTATGCCCTTTGTGGGAAATATGTTGAAGAAGGGGGTTCCCGCGCAGTTTCTTTCCGCAGGCGGATTCGTGTTCTTCTTCATTTTCTGCTGGATGCTCTATGGTTCCACGCTGCAGTCCGGCACGGGTGACTTCTTCTGGCCGCTGATCATACGGGGTATCGGGATGGCTATTCTGTTCGTACCTCTTACCACACTGGCCATCCAGCAACTGAGAGGACCGGAGATTGGACAGGGTACCGGTTTGAATAATATGATGCGTCAATTGGGCGGGTCTTTCGGGATCGCCATTATGACGACGATCATTCATATCAAGAGCGGTACAAACCGGAATATCCTGCTGGAGAATATCAACCAGTACAATCCGGCCTACAATGAGCGGATAAATAGTACTATCCAGGGGTTTGTCGCCAAGGGATTTCCCCTGGAGCAGGCCCGGAGTATGGCCACTCAGGCAATGGAAGGGATAGTAAGTAAGCAGGTTATGCTTACCACGTACAATGGAATGTATCTGTTGATAGGGGTTTTCACCTTACTCTGCATACCCTTGATCTTTTTCCAACCTTTTAGCAAGAAGCCGGTTGCGATGCCGGTGGACGCGCATTAAATATATTATAGGAAAACAACAATTGAACGGAAATAGAGTAAGCGGATTATCGATACGAATGACTGGAAATTAAGGCAGGAATTGAGAGACAGACAGGAATTAAGAACACCCGTAAAAAAAGAAACCGGCTCGACTTGAAAAGGTAGAGCCGGTTTTCTTTTGTCTAATGATCTGGAACTGCTACGCAGTTCCGGGGCCAGAGCCCTGCTGTCAAAAGTAGGGTCTCTGGCCTCTTTCATTATGTCCCGGAAATGCAGGGCATTTCCGGGTGGGCCGGAATGAGAAAAGCCCTGAATTTCTTCAGGGCTTTTCAATTTTTTTGTACGATACTCAACCAACATTTTCGTGGCCATCAATAGGTACAAATTTTAAGTGTGTTTGTTCGTAGGATGTTGGACTGTTTGGACTTGGATTTTGGATTTTTTTGATAAGTTTTGATCGATTAAAGACTCAGCGTTTTTCAGGATTTTGATTTCATTTGGACTTTCTCAGGATTGGTTGGATTTTGGTTCTTCTTTGGATTTTTTCATTCATTGTTCTGTCGGCGTCTTTCTTTGGATAATTGGATTTGAGTCGATCATCAATCATACTTAACAGTACAAACATACAACACGGTAATAATCAGTGCAAGAGAATAAATGCTATATTTCGAACCTGCAGTTTTTACTGCCTTCCACGTAGATTTACGAACACTCCCTGGCGCAATCCCCTATTTTTTTGGGCACATCATAAATTAGCCTATTTTGTAGTTCTTAAACCAGTAGAAACGACTCATTTATCTATGAAGAATTTTGAAAACAAAACAGTACTGATCACGGGCGGCACCAGGGGAATCGGTAAGGCGATTGCCCTCCGGCTTGCCAGCGAAGGAGCGAATATTGCGATCGTCGGCAAAACGGCCGAACCTAACCCCAAGCTGGAAGGGACGATCTATACAGCGGCCGAAGAAATTACCGCTGCGGGTGGGGGGAAGGTGCTGCCGATACAAGGCGATATCCGTTTTGAAGACAGTATCAGCCATATTGTGGCCGAGACCGTCCGCGAATTCGGCGGCATCGATATCCTGATAAATAACGCCAGCGCCATCAATCTCTCGGCGACGGAGCAGACGGAGCCTAAAAGGTATGACCTGATGCACGGCATTAATGTCCGGGGCACGTTTCTAATGTGCCAGGCCTGTATCCCTTATCTGAAACAAGCGATCAACCCACATATTTTGAATATGTCACCTCCTCTGAATATGGATCCCCGCTGGTTTGCTCCCCACCTGGCGTATACGATGAGTAAATACGGTATGAGTATGATCATTTTGGGACTGGCGGAGGAGCTAAAACAATTCAGGATCGCGGCCAATGCACTTTGGCCGAAAACGACCATTGCGACAGCCGCCGTAAAGAATATCCTTGGAGGGGATTTCCTGATACAAAGAAGTCGCACCCCCGCGATTGTCGCCGATGCGGCATTTTATATTTTGCAAAAATCTTCTTTTGAGACGACAGGCAATTTTTTTATTGATGAAGACGTTTTACAAAGGGAAGGGATCTCCGATTTTGCGAAGTATGCGATCAATCCTGACCAGAAATTAATGAACGACCTGTTTTTATAAGTTTAACTTTTTTCATTTTTAATCCTGGGTAAAAGGCAACATCCTCCTCCCGTTCAAAGACGGGAGGTTTTTTGTACCCCCTACCCCCCCCTAAAGGGGGGATGGCATTACGCTCGTCTGCCCGCGATCAGCAGTGCAGCGGCTGCCAGGCCGGTGTCTTTGATCATATTGACCATCGGAAACCTTCTGGCGCCCTCATCGGGAGCGTTGACGACGGCCGGTAAATGAACCGTCAGCACAATAAGGATCAGAAAGAGGGCAAGCAATAGCCCTGCGAGGCGGGTCTGTTTGTTGATCAGAAAGGCGATGGCCGCGGCGATCAGGGCTGCCCCGGTAATATAGACCCAGGCTACGCCGCCGGGAAGGAAGGATGGCACCATGCGTTGCATGCCGGTACCATTTACGAAATGATTGATGCCGAAAAAGCCAATAACCAAGGCATACAGGATCGTTCCGATCTTGAAGGTAGTTGTATTGTCCATATGGCAATCGTTTTAATACAACTAATTTAAACAAAAATCGGGGAAGGACAAGCGTTAATCTTTGCACAGGGATACCCGTGAGTGATACCTGGCTCATATTCCCGATCCGGCATCCGAACGAAATACCTGGTGAGAGCTTACGCTTCCGGCCGCGGCTCCACGGTTTGTTCCGGAGTCCGCTCCGGTCTCATCTGTGGAAACAGGAGTACATCCTGTATGCTGGGCTGGTTGGTCATCAGCATGCAAAGTCTGTCGATGCCGATGCCGATGCCGGAGGTGGGGGGCATTCCATATTCCAATGCCCGGAGAAAGTCCTGGTCGATGAACATCGCCTCATCATCTCCCCGCTCCATGAGGCGCGCCTGTTCCTCAAAACGTTCGCGCTGTTCGATGGGATCGTTCAGCTCGCTGTAAGCATTGGCGAGTTCCTTGCCGTTGACCATCAGCTCAAACCGCTCTACCAGGCCGGACTCGACGCGGTGTTTTTTAGTGAGCGGGCTCATTTCTACGGGATAGTCGATGATGAAAGTGGGCTGGATATAGGTGTGTTCGCTTGTGTTGCCAAACAGCTCATCGATCAGCTTGCCTTTGCCCATGCTGGGCGCCACGTCGATTTTTAATTTTTTGCAGGTGTTGCGCAATTCCGCTTCTTCCATTCTGCTGACATCGATGCCGGTATTTTCTTTGATCGCATCCAGGATCGAAAGGCGTTTGAAGGGCGCTTTGAAGCTGATCGTCTTATCTCCTACGGTAACGTCTGTCGTGCCATGCAGCGCAATGGCTACGCGTTCGAACAGCTGTTCCGTTATCTCCATCATCCAGAAGTAATCCTTGTAGGCCGTGTACCATTCCAGTACGGTGAATTCCGGGTTATGGGTGCGATCCATTCCTTCGTTACGGAAATTCCGGCTGAACTCATAGACCCAGTCAAAGCCTCCTACGATGAGCCGTTTAAGGTACAGCTCATTGGCTATACGCATGTAAAAAGGCGCATCCAGCGCATTGTGATGGGTAATGAAGGGCCGGGCTGCGGCTCCGCCTGGAATGGCCTGGAGAACGGGTGTATCGACTTCCAGGGCTCCCTGTTCGTTCAGGAAGTCGCGTATCGTATTGATCAGTTTTGTCCGTTTGACGAACGTCTCTTTTACGGCAGGGTTGATGACCAGATCCGCATACCGCTGGCGGTATCGGAACTCGGGATCGGTTACTTCATCGAATACATTGCCTTGCTCATCCCTTTTGACCACGGGCAGGGGTTTGAGGGATTTTGCCAGCAGGGTGAATGTTTGGGTATGCACGGATATTTCTCCGGTACGGGTGGTAAATACGTAGCCCGTTACGCCGATGAAATCTCCCAGATCGAGCAGGTGTCTGATCACCTTGTCGAACAGGGTCTTGTCCTCGCCGGGGCACAGATCGTCCTTGCGGACATATAGCTGGATGATTCCTTTGCTGTCCTGGATCTTTATAAACAATACCTTGCCTCTGTCATTGATGCTCATGACCCGGCCGGCGAGCGTTACTTTGCTGAACGCCTCCTTTTGCTCTTCCGTATACTGTTTTAAAATATCAGCGGAATGATGGCTTACGGGGAACAAAGCCGCAGGGTAAGGTTCTACTCCCAGCTGCTTTAATTCTTCCAGTTTTCCTCTGCGGATGATCTCCTGCTCTGACAAATGTGATGTACTCATATAAATATTCAGGAACGATTGCAAAAATTCTGGCAAAGGTACTTTAAATCTCTTTAACTAAGCGCCAGCAGCACCTGCCAGGCCTCATTTACTTTCCCGCCTGCCAGCAGCTTTTTCGCATAGGAATGGAGCTCTTTTTCCATCTCGTCCGGGTTGACGGAATAGTATTGAAAGATATTTTTCAGCGTATCGTCGTGAAAAGAGGGATCGACGAGGGGCGTTTCATGGACATTGGCCAGCTGTCCCAGGTCATTACCGCTGAGGATCCTGCTGTTGCGGATCGGACCGGGGAGTTCGTCGATGCCGATGCCCAGCCGGGTATTAGGTTTTTCCACCAAAAACAGGTTGCGTTCATCCGTTTTGCAATACCAGTTACCTCCCAGCCTGGATACATGATGCAACAGGCGCTGGTCGATCATCTTTTTTTCATCCAGGATCGTATCGTCCACATGCATACGTAACGCCTCACAGATCACCAGGTTGCCGGCGCCGCCCTGGTCGCCCAATGGCTTTACCTCCAATACGATACATTCTATTTTCACTTTGCTCTCTTTCACCATGGGCGGTCTTACCAGGGTGGCGACCTCCTCGGTAAACCCCGCTTTTATAAATTCATTGGCCTCTTTGGGATATTCACAGCTGGCGAGGCTTATTTGCTGCACCATCTCGTAATCGACGATATTGACCACTACCTCCGGCACTTCCAGCACATTGTGGAGCGTATGTTTGGTCGTGTTATCCCGTACCCTCCTTGAAGGGGAAAAGATAAGGATCGGCGGAGTCGAGGAGAACATATTGAAGAAGCTGAAAGGGCTCAGGTTTACCTGTCCTGCTCCGTCGATCGTACTGGCAAAACAGATAGGACGGGGGGCAATGGCAGCTTGCAGGTAGGCCTGCCGGTCCATGGAAGAAAGCTCTTTCAGATCGAGGATCATAGCGCTTATCCGTTTTTCTTTTTTCGGAATAGGGAAAGATCGCTGTCTTCCCGCACAATCGTATTGCTGAGGAGCCCCAGGCCGTCCACTTCCATTTCCACTACATCTTTTTCCTGCAGCCATTGCTCGGTATAATTGGGATCATTTAATTTACCGGTACCATTCAACTCCAGGAAGCAGCCTGTTCCCACCGTTCCGCTGCCGATCACATCCCCCGGATAAAGGTCTACCCCATAGGAAGCCCGTTCTATCAGTTCGGCAAAGGTCCAGTCCATATCGGCTACATTGCCTTCACTGACTTGCCTGCCATTCACCCGGCAAAGCATGCGCAGGTTCCAGTTCTTTCCGGTATGTCCCTCCTTGCAGGGCACTTCAAAAGGCTGTAATTCGTCGAGGGTTACCAGCCAGGGGCCAATGACGGTGGAAAAGTCTTTCCCTTTGGCGGGCCCCAGGTTTAATAACATTTCTTCCATCTGCAGTTTCCTGGCGCTCATATCGTTCATGATCATCAATCCCCCGATATAGTCATCCGCTTCTTCGGCGGGAATATTCCTGCCCTGGCGTGAAATGACGATGGCTACTTCCAGCTCGAAATCCAGTTTCTCAAAATGGTCCGGCATGCAGCGGATATCGCCGGGCCCTTGTATGCTATGGGGGTTGGTGAAATAAAAAATGGGGTATTGATCGAATTCCGGGATCATGGGCACTCCCCGGTTGCGCCGCGCGGCGGCGACATGCTGACGGAAGGCATATCCATCCCGGCAGGAAGTGGGGAAAGGTACCGGGGCAAGTGTAGTAACGTTGCTGAGGGGGGTAGCCCTGCCCGGACCGATATGGCCTTCCCGGATGCTCAGATCTCCGGCCTGTGCAATGGGCAACAATTCATCCCAGTAATTCAAAAACAGGCCCATGGTATTCGGAATGTCGGGATGGATCAATTCCATATCATAGAGCAGGTCATCTACCAGGATGGCTAATTGCTCATGTTCTTCTTTCAGATAAGATACCAGTTTCATCAGTAATAGTTTGTTCGTTACTTCGGGTAATAATGTCTGTTCAATGGCCTGATGGATCAGAACCGATTCATGATCGCCATCCGTTTAAGGCTGCCAAAGGTAAAGGAATATTTTCTTAGGCAAGACGCTGGGGATTACGTAAATTTATCGTACTTATTTAATTGTATTATAGGATGTTATGCAAAAAATTCTATATTTCTTCCTAAACCTTGCCATCGTCTTTCTGGTAAGCCCGGCCCATCGGCTTATCGCTCAGCCGGGGCCCGGGAAGGACGATTTTCTGCAAGAGCTGCTTCGGGAACGGGGCTCCCCTTTTCTGAAACGGATATTGGAACATCCGGACTCTTTCCGGTACCAGCTCATTTATACCCGGATAGACAGGGACCGCCGGAATCAACCTCATTTTCATAATTATTACTACCGGGCCGACTCTCTGGAATATTTCAATCCTGCCTCCACGGTCAAGATGCCCCTGGCTTTTCTTGCCCTGGAGAAAATGAATGGATTGGCAGGCTATGGTATCGATAAGTTCACTCCTATGCTGACGGATAGCGCTTACAGCGGCCAAAGTTCCGTCCGGAAAGATACCAGTTCTGCCGACGGTCTGCCTTCCCTGGCCCAGTATATAAAAAAAATATTCCTCGTCAGCGATAATGACGCCTATAACCGGTTATATGAATTTCTGGGACAACAGCCTTTGAATGAAAGATTGTGGCAAATGGGGTATTCCGGTACCCGGATTACCCGCCGTTTTGTCCCGATGAATGAGGAGGAGAACAGGAATACCAATCCGATCCGTTTTGTCCGGGATGGACGGACCCTGTATGTTCAACCTGCCGTCCGGAGCGCCCTTGCCTTTGATTTCAGCAGGCAGGTCCTGATCGGCCAGGCATATTATGACCGTTATGACACGCTGGTCGGGGCTCCAATGGATTTCACCCGGCATAACAATATTTCCCTGGAAGATCTGCGGCATATCCTGCAATCCGTTTTATTTCCGCAATCTGTTCCTGCTGCCCGGCGGTTCCATCTAACGGCCACAGACTACCGGTTCCTCTACCGTTATATGTCGCAATACCCCTCTGAGGAGGCCCATCCGCACTATGACACAGCGGAGTATTTTGACGCCTATACCAAATTTTTCCTCTTTAAAGCCGGCAGAACCCCTATTCCTTCCTATATCCGTGTCTTCAACAAGCCGGGCTGGTCCTATGGGTTCCTGACGGATGTCGCCTATATCGTGGATTTTAAAAATAAGGTGGAATTCATGTTGAGTGGAGTAATTTATGTCAACAGGGACGGGATTCTAAATGACGATAAATATGAATATGAGGAGAATGGGTATCCTTTTTTCAAAGAGGTGGGCACGATTATTTATAAGTATGAGTTGGGGAGGAAAAGGAAGTATCCTCCGGATCTGGGAAAATTTGAACTTTCTTATGGAAAGGGTGTTTTTTAACGAACCGGACCCGGGGGAATAGCCGGTTTTAAATCCGGCACCCTGCATTGCGGAGTTCTTCGTATTTTTGTGACCCAATAGCTAAATAATGAAGTTCGAAAAAATACATAATAAGGGGCAGGCTCAGCTATTCAAGAATCATTATCTGGAAATGCTGACCAAGACTCATCCATTGGTGATCTGGGGCATCTATATACCTATCATCAGCTATGCGCTCTATTATAGCGGGACCCGGTTGGGTTTTTCTGTGGAGAGGATTGCACTCACTTTTCTGGGAGGTGTGTTCTTCTGGACTTTTTTTGAATACCTGATGCACCGGTATGTCTTTCATTGGGTATCAGAAAACGAGCGGGCGCAAAAATTCATCTATGTATTGCACGGAAATCATCATCATTTTCCCCGCGACAAGGAACGGCTGTTCATGCCGCCCGTGCCCAGTCTGATCATTTCCTCCGTTATTTTCTTTATCATGTATCTGTTCATAGGCAATAATGCCTTCATGTTCTTTCCGGGATTTATGCTTGGCTACCTGCTCTATGGCAGCGTGCATTATGCGATCCATGCCTGGAATCCGCCTTTTAAATGGATGAAGCCGCTCTGGCGTAATCATCACCTGCATCATTACAAAAACGACCATCTGGGATTTGGCGTAAGCTGCACGATCTGGGATCGCGTTTTCGGGACGATGTTCGACCTGAAAAAAGAGAAAGAGGACAAAGAAGATAAGGAGAAGGTGAAGGAGTTGATGTATTAGGGGTTTGGGTCGGCTGGCGGTGGGGATGAATATTGCCGGCGGGTCTGTATTTTTTGTCGTTGCCGCTCTATGATCAGCCGGGCGATGATCTTTCCGGCATCTTCGGTCTCCCCTTCAGCAGGGGATGAGGGGGTTAATAGCTGCCGGAGCCGGGTTTCATTAATATCGATACGGTACAGCAGCTGCACGAGGGCGCTGAAATCCGTCCGGATCATGGTGTTGAGCTTATCCGCCAATAGTAATTCCATTTGCTCCGCAGAGGGGCTTTCTGCCAGCTCCAGTCCATAGGTCCGGTTCAGCTCCTGCATAAGCATAGCGCCCTGTATGGAGGACTCTTCTTCTTTATTCATGACGATCAGAATTTTTCCAGGGCTCCCAGTCCGAATAAGGCAAAATCATATTTCACCGGGTCTTCCTTATCCAAAATAAGCAAATAATCGGTTAATTCAAGAGCAGCCTGCCAGTCCGATTGTGTTCGGGTAAGCAATCCCAGGTTCTTTGCCACCCTGGCTACATGCACATCCAGCGGACAGATCAGCCGGCTGGGAGACAGCTTGTTCCAGATACCAAAATCAACGCCGCGATCGTCTTTTCTGACCATCCATCGAAGGAACATATTCAGGCGTTTGCAGCTGGAATTTTTTTCGGGGGAAGCGATATGCTTATGGGTGCGATGGGGAGCTAAGGGGACCAAGGGTCCCCTGGACGAAGTCCCATCATTAGCTGATTTCCGCCGAAGGGATAAATTATGCCTGAGCCCTTCGGTGGAATCAAGGGGGACCACGGGTCCCTGGGTGAGGTCTTCTTCTTCCAAAGAGAAAAAATAATAGTAGAAGGCCGAGAGGGCGCCTTCTTTGAGAGAGCTGGTTCTTCCTTCCCAGGGCATGAGGAAGGCATCTTCCAGCGAATCATAATGGGTATAATGAAACCTGAAAAAAGCAATGAAATAAAGCAGGTCGGTGGCGTTGAAGGTCCGGTGCTTAAAGTCCAGTAGTCTTTTGAGGTCCTGCTCCTCATGCTGCAGGATAAACTGATAAGGCGACTGGTCCATCAACTGCATCAGCTCCCGCGACTTCCGGATGATGGTAGTGCGGTTACCCCAGGAGAAGATCGCGGCAAAGAAGCCGGCGATCTCGATATCCTGCTTTCGGCTGAACTGATGAGGGATACTGATGGGGTCCTGCAAAATAAATGCCGGCCGGTTGTATTCTTCCACCTTCCTGTCTAAAAAGATACGCAGGTCTTTCTGGCTCCTAGGCATTGTCCAGGCATTGTTGGAGATCCCCGATCAGATCGTCTACATCTTCGATGCCTACGCTCAGGCGGATGAGGGAGTCACTCAGCCCGTTCTTTATTCTTTCATCACGGGGGATGGAAGCATGTGTCATGCTGGCGGGATGGTTGATAAGCGACTCCACGCCTCCCAGGCTTTCTGCCAGCGCAAATAGTTTTGTGGAAGACAATAGCTTCATGGCATTCTCTATGCTGTCGTCCTTCAATGTAAAGCTCATCATGCCTCCGAAGCCGCGCATTTGTTTTTTGGCGATGGCATAGGCGGGATGATCTTCAAATCCGCACCAGTATACTTTTCCGACTTTGGGATGATTGCGGAGGAAATGGGCAATCTTCTCCCCATTCAGGTTGTGCCTGTCCATTCGTACATGCAGGGTCTTCAAACCCCGCAGCACGAGAAAACAATCCTGTGGACCGGGAACGGCGCCACAGCTTTTCTGGATAAAATATAATTTCTCCCGCAGATCCGTATCATTCATTATCAGGCAGCCATGGATCACATCGCTGTGCCCTCCGAGATATTTGGTGGCGGAATGTAATACCAGGTCGGCTCCCAGGTCAAGGGGATTCTGCAGGTAGGGCGAAGCGAAGGTATTATCTACACATAGCAGGACTTTATGCTGCCGGGCAATAGCGGCCACGGCGCTGATGTCGACGATGTTCATCAGGGGATTGGTGGGCGTCTCCGCCCAGATCAGCCGGGTGTTGGCATTGATATAAGCCGTGATATTGGCGGGATCCTGCATATTGATAAAGTGGAAGCGGATGCCCGATTTTTCGAAGATCTTAGTAAATAACCTGTAGGTGCCTCCATACATATCATTGGCTGCGATTACCTCGTCACCGGGCTGCAATAACCGGAGGACGGCATCCGTAGCGGCTACCCCGCTGCTGAAACACAATCCGTATTTACCATTTTCAATATGAGCCAATGCCGTTTCCAGCACTTTGCGCGTAGGGTTCTGAGACCGGGCATACTCGTATCCTTTATGCTGGCCCGGAGCGGACTGCACATACGTAGAGGTCTGATAGATCGGGGTCATAATGGCGCCGGTAGAGGGATCTGGCTCTATGCCTGCATGGATGAGCTTGGTCGCTAGTTTCATGCTGTAAAGATACAAAGCAAAAACCATTAATCCGGTTTAACAAAAGCTTAACCCGGAATGAGCAACATGCAAAATACCGTTTCACACGCCAATTAACGGGTCTTAAAACTTTTTTTACGGCTTTGGTCCGAAAGGCCCTTTTTCCTTCTCTACCGGGACAAAATCTTTTATACCAGACATGTATATTGGCTTGATGACTGTTCGTCAGGAGGTTAGCTTTACTCCACCAAATGATCTTATTTATAAAATTTTTTAAAAAATAAAACCATGACACAGCGTCCTTCGTTCAGAAAATTTCTCTTCGCCTTCGCCTGCCTTTTGTCTCTTTCCGCAGGTGTATTTGCGAATGACGGCGTTACCATCAATGAAAAATTATTGGCGAGCTTCAAGCAGACCTTCCCGAATGCCGAGCAGGTAAAATGGATGGAACAGCCCGATAAATACACCGTTAATTTTAAAGAGAATGGGATCCTCACCAAGATCGACTATGATAAGGACGGAAATTTCGTAAGCTCTCTGCGGTATTATTCAGAGAAGAATCTTCCCGTCAATATCATTTGCAAGCTGCAAAAGAAATATGCGGATAAGAAAGTATTCGGTGTAACGGAGATGACAACCGACGCTGCGGTGGAATATTATATCAAGCTGGAAGACGAGACGTCCTGGACCACCGTCAAATCCAATTCAGACGGGAGCTTACAGGTAGTCGAAAAATATAAGAAAGCTGCATAAGCCCCTATATAAGCCTGTACTTACCCTGCCGCCAGATTATTATGGTTTCATACAAGCTGCCGTCACGAGATAACGCCAATCATTATTTTCAGCCGCATGTGCATTCTGCGGCTGAATTTTTTTATGTAAGGCGGCAGGTCGTAAAATGTCCGCTTTGACCAGGCTCCGCCGGGCCTCATGAATATATTCCTGCAGCACCGGGTTCTGCATCCATGTCTGTTGCGGAGGCTCATAACCCGTCTTATCTTTCCGCCAGACGATCTCCCGGGGAAGGATGTCTTCCATGCTTACCCTCAGCAACCATTTTGTCCATCCTTCACGGATCTTGAAATGGGAAGGAAGGGAAAAGAGGAACTCCACCAGCTCATGGTTCAGGAAAGGCAGCCGCACTTCCACTCCATGCGCCATGGAATTACGGTCGGCATATCGCAGCAGCTCTTCCATACCATTCATAAGTGTGTTATAGTAGAGTACGCCGCTTAGCTTATCAACATGAGGGATATCGTAATAGGAAACCCCGAAGTTTTCAATGAGGTCTTTGTTGAGGTCTTTATTCCTTCGCTGCTGAGCCGTTCTTTTCTTCTTTAAGAAGATGCCTGCATATACCGGCAGGTTCGCTGCCAGCCTGTTCCGCCAGGTCCAGCGATCGTCGACGCCGGATTCCCTGGCCGCTTCCAGCTCCAGGGCAAACGCTTTTTTATCGTTCCGGTACAATTCCTGCCAATACCAGTGATAATATTTGTGATAGCCGGCCAGGAGTTCGTCGGCTCCCTGTCCGTCGAGCAGCACTTTTACCTGATGGCGTCCGGCCAGCTCGAATACTTTGAATTGCGCATAGATACTGGATGATGCGAAAGGCTCTTCCTGGTGATAGACCAGCCGTTCAAAATCCCGGATCAGATCATGAGCATCGGGAGTGGTCGTATAATTTTCCAGTGAGAAGCGGTCCGTGATCAACTTGATAAAAGGGGATTCGTCTTTTTCAAAGCCCGGAAAAACGGCGGAGAAGGTCCGGAGGTCCTGTACCGGCTTCTGCTGTCCGCGGATAGCGGCTATGACGGAAGAGCTGTCCAGCCCGCCGCTTAAACTGGTGCCGACGGGGACATCGCTTCTCAGTCTTTTATTCACCGAGGCGGACAAGAGCCCGCTGAACTGCTGGAGGGCGTCCTCATCTCCCGGGGTATGGGTATTTTCGATCCGGATGTCCCAGTAAAGAGAGGTCTTCATCTCCTGGGTGGCTGCTTTGTACAGGAGAAAGCTCCTGGCCGGCAGCTTGGAAATGCCCTGGTAAAAGGTCTCGAAACCATTGGCGGGGTTCTGTGTATAGCCGATGGTGATGAAATTGAAGATCAGTCTTTTATTACTCTCTTTTTTAACGCCCGCAGCCCAGAGGGCCTTCATTTCGCTGGCAAAGAGGAATTGTGCGGCATCCCGGTAAAAAAACAGCGGTTTTTCGCCGAACCGGTCTCTTGCCAGGAATAGCTCTCCTTCCTTTTCATCCCAGATAGCAAAAGCGAACATCCCATCGAAATATTGCAGGCAGTCAGACCCATAATGATCATACGCAGCCAGGATCACTTCTGTATCCGTCCCCGATGCAAATGAATAACCTTTCGACTGCAACAGGCTTCTTAGTTCCAGGTAATTGTAGATCTCTCCGTTATGGATGATGGTATAACGGTCCAGATAATGCATGGGCTGTGAGCCGGCCGGGCTCAGATCGATGATGGACAATCTACGGTGTCCCAGGCCGGCAAGGCCGGACCCGCTGATCCAGGCTCCCTCACCATCAGGGCCACGATGAGCGATTGCGTCTGTCATTTTCTGCAGACGCTCCCGGGTTATATTCACCGGGTCAGGGGATAGAATGCCGGCAATTCCACACATATTACCAGGTAATGGGAAGCTTGACCAATACATCGTCCCAGTATATCTCCAGGTCGGCGCCTTTTCCGGCTTTTTCAAACGCTATAGAAAGGGCTTCCGTAAGGACTGTTTGTTTCTCTATCGGAACGGGGATACGCAATACATCCTTGCTCATATCATATTTGAAAGCTCCCCAGGTATCGGTCTCTTTGTTCAGGATCATCGTCCATTTATCCGAATCGACCAGTGCGTAAAGAGTATAACGACCTGTTTTCACTTTATTCCCGCTGATCTTCACGTCCTTGAAAAATTGGATTTCCGTGGCTTCATTCGCGCCCAGCCTCCATACCTGTCCATAGCTCACCAGGTCCCCGAACAGCTTCCGCCCGTTCTTCTGCGGACGGCTGTATACCACCCGGGCTATCAGGGGCTCGCTCACCTTGTCCTGGATCTTCAATACGGGGTAATCCACGGGGTAGTAGCTGATATCGAGAGGAGATTTATCCATATTGGGAGATTTGGGCTGTGCAGTACCCACGGTGGTATTTATCAGGAGCCCTGCCAGAATAATGATATACTTCAACTTCATAATACAAAATTATTCAATTTTTCCGTATCCGGGGTCTTCAATCGGTTCCCGCGGGTTTAAACCCTTCTCCGGGGTCCATCAGCTGCTCCAGGGTGGCGAAGGCGAAATCTTTAAGGGCCGGGAAGAAAAGGGCGTAACAGGCTTCCAGCTCTTTATAATGAGTCTCGAACAGCTCACAGGCCTTTCCGGGATCTCCCATATAGGCGGCCCTCCGGGAGAGGCCGGTGAAACTGGAAAAAATGCCTTCCTTATAGCGGTAATTGTATAGCCAGTTCTGCGATCGCATATAGGGGAACATCCGGGCAAATTGTTCCGGGAAGAGGGGCAGAAATGGTGCCAGCTGCTCATAGGTTTTTTCCGCAAAAGTGCTGAGGCCGCTGCCTCCGCCCAGGCTGTTCGCTCCGCCGGCAAATTCATGGGGATCATTGGCCAGGAAATGATCGTATACGACATCGGTCAGGGCCCCGGCATAGAGGCCATAGTCGGCCCTGAAAAAGACCTTGGCCTGCCGGGTGATCTCGTGGGCGTCTGTAAAGGCATCGATGGCTCTGTGCAGAGAAATGCCTTTTTGAATGGTTTCCGGGTAGTCAAGCTTCTTTTTTCCTTTTACGAAATCACTGATCAGGTTACCCACTGCTATTTCCGGTATGCTAAAAGACAGATATGCATGTGCTAGATAATTCACCTATACAAGTTACCGAAAAATTATTTTAACACCTTGTGTAGGGATTTTAGCCTTTTATTAAGAAATCGGCGCTCATGCTGATCAGTATGGGGTTTCAGGAGGATGAAAATTTTTATTTCAGCAGACGGAAATGAATTTGTTTACGATTCCATAACATAGCCAGCCACTGATCAATATTGGCTTGCGGGCGAGGTGTAACATAAATAGCTTTGCTCCCGTCTTAGTAATAGAAGTTCTTTATAAGTGTGGGAAAGCCCCGGCAGAAAAAGTAAAAAGATTTTTTCAAACAGCTGCAACATCGGAGAAACCATCGCGTCTTATACATAGAGAAAATTCGAAACAACAATAAAAAATTATAAAACAAGTAAAATGAAAAAGATTATTTTATCCATCGCTACCGTGCTTATGATGGGGATCAGTGCTTTTGCTGCAACAAATGACGAAGTAAACCAACAGGCAGTAAGTGCATTTCACAAAGAATTTGTAAGTGCCAAAAACATTGTGTGGGAACAAAAGCAGGACTATCTGAAGGTGACGTTCACGATGAACGACCAGGTATTGTTTGCCTATTATAATAATAACGGTGACCTGCAGGCGGTTGTACGCAATATCGTTTCCGGGCAGCTTCCTATCAGCCTGCTGACTGGTCTGAAAAAAGAATACAATGGATTCTGGATCTCCGATCTGTTTGAAATGGCATCCGATGGTCAGACGACGTATTATGTGACCCTGGAAAATGCCGACAAGAAGATCGTGCTGAAATCCGATGGTGCAGAAGCCTGGGGCGTATATGCCAAAACGAGAAAGGGTATGGAGTAAAATAATAAGACTTCTTTATATTGATATATTGAGTTCTAGTTGGATCACGGTCCGGCCTTCTGGCCGGACCTTTTTTATTCCAGGGGTTTTTAGACAAAAATAACCCTGGCATAAAAAAGTTTAACGATGGGCCTTCGGCCAACGAACCCGTGGTTCGTTCTGTTTTCGTACTTTTGAGGCTTACACAATCACCGATTAAAAACAAAAGCAACTATGAACAAAGGTCCCATATCGCAATTCATTCAACATCATTACAGGCATTTTAATGCTGCCGCTCTGGTGGACGCCGCAAAAGGATATGAAACGCATTTGCTGGAAGGGGGTAAAATGATGGTGACCCTCGGGGGAGCGATGAGCACAGCCGAGCTGGGCATTTCCCTGGCCGAGATGATACGGCAGGATAAAATACAGATTATCAGCTGTACGGGCGCTAACCTGGAAGAAGATGTAATGAACCTGGTCGCTCATAGCCATTATAAAAGAGTGCCCAACTATCGCGATCTGACACCTCAGGACGAATGGAATTTATTGGAAAATCACTATAACCGCGTAACGGATACCTGTATCCCTGAGGAAGAAGCTTTCCGCCGTTTGCAAAAACACCTGGTAAAGGCCTGGAAAGATGCCGAAGCCAGGGGCGAACGTTATTTCCCCCATGAATTTTTATATAAAGTTGTTTTGAGCGGGGACCTGGAACAATACTATGAGATTGACCCGAAGGACAGCTGGATCGTGGCCGCCGCCAAGAAAAATATCCCCATTGTCGTTCCGGGATGGGAAGATAGCACCACGGGCAACATTTTTGCCAGCTATGTTATAAAGAACGAGCTAAAAGCCAGTACTGTCAAGAGTGGTATCGAATATATGACCTGGTTGGCAGGCTGGTACCGGGAAAATAGCGGTGGAAAAGGGGTCGGTTTTTTCCAGATCGCGGGCGGCATTGCCGGGGACTTCCCCATCTGTGTCGTGCCGATGATGTACCAGGATCTGGAATGGCATGATGTCCCTTTCTGGAGCTATTTCTGCCAGATCTCGGATTCCACCACTTCCTACGGATCTTATTCCGGAGCGGTGCCGAATGAAAAGATCACCTGGGGCAAGCTCGATATTCATACTCCGAAATTTATTGTTGAAAGTGATGCCACCATTGTCGCCCCGCTGATCTTTGCATGGGTGCTGGGGTGGTAAATACCGTAATATTATATTATGAACACGAATTCTGAAGAGCTATACCTGGAGGCGGAAGCCGATATCAAGAACAACAATTACGCAGAGGCATTTAAGAAATACGAGAGTATTCTTTATGAAGAGCCGGATAGTGCGCCGGCCCATAATTCATTGGGCTGGCTCTATAAAACGCAATTCGATGACTATGGGAAGGCGGAGAATCACTTCCTCACCGCGATCCGGTGCGACCCCTCCTACCCACATTCTTATTTCCATATTGCCGCGCTGCTCATGGACATGGAGCGTTTCGACGAACTGGGCCTTCACCTGGATAAATGCCTGCGCATCCGCACCATCGACAAATCCTGGGTTTATGGACGTTATGCCCTGGCGGAAGAGCTGAAGCTGAATTTCGAGAAAGCGGTCCGTTATTTCGAGAAGGCGATTTTAGCCAGCCAGAATGATGAGAAAATAAAGGATTACCGGCAGGACATCGAAAGATGTGAAATGAAGACGGAGATCGCGAAAAAGCATGCCGGTGCGGCGGGCTAATCGTATCGGGCTGGAAGCCGGGAATCACTGCAAGGGGATGATGGCATGGGTATGATTTCGGGTAACCAATAAATAAAAAGAGCCGGCATAAGCTAATTAAGTTTATGCCGGCTCTTTTGTGCTATAGAAGAGTTATCTATGTCTGTTTGGCGGCTTGGCGCCGGGTACTAGCTCCATTCTTCCTTATCCTTGCGATCCTGGTCTTTCATGACCCTTACGGAAATGCGGATACTCAGTTCGTATAAAAGGATCAGGGGGAGCGCTACGATACTTTGGCTCATCCAGTCCGGAGACGGGGTAATCACAGCCGCTATAAAAAGGATGGCTACGTAAGCATATTTCCGGTAAGTCCGGAGGAAATTGGGGGTTATCAGCCCGATCCGGGTCAGGACATAGCTTACCAGCGGCAGCTGGAAAGCCAGCCCCGAGCCTATAATAATATCTACCAGGTTCTCGATATAATCGTCCAGGGTAGGGATGGTCTGGATCTGCCCGGGTATTCCCAGGGAATAGTTAGCCAGGAAGCTGAAGGTAAAGGGGGCTAATAAGAAATAGCCGAAAGCGACTCCCAGCATAAAGAAAAAGGTCACCCAGAAAATGGCGCCCCGGCTGCTTTTCAGCTCTTTGGGGGAAAGGGCGGGCTTGATAAAACGCCATAGTTCCCAGAATATGTAAGGGAACGCCACTATAAATCCCCCGATGACAGCGATATTGATGCTGGATATGAATTGAGAGCTGAACTGGGTGGTCTGAAGCTTGAGGCCGGCAACGGATTGCAGGCATAGGGCATCCCCCATCCCCAACTTTTTGCCCAGGTTGCATAATCCCACATAACTGACGAAATCGGTGCGGATCGGGCCGCTGATGATCTTCTCGAAGATCCAGTTGATCTTGATAAAGATGGCAATGGCTACTATTACGACAGCAAAGGCTGACCGGACAATATGCCAGCGCAAAGCTTCCAGGTGGTCTACAAAAGACATTTCCTCCTCGCCCAGATTCCTGTTGAACAGATTTAAAGCCATTTGTTTTTTTGAGCCGCTAACTTAAAGCGTAGTGCCTCAAGCCAGACATTCCTGGTTAAAGGTTAAAAAAAAGGTTACTCGTAAAAATACGTATTAAATGCTACTTACAGGTTGCAATTGCACCTAAGCGGCGCCCGCGAAGTTAATTTGAAAATGCCAACCCCGGCACGGGTATATAAAAAAAAACAAGCACTCCATGACAGAGTGCATTGTTTACTCCTAACTGACCTATGAAAAACATACCCTCGGATTGGTTAGAGGGATAATTAGTTTAGTAAAAAACGCCGTCAGTTAGCTAAGCGCCTTACAAGAACAAATTTGATCAAAAAGATGGGGAAGAAAAAGAAAAGGGGGGTGTTTAACCACGGGTTAACATTGGTTTAATGCCAAATTAATGTCATGACATTGTTCCGGGGAGGCAGGTTCCGGCGCCCGCGCGGGAGCCCTTATTTGAGGACTTTAAGCCGGACCATTTCTATCCGGGTATCGCTTACATTGAGTATTTCGAATTCATAGTCCCCGATGATAATACGATCTTTCAAATGGGGGATGGTCTCGTGCTGATTGATGATATATCCGGATAAGGTCTCCGATTCGCTTTCGGGAAGATCCAGCCCGTATTTTTCATTGATATAATCCAGCTCCAGCCTGCCGGAGAAAATAAACTCGTCATTCGACAGTCGCTTCTCCTCGAATTCATCCGTATCATACTCGTCCCTGATCTCGCCGAAGATCTCTTCCAGCAGGTCTTCCATGGTGACGATCCCGGCGGTGCCGCCGAATTCATCCACTACCCAGGCGATGCTTTTTCTTTCGCGGCTGAACTTGTTGATCAGGTCCGTAGCGCTCATGCTTTCGGGCACGGCAGGAATAGTATGCAGGATCGATTTGATGAAGGGGGGCTTTTTGAAAAGATCCAGCTGATGTACATATCCGGATACATGGTCCAGGTTGCCATCGTATACGATGAGCTTACTTAGCTTGGTGTCTACGAACTTCTTCCTTACGGCTTCGATGGGCATATTCAGGTCGATGCCTTCGATCTCTTTCCGGGGGACCAGGCACTCTCTCACCTTGACCTTTGGCAAAGAGAGCGCCGCTTCAAAAAGGCTCTTATTGAGGTCCTTGGTGTCCTCCATCGCATCCCGGGTTTGTTGCATGAAATGCTCCATATCCGTGCCGGAGAAGGCGCCTTTGCGGTCGTCCATCCGTACATTGAAAACATATTTCAGGATCCATTGGGCGATAGCCGCAAAAAAGCCGGCAATGGGATAAAAGAGCCGGTTGAGGAAGTCCATGCTGCCGGCGAAGAACGATAGCATGGAGTCGCTTTTGGCCCGGAATAAAGCCTTGGGAATGAATTCTCCGAAGAGCAGGATAAATCCGGAAGCTACCACGGTCTCCACAAAAAGGCGGATAGCATTCACATAGCTGCCTGGCATATGGATCTTGGTGATCAGCAGGTTCCAGAGCGGCAAAAAAGTCTCCCCTACCATCAGGCCAAAGATGACCAGGAATACATTGAAGCCTACCAGCGTAGTGCCCATGAACTGGGCGGGATGCTCCATAAAGTGGGAGAGGATAATAGCGCTGTTGAGCCCTTGCTTTTTCTTTAGTTCGATGGCCAGCTTATTGGCTTTTACAAAAGCCACTTCGATTCCTGCAAAAAAAGCGATCATCAACCACGCTACAACAATCCAGATAAGGGTATTGGTATTGATCATATAGACTATTAGACTATGAATTTAATCGGAAAAATCGAAAATCCGATATTCCGGATAAGGATTTGCGATAATATGTTCCGTCTGTGGAAAAGGAGTTCCCGTCCAATCAAAGCGATAAAAAATTTTTTATGATCTCGTCCGCTTCCTGGCAGGCCTTTTCCAGCTCACTGTTGACAATGATTTTGTCGAAATGATGCTTGAAAGAGAGTTCGTACGAGGCTTTATTAACCCGGTCCCGGAGACTTTCGGCTGTTTCGGTACCTCTCGTCTCCAGGCGGCGCCTCAGCTCCCCAACGGAAGGGGGTTCGATAAAAATGGACAGGGTAGACAGGGGATATTGTGCCTGTAAGTGAATGGCTCCTTTGACCTCGATATCCAGTAAAGGGGTTCTTCCGTCGTTCCAGATGCGCTCCAGCTCCTCTTTGAGGGTGCCGTAATATTTCCCTTCGTATACCATTTCCCATTCTGCGAATTCATTCTGCTGGATCTTTTGTTTAAACTCGTCCAGGCTCAAAAAGTAGTAATCGACTCCGTTCTTTTCATGATTTCGGGGGGAACGGGTTGCCGCTGAAATAGAAAAAGACAATTGAGGATATTTCCCCAGCAGGTAGCGGGTAATGGAGGTTTTTCCTGCTCCGGAGGGCGCCGTTATGATGATGATCTTCTTTTCGGTACTCATATTCTGTTGATTTGAGCTCCTAACCTGCGCAGCCTTTCATCGATCTGCTGGTATCCGCGGTCGATCTGCTCGATATTCTGAATGATACTCTTGCCTTCGGCGCTCAGGGCGGCGATCAGCAAGGCCACTCCGGCGCGTATATCGGGACTACTCATCGTAATGCCTCTCAGCTTCTGCTTCCGGGCCATCCCGATAACGACGGCCCGGTGAGGGTCGCATAAAATGATCTGTGCGCCCATGTCTATCAGCTTATCTACGAAAAACAGGCGGCTCTCGAACATCTTTTGGTGGATCAGTACAGAGCCCATGGCCTGGGTAGCGACGACCAGGACGATGCTCAGCAGGTCCGGGGTAAAGCCGGGCCAGGGATGGTCGTAAATGGAGAGTACCGACCCATCCAGGAAATTCTGGATCTCATAGACATCCTGTTCGGGTACATGAATATCGTCTCCCCGGAATTCCAGCTGAATACCTAGTTGTCTGAATTTATCCGGGATGACGCCCAGGTTTTCCAGGCTGGTATTTTTGATGGTGATCTCGCTCTGTGTCATGGCCGCCAGACCGATAAAGGAACCGATCTCGATCATATCCGGCAACATGCGATGTTCCGTACCTCCAAGGTAGCCGACCCCTTCAATATGGAGCAGGTTGCTGCCGATGCCTTCTATACGCGCACCCATCCGGGTCAGCATCTTACACAGCTGTTGGATATAGGGTTCACAGGCGGCATTATAAATGGTCGTAGTCCCTTCTGCCATCACGGCTGCCATCACGATATTTGCCGTACCGGTGACGGAGGGCTCATCCAGAAGGAGGTAACAGCCTTTCAGCCGGGGAGCTTCCAGGTGAAAAAGACCTTCTTCCGGGTGGTAGTTGAACTGTACCCCCAGCTTTTCGAAACCGATGATATGTGTATCGAGGCGGCGCCGGCCGATCTTGTCGCCGCCCGGCTTGGAGATAAATGCTTTTCTGAACCGGGCAAGCATCGGGCCTGCCAGCATTACGGAGCCTCTCAGCTTGCCGCTCTTACTACGGTAAGCTTCGCTGCGTAAATATTGGATGTCGACATTATCTGCCTGGAAGCTACAGGTGTCCCGGGACAGCCGCTGGGTCTTCACTCCCATCTCACCCAGCAATTCGATGAGGAGGTTGACGTCCAATATATCGGGTATATTGGTGATGGTGACCTTTTCCGGGGTGAGCAATACGGCGCTGATGATCTGTAAGGCCTCATTTTTGGCTCCCTGCGGGACGATTTCCCCTTTCAGCTTCTGGCCGCCAATGACTTCAAATGAATGCACAAGGTTGGGTTTTATGGAATAAAAAAAGCTATATCGACAAGGTTGGCCCTGTTAATATAGCCGTTAAAATTAGATGAAGGATTATCAGAATCTTTTCTTTTTGAATTTGCCGCCGCCGCGATCGTTATTGCGGTCGTTCCGATCGTTCCTGTCATTGCGGTTGCTACTGCCGCCCCGTTGCTGGAACTTCTGATTATTATTGCGTTTGTTGCGATAATCGCCATATCCTCCGCGCTCTCTTTCCCTGTTCTCATTGGGACGGAAGCTTTTCACGTAAGGCGTATTGGTGAATTCCAGCTGTCCGTTGGTAAGATTGGTCAGCTCGCTTTGAATAGCGTCATCGTGCACTGTCTCTTTATGCCAGTTATTATAGGCGAGCTTCATGTAGTAAGCGACTGCATTGGCAAAACCATTGCGCTTATCCGGATTTTCTTCTGCCAGCGCTTTATTGATCACTATTTCCAGGTTCTTACCCAGGTGGGAGAATCTGGGATAGCGCTTGGGATAAGGAAGGGGCTTGGGCCTGGCCCTCAATGTCTCCCGGGTAGGGATCGGATAGGGGGAGGCTACTTCCAGCTTAAAGTCGGAGATCAGGAAAAGGTGATCCCATAATTTATGTCGGAAATCTTCTACATTCTTCAGATGCGGGTTGAGAAAGCCCATCAGCTCTATGACAGCGTGTGCATTGCGCTGCCGCTTTTCTTTATCCTCCAGGCTCAGCAGATATTCGATCATCTTCTGAATATGACGCCCGTACTCACGCATTACCAGATGGTTCCGCGTGGTATTATATTCCATGTTATCTACGTTCATAACTCTACGTTCAGTATTATTCATATATTATGACAAATCTACAGGAAAAATGGTAAGTTGGCAAACCACCTTTTTTTTAAGAGGGGAAACAGAAAACGCCACGGGCGTTTTGGCCGATAGGCCCATCATAAGACGTTTACCGGGGCGAGGGTCAAATTTGGCTGAACCCGAGCCTGGTAAACAACTGAAAAGCCCCCGGTTAAGGTGGGCTTCTCGCAGGATTGGATTTATTGGTCTTTCACAGGCTTGTCTGGGTATTTCGGACCATATTTGTCTTTTTTAATGGGCTTAATAAGCCCGCTGTGCTAGTTAATCAGCACCTTACTCACATAGCTTTGGTTATGGGTTAGATCCCTGGTCCTCATGAAATACAGCCCTTTGGGCGGATGCGGAGTGAGGTCCATTCTTATCTGATTGGTTCCTGTCAGGGTAACCGATTTCTGCTGTACGATTTGTCCGGCTGTATTGACCAGCTCCAGGAGATAATGCCCTGTCTGGTTGTTGTTGAACTGGAATATCAGGCTATTGACTGCAGGATTGGGATAGGTCTGAAAACTGGTGGATTGATCCCCTGATCCTCCCGGAGTAATTATAAGGATGGCAGAATAGCTGACGTTCCCGTTGGCGTCGGTCTGTTTGATCCGGAAATAGAGTTTGCCCACATTAATCTGATCAGTGTTGTATTGATATTGGTATTTTGTAGTAGCACCTGCTGTAGCAGGGTCACTCTGCGCCTCTCCGGCGCTGCTGAATTGTTTGCCGTCTGTGCTGACCTGGATTTCATAGTTACTATTGTTTTGTTCATTATTGGTTAACCATTGTAATAAGATGGAATTGCCGTTCTGGGTAGCTGTAAAGTCGGTGATGGAGGCGGCCAGGACTACCTGGGGGCACCAGTAATAAGTGATCCGGACGGCGCCCCAGTATTTTGCTTTTTCAGTGAAGTTGAAATTGTTGCCGTTAATTGAAGTCGTTCCTCCGCCAAAGGAGATGGTGTCGCTTACCGTTCCGGTCCCAAAATAAGGAGCAACGTTGCTGGGAGTGGTAGAGCTTGCTACGTTATTGAATAACGTATCTGGTCCGAGAAAAACACTATCGGAAGGAGTGCCGACAGGGCCTAGTGTATAAGGACCGTGCGAAGTGCTATTATCATTAAAGGCAAAAAGGCCTCCGGGACCTTTGAGGGTATAATTTACATCTGGCTTAAAAATAACATTTGACTGCGTAGAGGGGATTGTATTGAGAACTCCTGTGGAAGATACAACCGACATCGTATCCAGTATAGTCATACAGGTCAGGGCCTCATGGGGGGTGTTCGTGCTGGTATCTGTAAATTTATTAAAGGTGATAAGGACGTTTGGAGCCGTATTGGTATCTATTTTAACCAACTGCGTAACTGGCGTAGCGGCAATTCCGCCCGAACAGGTACATTGGGCAGAAGAAATCCGGGGTAAAAAGATTGCAGGCATGCAGATGCATATAGCAATGACTATTGGGTACACACGTTTCATAAGCACGGATTTTAAATGAGTATTCGGATTATTAAAACAAAGTTAAATAAGTGCAAGAATGGGGCCAAAGCATTTATACCCGATTAAAATGCACGGTAAAAACCACACCCGGGATACGGGTTATTCCGTATAAGGGCTTTTTATATTATTGATTAACAGCAGATTAAGGACGATTTTTTTAGTGAGGGCGGCAGGTTTACCTTTGTATTATGCTTATCTTACTAGATTGCAGGCCTTTACAACAGGAGAGGCCGGAGAGCGAAAAGAGGCGCTTTATTATTTCCTGCCTGACTGTTCTTTCCGGAGAGCAGGGAGTGGAATGGCTTTTTTTAGCCGATGGGGGGATGGGGGTGGAATGGCTGGCGGGGATTCCCCACAGTCAGCTGCTCAGGAAGCGGACGATTCCGGGTACAGGAGGATGGAAGCTATGGTATGACTGGCAGATTCCGGCGACGGTGAAGAGATACAAGCCGGACCTCGTCATGACAACAGGTGGTGTAGCTGCTGGCCGTCTGCGGGTTCCTCAATGCGTATGGATGCCTGAAAGGGCTGCCGGGAAAGGGCCGGGGAAGAAGAATTACGGCCGGATCTACCAAAAAAGGCTGGAAGAAAGTCTTTTGCAGGCGCAGACGATCTTTACTTTTTCAGCGAAGGATAAGGAGTTCTTTATCAGCCGGTCTGCCGCCGCCGCCGTTGCCGGTAAAATTTTCGTAGTGCCTGTCGCTCCTGATGAGTGGGGGGACCTGACGGCCGGGGAAAAGTCAGCAATAAAAGGAGCGTATGCAGAAGGGAAAGAATATTTTTTTACGGATGTTGCCGGCGTTGGACAGAAGGAAGTCGTGGAACTGCTGAAATCCTTCTCCCTGTTTAAAAAAAGACAGCGATCCAATATGCAGCTCGTTTTGGCTGGCAAGGACCCCGCATCGGATAAACCGCTGGCCGATCTGCTGGCGACCTATAAATACAGGGAGGATATTCATTGGGCCGGCTATCTTTCGTCAGCCGATGGATTCCGGCTGGCAGGGTCTTCCTATGCTATCGTTTTTCCTTTTGACAGGGATAATCTGGGTATCCACCTGCTGAATGCCTGGAAAGCCGGGGTGCCGGTCATTACAACCTCCCCGGCGTGTCTGCCGGAAATGGCCGGAGAGGCCGTCATGTATGCTCAGCCGGGAGACCAGGCTTCGCTGGCCGGACAATTGATGTTGATCTACAAGGATGAAAGCCTGCGCAGCAGGCTGATTGGAAAAGGAAGGGAGCAGGGGCGATCTTTCAGCCGGGAGCGGTCCATCGGGGAGGTATGGGCAGGAATAACAGCAGCCCTTACCGGGTTCACCTCCAAAATCTCCAAATCGGCAATAAACAACTAACTTGCGTCTTGCTAAATTTTTTTTATGCGAAGATCTTCTATAAATATTGAAGTGCTGCTGGACGCGGACAGGGTTCCTGAACAGATCAGCTGGAATGCAACGGATACGACTGCTGAGGCTGCCCGTAAGGCCAAAGCGATGATGCTGGCCTTTTGGGATGGCGCTGACAAGACGGCCATGCGTATCGACCTCTGGACAAAAGATATGATGGTAGATGAAATGGCCGATTTCTTTTACCAGACCTTTATGACTATGGCGGAAACCTACCATCGCGCCACCCAGGACCAGGCTTTGGTGAATGACATGAAGCAATTCGCTAAAGATTTTTATGCTAAATTCAGGGAGCAACAGTTGAAATCAAACAAGGCATAAACGCTAAAAATAATGTTGGTATGAGTTTAGAACAAAAGGTAATGGCTGACCTGAAAGCAGCCATGCTGGCAAAAAATGAAGGCGCATTACGCGGCCTTCGCGCGATCAAGGCCGCGATCATCATCGCTAAGACGGCGGAAGGCGCCGGTGGAGAGCTGAAAGAGGAAGACGAAACCAGGATGCTTACCAAATTGATCAAACAGCGAAAAGACTCCCTGGAGATCTACCAGCAGCAGCAACGTCCTGACCTGGCCCAGAAAGAGCTGGATGAAATAGCGGTGATTGGAAAGTTCCTGCCCAAACAACTGGATGGGGAGGAGCTAAAGGCCATTTTGTCAAAGATCATTGCAGATACCGGAGCTTCTTCTCCTGCCGATATAGGGAAGGTAATGGGGGTCGCCACTAAACAATTGGCAGGCCAGGCGGATGGGAAGACGATCAGCGCCACGGTAAAAGAGTTATTATCTAAATCATAATGTGGATTGACGTCCTGCTCTTACTCTTCATAGTGCTGGCTGTTTTTAAAGGATTACGGCAGGGGTTTCTCCTTGCCGTTTTTTCGGCGGTGGCATTTATCGTAGGGCTGGCTGCCGCGGTTAAACTATCGGCGGCCCTTGCGGGTTATTTAAAGGACAGCGTGCATGTCTCTACGCGCTGGCTGCCTGTGTTGGCATTTATAGCGGTTTTCCTGGGGGTGGTACTATTGGTCAGAGGGGGCGCCCGGCTGCTGGAGGCTGCTGTCGATCTGGCGATGATGGGCTGGCTCAACAAGCTGGCCGGGGTCCTGTTATATGCCCTGGTCTACACCATCATATTGAGCGTATTGCTCTTTTATGCCGTACAGGTACACCTGATATCCGGCAGTACGCTCTCTTCTTCGGTCACCTATCCTTTTATTCGTCCCTGGGGGCCGGTAGTAATCGATGGATTTGGTAAATTTGTACCGTTTTTTAAGGGCATGTTCGTCCAATTGGAAGATTTTTTCGGGCGGCAAATCAATAGGTTATCATAGGGGATTTTGGTCATTAAAACGTTATTAAAAACTATTTAAAATATTATCGTTCATAGTTATTGTAAATTTGCTTTGAACAAAAATTGTTCTTTGCTTTGTAAGACGCATTTTTGCGTTAAATCGTTTATTTTAGCGAATAATTACAGGACTAGAATCTATTAGCCGATGGAATACGAAATTAAACAGGAAGAAAAGTTCAGATTCATCGAGGAAGGAGCGGGCGAACCGCTGGTATTATTACATGGCTTGTTCGGGGCTTTGAGCAATTTCATGGATCTGATCGAATATTTCCGCCACCATTATAAGGTCGTGGTGCCCATATTGCCATTGTTTGAACTGGATCTCTTACATACCACGGTAGGGGGATTGGAGAAATTCGTCCATAAATTCCTCGAATACCGGGATTATAAGAATATCAACCTTTTGGGCAATTCTTTGGGGGGCCATGTCGCCCTTATGCATGTGCTTAAACACCCTGAGCGTATCAAATCCATCACGTTGACCGGAAGTTCAGGCCTTTTTGAGAACGGGATGGGGGATACTTATCCCAGACGGGGTGATTATGAATACATCCGGAAAAAAACGGAATTAACCTTTTATGATCCTAAAGTTGCCACCAAAGAGCTGGTAGATGAAGTTTATGAGACGGTCAATATGCGGCTGAAAGCCATTAAGATCATCGCCCTGGCCAAGAGCGCCATCCGGAATAATTTAGGGGAGGAGCTCAACCAGATCAAACAACCTACTTTATTGATCTGGGGCAATAACGATACGATCACTCCGCCTTTCGTAGGGCAGGACTTTCATAAGTTGATTCCCAACAGCGAACTGTACTTTATCGATAAATGCGGACATGCGCCCATGATGGAAACACCGGAGGAGTTCAATAAGATTTTACATAAATTTTTGAGAAAATTGAATGAGCCCGCAGCGGTAGCCTGAATTATTGCGTCTTAGTATCAAAGCGGTAACCGGGCGGAGCCCGGTTTTGAATATAACCGAGGAGAAACGAGGGACGAAGTTTCGACGAAGGTTACGGGCGTAGCCCTCATAGGACGAAGTTCACCGACATTAGACATGTTGCTGCAAAGAATTACCTTTGAATTAATTCTTTGCAGCAATTCATCTACTTTTATACTATAAAACAAGAACCTGTTAAATAAAGAGATCATATCTGCGACTATCCCCTCCCTGCATCTGAATGACCCGGTTTCCCAGGCTTTGGATCTCATGGCGGATTTCCATGTCATGCATTTACCTGTTGTAGAGGAAGATAAGCTGGCCGGACTGGTCAGCGAAGATGGACTCCTGAACATAGAGGATGATACCACTCACCTTTCGCAGTTACAGGCTTCTTTTTCAAAAACAGCGGCGCATGGCGACTCTTTCTTTTTTGAGGCGATCCAGCTTGTAAATGAATCCGGCCTCTCCGTCATACCGGTTATTACCGGAGAGTCGGAATATGCGGGATCCATTATTGCGTCAGACCTCCTGAAACATCTGAGCAAAATAAGCGGCGTCAGCGATATCGGTGGCATAATCGTACTGGAAATGGAAAAAGTAAGCTTTTCCTTCTCCGAGATCAGCAAGCTGGTCGAGACCAACGATGCCCAGATCACACAGCTCAATACGTACACGGATGCCCATTCCGGGAATTTTTATATTACCCTGCGGATCAATAAGCTCGAAATCTCTGATATTGTCGCTACCTTTCAGCGGTATGAATACCAGGTGAAGTATTACTTCGGAGAAGAATTGTACGAGAACGAACTACGTAACAATTATGACCACCTGATGAATTACCTGAACATCTGATCTGATCAGCTATTTGCTAATGGAAAGACCTGATCGCTACTCAGCTTTATGGCCAAAAAGAAGGATTGGAAATGCTCGTGGATGATAGTGGTCTTTTCTATTTCCTTCTGTCCCGACCCCGCCTACAGTCAGTCAGATACGGTTGTAGTGTCGGCCCCTTCTGCATCTTATATCATCGGCCAGATCCTTATAAAGGGCAATGGCAAGACCAGGAATTATATCATTGAAAGGGAGCTGTCCTTTAAAAGGGGGGATACCCTTACGCTGACGGAATTGGTAAGATCCTTTCGACTGGCGCACGAGCGTCTTGTCAATACCCGTTTATTCAATGAAGTCATCATTTACCTGAAGGAGTTCAGGGGGTATATTGCCGATATTCAGATCGAGGTCAAAGAGCGCTGGTATATCTTCCCGCTTCCTTATCTCAAGCCGGCCGATCGTAATGTGTCTGCGTGGGCTCAGAAAGGGTACCAGCTGAACCGCATAAACTATGGGGGCAAGTTCGCCGACCGGAACTTCACCGGGCGCAATGACAACCTGACCGCCTGGCTGATCACCGGGTATACGCGGCAGTTTGAGCTGTATTATAATCAACCCTATGCGGATAAATCGCTGAAACACGGTTTTGGGATGGGCTTTACCTATGCTCAGCTCAAAGAAGTGGACGCTTTCACCATCAATAACCAGCAGGGCTTTATCAATTCCGATACGATCGGTTATGCCGGAAAATATCTCAGTGAGCAATTGTCCTTTTCCCTCCGGTATTTTTATCGCACAGGGCTGAAAATCACGCATTTGCTAGGATTTAACCTGGTGAATTCGAAGATAGACAGCGCCGTCAGTGTATATAACCCTCATTATTTCAACAATGGTAAAAAAGAGGTGCTGTATCCGGAACTGAACTATATCCTGAACTATACCGATGTGGATTATGTCGCCTATCCTCTGAAAGGGATCATTTTCGAGACAGGGCTCACCCGCCGGGGGATCGATAGGGATATGAATCTCTGGCAGCTCCATGCTAAGATCACCCGCAGCTGGCAATTGGGAAGAAAGCTATGGTTCGGTATCCAGAGTAACAACGTGCTGAAATATCCTCTTAGCCAGCCTTTCTATAATCAGCAGCTGATCGGTTACGGAGACCTCTACCTCCGGGGCCTGGACAGATATGTGATCGACGGTACGGCCGCGGTAGTAGTGCGGAATACCCTTTTCAGGGAGCTGTTTAACTTCAGTGTACCGTTTATGCATATCTCTTCGCATGACGTGATCCCTTTCCGGATCTATGCCACCGCCTTCTCCGATGGCGGATATGCCTACAATGAGGATTTCCGTGCCAATTCACTGGTCAACCGATTATTATATACGGCAGGTTTTGGCATAGATATCGTTACATTTTATGATCTTAACTTCCGATTTGATTATAGCTTTAATCAATTAGGACAAAACGGGCTATTTTTACACATCCGAAACGACTTTTGAAATGAAAGTAGCAATATATAGCCGCATTATTGAATATGATCAGCAGAGTGGCGTTCAACGATTATTTGATGAGCTGATACGCCAGAATGTGCAGCCGGTCATTCATCAGCCTTTTCTGGAAAAAATAAGGACCAGCTTCGTTCTTCCCTCGAATGTATCCAGTTTCCTGGATTCCGGCGACCTGGACGAATCCATTGATTTTTTGATCTCGCTGGGAGGAGATGGCACTTTGCTGGATACTGTTTCCCTGGTGAGGGACAAGAATATTCCGATCCTGGGGATAAATTTCGGCCGTCTGGGATTTCTGGCCAGTATTGGTAAGGAAGAGCTGACAACGGCCGTCACTTCCCTGGTCAACCGCACTTTCGTGGTGGACCAGCGATCCATGATACACCTGGATGCCAACAAGCCTTTATTCGGAGAGGTTCCTTATGGATTGAATGAATTCGCTATTCATAAGACCGACACCTCCCCGATGATCAAGATACATACGTATCTGAACGGGGAGTTTTTGAATACCTATTGGGCTGATGGATTGATCGTAGCCACTCCTACGGGCTCTACGGGGTATTCTTTAAGCTGCGGAGGGCCTGTCGTATTTCCGGAATCTTCCAGCTTTGTCATCACCCCTATCGCGCCTCATAACCTGAATGTCCGTCCTATCATCGTGCCGGATAATAATATTATATCCTTTGAAGTAGAGGGGCGTGCGGAAAACTTCATCTGTGTACTGGATTCGCGGAAGGAAATCGTGGATAAGCAGGTGCAGCTGGCTGTTCGCAGTGAAGCCTTCACCCTCAGCCTGATACGCCTGAACGAGAATAATTTTCTGCAAACGCTCCGGGGTAAGCTTTCCTGGGGCCTGGATACCCGGAACTGACCGGGGAGATACCCGAAACCGGCCGCAGGGAGTCCGGATAATGCGGGCGAGGCGGCGGCATGGAATTGGTGGAGAACTTTAACATTTCTTTTGGACCAAGGGTCCAACGGCCGAAAGGCCCATTATTATTGGTTTTTCGCCCCAAGGGCTAAATTTTTAACCAGCCCGGGGCGAAAAAAACTGAGCTGGCGGGGACGAAAAAACATTGAATTACGTTCCCCAATAGCAAAAATTTATATTCATACTATATGAAGAAGCATTTTTTAGCCGGCATACTGCTCTTCGGTGCTTTTTTAAAGGGCAGTGCGCAGGAACAGGCAATTATACAGGAAGGTGAATATGGCATTTCGGCCGGCGCTTCTCAATATTTCGGGGACCTGAACCCGAATCCCCGGTTCAATACTCCTAATATAGCTTTTGGTGCTTTCTTCCGAAAGCAATACGGCAATTATGTGGCTGTGCGGGTTGCCGGTCATTATGCTTTTCTGGGATATTCCGATAAGTATAATACGGGCAATGAGTTCATGCATCGGAGGAATCTTAGTTTCAATACCAATATCTGGGAGCTGGCAGTGCAGGGCGATTTCAATTTCTTTAAGTTCATTCCCGGGAGTAATTATTCCCGGTGGACGCCCTACGTTACTTTTGGAATAGGGGCTTTTAATTATGACCCGTACACCTATTATCAGGGGCAAAAGGTATACCTGCGTCCGCTGGGGACGGAGGGGCAGGGGTCGGCCTTGTATCCCACGCGGAAGCCTTATGGCAGCATGGCCGTCTGTTTTCCCATCGGGATGGGGGTCAAATACAGTCTCAACCGCCAGATGAACCTGGGCTTTGAAGTGGTTTATCGCTTTACTACGACGGATTATATCGATGACGTCAGCACAACGTATGCGCCGGATGCCCAGCCTCATTTTCTGCCGGATGGCTCTCCTACGCTATGGTATGCCCTGCAGGACCGTTCTTATGAGACCGGTACCCCTATCGGCATAAAGGATCGCCAGCGGGGCTATTCCAAACAAAAAGACAGCTATATCCTGGCCGAAGTGACGTTGTCCTTTAACCTGACCTCTTACAAATGCCCGTCCTATTAGGGGAATGCTATATTTCTCATAAAAAGCATTTCCCTTGTTATTCACGTATTGGCAACCCTTTAAATTTCATATCTTTGTGCCCCTAACCGGGTTATGCCCGCAAATTCAAAAAGCCTTTTATGGAATCGGAAAAGGGGAAAATAGACCCGCAAAGGCTGCCCGGCCATATTGCTATCATCATGGACGGGAATGGTCGTTGGGCTCAGGAAAAAGGCCAGGACAGGTTATTTGGCCATTTTCATGGGGTGGAGAGCGTGCGGAATATTGTGGAGGGTTGCGCAGAATTGGGGATCGGTTATCTGACCCTCTATGCTTTTTCAACAGAGAACTGGGACAGGCCTGCTTATGAGGTCACCGGCCTGATGGAATTGCTGGTAGAGACGATCCGCAAGGAAGTGGAGACCCTTAATAAGAATAACATACGCCTGCATGTGATCGGTGATATGAGCATGCTGCCCGATTATGCCAGGGCGGAACTGAATGAAGCGCTGGAGATCACCGCCGGGAACGGAGGCATGAATCTGATCATGGCGCTGAGCTATAGTAGTCGCTGGGAGCTGGCAGAAGCCGTAAAGAGCATTGCGCAGGATGCACAGAGCGGTAAGCTGGACCCCAACACGATTACCCAGGACACGCTGCAACAATACTTGTGCACCCGGGATTTTCCCGATCCGGAACTGATGATCCGGACCAGTGGAGAATATCGGATCAGTAATTTTCTTCTATACCAACTCGCCTATGCCGAATTATATTTTACAAATGTCCGTTGGCCTGATTTCCGAAAGGGAAATTTATACGAGGCTATCCTGGATTTTCAGGGGAGAGAAAGACGGTTTGGGAAGACCAGCGCGCAGATCCAACAGCCAATCACCGCTACTCCCACCACTTTTTAACAAAGACTTTTAATAATTCCCCTTAATTTGCCGCTCTAAAAACCGACTGGATGCAAAGAAGATCACTGATTTGTGTTTTTTTACTAACCGCTTACTGCTTACTGAACCTAACTGCTGTCAAAGCACAAGTGACCGATACTACTCATAAAGTGACTGACACTACGCATCCAGGGGTTTCCGTAGACCCGGATTTAATGGCATTATCCAATTCCAAGAACCCTCCCCGGGAATATATTATCGCCGGGATTAAGATCTCCGGCACCAAATACCTCGACGAATCCCTGCTGACGTCCATTTCGGGTCTGACAGTAGGCGATAAGGTTACGATCCCGGGCGGCGACAATTTCAGCAAGGCGATCAATAATTTGTGGAAACAGAACCTTTTTGCCGATATCGCCATCTATTTTACCAAACTGAGCGGGAACAGCATTTACATAGAGATCAACGTGACAGAGCGTCCCCGCCTGTCTAATTTTTATTTCAAGGGGGTAAAAAAAGGAGATGGGGATGACCTCACCACCAAAACAGGTCTGGTAAAAGGAAGAGTGATAACGGAAAACATGAAGCGCTCCGCCATCCTTATGATTAAGAAATTCTATGCCGAAAAGGGTTATCAGGATGCGCAGGTTACCACTTCGGAATCAAAAGATCCTTCGGTCGCCAACTCAGAACTACTAACCTTTAACATCGTCAAGGGTCCTAAGGTTCGCATCAGCGAGGTCAACTTTTTCGGTAATCAGGCCATCGCTGAATCGAAGCTCAAGAAGCAGCTGAAGGATACCAAGGAGCTGAGCCGCCTGACATTATATCCCCCCCCGGTGGACACTACCTATGGTCCCCGAAGTTATATGACATTCAAGCAATACCTCAATAACTGGGGTTTTTTGTCTTTCACGGGCAGCAAGGAATTCTTAGACCCTTACTTCCGCTTTAAGCTTTTCAGTTCGGCCAAATACAATGCCACCAAATTCGAAGGGGACAAGCAAAAAGTACTGGCTTATTACAATTCCCAGGGTTATCGGGATGCAGCCATTATTGCAGATACGCCCATTATCAATAAGAAAACCGGCCAGTTGAACCTCGATATCAAGGTGGACGAAGGCCATAAATACTATTTCGGCAACATCGCCTGGAAGGGAAATACGAAATACTCCGACTCGATCCTGAGCCTGATCATGGGTATCCATAAGGGAGATGTCTATAACCTGGATATCCTGAACAAGAAATTAGGTAAACAAATGTCCCCGGAAGGCGGAGATATCAGCGGTCTCTATATGGATGACGGCTATTTGTTCTTCCGTGTCGACCCCGTGGAAACCTCCGTATACAATGACACGATCGATTTCGAGATCCGGATGACGGAAGGCCCGCAGGCGACCATCAAGAATGTAACTATTTCGGGTAACGAAAAGACCAAGGAGTATGTGATCCGCAGGGAGCTGTTCACCATTCCGGGCGACAAATTCAGCCGGTCCGACCTGATCCGCTCTACACGACAGATCGCGAATCTGGGCTTTTTCAACCAGGAGAAGATCAATCCTGTTCCGGTTCCCAACCAAGAGGATGGTACCGTGGATATCAACTGGGGAGTGGAAGAAAAATCCGCCGACCAGCTGGAATTGTCTGCCGGCTGGGGAGGTGGTATCGGTCTGACGGGTACGGTGGGTGTTACCTTCAATAACTTCTCCATGAAGAATATCCTCAGCAAAAAAGCCTGGGATCCCTTGCCAAGCGGGGACGGGCAGAAGCTGAGCTTACGTATTCAGTCCAACGGGAAGGCTTATCAGTCCTATAACTTCTCTTTTACGGAGCCCTGGCTGGGAGGTAAGAAAAGAAACTCGCTGACCGTTAGTCTCTACCGGAGTATCTTCCGGACCGGGGGGTATAACTATAGCAGTAATACCTACCGCTACAGCGATAGTAACTCTTTGAAGAATTTCGGGGTCACCGTCGCTTTGGGTAAACAATTGAAATGGCCGGATGACTTCTTTACGCTTACCTATTCGGTGAACTATACGCAGTATGACCTGACCAATTATGCCTTGTTCACTTCTGCATTCCGGAACGGCTTCTCCACCAACTTCAGCTTCAAGCTGGCCCTGAGCCGGTATGACCTGGATCAGCCGATCTATCCCAGGAGGGGGTCCAATCTGTTGCTGAGCGTTCAGTTCACGCCGCCTTATTCGAAGATCGATAATGGGCTTACGCAGGCGGATAGCTATAAATTGCCGGAATACCATAAATGGCGGATGACCAGTGACTGGTACCTGCCTATCGGGAATCCCATGGGGGCTGACAAGAGCCGCCAGTTCGTCCTGAAGGCCTCGGCCAAATATGGTTTTATGGGCCGGTACAACAGCGCCCTTGGGTACTCTCCTTTCGAGCGTTTTCAGGTGGGGGATGCCGGTCTGACCAACAACTTTGGACTGCTGGGGTATGATATCATCTCTCAGAGAGGGTATCCCGTTTACGAAAACTCCGACCCCAAAGTCAATCCTGACCAGCAACAGGCCAGCCAGTTCTTTACCATATTCAATAAGTATACCCTGGAGATGCGGTATCCGTTCACCACCAATCCCAGCAGCACGATCTATGGACTTGCCTTTTTTGAAGCAGCCAACGGCTGGTTTGATTATTCGACATACAACCCTTTCCGTCTCCGCAGGAGCGTGGGATTGGGTGCTCGTTTCTTCCTGCCTATGTTCGGTCTGTTAGGGTTCGACTATGGTATTGGTCTCGACCGTATTCAGAATGGTTCTTTGAAAGGGGCCAGCCGATTTACATTTATGCTGGGGTATGAACCGGATTAATGACTATTTTGAGTTGCTAAATACCTGCAAAATGAAAAAAACACTATCTGTTGTCTGTTTCCTGCTGGCTTTTGCCCTGGCCGGGAATGCCCAACGCTACGCCGTTGTAGATACCAAGTATATCCTGGATAGATTGCCGGAATACAAGGACGCACAAAAGAAACTCGACCAGACCAGTCTGCAATGGCAGAAAGAGATCGATGACCGGCAGGCGGCCCTGGATAAAATGTATAAGGACTATGATGCCGAGCAGGTAATGCTGAGCGATACCCTGAAGAGAAAAAGGGAAGACCAGCTGTTCAATAAGGAGAAGGAAGTCCGGGACCTGCAGCGCAAACGGTTTGGTTTTGAAGGGGATCTGTTCAAGTTGCGGCAGGAGCTGGTAAAACCCATACAGGATAAGGTCTACAACGCGATACAACAACTTGCCGTTAACAGGATGTATGAATTTATTTTGGATAAAAGTGAGGGAATTACTGTTATATTTGCCGACCCAAAGCTGGATAAAAGCGAAGATGTACTAAAAGCATTAGGAATTAAATAAATTGCTAATACCAAAACCGGGCGGAGTCCGGTTGTGAACGAGGCCAGGATCAAACAACTTAAAAACAATAAAAAAGAACATGAAACAGCTTTTAAAATGTTTCATGAAGTCACCAAAAAACAAACATGAAACAAATGAAAAAGATTGTTACCATTGTATTAGTGGTCTTGGGCCTGGTAATGGCGGGCAATTCAACAAAGGCTCAAAGTAAAATTGGTTTTATCAGCCTTCAGGAGTTGATCCCTGCTATGCCGGAATACAGAAAAGCAGACACTGCGCTGAATGACTACCAGGTTGCATTAGGTCAGAACTTCGAGGATATGAAAAAGGAATATTACGAACAGGACAGCCTTTTGAATTCCAAGGATACGACTAAGTACACCAAGGCCCAGCTGGAACTGAAAAGGAAGAATATGGGTGAGATGCTGATCAAGTTGCAAGGATGGCAGCAGCAGGCTCAGCAGATGTATCAGCAGAAACAGCAGGAGCTGATCACTCCTATCCAAAAGAAAGCGGTAGAGACGGTGAATGCTGTAGCTAAAGAAAATGGTTTCACTTACGTTTTCAGCAAGGAAGCTTTGTTGGTTTCCCCTCCTGCTGAGGATCTTCTGCCCCTGGTAAAAAAGAAGCTCGGTCTTAAACCTTAAATAAGACTTAATCATACTTTAATAAGTGCGACAAACGCCAGGTACAAACCTGGCGTTTTTATTTTATTTTTGTCTTATGCAGTCTCCACAACGGCCCATCGGTGTTTTTGATTCCGGCTATGGCGGCCTGACGGTCCTGAAGGAAATGGTCGCCCGTCTGCCCTCCTATGATTATATATATCTTGGGGACAATGCCAGGGCGCCTTATGGGACCCGGTCGTTCGAGACGGTGTATCATTATACCCTGCAGTGTGTAGAATGGTTTTTTCAGCAGGGATGTCCTCTGGTGATCCTGGCTTGTAATACGGCTTCCGCCAAAGCCTTGCGTACTATCCAACAGAACGATCTTCCCCGCATGGCTCCCGATAACCGGGTGCTGGGGGTAATTCGTCCG